>Ga0209313_1000499_pt1 | contig 32631 bp, 27 predicted proteins | sample BioC13SIPDNA_3_FD_185748 | JGI IMG/M metagenome (GOLD analysis project Ga0209313, IMG submission 185748) | Anaerobic biogas reactor microbial communites from Washington, USA - Biogas_R2_B C13 SIP DNA (SPAdes) (version 2) | ecosystem: Engineered > Bioreactor > Anaerobic > Unclassified | place... | reverse complement strand
CCCTGCTGTCCGCCAACGAAGCTGCGGCGCTGTACGAACATCTGTGGGCCTGTAACCACACGGCGTCCCTCATCGGTCAAATGGTGCCGCGCATTGCGCCTGGAATGGGTTCGAGCCACGGCATCAACCAACTGGTGACCACCGACGCCCAAGAGCAGCTCGAAGTCATCGCCGCTGCACTGGCTGGGGAACCGTTCGCCGTCCTGACCCTGGCGCATCCCTTGCACGCGCTGGACATCCGGCGGATGTTGACCGACACCGCCCAAGCCCTGAGCTACTTCGCCTCCAAAGTGAAGCAGAGTGAGTCGGCCAACGTGAGCGCGGTGCTGCCCCTGTTCCTGAATCCAGTGGCGGTGTTCAGCGAGCAAACGCATCGCGCGACGCAGGTGACACGGGCCGACCAACGCCTGCGCACCGAGCAGAACGCGCATCGCCTGGCTGCCGGGCAGTCCGATGCGGTGAGTGCCTACCGCCGTGAGACCGCGAGCCGCGAGGTGCATCAGGGGCAGGAAAACACCGCCTACTCCGACAAGCAACGCATCAGCGAGCGCATCAACGAGCACGAGGAAAGCCAGGTCAGCTTGGAACGTGACTATGCTGACAACTACAGCCTGTCACGGTCATACAGCGGCAGCGAGGCCGGCGTGATGCAAACCCAGGGCGCGCGCGATGCGACTCAACAGGGCAACCGCCAGCAGCACACCGACGAGACCGGCCAGATGCACAGCGTCGAAAGCATCAATGAGCAGGTTGCCGGCGTGCGCTCCGGGGCGGGAAACCGGTCATCCGTGGAAAACTTCAGCGTCGGGGAACGCTATAGCGGGGGCAGCAGCCGTACCTGGGAGGGTGGCTACAACGAACAGACCGAGCGGTCGTTCAGCGGCGCGGGCAATGAGCATACGCAAGGTAGCTATCAGCAGGCAGAGATTGGCAGCAACAACGTGCGCAGCAGCGAAGGCTTTGTCCGCAACACGGAGAGCGACATTCGGGGCGACGGCGCGCAGATGCAGACCTACGCTGAACAGGGCGTCGAGGGCAGCCTCTCCCCGCGTATCTTCGGCATCGGTGGTGGCGAGACGATGGAAGCCGGTGAACGCGGCAACATGTACGAGTCCCGCGATCACGAACTGGCCGACGTCACCGGCAACCTGGACACCACCCGCGCCAGTCAACAGAGCGCACTCACGGGAGGACTTGAGCGGGCCAACAATGCCTACGAACGCAGCGGTAATCAGCAAGAGGCGTTAGGCCAGACCTGGCAGGGTAATGAGACGGTGCAGACGTCGGAATGGCGCAGTGGCGGCGGGGTACGAAGCAGTCAAGTGGCCTATGGCTACAGCGAAGCCTACCAGGACGCCAGCCACACCGACCGCGAGGCGCAGCGCGCCTGGGAAAGTGCGGTAGACCAGGACGCGACCTGGCAGCAGGCTACCCGCGACGGCTATCAAGGCGTCGAACACTTCGCCCGCACCTTTGGCGGCAGCTATGCCGAGACCGGGCAGCGCAGTGGGCATCTCTCGCAGCAAGATACGATTGTCGCCGACCGCGCGCTGCAACGCGAGACCCACCGCATCGTCAACGGCTTTCGCAGCGAGACCTTCGACGGCTATCGTAATTCACAAGAGCAGATCGACGGGGCTGAAGCCCGGCAGGAGGCGATGGTCGGCGAGGGGCGCGAGTACGTGCAGGCCCAGGCCGCCGACCAGGTGGGAGCGACAATCGCCAACGTGGGCCGTACCCAGGTGACGACACGGGGCGTGATGGGGCCGTCCGGCGGGTCACTCGTGGCGGGCCTGGCCTTCGCGCGGCAGATCGTGGACGCACAGCGCGACCTGGTGGCGCAGTTGCTCGACCAGCAAGTACGGCGCTTGAGCGCGGGGCTGGACACGGGGCTGTTCCTGACACAGGTGACGTTGCTGGCTCCCGACGAAGCCCGGCTGGAACGGCTGGCCGCGGCGTCCATCGCGGCGATGCGCGAGGAGAACGTCGTCGTGCCCGTCGCTGCGCGCGCGGGGGACGAGGCGCTGTGGCAACGGGCTATTACGCTGGACTTCGATGCGCGCCCGGAAGACGCTGGACCGTTCGACACGTTGCGCCACGCGCAGACCTTGACGGCCAACGAGTTAGCCGCGCTTGTCCACCCGATTCGCATCTCCGACGGCACGATTTCGGCCTCGCTGGACGCCTGGCCGGACGACTTGTCGCACCGCCGCACCCAGGGGGAAATCGCCTTGGGCACGGTGCTGGACATCAACTTACAGCCCGATCCCAACAATGTGCATCGTTTCCGCGCCGACGAGCTGATGCACGCGGTGATCGTCGGAGACTCCGGCTCCGGCAAGTCCAACTCCGCGCTGTGGTTTGTGTCCCAGGTGGTCAATGCATTACGCGAGGACGAGCACGGTATCCCGATTCACACGCCGACCACCGGGCCGGTATCCATGGACAGGTTAGGCGGGACGCCGCGCATCGGGGTGACGGTCTTCGACCCCACCGGCGAATGGCGCAAGTTGGGCTGGCTGATCCCCCAACAGGACTTCCAGTTCTACTCGTTGTATGGGCAAGTCAATGCCGTCGAGGGCGCTACGAGCATCGCCCTACCCCTCCTGGATTTCAACCCGTTGCGCATCCCTAGCCCTTATTTGCATCCGGCGAAGTGGGCGGCGGCGTTCGCCAAGCACTGGCTGCTGGCGTATCCCGCCGGAGTGACCGGCTTCCACCAGCTCAAGGGCGCGGTGCTGGACGCTTACCGCGCGATGGGCGTCATCGAGGAGGATGGCAGTGTGTACCCGGAGCGTTCGGCGAACCTGTGTATGGAGGACTTGCACACCGCCCTGGTCGCGCGTTACGCGGTGCTGAGCAAAGAACGTACGGATGCAATCACCGCCGGCGTAGTCAAGCGCATCATCGACAAGTTGGAGGAATTCTTGCCCAAGGGGGTCTACCACCGCGCCTTTGGACAGCCGGGCGGTACGACGGTCGCCGACTGGACGGCCCCGGACAAGGCCACGGTCATCACGGGGAAGTTCGGCGATGATGGGCCACTGAAGCAGTTCATCATCGGGTTAATGGTGTCCGGCATCTACCAGCACGCGGACGAACGCTATGAAGCCTACCTGCGGCAGCGCAAGCCCATTCCGCAGCATCTCTTGTTCGTCGAGGAAGCCCACGTGGTAATGCGCTCGGACGCCTCGACCCAAACCGAGATCGCCCAGGCCATCGGCGAGGATGCGGGGCTGTGGAACAACATCACCGACCGGGGCCGCAAGCTGGGCCTGTACCTGTGGACGTCGGCGCAGCACTGGGAACCGTTGCCGTCCGGCGTCATCACTTCCAGTAGCATTGCCATCATCCAGAAGGTCAGCACGGTGAAGGACGCGGAGATCGCAGTGTCGAAGGCCGGGCGCTTGCCGGGGAAGACCAGCCTCGACGACTACTCCAAGTGGACGCTGAGTGTGCTCAATATGCCCACGGGGGTGGGCTATGTGCGGCGCACGCGCAAGACGTTGAACCAGGAAAGTGAAATGGAAATCTTCCCGGTACAGTTCGTGGACATTTCGGGGATTGTGCCGCCGGCGGATACGGAGTTGAAGAATATTGTAAAACGAGGATAGGGGAATTTGTCGCCAGTGTCGTTGTCCATCATTTAACGACACTGGCGACAGCAATTAGACTGTACTGAGATCAGAACCACCCTCGGTAGCAGGCGTGTCAGTATTGAGCGCCTGCTTCAACAGCGCGAACACTGGCTCCAGATCCTCAATGCCGGCGGCGCGGATGAGTTCGAGGTCGCGCAAGGCATAACTTATCACACTGGGGCAGATGTGATGAGCAAGGCATCAAGCGATCAATGCCACTACTAACAGAGCAACACGTTATGTGATAGCAGTCCACCGTGGATCGGGGATGGTTTGATTGACAAGAGCAATGATAAAGACACAGCATATGGTGGTATAGCTTATATGCGGTCAGAGGATCGCAATTCGGTTAATCATTATCCTTTCTTCCCTGACTCCGCTGTATGAACCAACCGGACAGGATATTGCGTCAGACCGCGAAAGAGATACTGGGTCAGTTGCTCACCGTGAGCACGCTCTGTTTCACCGGTTTTGCGGGGTAGGGGCCAATGCAGAGTTTTGTAGAGATCAAAGCGATGCAGGTCGAAGGCAGCACGAAGCAGATCCCCGTAGGTTTCTGCCGCACTCAAAGCGCGAAACCAGGCCAGGACAACGACGACGATGCCCACTAGCAACGCCCACCACGCCCAAAACGTCCACAGACAAGCCAGCATCCCCCAACCTATAAGGCGCACGGCGGCGTTAAGGTGGGCGCGCGCCTCAGCAACATCGATGCGCATGGCATCCGGCAGCAACGGCCACAGACGTGGCCAGGCAATGATGGCCTCCAACCCATAACGCGCACCCGCGTGTGTCTCCGCAGCCTTGAGGCGATTGCCCAACGCCGTCGGGAGGACATCTTCGGGTTGGGGTGGCGTTTGTGTAGGAGGATACAATAGCAGGATTTCACGATCCAAACGCGCATATTCCTCGCGTTCGGCAGGAAGCAGGCCGAAGAGGTCGCCGCCTTGGGCATCCACTTTTTCAGCAAGGGCTTGCCAGCGCTCCATTTTTGACGTCAATCTATGACAGATTCTCTTGCGTAGCCAGCGAGAGGCAAAATTCAACAAACGAGGCCAATACCCCTCCAGAAACCGCAACAACCACGCCTGCGCCCATTGCATCACGACTGAAGATGCCAGGATCGCCAGCAGCGCCCCGATCAAGACAGCAAGCTGCGCTTCTGTGCTACCCAGCTTATTCCACGCGTCCAATAACGCTTGCCAGTCATCTGCCTGATGATAGACCCACGCCAGCAAGCCCACCGCCCAAAAGGATAAGGCGGGTTGCAACAGCGCGGCAATCCACTGCTCGCCCAATTTTCCGCCAACGGCTTCCCAAAACTTGTTTAACATTCTTACCTCCTGGACAAAGGACTCACTTGGGGGTCAGAAGTTGACCGTGTTCCGGACAGTGAGGAATGCGCTGACCGGCCATTTGGGGACGCCAGGTCACGTGACAGGCTTCCACCGGGCAGCGATAGACGATACCCGTTGTCGCCATTGGGCCTATCCGTCCTGCCAGCGGATCGTAGGTTCGGATAGGCTCTCCGTACGCCAGCGCCCCTGCATCTATTTGTTGACGCAGTGTGTCCGTAGCACTGTGCTGCTCGAACAGGTCGAGTAGCAGGTTGACCGCGTGCCGCGCATCACCTTCATCGCCCTGTGCGGCACGCACAAGACTTTCCGCCGCTGTGGCGCCGTTATCGTCCAGAAGACGCTGCCAGAAAGGACGCAGTTTGAGAACTGCCTGTAGAATGTCGTCGCTGGAATAATCAGACATTGTGACCTCCTTATCAAAGTTCTTGGGTTTGAACTAAACGCCGGTGTAATAGAATCCCGCCCAGTAGAAGGGATGCGCAAAAGGCCGGATGTTTTGGTCTTGCGAGAGCGCGAAGCGCCAATAGGCCCGCGATGCTATAGCTTCCGGCATACGATCCGGCGCAAACTCAGGAATCTGGTGTTTGAAATAGGCTGCCAGTTTGGCAGTGGTGGACTGTTGCAGCCAGCGTTGCGCCATGACCAATGCCTCCGGCGGCGATTGCCCCTCCCCACGCCACACTTCGTAGAAACGCACCATTAACATCGCGGTGCTGAAATCGTTGACGGACCACAACGTTCCGACGACGCCCGCGACACCCGCCTGTAGCAAGCCGGTGGGCAGGGAAATGACCTCGTCGGGCAAAGCTGTGCCAGGGATGCCGGTTTCGCACGCGGAGAGCACGGCCAGACGGGCGCGTAACTCCGGCGTATCGGCCTTGAGTTGCAGCAGGTCGCGCAGCGTCAAACGCGCATTGTCTGCCAGGAGCAGTCCGCCGTCCAGGGGCGTGTTCCACCCGGCCCAGCCATGGGTGGAGAAGTGCCAGACATCATAATTTACTAGCGCATCCCGGACTGCCGCTTCAGTAGCCTCCCCGTGCGGCAGATGCAGGCGTTGATCTTCGGCAAAGGTATTCAGGACGGCAGCAACCTCGTCGGCGGAGGAAAGCAGGGATTTATCGGGATTATCCACCGCCAGGAGAGACGTCACGTCCGACATCTCAATTGCGGTTTCGCGGGCAGTGGATAGTGCGCGAGCATTGGGCGTGTAGGTGAAGACGAAGCCCTCTGGCGCAGCTGCGTGCAAGGGCAGCAGGCCCAACAGATCGGTAGGCACAAGCACAGCATGTGAGAGGTTGTGTTCTTGCAGCGCAGCCACAACGGGCTGCATCACTGCCTCCGCCAGCCAGTCCAACGTCGTCTGCAGGGTGGCAAACCAGACCTGCCGGGTCTTGTCGTCACGCGCGTTGCGCCGCCAGGCAAAGTAGGCGCCCAGGTAACCGCCCAGGGTCGATTCATCCGCAGAACCCCGTAGGCGTTCGTGCAAAGCCGTGTCGGTCAATGCATCCAGCCAGATAGGGGTGATCGCATCCGGCTGCACCAATAGCGCCAGACCACCCACAGACGTCGCCACGATGTAGACGAGCGGTTGCTCTGGCGTGACCGCGGACTGAACGTCTTTCCAGTCCGAAACCGGCATAAAGTCTTCGGCGTAAGCGCGCACTTGATCAATGGATTCCTGCAATTGCCGGCGCGCATCCCCCAGTAACCCACTGAGGGTGACATAATCCCGCTTGCCCGGAACGTCGTCCGGCAAGCGCAGTTCCGTTTCAAACTGTCCCACCTGCGCGCGCCGCTCCAGGAAAGTCTGCCAGACCGCATTTGGTGCCAAAACCGGTTTTTGCGCCTGTAGGGCCTGGGCTTCACTGAGCCAACGCGCGCGATTCTGCTCTAGCACCAGCACAGCAGCTCGTAAAACTTCCTGAGAGACTGTTTCCGAACGGGTCAAAGCATATGATAGCAGAGTTGGGACGTCTTGGGCTTCCCCTAATTCCGCCTGACGCGCTTCTGACGTTGTGGACGTTTGGTAGCGCAGTTCCCCGGCCTTCAGAGCCGCTTGTGCCGCAGTCACAGCATTATCCCAGTCTTGCTGCACAAAAAAGAGATGCGCCAGACTCCGTTGTACGCGGCGATGGTCATCCGGTAACGCATCCAGACGAAAGACCTCCAATGCCTGCTCATACCCCGCGATCGCCCGTTCCAGGTTCTCCGCCCGTTCCCCGCGAATCCGGCTTTGGCAGGTGTTCGCTAGATTCGTCATCGTCTGCGCCCACTCCACCGGCATCGCCGACCGCGTCATCACCTCCAACGCCTGCTCGTACCCCACGATCGCCCGTTCCAGGTTTTCCGCCCGCTCTCCGCGAATGCGGCCTTGGTAGGCGTTCGCCAGGTTGTTCATCGTCTGCGCCCACTCCACCGGCATCGCCGCCCGCGTTCTCACCTCCAACGCCTGCTCGTACCCCGCGATCGCCCGTTCCAGGTTCTCCGCCCGTTCCCCGCGAATCCGGTCAGCGTAGGCGAGCGCCAGGCTGTTCACCGTCTGCGCCCACTCCACCGGCATCGCCGCCCGCGTTCTCACCTCCAACGCCTGCTCGTACCCCGCGATCGCCCGTTCCAGATTCTCCGCCCGCTCCCCGCGAATGCGGCCTCGGTAGGCGTTCGCCAGGTTCATCATCGTTGTCGCCCACTCCACCGGCATCGCCGCCCGCGTCATCACCTCCAACGCCTGCTCGTACCCCGCGATCGCCCGTTCCAGGTTCTCCGCCTGCTCCCCGCGAATGCGGTCAGAGTAGGCAGTCGCCAGGTTCATCATCGTCGTTGCCCACTCCACCGGCATCGCCGCCCGCGTCCTCACCTCCAACGCCTGCTCGTGCCCCGCGATCGCCCGTTCCAGGTTCTCCGCCCGTTCCCCGCGAATGCGGTTTCGGTAGGCGTTCGCCAGGTTCATCATCGTCGTCGCCCACTCCACCGGCATCGCCGCCCGCGTCAGCACCTCTAAAGCCTGCTCGTATCCCGCGATCGCCTGTTCCAGGTTCTCCGCCCGTTCCCCGCGAATGCGGTCAGAGTAGGCGTTCGCCAGGTTCATCATCGTCGTCGCCCACTCCACCGGCATCGCCGCCCGCGTCATCACCTCCAACGCCTGCTCGTACCCCGCGATCGCCCGTTCCAGGTTCTCCGCCCGTTCCCCGCGAATGCGGTCAGAGTAGGCAGTCGCCAGGTTCATCATCGTCGTTGCCCACTCCACCGGCATCGCCGCCCGCGTCCTCACCTCCAACGCCTGCTCGTACCCCGCGATCGCCCGTTCCAGGTTCTCCGCCCGCTCTCCGCGAATGCGGAGATAGTAGGTGGTCGCCAGATTCAGTATCGTCTCTGCCCACTCTACCGGCATCGCCGCCCGCGTCAGCACCTCTAAAGCCTGCTCGTATCCCGCGATCGCCTGTTCTAGGTTCTCCGCCCGCTCCCCACGAATGCGATCAGCATAGGCGTTCGCCAGGTTGCTCACAGTCTGCGCCCACTCCACCGGCATCGCCGCCTGCGTCCGCACCTCCAATGCCTGCTCGTACCTTGCAATTGCCTGTTCCAGGTTTTCCGCCCGCTCCCCGCGAATGCGGAAATAGTAGACGGACGCTAGGTTCATCATCGTCGTCGCCCACTCTACCGGCATCGCCGCCCGCGTCCGCACCTCCAACGCCTGCTCGTTCGCCGCGATCGCACGTTCCAGGTTCTCCGCCCGGCCCCCTTGTGGGTTTTGCGTGAGACTCTTGCCCAACTCACTTTGCAATGCAGCCCAAAGCCTGGGGATTTCTAGGCGCTCAATACTATGCAGCGCTTGCATACACAATTCCACCCGTCGTGGCATGTCCAGGATACCCATAGGATGGGAGAGTTCATCGAGAATCGGTCGAACCTCCAGCGGTATAGACAAATCCGTTCTACCAATCTTCTCCGCAAAAGCCGCTTCCACGCCTACCTCGCGGCAGCGGCGCAATAACGCCCGGTGTTCTTCATAGATACGAACTGCATTTACGTCACCCCGCTCTCGCGCCCCTGAGACAGAACCTGCCAAAAATGCATCGATTCCTTTGGTCAGCAGTTCGGGGTGTTGCTCAACCACTTCCTGCGATTCGGTCCAGGTTTCGGCTTCCAGGAATGCCCGCAGTGGGTCTTTGCGAAATAACCGTTTAAAGAAACCCATAAAACACCTTGTGGCGAGCGAGGTTATTTATGTAGACACAAGTCACCAAGTCGGGACGGGCGCTGCTGTCCACAATGAGCCAGATTTCGGCGGTGGAACTCTTTCCACATTGCGGGCAGGTGAGATCGGCGGTTTCGGACAGGGAGACGCCCATAGTATCCTCCACAGTTGAAATGGTTGAGTCAGGTACGTAACAAGGAGTATACGCAGAGTCAGTGATGCGTCAAATCATCGTGACCCATCATACAGCACACACCTCACCTTGTGCCCCGTCACAATCGTCACCCACGGCGGCTCTTCCTGATCGCAGACGCCGGGACGCATCTGCTCGCAGCGGGGATGGAACGGGCAGCCGGGCGGCGTTTCGTATGGCTCCGGCACGGCGCCACGAATCGAGTAGAGGCGCGCGTTGCGGTCGCGCAGCCCTAACCGGGGGATGGAGCGCAGGAGCGCCTGCGTGTAGGGGTGTTTGGGATTGTAGAACAACGTGTCCACGTCGGCCTCTTCGACCACCCGGCCCAGGTACATCACCAGGACACGCTCCGTCATCTGCGCGATCAGGCCCAGGTTGTGTGTGATGAAGAGGATCGCCATGCCGAATTCGTGCTGGAGGTCGAGCATCAACTGGAGGATTTGCGCCTCGGTGGTGACGTCGAGCGCCGTCGTTGGCTCGTCGGCGATGAGCAGGCTCGGATAGCAGGAGAGCGCCAGGGCGATCATCGCCCGCTGGCACATCCCGCCGCTCAGTTGATGGGGATAGCGATGGACGATGCGCGATGGATTGGGCATTCCCACTTTGCCCAACATGTCGATGGCCTGTTGGAGCGCCTGTTCCTTGGAAACCGGCTGGTGCAACTGGATCGCCTCGACGATGTGCTGCCCAATGGTGTAGACCGGGTTGAGGGATGACATCGGCTCCTGGAAGATCATCGCGATTTCTAGGCCGCGGATGAAGCGCAGCATAGCATCGTTGGCGTCGAGCGCGGTCAGCTCCACCGTCTCGGACTGGTTGCCTACCGGCCGGTGATAGAGGATTTGCCCGCCCGCGATGTAGCCCGGCGGCGGCACAATGCGCAGGATCGAACGCGCCATCACGGACTTGCCGCAACCGCTCTCGCCCACCAGCCCCACCGTCTCCCCGCGATGCAGCGTGAAGCTGGCGCCGTCCACCGCGCGCACCAACCCCCCAGACGTTGGGAAGTGCGTGCGCAGGTCTTTGACTTCAAGAAGAACGGGTGCGCGCATAATTCGTTATTCGTTATTCGTAATTCGTGATTCGTGATGGGTGATTTGTAGGATGCGTAGTGTGTATGGCTCTAGCACCAGAGCGAGTGGTTCGACAGCGGCGGTTGCTGTCATCGCCAGCGGATCGATCCACGTTGCGCGACCTTCGGCGGAGACGGTGAGCGTTGTGCGCAGCGGCGTGAGGCCCTCGTTGACGAGGATGTAGTAGTGTATGCTCTCTTTGACAACGTGCCGGTAACGCAAGTCCGGCGCGGGCGGCGTAGATGGCTGTCAAGCAAGCGGTGAAGCCCAATGCGGCATCGGCCACCAGTTCGCTGATGGGGAGCGTGGGCAGGCATTGGCGTAGGTGGGCGAAATCGGCGGGAAAGATGGCGCGTTCATCGCCAGCACCTGCTCCGCTAGGTCTGCCGCGCCCGCGGCATTGGACCGTTTGACCCATCATACCCACACGCTGACCATCTGCGGCAGCAGTTATCGCCAACGGCAGCGCCGAAAGGAGGAACCCATCCCAACAACGACCTTGTCTGCGGCCAACGAAGCGTAATCCACCAGCCGCACGTGCGCAGTGAATGACGGCGAGCTAACACACGATTACGTTACTTTATTGAGCATGGTCGAGCTGTCTCTCAACGCACGATCAATACGCTCGGTTTGGCCCACGTAACTCGCACACGAGTGGCCCACATCACCCGACTATGGGTGGCTCATCACGGGCGGCATTTGACACGCGGTGAATAGTGCGATTTCCTCTTCCCGGGTATACTCGCCCATAGATGTTTTCTCCTTATCTGCACTAAGAGGTAGACCTATCTTAAGTATGACAGGAGAAACGTTTCCGAGCCCTACCTTTTGGCAGGGCCCCGGTTTCTTGGGTTGAACCTCACTGTCGCTTGGAGTTGAGTTTCCCCCTCTTTTTCATTGCGCTATCCCTCTGCCCTTTTCTGCTGCGCAGCCAAACTTATATACACATTCCCGAAAACCAATTCGCCGATCCCCCCTTGATTTTGGCATGCCCACCATGTATAATTTAGATGTAACGGTGAACAAACACCGTGAAAAGGTCTGGGGCTAAGCGCTCCGATCCGCAGGAAGCCTTCAAGCCTGCGGCGTCCTAGTCAGGAAAACTGGCCGGGAAATGAAAGGGGAGGACTTGGAACTACGGTTCCAGGTCCTCCCCTTTTTTGTTTGCGTCAAAAGGGGTGGCGAAAATGTCTAGTATCGTCAAAATCATAGGGATCAGCGTCGGGCTGGGGTTGCTGCTGGGCTGCACCATCTTTTCGCTCTTGCCCTTGCCCATCGAACCATTGCCGGTGCGTCCGGTAGTGGTTGCCACGGCAACACCCACGGCAGGGCAACTGCACGTCACACAGGCGTACACCGCCACGCACGTCGCGCCACCCACGGCGAGCAGCGCCGTGACCCTGACGCAACCTTTAGGATTGACCCTGTCCGCCAAGCCAAACGGTGTGTTCATCGTCGTCGTGGCCGAGGTGCAGAACACAGGCACAGTGCGCCTTGACCTGGCCCAGGCCGAGTTCACCCTGACCGACAACGCCGGACACAGCTACTCCCGCGCGCAAGCCGCAGAGCTTGCCCTGAGCGTAGCCGAAGGGCCGCTGAGTGTAGCCGAAGGGCCACTGAGCATCACGGATAGCACACCGCTCTCCGATCACACCTTGCCGCCCAACGCACAGACCACGGGCTACCTGGTCTTCGACGTCAGCCCTGACTACAGCGCGCCCTTGCGCCTGACTGCGCGGATACCCGGTAGCCAGCCTATCACATCCAATGCTTTCACCCTGGAGGACTAAATGCATACCATACTCTGTGTTGCCCCGCAAGAAGATCAGGCCTTGGCCCTGAGCGACGCCGTGACCGCTGTGCCGGACGTGTTGGTCGTGGGCATTTGCAACCCGCAACAGACGCAGCAAATGCTGGACTTCGTCAATGCGGGCCTGATCGTCGCGCCGGAGGGGACGGTGATTCCGAATGTCGGGAGTCTCAGCCTGCCAGTGCTGTACGTCGCACCCGACACCGAACCAGCTAAAGTGCTCGACGCTTATCTACAAGCGCAAGCGCCGGCACAGCCGCCAGCGCAACAAGCCGCGCCCATCGCTAACACCACAACGGCAACCCAACGGCTGCCCTTTGCCCCACTCCGCCGCCAACTGCGCCTCGGTTTCTATGGTACACGCGGCGGGGTCGGCACAACGACCGCCGTGGTCACCACCGCCAAGCTACTGGCGGCACAAGGCCAGCGCGTGGCGCTCTTCGATGCGGCACAACGCGGCGATCCCTACCTGCTCCTAGACCTCACGCCGTCCGACCATCCGGCGACAATCGGCACAATCACCGTGTACCCCGACCTGGCCCTGGACGACGCGCGGGTCAGCTACGATGCCATTATCGTAGACGGCGGACGCGAGCGGCGGGCCTTCCCCGCGCGCTGGATCGCCGTGGATAAGCCGTTGTCTGAAGCCAATGTTGCCAAACTGTTGGGCATTGACCTTGCGTCGCTCACGCAGGAGGCCCGCCAATGCTAATCCTCGTAGTCGGTGCGAAAGGTGGAATCGGAACAACCACGCTGGCGCAACACCTATGTTGGCAGGCCAATGCCGTCCCTCTGGATGCCGCCGACGGCACACTGGCCCTACAAATGGCCGGGCCAGGCGCGCCGGTGCTCGATCTGAGCCTGACAGCGCAGTGGACGGCGAGTCGCCGGGGACGCGCGGTCGAGCAAGCCGTCGAGACGCGGCAGCCGTTGCTCTGGACACCCGTCTGTACCATATGGCGTGCGCCGGTGATGGCCTTTGTGTGGGACGTAGCGGCATTGGGCCACGTGGTGGCCGACGGCGGCACAACCCCGCCGCCCGCACTGGTAGAAGTCGCCAGCCTAATCCTCATCGTCAGCGCCGATACCCCGGTCGCCCAATGGCACGAGCGCCGCCTCAAGCAGCAATGGTCACAGGCCCACGCGGTCATCGGCGATCTCAAGGCAGCAGCGCAAGTTATTGCAGAAGAAACATTAGGTGTTCCCGCGCGGAAAGGCTTGCTGGACAAAACTCGCGCGACGCTCGGCAAAGGAAGTAAGGAGTAAGAAGTATGGAGTAAGCGGGGAGGCTTCCCCTTACTGCTTACTCCGTACTCCCTACTCCAAACGACACACCAAATTTAGGAAAAGAGAGAGGAGAACGAAATGCGAATTCTGAAATCCATTCAATTCTGGGTCGGCCTGCTGCTCGTCGGGGGCGCGTTCGTGGGAGTGCTGCTGTTTGCCCAACTCACGACGCCGCCCACCTACGAAGTCGCCATCGCGGTGCAGGACATTCCGGCGTACACGTCAATGCAAGATGCTTACACCAACGGTTATATCGCCCTGGACAAACAGTCGTTCAGTGCGTCGTTGCTGCAAGTCGTGCTCACACCGGAAACCTTGCAAGCGATGCTGGCCGATGGGGTCTTCGTCGAGACGGTCCGCGCGGGTGACGTGCTCAACCGGGGGCGCATCGCCACCGGCGAGAACGCGCAGAAAGTGCGCCGTCTGGCGTTGGCCCTCACCGATCCCCAGTTGGTCATCAAGTCCATTCCGGTAGACGCCGCAAGTACGCCGTACATCGCGGTTGGCGACCTGGTGGACTTGTATACCACGTTAGGCACCGTGCGCGCCACCGAGTTGGCGACCAGCACCGTGCCACCCTTGCCCGCCGGGGTCACGCCACCCCCGCCGACACCGGAGCCGCTGCCCGATTACGAGGCGTTGCTACAGCCCGTGACGGTCACGCTGCAACTGCCGGTGACCAAGCGCGTGGTGGCCGGGGCCATCGTGGTGCGCGTCAACCACGAACAGATCGCCAACCCGCAATATGGGGCGGTGACCACTGACGGGCAGCAACCCGCACCGTTTATCGCCGGGCCGGTCGTGGGCGTGGACGTCCTCGTCCCCGAAACGACAGCGGAGAGCCTGGATTGGGCGGTGTTCAACGGCAAGATGTCCCTCGCGGTACGGCCCGCCATCTGGCGCGCGACCGTCGCGGCGGGACAAGCCTTGCCGGAGACTCCAGGCTTCGCGTGGGAAGATTTCAACGCGCAGTTCTGGGGGGGACGCGACATCGAGGCGCTTCTCACTGAACAAGTGACGCGGTAAGTGAGAGATTGGGGGAGAGCGGGAAATCGATAGGGCGCGAGGGTAACAAGGTGACGGGCTGAGAGGAAGAACACATTCCTCACCCGCACATCCTCAGCCCTCCGCTCTCCCCCCGCCTCAGAAACAACAAAGGGAGAACCATATGGAACGCATCAAAATTGTCATTGGAACAAAAGTATGGGACGACGCCCAACGATTGGAACGCGCGTTGGCGGAGATACCAGAACTGCAAATCGTCGCCGGACCGACCACGGCATCGGGCGTGTTCAACGACGCGACCGAAATGGAAGCCGACCTGGTGTTGCTCTCGCCCACCCTTCCCGGCTTCCGGCCAGAACTGGTGAGCGAACTGCTGCACTACGACGAACGCCCCATTGCTTGCATTGGGCTGCTGCCCCCGCTGGAATCGCGCACCGACGAACTGCTGGCTTTAGGGATGAAAGGCCACGTCTCGCTGCCCCTCGATGCGGCCCAACTGCGGCGTTTGCTGGAACTGATACCCGAGGCCGTCACCCAGGCCAGGGCCGAACGCGCCAACAGCAGCTACGTCGCCCTGGACACCCCCACGCTCTACACCCTGGCCGAGGCCGGGTGGCGACGCATGGTCATCGCCCTGTGGGGCACGGGCGGCGGCGTGGGCAAGACCAGCCTGGCGATCAACCTCGCGGCATCTCTGGGCGTCCTCGCCAGGCGCGACACCCTGCTGATGGACCTGGATATGACGCGCGGCGCAGTCGCTCCCCGCCTGGGTCTGTCCACGGAGAACAACATCTACGGCCTGATCAATACTGTGCTATTGGACTATCTGCGCACCCGGAACGCCAGTTGCCCACCGCAGACGCTCCTGACGAAAGTGCAACTATGGAACACCAGGCTGGCCTCAAAGCTGCACTGCCTGAGCGGCATCGCCTCAATGGAGGTCGCAGGCCGGTCAGAGTTCCGCGAAGACCCGCACCGCACGCAGGCACTGACCCGCGCCATCATCGACACCGCGCGCAAGCTCTATGACTTCGTGGTCATCGACCTGGGGCCGGACATCAACAACGATGTGCATTTCGCCGCGCTGGACGCCGCTGACCTGGTGCTCACCGTAGTCCGGCCCGATGTGGCCGATATGCACTCCACCGGCCAGACTGTGCCGCGCCTGAAGCAAACCTTTGGCGAGGACATCGGCAAGTTCGAGTTGGTCATCAACCAGTGGAGCGCCGAAGCGGGTCTCAAGCTGAAGGACGTGATTAGCACCATTGGGATGAAGAAGTTTGCCCAAGTGCCCTACGATCCACAGTTCACCTACAGCAACAACCAGCAGACGCCCTTCGTGCTGGAGAAGCCCAATCCCACGTCCGACGCGATTGTGTCAATGGCCGTGCGTTTCTTCCCGCCGTTAGCTAACACCTGGGTAAGCCGTGGCGGGCAGATCGAGGGAGAGGCGGCAGCGTTCAAACAGCCCGAACGCCGCAAGGAGCCGGGGTTGTGGCAGCAGGTGCAGAGTGTGTTCGTCGGGAAATGAGGCAAGAGGCAGGATGCAAGAGGCAAGAAGCAAGAAGCAGGAGGCAGGATGCTGGAAGCTAGAAGCTCGATGCTCGAAACTGGAAGCTCATTGCTAAATCCAGCAACCGGCAACCAGTATCAAGTATCCAGTATCGAGTATCCAGCAACAAACACAAGGAGAGAGGAACAATGAAGGAAAGTATCTTTTTAGAACGTGAAGTAGAGCACACGCGGCGCATCGGACTGTCGGAGCGCCGTACCGGGATGTTGCGCCGGGCGTTGGCACTGAAACGCAAGGGCTACACGCCCAAGCACATCCGCGAGCAGATGGGCAAGGCTAACGTCACCTGGCGTGTGGCGCTGCGGACGCAGGAGGAGTTGGAACAGGAATTGGGCGTGGCGTGGGAAGGTGGGGTTTACGTTCCTGACAGTCCCGCTGTTTCCGCCGCCCAAGCACAGGCCGTGGCCGAGGCCGGACGTGAACAGGCGCGAGGCGGCAACAAGCACTTACGGGCACAGTACGGTCTGCACAACGGGAGCACTGCGCCCTACGGCTACGCTTTCGGCCCGGACATCACGGTCAAGACCAGCGACGGCCAAGCCCTGACCGGGCACAGCTTAGTCCCTGACCCGGATACAGCGGCGGCCGTGGCCGACATCTTCGCGCAGTTCATCGGTGGGGCGTCACCGTATGCCATTGCCGCCGATCTGAACCGGCGCGGCATCGGCAGTCCCAATGGCGGACGCTGGGGCGAGGCCAATGTGCGCGACATCGTGCGCCGCGCCCCGCTGTACTCTGGCTACGTCGTCTACCACGACGTCGCTCACAAGCAGGCGCGCTGGACGGGGATGCTGTACCCCGGCCAACACGAAGCCCTGATCGATTGGGAAACCACACTGGCGGTCTTGGCCGTCACCGGACGCACATTGGAATGGACGTTCGGTCCCACACGGGAAGAAGCCTCGCTTGCGGCAACGGAGGTGGCCTGATGGCAACGCCGGACATTCACCTCGACCGCTGCCAGCACGGAGCGTTTACCGGAGCCATCGAAGCATTGTACCCCGGCGTAGTCTGGGAAATCGTTGCCAGCGCTGGACAGGCGTGGTCAACCCCACCGGAGACCTTGCTGCGCACCGCCCGGCTGCAAGGCGCGACCGTCGTAGCCTACGGCGGCGATGGGATGTGGTACGCCTTGCGGCCGCGTGTGGACACGGGAAGCACAACAATCTTAAAACAACAACACCACAACAAGGAGAGAGGAACTATGAGAACAAATCTATTTTTGGAAAGCGCAGCCGAACACGCGCAACGCATTGGCTTGCCGAAGGATCGCACCAGGATGCTGCGGCGGGCGCTGACGCTGAAACGGGCAGGTTATCCCCCGGAGTCCGTCTTCGTCCAAATGGGCGCAGATCACGTCACCTGGCCGGTGGCAACGAGCACGCTGGACGAACTGGAACTGGAACTGGATGTCATCTGGGAGGACAACGGCTATATCCCTGGACATCTCACTGCACCCGCTATGCCATCCCAGGCTGACGCAGATGCGGAACAGCCACAGGCGCACATCGGCAAAAAGCGACTCCTGGCGCACTACGGTCTGTACCAGGGTAAGCAACCGCCGTATGGTTACCTGTTCGACTGTGAAGTGCGCATCAAGACTACCGATGGGCGGGTCGTGACCGGGCATAGCCTGATCCCTGATCCAGAAACGGCGAAAGCCGTGCAGCACATCTTCGCCGAATTGGCAAACGGCACAGCGCTCGCGACAATCGCCGCCAGTCTGAATATCTGCGCCGTCGTCAGTCCCACGGGAGCTGCCTGGGATGCGGAGCAGGTGCGCGCCATCGTGCACTGTGCACCGCTGTATGCCGGATTCATCGTCTACCGTGACAAAAAACACGAGCCAGCGCGCGGGCCAGAGACACTGTATCCCGGTCACTACGCGCCCCTAATCGAACTCGCGACCTTTCTGGCGGTCATCGGAGGCACACTGGAATGGCCGTTCGGCCCCACACGGGAAGCCCAGGCTGCGGCACCGGAGGAGCGGGCCTAATGGCAGCGCCATCAACCTTTGCCCAACGGATTGCCGCGCACGCCACCGCGGAGTATCCCGATCCCTACACCGGCTTACTCGCTGCCGCCCGTGACCGCCTGACCGGGCAGTTCAGCCTGGAAGCCTTGCGCACACCCACCGCCAATGTCGAACGCGAGGCTGAGACGCTGCTGCGCGCCCTGGTCGAGGAACACGCGAATGCTGCGCTGCAACACGGACGACCCTTTACCGAGTCTTTGGAAGACCTGGTCGTTCGCTTGCAGTACGATATCTTTGGCTACGGCGTCATCACCCCGTACCTGAATACGCCCACCGTGGAAGAGATCATGATCAACGGCCCGGACGTAATCTGGGTGGACGATGCTGAACAGGGCATGTACCGCGCCAGCGCGCGGTTCGCCAGCGCCCGCGAGGTGCAGAAGCTGGTTGACCGCGTGGCCGCGCGGCACGGGCGGCGCTTCGACCGCTCGAATCCACGGGTCAACGCCAAGATGAACGATGGCAGCCGCCTCAACGCCGTGATGGAACCCCTGGTGGACAACGTGCCCGTCGCGGTGACCATCCGCCGCCATCGCCTGGTCGCCCGTACATTGGACGACCTGGTACGGCTGGGGACGCTCACTGCCGACATCGCGGGCTTTCTCAAGGAGTGCGTGCTGGGACGGCTCAACCTCATCGTCACCGGCGGGACAGGGTCAGGTAAAACTAATACCCTCAACGCCCTGTGCGCGGTGCTGCCCCCGGAAGAACGTGTGGTCACCGTGGAGGATACCCCAGAACTACAACTCGGTTTGGACAACTGGATCGCAATGGTCACCACGGAAGAAACCGAGGAAGGGCAGCGTCCGATCACGCTGGACGACCTGGTGATCAACGCCTTGCGGATGCGCCCGGACCGCATCGTCACCGGCGAGGCGCGCGGGGCGGAGATTCGCTCCGTCCTGATGGCGGCCAACACCGGCCACGATGGGCAACTGCTGACCCTGCACTCCAACGGCGTCCACGAGATCGCCAACCGCGTGGTGCAGATGTGGCAACTGGCCGATTCCGCGATGGCCCCCGGCGTGATCACCCGTTACCTGGTGGACGCCTTCGACCTGGTGCTCTACATCGAGCGCGTCACAGTCAACGGGCAGCGCCGCCGCATCGTGCGCGAGGTGGCTGAGTTGTTGCCGTCGCGTCAGATGGAAGGCGATATCCCGGCCATCAACGTGCTGTGGCAGGACACCGGCAACGGCTTGCAATGGACGGGCCTGTACCCGCAAACGCTGGAAGAGAGCATCTACCTGCGCACCGGGCAGCAGGTCAGCCTGCACCGCTACTTCAAACGGGGGTGAGAGCGATGCGTTTTCTATGGGGAACACAAGCCGAAGCCGAGGTCAGTATAGTGCTGGTCGTTGGGCTGATCCTGGTCTGCCTTGTGATGCTCGTGGCGTGCGCCGCGACGGGCGCGCCGGTAGGAGGACTGTAATGCACCTGGTTGACGGCGCGACAACGATGGCACAACTCAGCGTACCCGCCCTGGTCGGCCTCTGGCTGGCCGGGCTGAGCTACAGCGACCTGCGGACGCGCAATGTCCCGGCCTGGGCCACGGCCTTGCCGCTGGCAGTGTTGGGACTGCTGCGCACCCTGGTCATCCCACCGGATGGCGCGGTTATACCCGGCGGTTTAGCCGTGGGGTTCGCCTTGCTGATGCTCCTGCTGTCTGATACGCCGTCAGCCGTCTTCCCCGCCGGGGCCGCCGCGTTCTGCGCCGGACTCTCCGGGGAGCAGGCGCAAGTCCTGGTGGGCAGTTGGGTCGCAGCCCTGGTACTGACCGACGTAGGTCTCTGGGGCGCGGGAGACGGCAAGGTGCTCGCCGCGTTGACGGCGCTGTATCCCGATGTGCGACTCGTCGTAGCTTTGGGTGCAGCCTTGCTCGTGGGCGGTGTCGTGACTTTGCTCCGGCAACGCCCGCACACTGGCGAACGCCGCACCGGCAACCGCCGCACTTTCCCTGCCATCCCCTGGTTGGCAGTAGGAACGGCGCTCTACATAGCCGTCAGCTATCAGCCTTCAGCGGTCAGCTTCGGGCTTCCAGCATCAAGCTTCTAGCTTCCAGTAACAAGCAACGAGTAACCTAAAGGAGGACTTGTCTAGTGAATACACCGACTTACCTTTTCGCCGCCCTGGCCGCTGCCGGGGTGCTCCTGGCCTGGATCGGGGCAACCACACGGGCTTACGTACGCGTCGTGCCCGCCGACCAACGCGGACTGCTGGCGCAGTTGAACACGCGATTGCAGGCCGCCGATATTCCTTTGTCAGCCCGCGAGTTCCTGCTCACCGGCCTGGGGATCGGCGCGGCGCTGGCCGGGGGTGCGTTGGTTATCCTGGGGCCGACGATTCTGGCCGGGGTCGTCATCTGCCTCGGCCCCGTCATCTACTGGCAGGTGTGGGCGGCCAAACAGGAACGTTTCAAGCGCGAGTATGTCAATGCGCTCAGCCAGGCCATCGAGACGCTACTCCGGGCCTACAGCGCCAATCCCAACCTGACCGCCGCCTTGCAGGAAGCCACGCCCTATATGCGCGAGCCGGTGCGCGGCGACTTCGTGCAAGTCGTCACATCCTTGCATACCCGCGCAACGCTCAGCGACGCCATCTACCAGGTAGCCGAACGCCGCCACAATCCCTACTTCGATATGCTGGCCGAGGCGCTCGCCGTGCGCGAACAACAGGGCGGCAAACTCAAGACCGTGCTTGAAGGACTGCAAAGCCTGCTGCGCGGCGTGATCCAGATTCAGAACGAAGTCCGCGCCCGCCAGACACAGCCCAAACTGGAAGGCACGATTGTTGCCATTGCGCCGTTTGTCTTTCTCGCGCTGCTCAAGTTGGCGCTGCGCGACTACGAGGGTGGCTTCTACTCAACGTTGGAAGGCCAGATCGTGCTGGCGGTAGCTATCGTCTTCTCCGGGGTGGCTTACCTGCTCTCGCAGAAGATCGCCAAGGCCGGACTCGACCTGGAAGCCCAAGGAGTGACCCGATGAACTACAGTCTATGGTTTGCCTTCCTGGGTGGACTGGGCACATTCCTGGCGCTGAACGCCAGCCAACGCCGCGCCCCGCGTACCTTGCGGGTGCGCCTGGGCCTGGAACAGGTGCAGGCGCGGCGGCCCCTGGTGGATCGCTTGTTCGGGACGTGGGCGGAGACGCTGCTACAACGCCGCGATGCTGCCGATGTGGAAACACAGCTCAAGCAGGCTGGGTTCTGGCAACGGGTCGGGGTGCTGTATCCCGATGTGCGCACCTTCTACGCCTACAAGGTAGCCAGCGCCACACTGTTGGCGGTGCTGGGGTTGGGCGCGGGATTGATTCTGGCTTCGCTGGGCGGTTTCAGTCCCATGACGAGCTTTGCTGTCGCTGCGGCGACCGGAGTGCTTGGCTTCTTCTTGCCCGATATGGACTTGAAGGGCAAGGTCTCGCGCCGCGACGACCAGATGCTGGCCGATATGGCCTCGGCTTTGGATCGGCTGGCGAACTTCCTGGCCGCGGGGTATCCCCTGGCGCAGGCGGTGCAGCAGTTGGCGGAGCGCCCCGGTGGGGTGTTCGTGGCCGAACTGCGCTACGTCGCCGCGCACTACAACGTCAGCGGCGATCTGGCAGCGGGGGTAGAAGCCTTGCTGGAAAGCAACGGCAATCTGCCGCCGCTGATCCCGTTCGTGACGCTGTTGCGCACGGCGGCGCGGTTGGGTGGCGGGGTGAGCGAGGCATTGCGTGCATTGGCCGCGGAGCTACGGGCGGAGTTGACCCAGCGCATCACGGCGCGGGGCTACCGCAACACGGTCTTGATGATCGTCCCGGCCTTCTTCGCCATCCTCGCCACGCTGCTGGTGCTGGCCGCGCCCGGCGCATTGCGCGCCTTTGCCAGCCTGGGGACGGGCGGCTTTCTGTGAGTCGGTTGTCCCTAGCGCAAAGAAAGGAGGTGATGCCTATTGAATGACGACAACTGACCCATACCGGTCAATCCAGACCTTACCGGGGGACGCAGTGCAGCCCACTGCGTCCCCACATAACCAGAAAGGTTTTCATATCAATCACTTCAGGAGGAGGAGAGATAAGCCTATGAACATTGTGCAACGCACTCAAAACGTCGTGACCTTGACCTACCTGCGGGCCAGCCAGCGCCTCGCGGCGCATCCCGTCGTGCGGCGGCTCAGCGCCTTGCAGCGTGGGCGGGTGAAGCAGGCATTGGCCCGCGAAGAAGGACAAGGCTTGCTGGAGTACATCATCGGCATTGCCGGCGTCTTCGTCGTCGCCGCCGCGGTGTTGGCGCTGTACCGCGCCATCCGTGGCAAGTACGGCGAAGCGACCAACAGCGTCAACTCGCTGACCATCACCGCGCCCTAAAGCGTGCGCCGGGGAAGGCGCGCAGTCCGCCCACGTGGGTACGCGGCTTTCCCCGGCCTGATACAGGAATCACGCAAATGAATAGAACAACACAACACCAAAAAGAACAAGGCCAGGCCCTCATCGAAATGCTGCTGGTCTTGCCGGTCTTTCTGTTCCTGACCGGCGCGATCATCGGCGTTGGCTGGGCCTACTGGGTGCGCCTCAACAACGTCGCCTATGCCCAGGACGCCACCACGATGGCGGGCAAGGCCAACGCCGTGGACGCGGGTCAGGCGTGGGCCGCGCGCTTTATCCAGGGCAGCAACGTGGATTTCGGGGAACACACCAGTATCAGTTCCCTCACGTTGCAACGCGGCGTCCAGGCGACCGCACGTTACCAGGCCCCCACCCTGCTCTTGTGGGATTTAGCCGCACCGGAAGTCACCGCCGGCGCGTTCACCCGCTGGGAGCAGTTCTACCCCGGTCCACCCGCGCCGGGCGCATTTGAATGACGGTGACACACACATTACAAGGAAAGGACAAATACACAATGCGAGCAAAACGAATCTTGACCCTTGCCCTACTGGGCGTTCTCATCATTTCTAACGTCGTGCGCGCCGTGGCTGCCCCGGCTGCACCTACAGCGCCGTCGCGCCTCTTGACTTACCAGGGGCACTTGCTGGACACTACCGGCTTGCCGGTGACTGACGGCGCATACTCGATGGCCTTCAGCTTGTGGGACGCGGAAAGCGCCGGGCAACAACTCTGGGGGCCGGAGGCGCATACCGTGACCGTCACAAGCGGCTACTTCTCGTTACTGCTGGGCACGGAAATGCCGCTTGATCCGGCCTACTTCACCGGCGACACCTACCTGGAGATCACTGTGGGCGGCGAAACGCTCACCCCCCGCCAGGCATTGGGGGCTGTGGCGTATGCGTTGGGCGCGTCCCAGGCGGAACACGCTGCGACCGCCAACGATGCGGCATTGTTGGGCGGGACTGCGCCAGAGGTCTACCACGACTGGCGCAATCTGACCCACGTCCCGGACGGCTTTACCGATGGCATCGACAATGACACCATCTACACCGATGCTGATGCGCTGTCCGCGGTCAGTGCTGCCGGGTATCTCACCGCCACCGGCGTCATCGACGTGTTGAGTACAACGCACACGCTGACCGTCACGGTGGCCCACGCCCTCACCGCAGGCGACGCCGCCACCCTCAACGGACAAACCGGGAACTACTACCTGGACTGGCGCAACTTCACCCATATCCCGGACGATTTCGCTGACGGGGTGGACAATGACACGCTCTACAATGCTGGCTTCGGCCTAAGCCTGGACGATGCGACGTTCAGTGTCACTGGTGCACCGTGGTCGGGCTTGGTGGGCATCCCGGCAGGCTTCGCTGACGGCATCGACAACGACACGGTTTACACCGATGAAGAGGCAGTGGCGGCAGTCAGTGCCGCCGGATATGTCACTTCCAGCGAAGTCATCTCCGTGGTCAACCAGGCTGGCTATGTGACCGATGTCCAAGTGCTGACCCTTATCACCAACACCACGTCGCACACATCCACATATGCCTACACTGCTGGCGACGCCGATACCCTCAACGGGCAAACGGCGGACTACTACCTGGACTGGCACAACTTCACCAATGTGCCCGACGACTTTGCCGATGGCATGGACAATGACACGACCTACAACGCTGGTTCAGGGTTACACCTTGATGGCACTACCTTCAACGTCACCGGCGCGCCCTGGTCGGGCTTGGTCGGTGTCCCAGTGGGGTTCGCCGATGGGGTGGATAACGACACGGTTTACACCGATGAAGATACGCTGGCTGCGGTCAGTGCTGCCGGATATGTGACCACCACGGGCGTCATCTCCATCGTCAACCAGGCTGGTTACGTGACCGACGTACAAGTATTGACGCTCATCACCAACACCACGTCGCACACTTCGACGTATGCCTACACTGCTGGCGACGCCGCAACCCTCAATGGACGGGCCGGGGACTACTACCTCGACTGGCGCAATTTCACCCACATCCCTGACGATTTCTCAGACGGTGTGGACAACGACACGACCTACAGCGCCGGTTCAGGGTTGCACCTGGACGGGACAACGTTCATCGTCACCGGCGCACCGTGGTCAGGACTGACCGACGTGCCCGCAGGGTTCGCCGACAGCGTGGACAATGACACCACCTATGCAGCGGGCACTGGAATCACCCTGAGCGGGACACAGTTCAGCGTTGCTGTCCCGTATCGTATGCCGCAAAGCTGCGCAACCGGACAGATCGCCGGATGGAACGGCTCTGCGTGGACGTGCGCGGCGGACAACGACAGCGGCGGCGACATCACCGCGGTCACCGCGGGAACTGGCTTGACCGGCGGTGGAACAACGGGCAGCGTTACTCTCACGGCAGACACCTCGTACCTCCAGCGCCGCGTCAGTAGCATGTGCGCCACAGGCAATAGCATCCGCGCGGTCAACGCCGATGGCACGGTGACGTGCGAGGCGGATGACAACACCACCTACACCGGCGGAACCGGCCTGGCCTTGATCGGGACACAGTTCAGCCTGTCCACACCCTACCAGCTTCCTCAAACGTGCGCCAACGGGCAGACGCCGCAATGGGACGGCGCGGCGTGGGGCTGTGGCAGTTCCGTTGCCCCGGGCTATGCCCGCACCCTGGTCGTCGCCGCGAGTGGCGGGGACTTCACCAGTGTGCAAGCTGCCGTCAACAGCATCACCGACGCCAGCGCGACGAACCCGTACCTGATCTGGATTGCGCCTGGCATCTACGCTGAGACGGTGACGCTCAAGCCCTACGTGCATCTGCAAGGCGCGGGCCGCGATGTGACCGTGCTACAAGGCAACATCACCGACGACAACGGCAGTCCGACGGACAAGGCTACGCTCATCCTGGACAGCAACACCAGTGCGCGTGACCTGACTGTGACCAACAGTGGCAGCGAGGGACAGACCCGCGTAGGCATCCTCGTGCCGGCGGCGAAAAGCAATGTACTGGTTGCCGATGTCACCGTGACCACCAGCGGGACAGCGCGGAGCAGTTTCGCCCTGTGGGTCGCCGGGCGCGCCACGTTGGAAAACGTCAGCGCGACGGTCAGTGGGGGAAGTGTGATCAACGTCGCGTTGATGCTCAAGGCACAGATGACTTCGCCGCCCTTCCCCGCAGAAGCGACACTCTACGGTGGGACATACACGGCCAGCGGGACGAACGCGATGGGCGTCAAGGTGGAAGACCTCAACAGTCGCCTGACCGCCAATGCCGCACGTCTGAGTTCCAGCGGCGACGCTCTCAACAGTGACGGCTGGATCGAGATCTATCACAGCATCCTGGAAGCTCCGACCTACGTGGTGGTCAACACCCAGGCCGGGCAGCCAGGGCGCGTCCTCGTCAAGCACAGTGACTTCGTGGGCACGGGTGGCATCTTCAACGCCATCACCTGTGTGGCGGTGAGCCGTGGCGCAGCGTTCGGGGCGACAACATGTCCGTAAGGGAGGCTAACGATGCGACGTATCCTGTTACTCCTACTCCTTCTGAGTTGCTGGCTCGCTGCCCCCGCAGCGGCGCAAACCCCCGGCCCGCAGCGCATCACGGCGAACACGGCCAACGCCGCCGCCGGCGGCACGCTGACCAACGGGCGCTACACCCTGCACGGCACGCTGGGCCAGACCAGCGTCGCCACCTCGCGGAATACGCACAGCACCGTCACCGGCGGTATCTGGTCCGGCATCGACGCCGCTGAGATACTGGTAGTCGAAAAGACCTACCGCGACGTCACCCCCGCGCGCACCGAGGTCGGCGAGACGCTGACTTTCATCGTCGCCGTGACCAACAACGGTGTGCGGCCACAGACTAACATCGTCGTCAGCGACACCCTGCCGCTGGGCCTGACCTTGCTACCGCAGAGCGTCACGGCGGACAAGGGAAGTGTCACGGTCGGTGACAATACGCTCACGCTGCATCTGGCGACGTTGAGTTACGAGGAAATCGCCGTGCTCACCTATCGCGCCACGGTGGATGCGGGGACGGAAGGGCAAACCTTGACCAACACCGCCGTCGCGCACAGCGACAGCTACGGACCGGTCAGTGACTCGGCTACAGTGCAGGTCTATCGACCGACGCGCATCTTCCTACCGCTGGTGATGCGCGGCTATCCCCCTGCGCCACCCGTGGTACAGGTCGGGGATGCGCCAGGCACGTGTCCAGGGATCAACATCGTGCTGGACACGTTCTACCGTGAGGACTTCGACGGGGAAAACGACAACGACTGCTTTGCTTTCACCGTCATTGCCGGGCAGACCTACGTACTGGAAACGGGCAACCTAGGGCTACAGGGCGACACACTGTTGGCCTTGTTCGCCGCGACCGACTGTGCAACACCCCTGGCGGAGAACGATGACATCAACTATCCGCACGACGTGGCCTCGCGCCTCGTGTGGACGGCCCCGGCAAACGGCATCTACAGTGTCCTGGTGCGCAACTACGACTGGCGTGTGTATGGGCCGGACACCGGCTACACCTTGCGGGTGACGCGCGAATCAGCGACGTTGCCGCAGAGCGCGCCGCCGGCTACTGACAAACCTGCGCCTTTGCCGACGCCTACACCGGACATCGACGCCCGCACCTCGCGCCGCGTGCCAGGTTTGGCCGCGTACGTCGCCGAGAAGCCGACCCCGCCGCCTACGCCGGTCAAACCACCGGTTATCCCAACGCCGAGTGGGTTAGCAACTCCGGTACAGACGCAGATCGTGCTACTGCCGGAAACGGGGCACGCAGGACGCCTCAGTGGGGCTGGCCTGGTGCTGGCTGTGTTGGGCGCTGGAACGGTATTGCGCAAGCGGAGGGGCGCGGCGTGATGCGTCGATTGCTCGCACTGCTCGTGCTGGGGTTGGTGGTGTGGGCCGCGCCGGTCGCGGCGCAGAAGCCCACCCCGCCGCCTACACCCGCGCCGGTTTCGCCGCCGGTCGTGGAAGCGCCAGTCGTGGAGCCGACCAAAGCGCCGGAGCCGCCGCCCCCCACGCCCGAGCCGCTGCCAACTGCAACGCCGGAAGCCTTGCCCCCGACAGCGACGGCTGTCTGGCCTACGGCAACGGCTACGACGGTGGCAACACCCACGGAGATACCAGGCACACCAACAGCGACCTTGCCACGTCCGACCGCGACACATACGGTGACACCCACAGTTGTATCGACAGCGACACTCAGCGTTGTCCCTACTGTGGACACCGACGCCACACCCGCCCAATGGCCGACGTTGCCGGGCTGGGTGTGGCCGGTGGTCACCGGTGTGGGCGTGCTGGCTTTGTGGCTCATTGTGCGCTTCGTGGGTTACACGCGGCAAGACCTGGCGATGAAGCGGCGGATGATCGCCGAGGACGCAGCGGCGCGCGTCGCCGCCCATCGGCGTGACGTGGCCGCGCAGTTGCAGGAGACGGACGCCTGGCAGCACTTACTCGGCCAGATCGCTACTGATGCGTTAGGCCAACCGGTGCGCATCGTCGGAGACACCTTGCCGTACATCAACGCCGACGACTTGGCCTTCACCGCGCTCGATCCCCAGGGCGTGAGCTACTGTTTCACCGTGACCTCACCACGCAAGGCGCGTCCTGCAGGCCAGGTCTACCGCCTGGACAACCCGGAGACGCAAGCTGAGGTCTCCGCCGTGTGGCACTATCTGGCAGCGCAGCGACTACAGGGTACACTCCCCGCCGTCCCGCGCCAGGCGACGTGGGTGCTGGTCGTGCAACAGCCTCTCGCCCCGCAGGTACGCCGCCGCGTCAACCGGCGCTGGTGGCTGGGTGTGGCGCTGGGCGTCCTCTTGCTGATCGCAGCGAGTACTCTGGTCGGGGCGCGGCTGGTGCAGGCGCATCTGGCGACGCCCACGCCCGTTGTAGCTGCCGTCACCCTGGTCAACGCCACGGGCGAGACGGTGAGTCTGTGGACGTTGGAAAACGAACCGGTCTGCGTGGTCTGCCCGGAAGGGGCCTTGTTGCCAGACGAGAGCCGCGTCTTGGACGTCACACCCGGTCCAGTGCTCTGGGAGATCGTCCGCGTACCCTTCGGCGACTTCTACACCGCCTACCGCCTCGGCCTGGTCGAGACCTATGTGTCGCCAGGGGCAACCGCGCGAGACACGGTGATCACCCTTACCAAAATGCCATTTACCAATGGGAGGTAGAACAATGCAAACTCATAACCTGCAACCCTCAACTCACAACGAGCAGGGTCAGGCGCTCATCGAAATGCTGATCGCCTTGCCGCTGCTGCTCCTGATCCTGGCCGCCGTCATCGGCTTTGGGCGCGTGCTCTTTGTGGCCCTTGCCGTTGACCAGGCTACTTTCAGCGGGGGACGCTACGCCGCCGAAAGCCTGAATCCCTACCAGGCTGCGTACCAGGCGTACCGCGCCACGTCATTGAACCTGACCGCTAACGGGATCGACGCTGGGCCGATGGCCTGGCAACTAGATGCTGCCGGCTGGCAACGCGGCGGCACGGTGACCAACTATGCCAGCGTCGCTGTGCCCGTCAATGACATTCCGTTGGCCCCGCTGCTCTTTGGCGGCGACCGCGTGACGCTCTGGCAGGGTGCAACGTTCCGCATCGAAAGGTGGAAGTCACGATGGCAGTGAGGAGAGGGAGTAGGAAGTATGGAGTAGGGAGTAAGGGGCGCTGGCGAGGCCGACTCCCTGACGAGCAAGGGCAAGTGCTGGTGTGGGTCTTGGTCTTGTTACCCTTGCTCTTGCTGATGGCGGCGCTCTTGATCGAGGGCGGCTTGATGTACCGCACGTACCGGCTGGCGCAGATGGCGGCGGATGCGGCGACGCACGCAGCAGCCCAGGAAGTCGACGTGGCGCTGTATATGCGCACCGGGCGCGTGGCGTTGACACCCAATGCCGCAACCGTGGCGCAGACCATCGCCGCGACCAATACCCGCGGACAGGTGACCTGCGGCGTCCCGCAAGTGTGGGCTAACCGCGTGAAACTCATCTGTCAAGCGGACTTACACCCCGTCGTCCTCATCGGCGGTCCCACGGTTCACGTCAGTGTACGTGGTCGCGCCCGCCCCGCGTGGGGTGCAACGGGGGAATACGAGTGAGTGTGGATTAGGTGATTGGGGAATTGGGTGAATGGAGAATCAGCGAATGAGCGAATCAGTGTTCATTGCTCTCTCCCCCTTACTCCATACTCCTTACTCCCTACTCCACATTCGCCATTCTTAACTCTTAACTCGCAACTCATAACTCGCAACTCTCAAGGAGGAGACTTAATGAAACGACAACGACAACAAATCAAACTCAAACGTACCAGCTACATCTTACTGGCCGTCGGAATCATCTTCGGCGGTATCGTGCTGGCCGGTGGGGTCCAGGTCTATCGCTGGCTCACCGCGCCGCGCATTGATCTGGAGGCGACGCCAATGCCCACAGTGACGGCCACAGCGCCGCCTACGGTGACACCGCGTCCAGCCGGATGGCAGGAACAGCGTGACACAATGAGTGGGCAGGTGTATCTCACCCCACCCGCTGCCGAGGAACAAGCCTTGCGCGCGGCGTTCGCCGTGCTCTTGCAGCGCACCCGCGTGGAAGCCGCCGATGAAGCGACCTTGCTGGCTTATGACCGCGATGCCAGCGTTGCCCAGGCGCAGGAGTGCTTGGCGACGGACTTTGCCTGGCCCTTGCTGGATACGCCGTTCGTCTTCGTCCACACCGCGTTGGGGCCGGAGAACCCCATCCGCTGCGACGATACGACGCATTGCTCTGTAACCCAGGCAGTGCTTGGCATCCAGGCCGTGTTGATCTTCGAGCCGGCGATGTGTCAATCCACGGGCAGTGTGCCCTGCCTGGCACAGCTTGGCGATGACCAGATCGACGCCCGCGACAACCTGGTGACGGCGACGTTTGTCCAGGGTGCGGACGGCGGCTGGCGATGTACCGGCTGGGAGGCGCTGGCCTTGCCCGTTCCGCCGGATACGTGGTAGAGGAGGTGGATATGCGTGATCTGAACAGACGTAAAACTGTGTTACGCATCGGCCTCTTGTTGCTGGTCACTGGGCTAGTACTGTGGGCGCTGGCGATGTTCGTCACACCGGCGGGCGCGTGCTGTACACCGCCGGAGAACGCTTGCTGCGGCGATCCCTTGAGCGGCTGCTTCAAGTGTGCCAGCGGCGATTCGGGCGGTGGTGGGGGCGGTGGGAGTGCGACCCCGGTTCCCCCTGCACCGACACCTGGCGAAGGTGGAGGCGGTGGGAGCGGCACACCTGCGCCGCCCCCACCCACAGCCACGCCCCCGGCAGGCTTGCCCGGTGGCGGGTTCTACCGGATGAGCTGCGACGCGCTGATCCCCGGCTGTCCCCACGACTGGACGGTGGTCCTGTGGTGGTGTATGCCGGGTGGCCAATGCTACGTGGTGCAAGCCCGCTGCGCTGCCGAGGGGGAATGTGACCTGGTGACGCCCACGCCGCGTCCCTCGCCAGATCCGGGTGAGGACAGCGAATGGCCGTGCCAGGATGCACCCGACGTCTACCCCGGCGGCATCGACCAGACCTGTGATGACTGGCAGTGGAACATCGACGTGCAAGTCCAGATTCCACCCGCGCAAGTGCTGCGCAATCCCTGGCCGCGTTCACTGGTGGGTTTGCCGACTAAAATCTGGTACACCGGCGCGCCCAACCGCGTGGAAGCCTTTTCTGCGGGCAAGGCGTTCCCTTGTGCCGTGGACTACGGCGCAGCTTACAGTAACCCAAGCAGTGTGCCCGCGTGTCCGTCGCCGGTGGGCCAGCTCGCTGAAGGGACGCGGGTGAACCTGCAACTCGGCGCGGCCTGGCAGCGCTGGACACAAGGGGCGGCGGCGCTCTACGGCTTCACGCCGCCGTATGAGTCGCTGATCTCCGTGGGCGACCGCGCGTGGAACGGCGGAGGCAGTACCATCCAGGGCAACTACCTGGAACACACCTTCCAGACCTCATCGTATGGTCTCACCGCCAACGGCCCGCGTTGGAATCCGGCGTGCCAGGATCGTGACTGTACCTGTGACGAACGGGTACTGGCCTGGGATATGCCGGCGTATCAGGGCGGGGTGCAGACCTGGTGGTATCCGCAGTGGACGTGGAAATACGACGAACTGCAATGCACGCGCCGCGAGTGGGGCGACTGCTTCTACCGCGCCGAGCCGCCGTTGGGCATTTCGGCGCGCGGGTGCAGTGACGGGGAGCACGCCGGAGAGGACGACTGGTATCAGTTGGAGCAGTGCGTGGAATGGCGCTGGCGCAACCATACCAGGCCGCTGTTCGGCTGTTCCGGCGAGCAACAAGGCGCGTGGTGCGCCTACGACTTGCGCAAACTCGGTTTCACACCGATGGTCACCTGGGCCGCCGCACAGACCGCCGGGGCTGATGCCGGTGGCGTGCAGTGTGGCAACTTCACGCCGGGGCTGGCAATTCCCGTCATCGAGGTGCAGGCGGTGTTGGAGCCGTAGGGCGATGCTGGATGCTAGAAGCTGGAAGCCGGTCAATCCAGCTTCTGGTATCCGGTATCAAGCATCAAGTATCCAGCATCCAGTATCCAGCATCCAGTATCCAGCTTCAAGTTTCAAAAATCTCACAAGGAGGAACTCTATGAACAACATATCTTTATCAGGAACAGTGGTTCGGCGGCGGGTGTCGCCGGATCAGACGACGGTGTATCGGGTGTTGATCCCACGCCAGCCGGGAATGTTACCGAATCCCGACGGCAAGAACTTCGACGCCATTGATGTGTGTTTCCCGCAGGCCGTGGGGCGTGCGCCATCGTGGCAGCAGGGCGACCAGGTGGAAGTGGCCGGGTTCTTGCAGCAGCGTGACACGCGGGAGAACCTGGTGCATTTGGTGCGCCGCGCTGAGGGCTTGGGCGATGCAGAGCGCAATGAACTGGCGGCGAACGCACAGGGCTTTGTGCAGCAGGCCAAGGTGGAGGTCGTGGCGACGCAGTGGCGGTTCGTGGGGAGGAGGCAGGAGGAGAGGAAGTAACTCTGTTACACCATGCAAGGCTTACCGGCGTCCTGAATCGTGGATTCAAGACGCCGTTTTGATGAATCTCAAATGTCACTTTACATGCGATAATGTTT
>Ga0209313_1000495_pt1 | contig 32769 bp, 25 predicted proteins | sample BioC13SIPDNA_3_FD_185748 | JGI IMG/M metagenome (GOLD analysis project Ga0209313, IMG submission 185748) | Anaerobic biogas reactor microbial communites from Washington, USA - Biogas_R2_B C13 SIP DNA (SPAdes) (version 2) | ecosystem: Engineered > Bioreactor > Anaerobic > Unclassified | place... | reverse complement strand
TGAAGGAATAATTGCTCCGTGGCAGCATGAAGATTTGGCGGATATTTTCTATAATGAAAGTAAGGCCATGGGTAAATTGGTTTTTAATTTTTTACAACAGATTGACCTGCAACCAAATTGTTCATGCTGTGATTTACGCAAAGAAACCTTGTTAAAAGATATTTATTAAAGGAGGGTAATTATGAATCAGTCCGACAGCAAATCAATGAGCAGCACAACCAAATTAATTGTCCTGTTTTTGGTTTTAGCAGCTCTATCTTATCTAACCAACCTTTATTTTGATTTTCTATGGTTTAAGTCAGTAGATTATCAACAGGTATTTACCACCATATTGTTTAATAAAATTATCATTTACGCATTAGTCTTTGCAATTGTATTTTTACTGTTTTTTTATAATCTTCAATTAGCCAGAAAACATTTGAGTAATTATGACGATGATCAAGGTTATGAAACTGATGAGGGCGGCGATGTTATTTATTTGAATGTTGATAAAACGCCATGGAAGCAATTCCTTGACAGCCCGGCTGTAATATGGATTTTTATAGCTATCAGTATTCTAGCAGCTTTACTGATTAGCTCCATGGCGGCTGATAATTGGATGGTCTTTCAACAGTATTTAAACCGTACAGCCATGGGAAATACTGATCCGATATTCAACCGGGATATTAGTTTCTATTTTTTTGATTTATCTTTCTATCATTTAATTTATGGCATTTTGATGTCCACTCTGGTATTACTGACCATAGCTACTGCCGTTGTATATTTGCTGAATGTGAATTCAGCTATATTATTGGGTAATTGGCTGGAATTTTCGTTTGCCAAAGGACATCTGGCGGTTTTAATTGCAGCAATTTTCGGGTTGAAAGCTTGGGGTTACCGTCTTAATGCTTTTGATATTTTGTTTTCACCAACAGGCATTGTTTACGGAGCTACTTATTCCGATATTCATGCCCGCTTGCTGGCATTTAAGGTATTACTAGTAGTTTCACTGGTTATTGCCTGTATAATATTAGCTAATATTTTTGTCAAACGTTTAAATTGGATTTTATATGGCATAGGTGCCTGGATAGCCATAGCAATCGTGTTGGGTGGAATATATCCTACATTAATTCAAAAACTGGTAGTTCAACCAAATGAGTTTAACAAAGAAAAATCTTATATTGAAAACGCCATTGCCTATACCCGTCAGGCATACTCTTTGGATCAGGCTGTCAATAAAGAATTCAAAATTGACTATAATTTGAATATCACGGCTCCGGAGCATCAGGATACTCTGAATAATGTGCGCTTATGGGATTGGCAGCCACTGCAGACCACTTACCGTAATCTGCAGCAACTACGACCTTATTATGTATTTAATGATGTGGATATTGACCGCTATACTATTGATGGCCGTTATCGGCAGGTAATGCTGTCGACCAGGGAAATAGATCAGGAAGAGCTGCCGGAAAAGGCTAAAACCTGGATAAACCAAAAATTAATGTATACTCACGGCTATGGTATTGTAATGAGCCCGGTTACTGAAATTGCCGAGGAAGGATTTCCACAGTTTTTCATCCAGGATATTCCGCCTCAATTTACTACTGACTTAAAAGTTACCCGGCCGGAAATCTATTTTGGAGAAAAAACCAATACCTATGTAATAGTTAATACCAAACAAAAGGAATTCGACTATCCGCTGGGAAATACCAACATTTACTCGTCCTATAAAGGCAAGGGAGGCATTCCCATTGATAATTATCCCCGCCGGGTATTATTCAGTTGGGTTTTAAGAGATTATAAAATGTTACTGTCTTCTGATGTTAATAATAACAGCCAGATATTAGTTAACCGCAATATTGAACAACGAGTGCAAAAAATTGCCCCTTATCTGGCATTTGATCATGATCCATATATGGTAGTAGACAGTAAGGGTAACTTGTTCTGGATGCTGGATGCTTATACAGTAACCAGCAAATATCCGTATTCTCAACCTTTTGATAATTATGGTAACAACTATATTCGCAATTCAGTTAAGGTCACCTGTAACGCTTATACTGGTGAAATGAAGTTTTTCGTTGCTGATTATTCCGATCCGCTTATAAAAACTTATGCCAAAATATTCCCGGGTATTTATAGCCCGTTGAGTGAAATGTCAAAAGACTTATATGCTCATGTACGGTATCCTGAAGACATATTTTCCGTACAGGCTGAAATGTATCAGACTTTCCATATGACTGATCCGTGGGTTTTCTATAACAAAGAAGATTTATGGGTTATTCCTAATGAAATAGTTGATGACAAACCGCAAAAAGTAGAACCGTATTATATTGTCATGCGTTTACCGGATGAAAATACGGCTGAATATGTACTGATGATGCCCTTTACACCCAAGAGTCGTCCTAACATGGTGGCCTGGATGTGTATGCGCATGGACAATGAGCAATATGGCAACATGATAGTTTATGATTTTCCTAAACAGGAAACCATATATGGGCCTGAACAAATTGAGGCGCGTATAAATCAAAATACGGAAATTGCTCAGCAAATTACTCTTTGGGATCAGAGGGGGGCCAGGATTTACCGCGGCAATCTACTGGTTATACCTATGGGTAATTCCATTCTTTATGTCGAACCTTTGTATTTGCAGGCTGATAACGGTAAAATACCAGAACTGAAACGAGTAATTGCCGGGTTCGGTAAAAAAATCGTTATGGAACCTTCTCTTGATCAGGCTCTGATTAAGCTATTTGGTGAAGGCCGCCCTGACGCTCCTGATGCTCCTGATAAGCCTGTAACGGGTGAACCGGAAACTGGTGTGACTCTGCAGGAACTGGCCAAACAGGCTCGACAATATTATGATCAGGCAGAACAAAGGTTAAAGGATGGAGATTGGGCAGGGTATGGTGAATCCCTGGATAAATTAAATGATATTTTGTCAAAACTGGAGATAAGTGTAGTACAGGAATAATAGGGGGCTTTTGTCAGGGGGGGGGACCAATGTTATTAAAAGTTACCGATAATATTTCAATGATTCAAAGTGAACTTGGGTTTACTTACTGTAACTGTGTTCTGATTGATGATGATGTAAGAGCTGTCATTGATACTGGTGCTGACGCCAAATCATTGACAGCCGTTTCTCCGGAAAATATAGATATGGTTTTATATACCCATCATCATTATGATCATACGCGGGGAAATCCTTTATTCGAAAAATCAAAAACATTTATTCACGAGGCAGATTGTGAAGCACTTACCACGGTTGAAGCTTTCACATACTATAACTCTCTGGATCAATGGGAAGATCTTATGCCTGGGTATGATTTTCTTGATGCCGCAGCGCAAATAGGAATTTTGGAGAACGCTCCCTATTGGTCAATTGATGGTACTTTTAAAGATGGTCAGCTTTTTGATTTTGGTAAAACCAAGGTAGAAGTGCTGCATACTCCTGGTCATTCCGCCGGACACTGTTCCTTCTGGTTTCCTGAACAGGAATTATTGTTTACCGGGGATATTTGCCTCACCAAAGTGGGGCCTTGGTATGGAGAAATTTGTGCCAGTCCTGATGAAATGCTGCAATCGATTCAAAAGCTGATAGACTTGAAACCACGCTTTGTAACATCATGTCACATTAACGATATCTCTGAAAATGGTGTTGAAATGTTACATGAATTTAAAAACCGTATCTATAAACGAGATGAGCGTATCCTCAACTATCTTAAAACTAATCCTGCAACAGTTGAGGATATAGCTAATCATCATTTGATTTATCGAATTCATCCTACACCTTTCGTCCTTTTCTGGGAGAAACTTATGGTTATTAAACACCTGCATAGACTAGAAGATATGGGGCTGATAGTCAGTGGAGATAATGGAATCTATATTGCAGAATAGGAGTTGTAAATAGCTACATGAAAATTGTATGTCTGGGCGATAGTATAACCTGGGGTTTTCCCCATGGGCCCCAGGACTCATGGGTGGAAATGTTATCGCGGGCTTTAAATGCAACTATTATTAACAAAGGCATTAACGGTGACACTACCAGTGATATGCTGAGAAGATTTCCCCGGGCAGTTTTAGAGCAAAAGCCTACCCATTTAATTCTTATGGGAGGTATTAATGATGTGGTGCAGGAACAATCCTATGATCGCATAACGCAAAATATAATGGATATGGTAGAAATGGCTAAAGCTGAAGGAATAACAGTCATTCTGGGAACTCCTACCGCAGTAGATTTTCAGCCCTGGGAAAGACTGTTGGTACGGTTGCGCCAATGGATTTTTCAATACGCCGCTGAACAGGGTATGGCGGTAATTGATTTCAGCCAGGCCTTTTATGACCAATCTGGTCAGTTAAAAACTGAACTGTTATTGCCTGATGGGGGACACCCCACCCGCAAAGGTTATCAGGCTATGTTTGAACAAATAGATTTAAGCATATTTGAAAACTAAATGTGAGTTTTTGCATTAGAATTTGGCATTATTTCAGGATAGTAACAAGACAATCAGGGGGAGTTAGCCATCTGCGGAAGATATCTCATCTCCATGGAAGAGGAAATAATTGAGATAAGGGAAATAATGCGGGAGATTAACCGCCGATATGCGGGCACACCGGAACACGCTCTGATTAAAAGCGGGCAAATATTCCCTGCTAATATCGTACCGGTATTGTCACAGCAGAAAAAAGATACTGAAGCCCATTTATTCAGTTGGGGATTCCCGCGCTGGCAGGGAAAAGGATTAATAATTAATGCCCGCAGTGAAACTGTAACTGAAAAACCCCTGTTTCGTCAGGCTTTTCTTAGCCGGCGATGTATCATTCCTTCCACCGGTTTTTATGAATGGAAACATATTGACGGCCAAAAGAAAAAAGACAAATATCTATTAAGAATATCTGACTATCCGGTATTATATATGGCCGGTATATATACCCGGTTTGAAAAAGCAGATATAAATATGCCTGGCTTTGTTATTCTTACCACCACCGCCAACTCATCTATTAAAGCTATTCACGACCGCATGCCGGTAATTATACAGCCCCATGAAAAGGACGCATGGTTAACCGATGAATCCTTTGCCCACTATGTTATAGATCGCGAAGGCCCGCTGCTGGAAGCTGCTAAAGTTTAAAAATGTATTCATAAGCACTTATATTAAAGTTTGTATTAGATATTTTGAATAATACAAATGTTTAGCTTTTATGCAGGATTCTGGCATTATAAATAGAAATATTGTATAACTATTACCGAATGAATATTAGAATTTTTATGGACTCTATTAGTCTATTATTTTTGATGAACGTTATGCAATTCAAATATCTAACCCCTTGCTAACAACGGGAGGTAGTAATCTTGGTAATACATAATGATTTAACTTTTTTCACTAATGAACCTGAAAGAAATCTTTATGATAGATTCAATAAAATATTAAAATCTAATACAAAGTTTTATGATATGCTGGTGGGTTATTTCAGAACTAGTGGATTTTATCTGATGTATCCAGCTATGAATGATATTGAAAAAATAAGAATTCTTGTTGGTCTAAATGTAGATAAAAAAACCATTCAGATCATTCAAGAGGCCGAAAATGAACATATGTCCTTTGATATGTCACATAAAGAAGTGAAAGATGAATTTACCGAAGATGTGGCGGAAGAAATGCAAAACTCAGAGGATAGTTTTAGGGTGGAGCAGGGAGTAAAAACATTTATTGAATGGCTGAAAAACGGGAAGTTGGAAATGAGAATTTACCCTGAAGCGCCTATTCATGCCAAAGTGTATATTATGAGAAAAGATATGGAAAAAGTTCCGGATCAATTCGGTTCAGTTATAACGGGTTCCAGTAATTTTTCAAAAGCAGGATTGGTAAACAATCTTGAGTTTAATGTTGAATTGAAAGATAGCAGAGATGTTGAATTTGCCTTGGAGAAATTTGAAAGCCTCTGGGAGAAGTCTATAGACATTACCGATGAATATATCGAAACAATAAATGAAAAAACGTGGCTTAGAGAAGACATTACCCCCTATGAGCTATTCTTAAAAACGCTATATGAATATTTCAAAGAAGAGATTAATGAAGACAAAAATGAAACCTGGGAAGAAATGCTGCCTGATGGGTTTATGGCCCTTCAGTATCAAACCGATGCTGTAATTCAAGCCAAAAAGATTCTAAATGCTTACAATGGTGTTTTCATTGCCGACGTAGTTGGTCTTGGTAAAACATTTATATGTGCAATGCTGGCGCAGCGACTAAAAGGCAAGAAATTAGTGATATGCCCACCGGTACTAAAAGACTACTGGGAAAGAACTTTGCAGCAATTTGATGTAGCAGCAAAAGTTGAATCTTTGGGAAAGCTGGATAGCATTCTAGAAGATAATGAATTGATGAAGAATACCAAATATGTTTTTATCGATGAAGCTCATCGCTTTAGAAATCAAAAAACAGACAGTTTCAATAAGCTGCATCAGATCTGCTATAACAAAAAAGTAATTCTTATAACAGCAACACCCCAGAATAATTATTCCAGCGATATTGCCAATCAGATATATCTATTCCAGCCCAAGAACAATAGCACTATTATTCCGAACAATAAGAGCCTGGAAGCTTTTTTCAATAAATTGGATGCGAAGCTGAAAAAGCTTGAAAAAGGTACGGTTGCATATGCTGATATGCAAAGAGCTAATTCAGCAGTTATTCGTGATCAAGTGTTGAGAAATGTAATGATAAGGAGAACCCGTAAAGAAATTACGGAGCATTACAAAGAAGATTTAGAAAGGCAAGGACTTGCATTTCCAGAGCTGGGCAATCCAGAAAAAATTGTTTATACCTACGATGATGATATTGAAGCAGTTTTCAATCATACCATAGATAATATTCAAAAGCTTACCTACGCCAGGTATAAGCCACTGACTTACCTGCAGGATGTTCCTAAGCCAATTGCATCATTATTAGTATCCCAGATAAACATGTCAGGATTTATGAAATCAATCCTGATAAAGCGACTTGAAAGCAGCTTCGAAGCATTTAAGAAGACATTGAATAGGTTTGTAAAATCCTATGAAAAATTCCTGGACATGTGTCTAAATGGTGAAGTCTATATCAGTAAAAAAGTAGACGTTTACGATCTCCTGGACAATGGCGATGATGAGAAATTAATGGGCTTGGTTGAGGAGGATATTATTCAACACTTTCCAATAACAGCTTTTGTTAAAGATTTTATTCCGGCCATAAAATATGATCTGCGTATTTTAAAGGAGCTTCAAGATGAATGGGATGATATTATTGAAGATCCTAAAAAGGAGCAATTCCTGCTCGAGCTGAAGAACAACGAAAAATTAAAAAATAAAAAGTTAATCATATTTACAGAATCCAGGGAAACTGCAGAGTATGTAGGCGTTTATCTAGAACTACATTACCCTGGACAAGTTTTGGTTTACAGCGGGCAAGGCTCTCGCTCGGTGAGACAAGAAATAGAAGCCAATTACAATCCCAATTATGCCTATGAAAAAAAAGATAATATAAAGATCCTGGTGACAACCGATGTACTGGCAGAAGGAATCAACTTACATAGAAGTAATGTAATAATAAACTATGATCTGCCCTGGAATCCTACCAAGGTTATGCAACGCGTTGGCCGTATTAACAGAGTTGGGACAGAACATGATAAAATATATGCTTTTAACTTTTTCCCCGCTGCCCAAGCTAATGCTCATTTATCCTTGGAAGAGAATATCATTCTAAAAATACAGGCATTTCATGATACCTTGGGAGAGGATTTCAAATATTTATCTGAGGACGAAGAAGTATCATCCCATAATTTATATACTCAATTAAACAGTAAGGAAAGCCTTGAAAACGAAGCCGGCGATGAGGTGTCGGAGTTGAAATATCTAAAAATAATCAGGGATATCAGGGATCATAACGAAGAGTTATATCAAAAAATTAAAAGGCTGCCTCAAAAATCAAAAAGCGGTCGGGTTTACAAAGAAATTCCATATGATCAAACCGTGTCATTTTTAAAAAAGGGTGGCTTGAAAAAGTTCTTTATCGCAGATAGCAATGACTCCCAAGAGGTCTTTTTCTTGGAAGCTATGAAATACCTGGAAGTTTCTCCCGAAGAGAAGAAGATTAAAACCCCCGAAATGTATTTTGATCATCTGGAGCTAAATAAAATGGGATTTGAAATAGCTTTGACTGATAATGAAGAATTGGTCACCGAGCAAGTTAAGAAAGCTGGACATGATGGAACAGTTATTAAGATGTTAAAAGCTATTGCCAAGTGCAAAGCTTTTACAGATGATCAGGACAAGATGATTCAAAGAATGAAAAGCAGCTGGGAAGAAGGAAACGTCCCGCCTGGCATTACAAAAGAAATTATCAAGCAAACCAAAGGAATGACTGATCCTGTGAAAATATTTTATGAATTAATAGAGATTATTCCGGAGAAATACCTTGAAGAACGCAAGGGCAATAAAAAGGTTAATATTTCGGGAGATATTAAGGTCGTTCTTTCATCTTACCTAAAAAAGGGGGATATATAGCAGATGAGTACAGCGAAATTAACGATTCTTAAGGAAACATTCGAAAAGCAATTTGATATAGAACGCTTTAAAAAATTTACCCGGGAATTCTTTAATGAACCCCAAATGCTTCCGGATAGTAAACGCACAGGTATTTGGAAAGAGTACTTGAACCATATCAAATCATATAACCTGATTGCTAAGTATACGGACAGCGATAATAACAATTTAATCGTGCTGGCAGTAGAACTCGAAAAGGATAGTAGCATAGATAGAGCCAGAAGTATGCAGAGAAATTTTATTTCCAAGGTACTGGACGAAAATCAATTGGAAGCATGCATTGTAGCCTTTTATACAGAAAATGATCCAAGCTGGCGGTTGTCTTTTGTCAGACTGGATTATTCCTTTAAAGAAACCGGCATATCGTTGGATTTAACCCCTGCCCGGAGATATTCGTATCTTCTGGGTGAAAATGAACCCAACAACACTGCCCAGGCCCAGCTTTTACCTATCTTTAAAGATGACCGGCATAATCCAACTTTAGATGAAATAGAAGAAGCCTTTACTGTGGAAAAAGTAACCAAGGAGTTCTTTAGTCTTTATAAAGAAAAATACTTTAGTTTAAAGGAATACCTTGAAAATGATGCTGCTTTTATTAAGGAGACACATAAATTAGGATTTGAAGTTGCAAAGTTTTCCGAGCAATTTGCTAAAAAACTAATGGGACAACTGGCATTTTTGTATTTCCTGCAGAAAAAAGGCTGGCTCGGAGTCCGAATTATGCCTGATGATCATACTTTATCTGATGCTGAGTATAGAAAAATTTACACAGCCCAGGATCAAGCTCACAAAAACGTGTTAGATAAAGTCTTCAAAATAACCAAAGATAAAAGCAGAAAATTGTCAGCTTCAGCGTTGTTTAGTATCGATGACCATGAAGCAGGACTTTTATCAGATTGTTTCATAAAAACTGATTATTATATGCCCTGGGGGAATGGCAATAGAACTTTTATCAGGGAAATCTTTGATTTTTGTACCCAGCATACGAACAAAAACTTTTTCGATGATTACTTGGAACCGCTCTTTTATGAAGCCCTGAACACGAAACGAAAAAATCACTATTTTAAAACTTTTAACTGTAAAATACCGTTTCTTAATGGCGGTCTGTTTGAACCCTTGGAAGGGTATCACTGGCGTGATGTCGATTTTAATATACCTAATGAACTCTTTTCCAACAAAACTCAAAAAGGCAGAGATGCCGACGGTATTTTGGATGTATTCGATCGCTTTAACTTCACTATTAACGAAGATGAACCATTAGAAAAAGAAGTAGCGGTAGACCCTGAGATGCTGGGCAAAATATTTGAAAACCTGCTTGATGTAAGTGATCGGAAATCAAAAGGGGCATTTTATACCCCGCGTGAAATTGTTCATTATATGTGTCAGGAAAGCCTGATTAATTATTTAGTCAATGAAGTAAGCGTACCGTATGAAGATATGAAAGAGTTCATCCTTTACGGTGAATTAATCAAAGACGCTGACAGTAGAAGCCAAGTTGGCTATGGTCGGGACTTTGCAATAAAACAATCCATCTATGATAATATTGTAAAAATTGATGATGCTCTAAAAAACGTTAAAGTTGCCGATCCAGCCGTTGGCTCAGGGGCATTTCCTCTGGGAATGCTAAATGAAATCGTCAGGGCTCGCAATAATATTACTGAATACATCATTAGAAAAGATAAAGAAGGATTTTTTAATAGAAAGTTTGGGGAGGACTTCATTAGAAAATGGAGAGCTCCCTACAAAATGAAATGGGATACCATCAAGAACAGTATATTTGCAGTGGATATTGAACCAAGTGCTGTCGACATTGCCAAGCTCAGGCTCTGGCTCGCGGTGGTAGTTGAACAGGAAATCGATGCAGATAATCCTGAACCGCATCCCCTGCCTAATCTGGATATGAATATTCATATAGGGAACAGCCTAATTGATGAGTATGAAGGAATTAAGCTTTTTGATAAATCGATACTCGATAAGAAAAAAGATAAAGATAACAAAAATAATTTAAAGACTTCCCCTGAATTTATACAGATGAGTTTATTAGTTGATCATACTGATGAGATACTGCAAGAAATGTTCACTTTACAGGATCGATATTTTGATGAGGACAATGATGAAAGGAAAAAAGAGATTAAAGAGAAGATCGATAACATCAGGGATGAACTCATTAGATACAAGCTTCAGAGGGATAATAATGCCGACGCCTTAAAAAGCTATGAGGATTCTTTGAAGAATAAAACCAGACCATATTTTATTTGGGAAATGGAGTTTGCAAAGATTTTCAAGGAAAAAGGCGGTTTTGATATAGTTATTGGGAATCCACCCTACTATCAATTGTCTAAGGATAAGTCTGTTGATGAGAACTATAAATTATTTTTGAAAACAAGATATGGCACATCTGGGGGGAGATTAAATACATTTATATTCTTTATTCATTTAGGCTATGAACTTTTAAAAACTGATGGCGTATTAGCATATATAATACCTAATACGATTCTTACCCAAGACTATTATAAAGATACAAGGCGGTTATTAATAGAAAATACTACTATTAAATCTATTGTAGATTATGAAGATTTACCGTTTGAAAATGCTGTTGTTGAAAATATCACAATTATCTTTTCAAAAGATTATACTGACTCTTATGATGTTAATATTTATAAGGGTACAGGAAATGATGTTGTGCTGTTTAATAGTATTTCGGCAGATTTTTTTAGGCAATCTAAGAATTACGTTTTTAGTATCAACTCAAATGATTTTATTGATAAATTATTTGAAAATTCTATTTCACTTAATCGATTATGTAATATTAATCAAGCAATTGCGCTTAAAGGAGACAAAAGTTTATCAATTAAATATGAATACAATAAAAATTATTATCGGCTATTAGACGGAAGAAATATTAACAAATATTCCATAACATGGGGTGGAGCTTATCTTGACTATGATATAGAAAAAATTCACTCCTGTAAACGAAAAGATATTTTCCTCTGCGACGAAAAGCTTTTATTTAGACGTGTTTCTTCAAAGCTTATTTTTTCGTACGACGATGAAAAGTTCTTTGCATTAAATACTCTTGTTGTTGTAACGCAAAAACAAAAGAATTGTGATATTAAATATTTGTTAGGACTACTAAATTCAAATTTAATGAATTTCATCTACGTATCCAAATTCAAATCAACAAAAACAGTATTTTCTGAAATACAAGCACGAAGTGTTGGGGAACTACCAATACGAATTGCTGATGAACAACAAACGATTGTTGATATTGTAAATCAAATTTTATACCTAAAGAAGGAAAATGCTGGGGCCGACATATCTGATCTTCAAAACCAAATTGATAAAATTGTCTACAGAATTTATGGCCTGAATGAAGACGAAATCAGAATTATTGAGGAGGGCTAAATAATGGCAGAAATCAAGTTCGAAATTAATGAAACTATCGGAATTTTATCCGAGGGTTCCAAAGGCTGGCAAAAGGAAATTAACCTGGTCAGTTGGAATGACCGCAAACCAAAAGTGGATATTCGCGATTGGGCGCCGGAGCATGAAAAAATGGGCAAGGGTGTTACCTTGAATAAAGCGGAGTTAATACAGCTCAAAGAGCTGTTGAATAGTATCGATCTGGAGGATTTGGAGATAGACTAGTATCATTTTTCCAAAATATTTGAAAATGTTGAATCCTCCTAGATACTTAATTCGGTTGTTATTCCCGGCAATTTATTAAGAATTGCTTTACACCGCTGGTGGAACTTCATTAGGAGCAAGGGGTTTTACTTCCATAATGTTTATTATGCCGCCGGCCGGGGAATAGCTTTTTACTCTGGCAAGAGCTTCATTTTTGGCATCACTGTACCGGGCAACTATTGATGCAGCATATTCAATAATAATAGATTCTGACAGTTGATTACGAAGCGGTCTGATGAGTGCCGTTGGGCCAGGGCGATCAGTAACTTTTAATAATATATCATTAGTATTAAACAGGCTTTCGATAAGTTCATTTTCTGACTGATTGCGGCCTACTACTAATAGAATATCTTCATTTAATATAAAGTGCCTGCCTAATTTTAATAACTCCAGTTCAGTCTGACCGGGTATTTCTTTACTATCCATAATTATACGCAGACGGCGGGTATAATTGGCTTCAGTTAACAGGCAACCACCGGCAGGTGATGGATATTCCTTTATGCCTAATTCTTCTGCCAGTTGTATTTGCCGGGTGCGACCCCGACCGCTTATATCGAGCAATTTATCCCGTTCAATCCAGCCTTCCTGTTCAGGTATGGTAGGGGAAAGAAGTTTGCCTGATAAGGGCCTTACCACATATCCACGGTAACCAGAAAGCTTTTCCACTGTCATAAGTGATGATTTATTCTGGCTCATAGGGCGTTGTCCCAATACTTCACCAGTTATTATAAAAGATGCCCCGATTTCAGGCATAAAGTCACCGGCTTTACGAATCATAAAGGCATGACAATCTATACAGGGATTCATATTTTTGCCATAGCCATATTTCGGATTTCTAAGCACTTGCGTTATATATTCCTCACCAACTGGCAACAGGTGAAGGTTTATGCCTAAATGGCGGGCAGCTTTTTGAGTTCTTTCATCAGCTACGAAAAAAGGGCTGGTAAAGTTAACTCCTTCTACAGTGATTCCTTGCTTTTGAATTACTGCAACTGCCAACTGCGAATCCAATCCTCCGGAGAATAAACTAATTGCTTTCATTATTAAACCTCATTAAATATTCTTTATCGCTTATAACATTTATTCCATACTTTTTCAATAGAGCTGCAGTTACACCATCACCTGTTCTTAGCTTACCCGAGAAATTCCCGTCATATATTTCTCCCACTCCACAGGACGGACTGTGATCTTTTAATATCACCAGGTCAATCTGATTTTTCAGCGCAGTATCTAAAGTCTGTTCTGCACCGTCTAAAAATGCCGAAGTCATATCTTCACCATTTTTATTTATTACTCTGGCTTTTCCAGCTATTACCCCGCCTCCATCTCCTCCGGTTATTTCACAGGGGAGACGAGGTACTGACAGCCCGCCGGAGGTTTCCGGGCACATAATCATACATTTGCCTTCTATATACATTTGTACAAATACTGGATGCTGATTATTAAAACCATTATATTTACAATCGAAGCCGCATAAACAGGCACTCACTAAAATTTTCATCCAATCAGTTTCCTCCTTTAAATATTTATATTAGCAAATAGTAGATGGTTTTCATATTATAAGATACAAATTAGACATGGTGGAGATTTAATGTACAATTTTAAAATGGTTCAGATAAAATCTGCAGCCCAGGTTGAACCGGATTATTTGTGGCTTAATAAAGAACTTGCCGAAACTATTTATCTCCCGGAAGATAATCACATTGAAATTCATGCAGGACAACTCAAACGGCTTTTCAAAGTTGTAATAGCCAATAACATTAAGAGTAATCAGATATTGCTGCATCCTACTATTATGAAACAATTATGTCTAACTGCTGAGCATAATTACGGTCTAAAGATTATAAACAATGCTATTTTTCTGGGCCCGGTAGTTGGAATTATGGCTGATACTTATAATGAAAACGGTAAACTATTTGGCGGTCAAACCTTGTTTATCAAACAATTATTAAATGCTGGCCGGGAAATAGGAGAATTATGTTTTGCGTTTAGTCCCCTTAGTATTAACTGGGAGCGCAATACTATTAACGGTTATACCTATGAAAAAAATGGCTGGAAAAAAGCAGTTTTCCCTCTACCGGATGTTGTTTATCAGCGAGCCAGAGGTTTTTCGCCGGTAAAAATGAGTATTCGTCAAAAATTAGCTTCAAGGGGCGTAAAATTATTTAATCCCATTCTGGTAGGGAAATGGAATACTTATAAAATTCTATCCAAAAACCAGTCCTTATGTGATTATCTCCCTGATACCCGCTTATTTAACAAGTTTTCTTTAATTGACACCATGACACGGACTTATCAGGCTGTTTATTTAAAGCCAGTCAATGGTTCTCAGGGCAGGAACATCATAAGAGTGGAAAGGTATAAGAACCGGGGTTATTATTATCAATTTGAAGTTAAGAAACAAACCGTAAATGGAAACGCTCAAACGCTGGAACAATTACACGCCGTTTTAAAACCAGTGATAGGTAACCGCACTTATATTATCCAAAGGCAAATTAAATTATTAAAAGAGAAAAATAGAATTGTTGATTTACGAGTCCTGGTTCAAAAAGATCATACCGGCGAGTGGATAATTACAGGTATAGCCGGTCGGGTAGGAAAAGAAGGTTCCATAACCACGAACATATCAGCAGGCGGAAATGGTTGCCAATTGGATAAACTTTTATCCAATAATTTTACTGATAGTCAGCAACAAAAGAATATAAAGGCTCTGGTTGAATATATAGCACTTGAATCAGCTAAAAGTCTGGAGAACTGTATTGGTCCCAGCGGAGAAATGGGTGTCGATATTGGTATTGACAGGTGGGGTAAACCCTGGTTTATTGAGGCTAATTTAAGACCGGCCCGGCATATTTTTAATATTCTTAATGATAGTGCTACCAGATTAAAATCAGTGGAAAGACCTATGTTGTATTGCCGCTTCCTGAGCGGCTATTAAAGGAGGCCTGGTATGATAATTACTGGCAGAATTATTATTGCTGATTCTTTAATAAAGGAACTGAATATTCCGGTTCATAAACATATTATGGTACGTTCCGGCAGTCTTAAAGTATATGCTGAGTTAGTTGTTAGCAACAAACTTTCAGGAAATTATCAGCTTTCATCAGATTTGGCACAGGCACTTCATATTAATTCCAAAAATAAATTATTAATACGCTATGATCACTTTATGAATATACTGCATTTAGGTCCAACGATAGGAATTCTAACTACTGCTTTGCGTAATGAATCTGAGTATGAGCCTACCAGTCTGCAAGCTGAGCTGATTTTTCTAAGTAAAATTGCTAGTACACTCCCTGGTCAGATATATATATTTACTCCTTCTTCTATAAACTGGTCCAATTTAACTGTACGAGGTTATTATTACCGTCAAACCACAGCCAATAGAGGAATATGGTTATCAGATATTTTTCCTCTGCCTGATGTAGTATATGATCGGGTATCTACTCGTAAAGGAGAATTACGCACCCGAATTCGCGATACCAAACAACAGCTTTTGTCCATGGAGAACATAAAGTATTTTAATCCATCTTTTTTAAACAAATGGAAAGTACATCAAATGATGATGACTAACCCGCAACTTCACCAATATTTGCCGGAAACCAGAGAACTTACCCTGGAAAGTCTTGAACTTATGTTAAGTAAATATCCAGTATTATATTTAAAACCAGGCAATGGCAGTCTGGGTATGGGAATAATAAGAGTATCGCGCGACGGTAACGGAGGATTGAAATATGTAGTTCATCGTCGTAAAAGAATCCGGGGGCAGGCAGATTCAGCCAAACAGCTTTTAAGCAAAACCAAAGCCTATCGAAGTGATCGTCCTTATATTGTTCAACAGGGGATTGCGCTGGCCACTTTTAGAGGATGTCCTTTTGATTTACGCATTATATTTCAAAAAAACGGACAGGGCAAATGGGACATAAGCAAAAAATTTGTACGGGTTGCTCCTCCCGGCAGTTCGGTTGCCAATCTGAGCAGTGGCGGAAGTGTCGAAACCAGCAGAAAAGTAATGACTGCACTATTTAAAAACAAAGAAATTATCGAAGAGAAAAACCTGCAGATATATAATTTTTGTTTGGCTTTGGCAAATACGCTGGAGTTAGCCAGTGGTCAAATTTTTGGTGAATTGGGATTGGATATTGGTATTGACAGGCAAGGTGAGGTATGGTTGATAGAGGTCAATTCCAAACCTCGAAAAACTACCGAAACCGGTTTTTCAAAAGTTATAATGAAGAATACTTTTAAGCGTCCTCTGGAATATAGCACTTATCTGGCTGGTTTTTAAATAGTTTCATTTATTATTTTATTATTATATCAACAGGAAATATGAAAGGTATGACGAATATTTCGATTATAAACCAATTTTTTACGGTACAATATTAATATATATGTTTAGTATTTATAATACAGGGAGGTTTGGACAATGGAACCAATAAAACGGATTGGTCTATTAACTGGCGGGGGAGATTGTCCAGGATTAAACGCTGTTATTCGGGCGGTAACCAAAACTGCAATTAATCTGCATGGCATAGAGGTTTTCGGGTTTTTGGACGGATTTAAAGGACTGGTAGACAATAACTTCATTAAATTAGATCTGGAACGGGTATCAGGTATTGCGCATACTGGAGGTACAATTCTGGGAACCACCAACCGTGACAATCCATTTCGTTATTATACCATTGAGGATGGAAAAGAAGTCTATCGCGATGAATCTGATCGGGCTATAGATAATGTCAAATGTCTGGGATTAGATGGCTTAATCGTTATTGGCGGTGACGGCAGCCTTAATATTGCTCATCTGTTCAGTCAAAAAGGAGTTCCGATAGTTGGGGTTCCAAAGACGATTGACAATGACCTGTCGGCCACCGAAGTAACCTTTGGTTTTTATACCGCAGTAAATACTGCATCAGAAGCATTGGACAAGCTTCATACTACTGCTGAATCCCACCATCGCGTTATGGTATTGGAGGTTATGGGGCGTTATGCCGGCTGGATTGCATTATATGCCGGTCTTTCCGGTGGGGCTGATGTTATTTTAATGCCTGAAATTCCTTATCACCTTGATTCAGTAATAGAAAAGATTAACTATAGATACACACTGGACAAGAAATTCAGTATTATTGTAGTTGCTGAAGGTGCCAAACCAGTTGATGGCGAGATGGTGGTCAGCAAGATGGTTGCCGGAAGCCATGACCCAATTAGATTGGGTGGAATTGGACAAAAACTGGCTAATGATATTGAAATTACAACTGGTATTGAATCGCGTGTCACCGTATTGGGACATCTACAAAGAGGCGGAGGTCCCATACCTTATGACCGTATTCTATCTACCCGCTATGGGGTAGCAGCAGTTGAACAATTGGTCGCCGGTAATTCTGATGTTATGGTAAGCTTAAAAGATAATGCCATTACCTCAGTTCCTTTAGTAGAAGCTATTCGTGAAATTAGAAAAGTTCCAGTAGACAGTGATATTGTCCTGGCAGCAAAGGCTTTAGGAATCAGTTTTGGTGATTAATATGGCGGGAAGGTGTAACCATTGTTAGTCAGCGAGATAATGCGTAGAGATTTTTACACCCTGCATGTGGATGATACTCTGGGGCATGCCTGTGAAATAATGGATACTTATCGACTTTACGGGGCACCTGTAGTTGATGATAAAAAGGTTATCCAGGGAATATTTACCCGCCCTCATCTAATCAGAGCTTTTATCCAGAGCCGCGAATTAAATACCCCTATAGAAGAACTCATGCAGCAATCTGCCACTACTATTGATGTTGATTGTGATATAAGTGAGGCGATTAAGCTGTTTGTAGATCATGGATATCATAATATTCCAGTTAAAGATAAGAATAATGTACTGATAGGGGTACTTTTATCCTCAGATTTACTGCAGATTGCCACTCAGGAATTCTATCGCCTGTTCGGAACCCACCAGTTTGATTACCTGGGAAATGCTATGATTGGAATTGATTCCAAAGGCTATATTCGTTCGGTCAGCGAAACTGCCCTTAGTGTTTTTGGGCCCCAGGCTGCCTCAATAATTAATAAACATGTGTTTGAGACTATCCCTCTATTGGAAAATATTAGCGTTGAAATATTATCGGATGCACAAAAATCTAAGGAATTATATCATCAATTAAGTGTCGCTCAGAAAAGAGTTGAATATTACAGAAACGAATTACAAAGTGCCCGCGGAGGTAAATACACTTTTTCAGAAATCATTGGTATGTCGCCGCAGATGAAAAAAATGCGAGTACTGGCCGCACAGGCCGCCAAGACTACCTCTACCGTTTTAATTCATGGCGAGAGTGGAACCGGTAAGGAATTGCTGGCTCAGGCTATTCATAATGCCAGTGCCCGTTGCAATGAACCGCTTATTAAAGTAAATTGTGCAGCTATTCCCGAGCATTTAATGGAGTCTGAACTATTCGGTTATTGTGACGGTGCTTTTACTGGAGCAGTCAAAGGAGGTAAACCAGGTAAGTTCGAATTGGCACATGGGGGTTCCATATTTCTCGATGAGATAGGAGACATGCATCCATCTATACAGGCTAAATTATTAAGAGTACTTCAGGAGTTTGAATTTGAGCGCCTGGGTGGAACAAAAACTATCAATGTTGATGTCCGGGTTATTGCAGCAACTAATCGGAATTTAAAAGAATTGATTGTTCGCGGAAATTTTCGTAATGATCTTTTTTACCGTCTCAATGTAATTAATATTGTAACTGTACCACTCAGAGAACGCCGCGAAGACATTGATTATTTAACTGATTACCTGGTTGAAAATATAGCCGATCGCCTTAATGTTGTGGTTACCGGTATTGATGATTCTGCCCGGCGTCTTTTAAGGCAATATGATTACCCGGGTAATGTCCGGGAGCTGGAAAATATATTGGAACGAGCAGTAAATATAATTAATGGAGAAACCAATGTAATCAGAGCAGAACATCTTTCCCATCTGGCTAAAGATATTAATGTTCCGCCAGGTGAAACCAATTCAGCTTTCTTTAACCAGACTCTGGAGGAAGTAATGCATAAAGCAGAAAAGGAAGCAATTTTACAGGCTTTAATTCAGACCAGGGGTAATCGTAATGAAGCCGCAAAATTACTAAATATACACCGTTCGTTATTATATAAAAAACTGAAAAAATATGAAATTTCATAGCCGGGTAAGGGGGGAAAGTTAATGAAAACAGTTGCAATCCTGGGATCCGGAATTATGGGCGCAGGAATTGCTCAGGTTGCTGCACAGGCTGGCCTTTCAGTTATTTTACGCGACCTGCAAATGGGTATTGTCAAAGATGGTTTGGTAACCATTGAACAAAATCTTGATAAAATGATTAAACGAGGCACTCTATTACCAGATGATAAGCCAAATATTTTGGATAGAATTAGTATTACCACTGATTTAACAGATGTTCAGAATTCCGATTTAGTTATAGAAGCAGTAGTTGAGAATATGGCAGTTAAAAAACAAATTTTTGCCGAGCTCGATCATATTTGTTCGGGCCATACAATTTTGGCTACTAATACCTCATCACTGTCTATTACTGAGATTGCTGCATCCACTAAAAGACCTGACCGGGTTTTGGGTATGCATTTTTTTAACCCGGTACCTCAAATGCGCCTGGTTGAATTAGTTAAAGGGATGGAGACTTCAGACCAGACTATAAATATTGCCCGAAGTTTTACTAACCTGATTGGTAAGGATGAAGTGGTTGTAAACCGTGAAAGTCCGGGTTTTATTGTAAATCGTATCCTAATGCCGTTTATGAATGAGGCTATCTTTATTTATGGTGATGGATTGGCCTCTCCTGAAGAAATTGACACGGCTATGAAACTGGGGGCGGGAATGCCAATGGGGCCTTTGGAGCTGGCTGATATGATAGGTCTGGATATAGTTCATGCCGCTATTCTGGTATTTTATAATGAGTTTCGGGACCCCAAATATAGGCCTCATACAATTTTATCAACCTACATACGCGCCGGTTATTACGGCAGAAAAAGTGGAAAGGGGTTTTATGACTATACTAAAAATAATATAGATATAAATACGGGGGGGATGAACTATGATCGTTAGACCGGTACGAACATTCGGAGCATGGTTTGGTCTGATTATGGGGGTAATTGTATTTGCTTTTACGCTGTGGGGTATAGGGTTTTCGTTAGGACCCGAGGATGTTAAATTAAAGATGCTGCTGTATATACCAACCTTTTTGTTTATTGGTATTTTCTCGGTTCTGGTATTCGGTGCCTTTACGATGACATATCGTATTAAAGACGATACATTAATTATTTATTGGGGTTTTCGCATACAAAAGATCCCTTTCAGTGAAATCAATGAAATAATACAAATAACCGGCCGGAGTAATTTATATTCAATATTGGGTTTCAGTTGGCCGGGTTATATTATCGGTTTATACAATTCGAAAGGTTTGGGACCGGTTAGAATGTACGCTACCAATACACATAACGGGTACTATTATATAAAAACTAATTTAGGGTTATATGGCATAACACCACGAAAGCCGGAATTTATTGAAGAACTAACCGCACAGACTGGAAAAGAAATTGAAGTAATTAATATGGAGGAAATGCCCAAATCCCAGCGAGGTCAGCTTATGTGTGAAGATGGATATTATAAATTACTGTATAATATTAATATTATATTATTGGCAGTGTTTGCTCTTTACCTGTCAATATTTTTTCCGGGTTCAGGCGCACCTAATTTTGTAGTTTTATTATTGGTATTGGCAGTGGCTTTATTCTTCTTTAATATCGGTAATGCTGCCCGACTATATCATTTTAGTGACCAGGGCGGATACTTTTTATTGTTACTGGGCATAGCTGTTACAGGTACTTTTATAATATTGTCATTATCGGAAATATCGTTATGACAACAGATTCTAAATATATTTTCTGAGCCCGCAAGGGCTCTTTTTATTAATTTAAAATTTACTGGTAATTAATATAATGGAAGACTATAATATGGTTTGAATTCTATGGGAAAGGAATAATTACATGCAATTAGGTATAATTGGTTTGCCTATGGTTGGCAAATCCACACTATTTCAATTACTAAGTGAAAACCAGGCTAAACAAGTTACAACCGGAAAAACCAATACTGCTATGGCCAGAATACCGGATGAAAGAATAGACTTTTTGGCTGAGCATTATAATCCGCGGAAGACAACCTATGCACAGTTGGAGATAATTGATATTCCAGGCTTATCACCAGCAGGGGATAAAAGCAGTAATATCTTTTTGGATGCGGTCAGAAAAGCTGATGCACTGCTACATGTGGTACGCATTTTTAATAACCCGTCAGTACCTTTGACTACTGATGGTATTAATCCCTGGCATGATATTGAGTTGGTTAATTATGAACTGCTGCTGGCAGATCTGGATTTAATTGAAAAACGTATTGAGCGAATTAACGCCAGTAAAAAGAAAGCTGGTTCTGAAAAGGAATTGGAATTTCTTTTCAAACTAAAAAATACTGTAGAAGATGGTCAACCTATTTCTTCAATTGAGTTTAATGATGAAGAAAAAGAATTCTTAAGTACCTATCAATTTTTAACTATCAAGCCCATGCTAATCTGCCTGAATTTATCAGAAGATGACATATTAACCGGCGATTACCCAGAGAAGGCGCAAGTAATAAAATATGGGCAGGAGTTTAATATTCCGATTGTAGAAATATCTGCTTCTATTGAAAGCGAAATCGCCCAACTGGATTCGGAGGCACAACATTTGTTTATGCAGGATTTAGGTATAACCGAGTCAGGTTTAGTAAAAATATCAAGAAGCATGTATGAAAAGCTGGGATTAATATCATTTTTTACAGTCGGGGAAGATGAGGTAAAAGCCTGGACTATAAACAAAGGTTTAAATGCGCGCAGGGCAGCCGGTAAAATACATTCTGACATTGAAAGAGGTTTTATCCGCGCCGAGGTTGTAGAATATGATGCTTTTAAAGAATACGGCAATATGAACACGGTTAAAGAAAAAGGCCTGTTCCGGTTAGAGGGTAAGGATTATATTATTCAGGATGGCGATATTGTCCACTTCCGTTTTAATATTTAAGGTGGGTTAATAAGTGAAATGTATAATTATCGGAGCTGGTAAGGTAGGCTTTAGCATTGCCCAGTTATTATCGACTGAAGACCATGATGTAACAGTAATTGAGTTCGATTCAGAGCGCGCTAATTTAATTGATGATGCTTTGGATGTTCAGGTTATAAACGGCAGCGGATCATCATGGCGAACCTTGGAAAAAGGCGGCGTAAAATACGCTGATATGGTAGTTGCGGTTACTGAATTTGACGAGTTAAATATGATAGCATGTTTACTGGCCAAACAATATGGCGTAAAAACTACGGTTGCCCGGGTACGCAATCCGGAATATCTCGAAACTCCGCATTTCTCTCCTGAGTCGATGTTGGGTATTGACCTTATTATTAATCCGGAAAGAGTAACTGCACTGGAAATCTCCAAATTAGTTAATAATCCGGCAGCTTTGAATGTTGAATACTATGCAGAGGGCAGAGTCCAATTAATGGAACTGGCAGTTGAGGAAGGTTCTTTTATGGCCAGAAAGCAAATACGGAGCCTGAATACCGCTCGTTTTGTAATCGTAGCCATTACTCGTAAACATAAAATGCTCGTACCCGGAGGAGATGAAGTTATCACTGCCGGGGATCATGTTTATATTATGGCTAATACTGCCGAAATGCCAGAAGTTTTACAATCATTAGGTATTATATATAAAAGGATTGAGCATATTACCATACTTGGTGCAGGCCGTACCGGAACCTATTTAGCTCATATTCTGGAAGAACAAAAACTTCCTGTCAGTATAAAAATCATTGAACGGGATGTCAAAAGAGCCCGCGATGCTTCTATAAAGTTACAACGTTCGTTAGTTATAAATGGAGATGGCAGTGATCTGAATTTACTGGAAGATGAAAATATAGGCCAGAGTGATTTATTCGTAGCTCTGACCAACGATGACAAGCTTAATTTATTATCTTCACTTATTGCTCAAAATCTGGGGGTTAATAAAACTATTGCTAAAATAAACCGCTCTGATATTATGCCGTTAATGCAGCAAATCGGTATTGATGTAGTACTTAGTCCCAGAATTTTGACGGCAGGTGCTATTTTAAAGTATATACGCCGGGGTGATATTATTTCCGTTACGGTTTTAGGTGAAGACCGGGCAGAAATGATAGAGTTGGTTGCTCAACCAGGTTCGATCGCTATCGGCAAAGAATTAAGAAAAATTCGTTTTCCCAGGGGCTCTATAGTTGGTGCCATTGTAAGAAACAATAAAGTAATCATACCCAGCGGCGATGATGTTATTCAGTCCTGTGACCATTTAATTATGTTCAGTTTGGCCAGAAGTATTCATAAAATGGAGAAGCTTTTTATCAATGGAGGGCAATAATTAATGGTCCGAAGTGCCGTTGTCCTGAATTATATGGGTAAGATACTGATAATTATAGGCATTGCTCAACTTTCGGTGGTCCTTTGTGCGCTTATTTATTCTGAACCTAATATTATCAGACTTTTTATATCAGCGTTAATTACTATAATTACTGGTTTTATACTTAGCAGAACCTTTGCCCATAATCATGGTATAAATTATCGGGAAGGTTTTGCTATAGTAACTCTGGGATGGATAGCGGCTTCACTATTTGGTACTTTACCTTTTATCATAAGCGGTTATATTCCATCTTTTGCTGATGCTTTATTTGAAACTGTTTCCGGCTTTACCACTACTGGTGCGAGTATTCTGACTGATGTTGAAGCCCTGCCCAAAAGTTTGCTTTTCTGGCGCAGCCTTACCCAGTGGCTGGGCGGTATGGGAATAATGGCACTCTTTATTGCCATTATTGTTGGTTTAGGAGTTCGTGCCAATCAAATCTTTAGAGCTGAAGTTCCCGGTCCTGTATCCAATAAAATAAGTCCCCGTATCCGGGACACTGCCCGCTCTTTATGGCTTACTTATGTTGTCCTGAGCGGGGTACTATTCCTTTTGCTATCGGCCTTCGGCATGGATATCTTTGATTCCCTTTGTCATACCTTTAGCACTATGGCTACCGGTGGATTTTCCACCAAAAATCAAAGTATCGGCTATTACAGCAGTCCCTATATTCAATGGACGATTACACTCTTTATGTTTCTGGCCGGAGCCAATTTTGCCCTGCATTATATGGTATATAAGGAAAAGACTATATCGCAATATTGGCAGGATAAGGAATTCAAGTTATATTCCTTTATTATAATAGTCTCTTCAATGATTACCTTCTTGGGAATTTTACACATTTCCGGTGGGGAAGAAAAATTCCGGGCGGCTGTTTTTCAGGTGGTGTCTATTATAACTACTACCGGTTATGCCACTGCTGACTTTGACCTTTGGGCACCTATGGGTAAAGGAATATTGCTGCTTTTAATGCTTGTAGGAGCCTGTGCCGGTTCCACTTCCGGCGGTATAAAGGTGGGGAGATATCTGATTATGCTGCAGCGGGCTAAAATTGAGCTGCAGCAAATGGTGCACCCCAAAGCTATGATGCCTTTAAGACTGGGGGACCGGGTAATAACTGATGCATTAGTTATTAATGTTCTGCAATTTTTCTTTATATATATATTTATTGTGCTGGTCTCCACATTAATTATGAATATTATGGGACTTGATTATGTTAGTGGATTAACTGCAGTCTTGACTTGTATAGGTAATATTGGTCCCGGATTTGGCCTGGTCGGTCCAACCAGAAACTTTGGGTTTTTATCTGATACGGCCAAATACCTGCTTTCTTTATTAATGCTCCTCGGTCGCCTGGAAATATATCCATTTCTCATCTTATTTGTTCCCCAATACTGGAAAGAATAAACTATTACCTTTCATACTACTCTATTATCTGTTTGCACTTACTTTGTAGCTGCAACATATTATGCATTATAGATTTTGCAAGGGAGTTTATTATGCATAATATGCCGGAAATAGTTTTGCATCACCAGTTTGATATGAATATTCCTGAACAAATGTTTATTCATTTTGGGAATAGATCAATCAAGGTCAAAGTAACCGTAAATAGCAAACATAATACCGGGTCATCAAATTATTGCTTTATTCCACCATCAACGGCAAGCAAATTTTCAATTCCTTCAGGAGATTACTTGATCTATAAATATGATTCATTAAATCTATACATCGGTCCGGTTGTGGCAGTATTAACTGCCGGTAATAATAAAAGACCCTATCCGGTTGGACGACAGGCACGGCTGTTTAAAGAATTAAGCCAACAGGCAATAAAACAGGGAGTTTTTCTGTATTATTTTTGTCCTGAAGGGTACCGGATTAATCATACTTCTATCAAAGGATACCGTTATGATGAAAAAGGTAACCGCCTGATCGGTAATTTTCCTTATCCTAATATTGTATATAACAGAGTTTTATATCGTTCCATAGAGCGCCAACCATTTATACAATCCATTCTAAATTCTTTTATCAAAGACCCCCAGGTGCATTTGTTTAATACTCGATTCCTGAATAAATGGGAAGTAAATCAGGAATTAAGTAAGGGTATTGGCCAGATCTATCTTCCTGAAACCAAAAAATATAATCTTATTAATCTACGCACATGCTTAAAAACATATCCGGAAGTATTTTTAAAACCAATCAATAACAGTAAAGGTAAGGGCATTATTAAAATAGTTAATCTGGGTAACGAAAATTACTCACTGGCCAGAGCTGAGTGGCGAAACAAACCCTCCCTAAAATTTAATTCCCTGGAAGGGCTTATAAGATTCACTGAGAAGCATAAGATTACTTTGCGACATTATATAGTCCAGCAAGGGATCGAACTGGCTACTTATAATGGCAGAGTATTTGATTTGAGAACCCAGTATCAAAAAGACAAACAGGGTAATTGGATTATGACCGGAGTAGGAGCACGGGTGGCAGGAATTAATCGTTTTGTTACTCATGTTCCTAATGGAGGTTATCTGGCTAATTACTCCGAGATTATAAAGCAGGTATTTCCCAACCCGGACATTCAGTTATCTATCAATCGTGAACTCGATAAAATAGGGCAAACCATTCCAGCTTTATTGGAACACCAATTACGGATCAATCTTGGCATTCTTTCTTTTGATATTGGACTTGATAAACAAGGTAAGTTATGGATTTTAGAGATAAATTCAAAACCGGCCAGTTTTGATGAAGATGATATCCGCGGTAATCACCTTAAGCATTTAGTGGACTATTACATTTATGCAGCCAGTCAAAAATAAGGGAAGGTAATGAAATGAATTTAACTATTCTTTACCTGCTTGGCCCCACTGCCGATAAAATACTTCAAAGCATTAAAAATACCCACTCTGAGGTTAAGCATAAAACAATTAACATTGAAGATCAGGATTATTATCAAATCAGTATTGAGGATAATAATTCCCACATCCATAAAGTCTTTAATACTCCACGGGCTATTCGTAATTGTAAATGTGATGAAATAATTAAAGGTTTATTAAAGTATAGTAATATTACCTATGGAGATATGTCTGAAGAAGGTACTATACGAAATTATGAGGTAGTTATCTGCGATATGGAGACTATCTCAATAAAAGTGAGCAGTTCAAAACCAAAGACATCCACCAAATATATTCGTGAAAAGGACAATCAAAAAGTAGCCGATTTGGCTAAAAGTGCCATGCATGTCATGGGGTTGGATTTTGGTCAGGTAAATATAACGTTCACCTCCAGGAGAAAATATAAAATAACGGCGATTGACCCTTCTCCGGAGATTCGTGACAAAGACATGAGTATACTGTTAAAAACTATAAACCAACTACAGCTTTCCGATTATACTGTTTACAATAATGAAGTAAGATTAGGCGCTGATCCGGAATTTATGATGTTAAACAGCAAGACCGGGAAAATGACTGCTGCTTCACAGTTTTTCCCCCGTGAGGGTTTGGTTGGCTGTGACAATATAAGAGTTCCCAATCGTCAGCAACGGCCAGTGGCCGAATTGCGACCCAAGCCTGAATATTCTCCTGAAGAATTAACCATTAATATTAAGCTGGCTTTAAATAATGCAGTACGGCTGGCACCTTATCAAAATATTAAATGGATGGCTGGAAGTCAACCTTTCAGTGGTTACTCTATTGGTGGACATATACATTTCAGTAAGATTAAGCTCACCGGTGGATTATTACGGGCACTGGATAATTATCTGGGGCTGGTGGTATTTCTGATTGAAAATCCGGCAACAGCTGTACGAAGAAGAAAAAAGTATGGGGTTTTGGGTGAATTCCGTCTGAAAGATCACGGAGGTTTTGAATATCGAACCCCTGGAAGTTGGTTGGTGTCACAAGAAATAACATTGGCTGTACTATGCCTGGCTAAAATTGTAGCCAGCCGATATACACTGTTGCCTCATAATTTTCTGAACACTATTGAAGCGCAACAGGCTTTTTATGAAGGAGACCAGGATTATTTTCGCCTGATGTTCTCCACCTTATGGTCGCATTTGCGTCAACTTGATTTATACAATCGGTATTATGAAGAGTTAAATATTATTTGCCACATGATTGAAAAAGGCTCAAATTGGGATGAGAAAGTTGATATCCGAAAAGGCTGGAACATCACGACCCCCAAAAAAATATACAGTGATATGGCCCGAATTGAACCCCGACAATCAATCAGTTCAAATAATACAAATCGTAACAACAATCATACGCACATTAATTCTCAACAATCTGTTTCCTCAGGAAGCAGACAGGTTATTCAATCGAGAGTTACCAATATACGCAGCCCGCGAAATCAAAATAATAATGTACGCAATACTTCCAGAACAGTTGGAGGACACAGAATTGATTCTGCTCAACGCAGAACCAATTTCTAGCCTCTTTTAAATTTAATTCATATCCAGGCTCTTTAGCAACAAATTTGCTGCTTTTACATGATAATTTATCCTGGTCGACAGGGGCTGTTTGGAACAAGTTTCAAAAATAAAACTATGAACACCTAAAAACTCACCCGCCGCTCTGGCCAGACTTCCCTTGACCGGATAGCGTAACAAGGTGAATTTGGCACGGGAATAATTCACGCTTTTGTTTATGGAATCCAAAATATCTGAAACCGTACTGCGCGTGGAATTAGCCGGATAATAGATTATAGTCTGCCCTACTGAATCAGGATTGAGCTTATGATAATTTACACTTTCATGCATGTCCATTAGCCAGTCAACCTTGTAATCCTTTACTACATTATAAATCTCCCTGGTAAGAGAAGTATCAGCTGTTGAGCTTGAACTGGCAGGAAACTGACGGTTCATATCACCAATCGATTTAATCATTCGTCTATTATTATCAATGGCTCGCTGATTTGCATTGGGAATAACCAGCAAAGTGCCGCATTTTATATCACAATTAATGAATTTCTCAGCAGCTTTATAACCGGCAGTTTCATTGCCATGGATACCGCCTACTATCATAACAACTGGCCCCGGTTTAGCAGCCTTGATTATGTATAACTCCGTAGCATTTTTGGTGCCTTTAGCCAGTACTTTTTTTTCAACCATTGGTTTGGCTGCAGGTTCCGGGGTATTAGTTTGAACCGGGGCAGGGGAGACAGAAGAATCAACAATTTCTTTTCGATTAACAGCAGTCACATAACTGGAGTTAAAGTTAATTGTTTCCGCAAATACATATGGATATGTAAAATTTCCAAATGAATAATATGTAGCGGAGCCAGGCAGATTGATTGTACCGGCCTTGGCAACCCCTGGAATCAATAGCAGGCCTGTTACAAGCACTATGCTTGCCAATAACGGGATATAGAATAATAAATTACGGGTATTGCTCCTTTTTTGCAATGTTATCACTCCCTTCCTATATAAATTTTTTATTACAAAAAAGTAAGCTATACCCAGCTTTCGACATTTTGTTCCTTATTCCTCCCTGTTTACCATGGTAAATGTTCCCATGGGAAGTGATTGCTGTCAAAATGATCATTATAATGAAGGCGTAGACATTCCTGAAATAAATACAATCCTATTCTTACGGCCTACAGAAAGTTTAACCGTATTCATTCAGCCGGTAATCAGAATGAACGGATGTTAGCCAGCGCTTTTCTGCGTTTGTCCAGCGCCAATTCCCGTCGCTGGATCACATTCCTATTTGACATATTACCCAGGATCAAATCGAACCACGGTTATATTGAAGATGAATTATCCGGTATGGAACGAACCATGCTAACCATGTTTCATTATACGGTTTACGGCAAGGGGCTGGATGATTTGGACAATGCCTTTTCAAGCATAGAAGAAGCCATCTACAATGCCATAAAACACGACCTGGTGTATAACGAGTTAATAGGTTTACTGCAGTACCAGTATGAACGGATTGAATTCGTGGATAAACCTTTGGATTTGGATTTTGCATGCCCTCTGGACTTGTATTGCAGATATACTCTGGACCAGATACTGGTTGCCTTAGGTCGGCATACGGAAAGGAAACGGAAACATTTTCAGGAAGGAGTGCTATATCTGCCGGATAAGGGGTTGGATGTATTCTTCGTTACCCTGAATAAATCCGACAAGGATTATTAGCCATCAACTATGTATCGGGATTATGCCATAAACGAAGAAAAGTTCCATTGGCAATCACAGAGCATAACCAGTGTGGAATCAACTACCGGACAAAGATACATTAATCAACAAAACAACGGCAGCCGGGTGCTTATTTTTGTGAGGGATTATAAAAAAGATGGACAGGCAGCGGTTCCCTACACATGTATCGGTTTAGCTGATTATATGAGCCATTACGGCTCTGCTCCTATAAGTATTGTCTGGAAAATGCACGAGCCCATGCCGGGGTTTGTGCTGAAAGAGGCAGTTACGGTGTAGGTGCGACAATATTCTAGTTAAATGCTGAAAATTGGAATTATATGCAGGAATAGAAGGTTCTGACATAGAAATCATACATAAAATGCCAGTTAATTGGAATTAGACAATTCAAAATAGAATGGAATGTTATGTCTATAATGCGAAGCGCAAGGCGGTTGTATTAGGTTAGGGAGGTCTAAATAAAATGCTAAATTATCCTTTATCAGTTTTTTTGGATACTAATATTTTTATCAATGCTAAGTATGATTTTAGTGGAGAAGGTATCCTTGTCGTACTCAAAAAACATATTGAAGCAAAAAGAGTACAACTTTATGTCAGTAATATCGTTGTACGAGAAGTCCAAAAACATATATGCTTAGACGTTTCTAAATTGATAAACAATTTTCGCATCACACAAAAAGAAGCTAAAAAAATTATTTCGTCTAATATTGCAAAGGAAATACTGCTTTCAAATCTGTTTTCTTCACTATCTGAGGAAGAAATAAAAGAAGCTGCACTTACCAAATTTCAAGAATTTATCATAGAGTCCAAAGCAATATGTTTGGATAATATAGGAGTTAACATTGATGAAATTTTAGATGATTATTTTAAAGGAAATCCCCCATTTGAGACAAAAGAAGATAAGAAGCATGAATTTCCAGATGCATTGATTATTTCAAAACTAAAAGCTCAATTTTCAAAAGATAATCCAGTGTATATTATCAGTAAAGATGAGGGATTCAAACGTACGCTTTATAATACTGATGGGTTTTATATTTATTCGTCAATAAAAGAACTCCTTGACATGATTAATAGGCGGTCCGAATTGCATGATAAAACAACTGCCTATTTACTGCGTAAGGATGTGTATCTAGATATTTGTCAAAAATTAAAGGACAAAATTGAATTTGATGAAGTATTAGTGGATGGCATGGATTGTGATCGGAAGGGATACTGTGAGGGCTACGAATATGATGAATCATATATCACCGCAGTTTCAGAAGTCGATTTTCAGTTTAGTTCTGTTGATGATATAGATGATAAAATGGTTTCTGTAACAATTACCTGTGACGCAACAATAACTGCTATTTGCACATATCTTGACGAAAATAATTCTATTTGGGATTCAGAAGAAAAAGAATACATGTATTTGCAATATGGGACTATTGAAGAAGTACATCAACCAGAATTTGATTGTATTTTAGCATTGTTTATTATTCATGACGAAGAAAATATTGATTTTTCTATACACAATATATCTTTTGATTTAGTGCTTGACCAGAACACAAGAATAAGTCAAAGGAGCATAGAGTCCGAAGATCCCAGAATTGCTGCTGAAGCAGAAGCAATGGACGCGCTTGAAGAATATCATAGGCATTAGTGCAAGAAATTTCGATTTGATTGCAATCTGATACAACGGCTCAAAGTACTATAATAGAGTATCTCTTAGCGTGTTTACCATATGGGGGTAATCATATGTATATTTCCAGCATTAAAGTTAAAGGATATAAAAATGCATTTCACTCATCTACAGTTGTCTTTAATAGAGGCTTGAATATACTTCTTGGTGAAAACGGCTGCGGCAAAACAGCAATAATCAACTCTCTTAGATTAATTTTTAAGGAGACTGAATCGTATTCATCATTTTCTGAAGATGATTTTTACTGTTCTTTAGACAAAAAGATAAAAGCATCCGAGATAGAAATTGACGCTGAATTTTTCGAACTTGATGAAAACGAAAAAATTACTTTCCTCACTTGGTGTGATTCGGATTTTAATGCTCAATTACATCTATCTATAGCCGAGAATTTGGTTCGCCCTGGAAATTATAAGCGTAGATATTGGGGTGGGCGATCTTTAGCAAGTGCTTTTGAAGAGGATACGTTTGACAGAATAGAGTGTATATATCTTCCGCCTTTGCGTGATGCCGAGTCAAAACTGTCGAATGGGAGACGCTCGCGTTTAGCCATGCTTTTAAAAAAACAATACGGCGATAATACTGATGCTCTTGTTGATAGTGTTAAAGATTTTAATAACAATATAACTGAAAACAAGGATGGTAATTACTCTGAGCTTGATTCAGTCCGGAAGACGATAAACAAAAAAGTAGTTGAGGCGCTTGGAAAACAGTTAGGACAAAGCATCAATCTGCAATTTTCAGAAACTACATTTAGTAAGATCGTTGAAAATATTAGGATGGTATTTTTTCCACATAGTGGCGAAACAGATATAATGAAATTTAGAGACTTAGCTACTAACAGCTTGGGGTATAATAATCTGCTATACATTGCAACTGTATTTTCTGAATTAGAATTAATTAAAGACTCGGATATTTTTACTGTACTACTAATCGAAGAACCCGAAGCACATTTACATCCTCAGCTTCAAGTCAAGTTTATTAAATACCTTCAAGAACTATCTTCTTCGCTAAAAAATGCTCAGATTATTGTATCAACTCATTCTCCTATCTTAGCTTCATCTGTGGATATTGACAAAATCATACACATATGGCTACCGCCATCGGTGTGGAAGCTTGTAATCAAGGAAAGAAGGTGAAATTTTACAGAACCGCAGCTTTAGTTAATGATTTAAACGATGCTCAAACTGCTGGAAATCTAGGTAAGATGC
>Ga0209313_1000488_pt1 | contig 33200 bp, 24 predicted proteins | sample BioC13SIPDNA_3_FD_185748 | JGI IMG/M metagenome (GOLD analysis project Ga0209313, IMG submission 185748) | Anaerobic biogas reactor microbial communites from Washington, USA - Biogas_R2_B C13 SIP DNA (SPAdes) (version 2) | ecosystem: Engineered > Bioreactor > Anaerobic > Unclassified | place... | reverse complement strand
GACCGCGTCATCACCTTCGGTGGCCCCGACGCTCTCCGCGTGGCTGTCACCAACGAGATCAAGGCCCTCCTGGCCGCGAAGTTCGCGGTCGACCCCGAGATCCTCTGATCCATTCCTGAGACTGACCTCTAGGTCTCATAAGAGGGCCCCCCGCCTCGGCGGGGGGCCCTCGTCTGTTGTGCGCGTAGGTTTCGGTGGACCCAATAGGATGTGGTCAGGTGAAGGGGAGTAGGCTCGCATTGCCGGCGGCCCAACCGAGGGCACCAGCACCAATGACGGTGAGGAGCAACATGATGCGCACAGGCCTTCAGCGCGCTGTGACGGTCGCGGTGGCGGCCCTGATGACCTTGGTCGCGGCGAGCGCTGCCTCAGCCGATGCGACGAGTGAACGTCTCACCGGAACGGACCGCTACCTCACCTCGGTGGCGGTTTCCAAGAAGGCCTTCCCGGGTGGTGCCGGCACTGTCTTCCTGGCGAGTGGTGAGCAGTATCCGGACGCCCTGGTGACTGGTGCCGCTGCGGGCGCGTACGACTACCCTGTGCTCCTGACTCGCCGCGACTCGATCCCGGAACCGGTGCGTGCGGAGCTGGAACGGCTGAATCCCGCCACGATCATCATCGTCGGCGGGCCGGCAGTGGTCTCCACCGAGGTGGAGCGCGACGCGCGCAACGAAGGAGGCGTTATCCGGCTCGCCGGCGCGAACCGCTACGACACGGCCGTATTGGTCGCAGAGTGGGCGTTCAACCCTGGCATGAAGGTCGCCTACCTCGCCCCAGGCGCGTCCTTCCCCGATGCTCTCTCCGGAGGCGTGGCCGGGGCTCAGGTTGACGGCCCGGTCCTCCTCACCTCGCGACGTGCATTGCCGCTCGAGACAGCACAGCATCTCGCCGATTTCAAGCCCGGTCGGATCGTCATCCTCGGTGGGCCCAACGCCGTCACGGAGAAGGTCGCAACCGAGGCGGCGAAGTATGCTCCGGTGTCCCGCCTAGCCGGTGCCGACCGGTTCGGCACCTCGGCGGCGATCTCGGAGGCCACCTTTACGAAGGCCTCGACCGTGGTCATCGCCAGCGGGACCACATTCCCCGACGCGCTCTCCGGGACGCCGCTGGCAGCCAAGCTGCGTGCTCCAGTCCTGTTGGTCAACTCGGACTCCGTGCCCGCCAGCATCTGCACCGAGATCCGCCGACTGGCGCCGACCAAGGTGATCGGGCTGGGTGGGGCCTCTGCGGTATCAGATGCCACGCTCAATCGCGCCCGTGACTGTGCCACCCCGCCGACCATGGCGCCGAATCCCGCGCCGACGCCCACTGTTGGCCCGACTGCACCACCGCAGTCCTCCGGTAGCTGACCACCTCTGAGGGGCGCGCTCGGGATCTCCGAGCGCGCCTTTCTCTGTTGATCCAAAATCAGCGCGCTCCCCGCTACGTTGGGACCATGGTGAGTCTGCTCGCGCGCCCTCGACCCGCCGTCCGGGCCGAGCACGGCGTGGTGGCCACCAGTCATCCGGTTGCCGCGGAGGTCGGCCGGGACGTCCTGCGCGAGGGCGGCTCCGCGGTGGACGCCGCGATCGCTACCGCGGCAGCGCTCACGGTCGTCGAGCCGACGTCGAACGGGCTCGGCGGGGACGCCTTCGCCCTGGTCTGGGACGGGGGTCGGCTGCACGGCTACAACGGGTCCGGCCGGGCGCCGGCGGCACTCGGCTCGGACGCCGTGCGCTCGCGCGGCCATGGGACCGTGCCCCTGCACGGGTGGCCGTCGGTCACCGTGCCCGGCCAGGTCCGCGCATGGGCGGACCTGCATGAGCAGTTCGGACGTATGCCGTGGTCGCGACTCTTCGACCCGGCCGCCGCACTGGCGCGAGAGGGTGTCGCCGTCCCGCCCGTGGTCGCGCACTTCTGGCGATCTGCAGTGGCGGCCGCCGCGCGGCGTGAGGGGCTAGAGTTCGATGGCTTCCTGCCCACGTTCGCGCAGGACGGACGCGGGCCGGCGGTCGGTGAGAGGATGGCGCTGCCGGACCACGCCCGCACGCTCGACCGGCTCGCGCAGCATGGTGCGGATGACTTCTACTCCGGTGAGATCGCGTCAGCCATCTCCGGGTTCGCTTCCCGCACAGGCGGATTCATAGCGGCGGAGGACCTGGCTCTGCACCGGGGCGAGTGGGTCGAACCCATCACCACAGCCTTCGACCGGTATGCGCTGGCCGAGATCCCCCCGAACGGCCAGGGGATCGCGGCCCTCCTCGCGCTGGGCATCCTCGACGGCTGGGACGCGCAGGAGAGCGGCATCCGCCCGGGACCTGACCTCACGAGCGCCGAGTCCCTCCACGTGCAGATCGAGGCCATGCGGCTGGCGTTCGCGGACGTGTTCACCCACGTCGGCGACCCAGGCCAGGTTGAGGTGCCGACTGCGGGGCTGCTGAGCGAGGCATACCTCTCCGGCCGGAGGGCGCTCATCGGTGAGCGCAGGGGAGAGATGGCCGCGGGAGATCCGCCCCGCGGCGGCACGGTGCTGCTCTGCGTCGCGGCGCCGGACGGGCAGCAGGTGAGCCTGATCCAGTCCAACTTCCACGGGTTCGGGTCCGGGGTCGTCGTGCCGGGGTGGGGGATCGCCCTGCAGAACCGGGCGAGTGGGTTCGTCCTCGACGAGGGCCACCCGAACGAGCTGCGGCCGGGCCGGCGTCCGTTCCACACGATCATCCCGGCCTTCCTCTTCGAGGATGGCGCGCCCAAGGGCCCGTTTGGGGTGATGGGCGGGCACATGCAGGCCCAGGGACACGTGCAGGTCGTGCTGAACACCGCGCGCGGCGCCGATCCGCAGGAGGCGCTCGACGCCCCGCGGTGGCGGGTCGAGGGTGATGTGGTGCTGCTCGAGCCAGGCCTCGCGGAGGCTGCCGACGGGTTGCGGCGACGCGGGCATACGGTCTCGGTCACGGACGGGACCGACGCCGGATTCGGCCGGGGGCAGGCGATCTGGCGTGACCGGGAAGGTGGTTGGGTCGCCGGCAGCGAGACCCGCTGCGACGGGCTTGCGGCGGGCTACTGAGCGGGGCGTCAGCTCGGTTCAAGAGTGAGGCGATCGCAAGGTGGAGCCCTGAGCCCGCGGAGCTCGCTCAGGTGCTCGCCCCTCGGGGACTCAGTCGGCGACGATGACCGTGCCGAAGTCGTCCTCGATGGCCTCGACGATGCGGTGCAGGGAGGTGATGATGCTGCGACCCCCTGAGCGGGCGAAGCGCAGCGCGGCCTCGACCTTGGGCCCCATCGAGCCGGAGGCGAACTGACCGGCCGCCGCATAGCTCTCCATCTCGACGATGCTCACGCGACCGATGGGCCTGGCGCTGTCGGTGCCGTAGTCGAGGATGGCGTTGTCGACGTCGGTAGCGATGACGAGCGCGTCGACGCCGAGCGCCTCGGCGAGCAGCGCGGCTGAGCGGTCCTTGTCGATGACCGCCTCGACCCCGCGCAGCGTGCCGTCCTCGCCGCGCACGACGGGGATGCCGCCACCACCGGCGGCGATGACGACGTGGCCGGACTCGATGAGGGTGCGGATCGTCGGCACCTCGAGGATCTCCTGCGGATCAGGGGACGCCACGACCCGGCGCCAGCCACGCTCGCCGCGGTCCTCCCACGTCTGCCCATAGGCGATCATCTGCTGGGCAGCCTCGGCGTCGAGGTAGCGCCCGATCGGCTTCGTGGGCTTCGTGAAGCCCTCGTCGTCCGCGTCGATGAGCGTGCGGGTGACGATGGCAGTCACCTTCTTGTCGATCCCGCGGCGGGAGAAGGCCGCGTCGAGGGCGTTGAGGGAGATGAAGCCGATGGTGCCCTGGGTCTGTGCGCCACACCAGTCGAGAGGAACTGGAGGCACCACGCGTGCTGCGAGCTCGTTCTTGACGAGGAGGTTGCCGACCTGGGGGCCGTTGCCGTGCGTCAGCACCACCTCGTGGCCGCGGGCGACGAGATCGGCGACGCTCTCCATCGCGGTCCCGATCGCCTCGATCTGGGCGGCGGGCGTGGCGCTGCCGTCGGGGGCGGTCATGGCGTTGCCGCCGAGTGCGAGCAGGACTCTCATGCCTGTTGAGACTAGGAGCGCGCCGGACGACGGGGCGTTGGCAGGATGTGCCGAACGATCTCCCTTCCCTTGGCACCTCGACGGCCAGATCTGGCATCGCCCCGCGCACCTCTGCTCGCCTGCATCGCCACGACCGCTCTCGCGGCGCGGACCATGGGTGGGAGCGCTGAGGCTCGCATGGCAGGATCGGCCGGAGTGCGTCGGCGCCACCCTCCCCGGCCGACGCCCTGACCGAGGAGGCAGCAAGGAATGGCACGTCGTGGGACCGACCGCACCTGGCTCGTCGCGCTCGCGGCGTCGCTGTGGGGCCTGTCCGCGTTGTGGCGCTCACCGCTGGCGAAGGACTACCCGTCCCTGACGATCGTCTTCTGGGAGCACCTCGTCCTCGTCGTCCTGGTCTCGCCCTGGGTGGTCCCCGCCTTCCGGCGGCTCGTGGTTGCCTCGGTGCGCACCCAGATCGCCGTGGTTGTGATCGGTGCCGGATCATCGGCCCTCGCGACGGTGCTGTTCACGAGGGCCTTCGCGCTGGGCGACCCGATCACCCCTCAGGTGCTGCAGAAGCTCCAGCCGCTCATCGCGGTGCTCCTGGCTGCCCTCATCCTGGGAGAGCGACTGCGCGCCAAGTTCCTCTTCTTCGTGGTGCCCGCCGTGGTGGGCGCCTGGCTGCTCACCTTCGCGGACCCGTGGGGCGTGACCGTCTCGTCAGCGCAGGCTGCCCTCCTCGCGCTCGGGGCCGCCTCGCTCTGGGCGGCCGGCACAGTCCTCGGGCGCCTCGCCTCCGCGGAGCTGCGGTTCCGCGACCTCACGGCGCTGCGCTTCACGGTCGGGTTGATCACGCTGACGGCCATCGTGGCGATTACCGGCACACCCCTGAGTATGCAGTGGGCGGCCGCCCCGTCCCTCCTCCTGCTGGCCCTGGTCCCGGGTCTGCTTGCGCTGGTGCTCTACTACCTCGCCCTCGGCCGCACTCCGGCCTCGCGGGCCACGCTGGCCGAGCTGGCGTTCCCGCTCACCGCTGCCGTCATCGGCGTCCTCTCGTTCGGTGCCCGCCCCGCGGCGACGCAGTGGGTCGGCATGGGGATCGTCCTCACCACGGTCGTCACCCTGGCCCTGCACGAGCAGCGCGCCTCGCGTCCGGCGGTGGCGGTGCCGAGTCCGGCCCAGGACGCTCTCGGGCGTGAGGCACCGACGCCTCGGTGAGCCGTGGCGCGGGCCTCGAGGCGCTCCCGATCTGGCGGTCGGTGCGGCGCGGCCGTACGTGCCGTGCCGGGGCTGTGACCCAGTTGTGCCCGGCTGCCCCGGTTGTGCCCGAGTGACCGGGTTGCAAAGCGCCGCCCGAGAAATTGCCGGGTCATGGCTGCGGTAGCCGGTCATCGTGGCATAACCGGGTCACGGCTGCGGTACCCGGTCATCGGCACGAGGGTTGCCCCGGTTGTGCCGGGCTGCCCCGGTTGTGCCCGAGTGACCGGGTTGCAAAGCGCCGCCCGCGAAATTGCCGGTTCATGGCTGCGGTACCCGGTCATCGGGGCACAACCGGGTCATGACTGCGGTACCCGGTCAACGTGGCATAAGCCGGTCATCGGGGGACAACCCGGTCACAGGTATGGCACCCGGCGTGGGGTCGGGGCGGTGGGCAGTGGGTGGCGACCACTCAGAGCGAGCGGTAGCGGTCGTGCCGGGCCGCCAGCCGGTCGTCCTGATCCATGCGGGTGAGCGCGGTCAGCTCGTGGGCGATCGCCTGGGCCATCCGGTGGGAGAACTCGACGGGCTCATCGGCGGCGTCGGGGTGCTCGGCGACGATCCGGTCGACGATGCCGTTCGACAGCAGGTCGAGCGAGCGGACCTGCTGCTGGGCGGCGAGCTCGGGGGCCCGGTCCGGCGTGCGGTAGAGGATCGCGCTGGCACCCTCGGGCGGGAGCGGTGAGAGCCACGAGTGCTGGGCGCAGATGACCCGGTCGGCGGGCATGAGGGCGAGCGCGCCACCGCCGGTGCCTTGCCCGAGCAGCACGCAGACGGTCGGCTCGGGCAACCCGATGAGGTCGGCCAGGCAGCGGGCGATCTCTCCGGCCATGCCGCCTTCCTCGGCGTCCTTCGACAGGGCGGCGCCGGCCGTGTCGATGAGCGAGACCAGCGGCAGCCCGAGCTCGTGGGCCAGCCGCATACCCCGTCGGGCCACCCGCAGTCCGGAGGGGCTGAGCGGCTTCTCCGCCGTGGCCTCGGCCCGTCGGTCCTGACCGAGGACGACGCAGGGCACGCCCTCGAAGCGGGCCAGCGCGAGGAAGAGTGAGCGGTCCCACTCGCCGGCGCCGGTGCCGAAGAGCGGGATGACCTCCTGCGCGCCGTGCCGGAGGAGGGTGCGCACGCCGGGGCGCTCGGTCCGGCGGGAGCGGGTGATCGACTCCCACGCGGGGATGTCGGCCAGCTCCTCCAGGGGCACGTCGGCGACAGGCGGCTGCTCGACCGGGGCGAGGACGAGGCTGAGGAAGCGGGTGGCCATGTCGCGCAGCTCGGAGGTCGCGAGGACGGCGTCGAGCAGACCGTGGGTCCAGAGGTTCTCGGCCGTCTGCACCCCCTCGGGGAAGGGCTGGCCGTAGAGCGCCTCGTACACGCGGGCGCCGAGGAACCCGATCGTCGCACCGGGCTCACCGACCGTCACGTGCCCGAGCGACCCCCACGACGCGAAGACACCGCCGGTCGTCGGGTGGCGCAGGTAGGTGATGTAGGGGAGCCGCTTGGCCTTGAACCGCCCGACCGCGTCGGTGATCTTCACCATCGTCACGAACGCGGGCGTCCCCTCCTGCATCCGCGTCCCGCCGGACGTCGGCGCGGCGAAGAGCGGGAGCCCCTCCTCGGTGGCCCGCTCGAACGCACGCACGATCCGCTCGGCGGCGGCGCGCCCGATGGACCCGGCGAGGAAGTTGAACTCACCGACGATCGCGGCAACACGGTGCCCACCGATGCGCCCCTCGCCGGTGACGATCGCCTCATCGGTGCCGGCGCGTTCGGCCGCCTTGGCAAGGGCGGCCGCATACTCCGAGCCTGGGGCGGCCACCTGGAGAGGTGCCTCGTCCCACGAGACCCAGCTGTCGTCGTCGAGGACTGCCGCGATGAGCTCGTGGCTGTCGGGGCGGGTGGGTGAGTCAGCCATTGTCATTCCAGGGTTTCGGGTTCCGGAGCATTGGAGCTCACGCTGTCGAGCCAGGCGCGCACGCTCTCGTTGTGCTCGCCGAGGCGGGGTGGCGGAAGATGCTCCTGCCGACCGCCGCTGAAGGGGTTGTCGTCGAGGCGCAGCGGCGACCCGGGCAGGGTGATCCCGCCCAGCACCGGGTGCTCGACGTCGAGGAGCAGGTGCTGACTGGCGACCTGGTCCCACTCGTAGACCTCGTCCATCGAGCGGACGCGCCCGGCCGGGATCCCGATCTCGGCGAGCCGGGCGAGCAGGTCCTCCGTCGTGTATGGGGCGAAGGCCCCGTTCACCGTCTCGATGACGCGCGGCAGGTTCCGCACCCGGTCCGCGTTGGTCGCCATGCCTGGCGTCGCCGGATCGATGCCGAACGCGGTCGCGAACTTCACCCACAGTCCCTCGCTGCCGCACGCGATCTGCAGCTTGCCGTCGGCGCACTCGAAGAGCCCGTAGGGCGAGATCGACGGGTGATGGTTCCCTTGCGCGCGGGCCACCTGGCCGGCGACCGTGTATGCGGTGCCCTGGAAGGCGTGCACGCCCACGACCGCGGCGAGCAGGGAGGTCCGCACCACCCGTCCGCGTCCGGTGAGGTGGCGCTCGTTGAGGGCGGCGACGACGCCGAAGGCCCCGTGCAGGCCGGCCAGCAGGTCGGCGATGGGGACCCCGACCCGCTGGGGATCGTCGGGGCCGGGACCGGTGATCGACATCAGGCCGGCCTCTCCCTGGGCGATCTGGTCGTAGCCGGCGCGGCCACCCTCAGGGCCGTCCTCGCCGAAGCCGCTGATCTTGAGGATGACGAGGCGGGGGTTGAGCTCGTGCATCCGCTCGATGGTGAAGCCGAGGCGGTCCATCACGCCGGGGCGGAAGTTCTCGATGAGGACGTCGCCCGCGCGGATGAGGCGCTCGAGCACGTCGCGGCCGTCGTCGCTCTTGAGGTCGAGGGTGATCGACTCCTTGTTGCGGTTGCAGGAGAGGTAGTACGTCGAGATCGGCTCGTCCTCGGGTCCGACGAAGGGCGGGCCGTAGCCGCGGGTGTCGTCCCCGGTCTCCGACTCGACCTTGATGACCCGGGCTCCCATGTCGCCGAGCATCATCGCGGCGTGCGGGCCGGCGAGGGCCCGCGAGAGGTCGATGACAACGATGTCCTGCAGTGGTGCGGTCACGGTCTCACTCAACCACGCCGGGCGGGACGGCACCGTTGGCACCCCTTGCCAAAAGGCGCTCGGGGAGTTGGGCGCTCCTTCGCCGCCGTCAGCTCCTCAGCTGCGCAGCGACTTGAGGGGCACACCGGCGCCACTGCCCAGGTGTGCGGCCTGGGCGAGGAAGAGCTCGGCGGCGGCGATGGCGTCGGTCAGCGCCTCGTGGGCCCGATAGCGCGGCAGACCGAAGTGGTCCCGGGCGCTCTGCAGCCGTAGCTGGCCGGGCTGGACCTGATCGGTGCCCCGAAGGCGCAGGATCCGGCGCTGGAGGATCATCGTGTCGATGGTCGAGGTGACGAGCGGGCGTCCGTAGAGGCGCCGGCAGGCGGCCGAGAGGAAGTCGACCTCGATCGGGGCGTGGTGCGCGACGAGCGTCCGGCCGGTGAGGGCCTGGAGCACGAGAGGCATGGCCACCGCGAGGTCCATCCCACCGGCGAGGTGGTCGTCGGTGAGGCGGTGGATGCTGGCCGACTGACCGACCTCTCCCGTCGGGGAGATGAGGAGATGGGCGGCTCCGCCGAGGACGATGTCCCGGCCGTCGATGGGGACCATGCCGACCGAGAGGATCTCGTCCGACCGCGGGTCGAGCCCGGTGAGCTCGAGGTCGATGGCGAGGTAGTGTGCCTGGCGGTGGTCGGTGCCCGGATCCTCGAAGGGCACCTCGAGGTAGTCCCGCAGCGGCCCCGGCGGTGCCCGACGCAGTGCCGCCAGGCGCCGGTCCTCCGGTGATCGGCGGAAGAGCATCAGGTGTGCAGGCCGGAGGTGTACGTGCTGGCGAGGAGTCCCTGCGCCTGCCGGACGATGTGGAAGGCGTCGCGCAGGTGGCGCTTCTCGAACTGGCTCAGCTCGGTCGGCGGCACGTAGTTGTCCGGCTGGCCTCCGTCCTTGACCAGGTTCGCCTGGTGCCGGGTACGGACATAGGAGATGAACTCGAAGGCGTCCTTGAGGTTAGCGATCCGTTCCGGGCCGAGACGCCCGGTGCCCTCGAGTGCGCTCAACCGACTCTGGGTGTTGGCGTGCGGGAGACCCTCGGCCAGCGCATACACCCGGGCGATGTCGACGACGAGACGGACCCCGCGGATCTTCAGATTGAGGGTGTCCTGGTGCTCGCCCTCCGTCTCGAGGACGAAGCCACGGAAGAACCCGATCGGCGGGTGGACGCTCGTGGCGTGGTCGGTGATGACGGTGAGGAACTCCCGGTCGGCGCGGGTCATCGACAGGACCTTGCGCTGGAGGGCCTCGAAAAGCCTTGCGTCCCCGTGGATCGGACGCATGTCGAAGAGGAGCAGGAGGTGGTCGAGCGCGTCCGGGTCGGGCCAGCGGATCCACCGGCGGTAGCTCTCGACCCACTCGGAGATCCCCTGGCGGAAACGGTCGTTGGAGGCCATGATCCCGTCCTCGCAGGCGGTGTACCCACACGCGTCGAGGCCCTCGCAGACGAAGGTGGCCAGCGCCCGCATGTAGTCGCGGTAGGCCTCGGCGTCCTCCCCGGCGAACATCTCGTCACTGAGGATCATCCCATTGTCCTGGTCGCTGGCCAGACCCTGCTCCAGCCGGGCGCCGGAGCCGAAGGACACCCAGCAGTAGGGCCCCGGAGCGGGTCCGAGACGCTGCTCGCCGAGCTCGAGCAGTCGGCGCTCGATGGTGTCGCCTATCGCCGTGACGACCCGGGCGATGTCGTCGGCGGTGGCGTCCTCGGTGACGAGCTGGCTGACGATCTGCGCGATGCGTGGCTTGACCGTCACGAGCTCCTCGATCGAGGTCATCTTCTGGATGTCGCCGGCGAGGTAGACCGGGTTGGCGCGCTCCAGACGCATGAGGTCGGTCGAGGTCACCATGCCGACCACCCGACCGGCGTCGGTCACGGGCATGTGGTGGATGTTCTTCCCCACCATCGACAGGAGGAGCTCGAAGGCCATGGCACCCGAGTCGGCGCGGATCGGGTCCGGGGTCATGATCTCGCGGACCGGCTGGTTGATGTCGCGGCCCTCGGCGACGACCCGGCCACGCAGGTCGCGGTCGGTCATGATGCCGACGAGCTCGTCGCCCTCCATGACGAGCAGGCTGGAGACCCGCTCGTCGCGCATCTTCTCGGCGGCAGCCCGGATGGTGACGTCGGGGGAGACCCAGAGCGGGTCGCGGCGGATGAGCTCGCCGACGGTGGTCTTCAGGACAGCTGTGCCGCGCTCGGCGGTGTGCACGGCCTGCACCGCCATCCGCATGGTCTCGCTGAGGGAGTGCTGGAAGAAGACCGACCACATTGGCTCGGTGTGGGAGAGCGTGCGGAAGAGCGAGCCCGGCATGACGAGGACGAGCGAGTCCTCGATGGCGGTCAGCGTGAAGGGGGCGACGCCGTCGGACAACAGTGATGCCCAGCCGAAGCAGCGGCCGGTGTCGTAGCGGTCGACCAGCCCACCGTTCGGGTCGCGGACCTCGACCGCGCCTGAGCGCAGGATGAACATCTCGTCGTTGTGGGTGCCGGCCACGACGATCTCGGTGTCGCGCTTGTAGTAGCGCGTATGCAGCTGTCGCGGCAGCTCCTTGAGCACCTTCTCCGGCAGTGCCTCGAAGGGCGCGTGCTTGACGAGGAACTCCTGGATCTCGAGCAGCTCTGCGTCCACACCCTGATCAAACCAGGCTTGCGCCGCCCACGCAGGCATCGTGTGATGCGCTCCTCGGAGATCCGTGGCGAGATTCGTGGCGAGATCCGGGCCGAGATCCGGGCGTCGGCAGCCGGAGACGCACCGAGCGGCCCGACCGACCATCGGGTCAGCGGGCCGCTCGAGAGGGATCAGAGCCAGTCGACGCTGGCGGCGTTCACGCCGTCGGCGAGCTGCGCATACCCGGGACCGCGGTCGAAGAACGGCTCCTCGCCGCGCTCGGCGCGCATCCGCTCCCGCAGCCGGTCGCTGGCCTCGACATCGATCACCGGGTCGTCCTGGTCGCCCGAGGCGACGACACCGTATGCGGTGCGAGCGCCGTCGAAGGACACCTTGCCCCAGCGCAGGTCGCGCTCGATCTCGTCGTAGGGCCGCTCGAGCGGGTCGCCCCAGCCGCCACCGCCCGTGGTGCGGATGCGGATGACCTGGCCGGCCCGGACGAACTCGGCGTCGGCGAGGGCGTCGACGTCGCGCTCCTCCGGGCCGCCCGGGTCGATGGTGACCTGGAAGGGCGCACCGGCCTTTCCGCCCTTGACCCCCCAGCACGCGAGGATCGAGCGGTCGGCGATGGACATGAAGTGCGCGTCCTTGAGCATCCGGATGTGCTTCTCGTAGCCGAGGCCGCCGCGGTAGCGCCCGGCACCACCTGAGTCGACGGCGAGGCCGAGGCGCTCGACGATGAACGGGAAGCGGCTCTCGGTGAACTCGGTGGGCAGGTTCCGGCTGTCGGGCACGACGTGGATGGTGTCCTCGCCATCCGCGTAGTAGCGACCGCCGGAGCCGCCGCCGAGGACCTCGCGCATGAGGTAGTCGTTGTCGTCGCGGTCCTTGCCGTAGACGCCGGTGTAGCGGATGGTCTCCTGGTCGGCCGGCATCCGACCGTCGACCGCCTTGGCGACGACGCCGGCGAGGACGCCGAGCAGCCGCAGGATGACGAAGGTGCGGGCGTTGGTGGGCGCCGGGTAGATCGGCGTGAGGAGGGTGCCCTTCTCGGGAAAGCGCATCTCGATGAGCGGCACGACCCCCTCGTTGACGTCGAGCTCGGCCATCCGCTCCGGGGTGTCGGCGAGGTTGCGCAGGATGGGCGCGAGCCACTTCTTGAGGAAGTTGCCGCCGACGTAGTCACCGCAGTGGTTGATCGGGCCCTTGGCCTGCGGCGCCGTGCCCTCGAAGTCGATGATGAGGCGTGGCCCGGCCGGGCGGTTGTTCTCCGGGTCGGCGGGGGCGTCGCTCACCTTGGTCAGGGTGATCCGCTGGGTGTGCAGCATGGGGTCGTCGACCCCGTCGTGCTCGGCGTAGTCCTCCCAGACGTAGGTCCCGTCCGGGATCTTGGCCAGGATCTCGCGTCGGTAGGTTTCGGTGGTCGCGTCGAGGATGGCGTCGAAGGCGGCCTCGACATCCTCGCGGCCGTAGCGCTCGAAGAGCTCGGAGAGCCGGCGCGCACCCATCAGGCAGGCCGAGCACTCGGCGTCGAGGTCGGCGGCGAGGCTGTCCGGCATGCGTGAGTTGCGGGTCATGATGCGCAACGCCGACTTGTTGGGAACTCCCTTGTCCCACAGCTTGATCGGCGGGACAGAGAGGCCCTCCTCGAAGACACTGCGCGCACTGCTCGGCATCGACCCCGGGGTGCCGCCGCCGATGTCGTCGTGGTGGCCGAAGGCCTGGACGAAGGCGACGACCTCACCGTCGTGGAAGACCGGGACCGTGACGCACAGGTCGGGCAGGTGGCCGATGCCGCCCTCGGACTCGTAGACGTCGTTGTGGAAGAAGACGTCGCCTTCCCGCATCTCCTCGAGCGGGAAGTCGCGGACCACCGGGTGCACGAGCGCCGAGTAGGACCGGCCGGTGAGCTTGCGCAGCTGCCGGTCGTGGATACCGGCGCGGAAGTCGTGCGCGTCACGGATCATCGGGCTGCGGCTCGTGCGCCCGATCGCGGTCTCGACCTCCATCTCGACGCTCGCGAGCGTCCCCTGGACGATCTCGACGAGGATCGGGTCGACGGTGGTGCCCTCCGGCGTCAGTCGCCCGCCGTGCTCGTATGCGGTGGGCAGGCCGGCCGGGTTCTTCGGCCGGGCGGTGACGTAGCCCATGTCGACAGCGGTGCTCATCGCTGCGCACCTTCCTTCGTGATGACGAGATTGCCGTAGTCGTCGACGCGGACGACGAAGCCTGGGTGGACGGGGATGGTGGAGCCGAACTCCTCGACGATCGCGGGCCCCTCGAAGGTGTCGCCGGCTCCGAGACGCTCCCGCGCATACACGGGCGTGGTGACGTAGCCGTCGGCGGCCTCGAAGCAGACCTCGCGCTCGCCGGTGACCGAGCGCTCGCGCAGGTGGCCCTCGGCTGCGGGGAGGGTCATCACCTCGGGGCGGGTGATCGGGCCGACTCCGGTGACCCGCAGGTTGACCCACTCGACGTGCTGGTCCTTGTCGCCGCGGAAGTCGTAGCCGTAGAGCTGGCGGTGCTCGGCGTGGAACCGGTCGGCGATGGTCGCGACGAACTGCTCGTCGACCGGCCCGTCGGGGGCCGGGACCCGCACCTCGAAGGCCTGACCGACATACCGGACGTCGATCGTGCGCGCGAACTGGTGCTGCTCGGCGGGGAAGCCCTCCTTCTCCAGGGCGGTGCGGGCCTTGTCGGTGAGCGAGTCGATGATGGCCTGGACGGCGGCGTGGTCGAGGGCCGACTCACGGCTCACGTGCGTCTGGACGTAGTCGTTCTTCACGTCGACGGTGAGCAGTCCGAAGGCGCTGACGTTGCCCGGGTTCGGCGGGACGACGACGCCGGCGAGGTCGAGGATGTCGACGAGTCGGCAGGCGAGGAGCGAGCCGGACCCGCCGAAGGTCGTGAGCATGAAGTCGCGGACGTCGAGGCCGCGCTTGACGCTCACCTGGCGCAGGGCGTTGGCCTGGTTCCAGGCCGAGATCTCGAGGATGCCGGTCGCGCAGCGCTCGAAGTCGAGACCGAGCCGCTCGGCGAGAGTCTCGATCCCGCGGCGGGCAGCCTCCACGTCGAGCGGGATCTCCCCGCCGAGCAGGTGCGGGGGGATCCGACCGAGGGTGACGTGAGCGTCGGTGATGGTCGGCTCGGTCCCACCCTTGGCGTAGCAGAGCGGGCCAGGGTCGGCACCGGCCGACTGCGGCCCGACCTTGAGCGAGCCCTCCGGGGAGATCCACGCGATCGAGCCGCCACCGGCGCCGACGGTGACGACGTCGATCATCGGGATCTTCGAGGGGTAGGCGCCCACGGAGCCTTCCGTGGTGAGCGTCGGCTGGCCGTCGAGCACGACCGAGACGTCGGTGCTCGTCCCGCCGCCGTCGCAGGTGAGGACCTTGGGGAAGCCGGCCTTCTGCGCGATGAGCGCGGCACCGAGGGCGCCCGCCGCGGGACCGGACAGCACCGTCGTGATCGGCTGGTGCACCACCTCGTCGGCGGAGAGGACGCCACCGTTGGACTTCATGACGTAGAAGGGGATGCTGCGGGAGCTGCCGTCCGCCTCCGTGCCGACGAAGTCGGCGAGCCGCTCGTGGATGTTCGCCACGTAGCGGCTGACGTTGGGCTTGACCGCCGCGTCGACGAGGGTGGTCATCGACCGCTCGTACTCACGGTACTCACGCAGGACCTCGCTGCTGATCGACACGACCGCCTCGGGGTGCTCCTCGCGGAGGATGTCGCGCATACGCAGTTCGTGGGCGTCGTTGGCGTAGGAGTGCAGGAGGCAGACGCCGAGGGTGGTGATGCCCAGGTCCTTGAACCACCGGGCGACGGCGCGGGCCTGCTCCTCGTCGAAGGGGCGGACCTCGTTGCCCATGAAGTCCATCCGGCCGCCGACCGTCCGGACCCGGTCGGCCGGGACGATGCGCTCGGGCTTGACCCAGAAGTAGGAGTTGCCGTAGCCGTCGGGCACGGACTGGCGGGCGATCTCGAGCATGAACTCGTAGCCCTCGGTCGTGATGAAGCCGAGCTGCTCGACCTTGCCCTCGAGGAGCTTGTTCGTCGCGACCGTGGTCCCGTGCGAGACGGCGGTGATGTCGTCGCCGGTGGCGCCCATCAGGCCGAGGATCTTCTCGATGCCGTTGATGAAGCCGTCCGCCGGGTTGCTCGGCGTGCTCGGCGTCTTCGTCGTGCGCTGCTCGCCGGTCTCCTCGTCGACGGCGACGACGTCGGTGAACGTGCCTCCGGTGTCGATGCCGATCCTGATCCGCCGGCGTCCGCCCTGTGGGTCGCTGCGCTGCCCGCCCTCTGTCCTGGAGACCTCAGTCATGGTGACGATTCAACCCTCCGCGACAGGGCGCATACGTTGTCAGTCCTTGCCAAGGCATCGCCCCTGAGCCGTCACACCTCGCCAGCAGGAGCCGGCAGGGCTGCGGTCCCGGCGTCGGTCTACCCCTCTCACGGCGGGGGCGTCCCGCCTCGCTACGGTGGTGGTATGCGACGGTGGCTCGCTCTGGTGGCCGCGGCTCTCCTTGCTCTCCCCGGCTGTGCATCGCCGGAGCCGGAGCCCGTCGTCACGCCGTCCAGCCCCACGGTGGAGCCGACGACGGAGCAGCCCGAGGACGTGACCTGGCCGCTCACCGGTGTCGCGTTGAGTGATCCGGACCTGGCCCGGACCAGCCCGGTGATCGGGGTCAAGGTGGAGAACTCCGGACCGGCGCGTCCCTGGGTCGGGCTCGCGGCGGCAGACCTGGTGTTCGTCGAGATGGTCGAGGGCGGGATGACCCGGTTCCACGCCGTGTACCAGTCGCAGGTGCCGGAGACGATCATGCCGGTGCGGAGCCTGCGCCCGATGGATGCCGCGATCCTCGGTCCGTGGAACGCGACCCTGCTCGCCTCGGGCGGTCAGGCCGTCTTCATCGCACGGGTGGAGACTGTCGTCGAGCTGCGCACGGCCGACCGCGGCGATCCGGGCTTCCACCGCGACCGCTCCCGGCGGGCTCCCCACAACGTCTATGTCGCGACGGGCGAGATCGTGCCGACCCTGCCCGAGCCGGGTGAGGTGGTCCCGTTTGCGGAGTACGACGAGGTCTCGCCGTCGACCCTTGGCGGCGAGGCGGCGCGGGAGGTCCGGGTCGTCTATCCCGGCGCCCGGTCGATGTGGGAGTACCGGACGGGCGACGGAACGTATGCGCGCTCGGACGACGGCACGCCGTCGGTCGAGGTCGACGGGACCCGGGTCTTCGCCCACAACGTGCTCCTGCTCCAGGTGACGACGCGCGACACCGGCCGCGTCGACCCGGCCGGGAACCCGGTGCCGGAGACGGTCCTCACGGGGTCCGGGCGGCTCCACCTCGTGACGGGAGGGCGCGTCGTCGCCGGCACCTGGTCCAAGGGCGGCGACGAGGACCCGTTCGTCCTCACCGATTCCGCCGGCGAACCCCTTGTCCTCACGCCCGGGACCACGTGGGTCGAGCTCGTCCCCGAGCGCGCCACGGCGACCTGGAGCTGACCGGGCGCGCGTCGCATACCTCCGCAGGCCCATGAGTGCACGGGTCGCGACTGGGTCTGACCGGGGCGCGCGTCGCATACCTCCGACTGGCCCGGGCGCGCCCGGTGGCGACCCAGAGCGGACGTCAGTGGGGGAAGGACGTCTTGGCGGGGGCCTCGAGGTCGTCGCGGTGGTTGCGGATGAGGTCGAGGTTGCGATCGCGCAGGTGGTCGAAGATCTGCGGGACGTTCGACCCCGGGGTGAGCGAGGCCAGTGCCTCGTCCGGGTCGAGCCGCGCCGACACCCAGCCCTCCTGGGAGGCGGCCTTGGCCACGATGTGACCGACCGGGGTGACGATGTGCGAGTTGCCGAAGAAGTGCACCCCGGCCGCGTCGGTCCCGGTCGCGTTGGGCGCGACGACGAAGACGTGGTTGTCGTAGGCCCGCGCCCGGGAGGTGAGCTCGAAGATGTCGGCCGAGCGCAGCAGGGCAGTGGGGCGCAGGATCACCTCGGCGCCCCGGACAGCCTGGATCCGCGAGAGCTCGGGGTAGTCCCCGTCGAAGCAGATGATCATGCCGATGCGCGCGAAGTCGGTGTCACAGACGGCCACCGTGTCGCCCGGGGTGACCCAGCCGCCCCCGGAGACGGCCTCGCTGCAGAACGGGTGCGTCTTCCGGTAGACCCCGAGGAGGGACCCGTCCTTGTCGATGAGCACCGAGGCGTTGTAGTTGATCCCGCGCTCCGGGCCGCGCTCGTAGGTCCCGACGCACACGACGGCCTCGAGCTCACGCGCCAGGTCGGCGAAGTCGCTGACGATACTGCCCGAGGCGTCGCCCCGCGCGGGGATCTCGGTCATCAGGTCCCACAGCTCCCCGGGGGAGATGCCGGGAGTGAAGCCGGTCGTCACGGTCTCGGGGAGGACGATGAGCTCGGCCTTCGTCGCCTCGTGGCAGCGCCGGGCCCACGTGATGGCGTGGTCGATGTTGGCTTGGACCGACTCGGCGGTGAGCGGTCCTGCCTGGGGGGCGACCTGGACCGCCGCGGCGGTGAAGGCCCTCATCGCCGACGTCCGATCCGCGAGCCGATGAGGACCCCGATGCCGACGAGGAGTCCTCCCACGAGGGTGCCGACGGCGAAGCCGGTGGCGCCCTCGAACGGGCCGGCCGCGCCGGCAGCAGCCGCTGCCCGGCCTGGGTAGACGGTGCCGACGCCTGCAGCAGGAGCCGGAGCGGGCGCGGGCTCTCCGGCAGGGGGTGCCGCCGCGGGCACGGCGATCGGTGCAGCAGCGGCTGGCCCACCGGTGACGATGTCCTGGTCGAGGGCGGTGAAGAACTCGCCGGCCATCTTCCGGGTGACCCCGGCCAGCATCCGTTGGCCGACCCCACCGATCGTGCCGCCGACGACGGCGTCGGCGTCGTAGACGAGTTCGGTCCCAGCGCCTCCGTTCGCGGGGCTCAGCCGGACGGCGACCGTGGCGTCGATCGTGCCGGGTGCGCCGGCGCCGATGGCGCGCAGCCGCAGGGCGCTGGGCTCCTCCTTGTCGAAGATGCTCACCTCGCCCTCATAGGTCCCCTTGATTGCGGCGACGCCGGCCGTGACGCGCATGGCGTACTGGTCGGGGGCCGTCGTCGTGAGCGACTCACATCCCGGGATGCACCGGGCGAGCACCGCCGGGTCGTTGATCGCTGCCCAGACCTGGTCCGTCGAGGACTGGAGGGTGTTGGTTCCGGAGATCTTCATGAAGCGTCCTTTCGGGAAGCCCGTGCGGCGGTCTTGCGCGCGGCGGTCTTCTGGGCAGTGGTCTTGCGTGCGGCGGTCTTACGCGCCGTGGTCTTCCGAGCGGTGGTCTGGGAGGCCGTGCCTTTCGCTCCTTCGCCCTGCGCGGCCTTACCTTTCGAGACTTCGCTCTGCGCGGCGCGCAGGGCCCACAGCTCCGGCGGGCTGATCGGCATCGAGTTGATGGGGAAGCCCTCGGCGTCCTCGATCGCCGAGGCGATGACGGCACTGACCGGGATCGTGCCCGCCTCACCGGCTCCCTTGATGCCCAACGGGTTGAGCGGGCTGGGGGTCTCGAGGTGGTCGGTCTCGACGTGCGGCACCTCGGAGGCGTAGGGCATGAGGAAGTCCATGAAGGAGGCGTTGAGCAGCTGACCGGCCTCGTCGTAGACCATCCGCTCGTACAGCGCACCACCGACGCCCTGCGCCACACCGCCGTGGACCTGGCCCTCGACGATGAGCGGGTTGATCATGTTGCCGCAGTCGTGGATGACGCAGTACCGCAGGATCTTGATCTCCGCCGTGACCGGGTCCGTTTCCACGATCGCGGCGTGCATGCCGTTGGCGAAGGTTGCCTGGGTGGGGGAGTAGAAGTCCTGCCCCTCGAGGCCCGGCTCGTCGTCGTCGCCGATCGGCGGCTTGTCCGGGTCGAAGGTGCCGGCGAACTGGGTCGCCGCCTTGGCGGCGTCGTCGAACGCGTAGCGCAGCGGGTTCGACATCACGGCGACGGTCCCGAGGTCGATCGAGGTGCCGGGGGCGCCCTTGACCTTGATGACGCCGTCCTCGATCTCGAGGTCATCGGGGGACACTTCCAGTGCGTCGGCAGCGATGCGCAGCGCCTTGGCCTTCACGACGCGGGCCGCGAGAGCGACCGCGTTGCCGCTCATGACCGCAGCCCGGGAGGCGAAGGTGCCCACCGCATACGCCATCCTGCGGGTGTCGCCGGTGGTGACGTGGACGTTCTCCAGCGGCACGCCGAGCTCGTCGGCGACGATCTGGGCGAGTGAGGTCTGGTGTCCCTGACCCTGGGTCGTGAGTCCGGTCGCGACGTTGACGCGCCCGCTCGTCTCGATCTGGATATGACCGCCCTCGTAGGGCCCGACACCGGTGCCCTCGACGTAGCAGCCTATGCCGAGGCCGACCTTGCGGCCCTCCTTCGCGGCCTGGGCGCGGTACTCCTCGAAGTCGTCCCAGCCGACGAGCTCCTTGAGCTTGGCGAGCGAGGCGGGGAAGTCACCGGAGTCGTACTTGAGGGGTCGCCCGTCCTGGAACATCAGGCCGTGGTCGTAGGGCATCTCCTCGGGCTGGATGAAGTTGCGCGAGCGGATCTCGGCGCGGTCGACCCCGAGGTACTTCGCGATCGCGTCCATCGTCCGCTCCATCGCGAAGCAGCCCTGCGGGCGTCCTGCCCCGCGGTACGGCGTGACGATGACGGTGTTCGTGTAGAGCGAGAAGAACTCGACGCGGTACGCGCCCGGCTTGTAGGGACCCAGCAGCTGGGTGGCCGTGATGATCGGGACGATGATGCCGTAGGGCGTGTAGGAGCCGTTGTCGTGCCAGAACTTCACGTCGAGGGCCAGGAGGCGGCCCTCGTCGTCGAAGCCGACGGTGACCTCCTGGAGCTGGCCCCGCTCGTGCGCGGAGGAGACGAAGTGCTCGCGCCGGTCCTCGGTCCACTTCACGTCGTGGTTCAGGTTCCGCGCCGCCCAGGAGATGAGCACCTCCTCCGGCCACGGGTGCATGATCTTCACGCCGAAGCCGCCCCCCACGTCCGGGGCGATGCACTCCACCTTCGCCAGCGGCAGGCCGAGCTTCGCCGCCACCGCGGCGCGGACGCCCGTCGAGGTCTGGGTGGAGGAGTAGATCCGCAGCGACTCGTCGTCGGAGTTCCATTGCGCGAGAACGCCCTTGCCCTCCATCGGCTGGCAGGCGCTGCGCTCGATCGCGAGCTCGAGAGTGAGGGTATGCGGCGCGCCCGCCATCGCCGTCTCGACGTCGCCGACCTCCTGGACGAGGTGAGCCGAGACGTTGTCCGGCACCTCCTCGTGCACGGCGTTCTGGGCGGCCCGGGCGGTCTCGATCCCCACGACCGGCGTGAGGGTCTCGTAGCGCACGACGATCCGGTCGACGGCGTCCTCGGCGACGTAGCGGTTCGTCGCGACGACCATGACGATCGGCTCACCGACGTGGTTGACCTCGTCCTTGGCGAGGGCGAACGCCGTCCGCGGCGCGTGCAGCGCGGGGTGCGGGATGAGGAGCGGCAGCGGCTGACCCAGGGCGCCGGGCAGGTCCTCGTGCGTGTAGATCGCGATGATCCCGTCGACGTCGAGGACCGCGTCGGTGTCGATCTCGAGGAGGCGGGCGTGGGCGTGCGGGCTGCGGAGGAACGCGACCTCGTAGGCGTCGTGGCCGAGGTCGTCGAGGTAGCGTCCGCCGCCCGTGACGAGACGGGGATCCTCGCGGCGCTGGACCGGGGCACCGAACTGGCGGGTGGTCACCGGCTCTCACTCTCCTCGCTCTGGGCGGTCTCGGCGGCGGGAGGCTCAGCCTCGGAGCGCTTCAGCTCGGCCGCACGCAGGACGGACTTGACGATGTTCTGGTACCCCGTGCACCGGCAGAGGTTGCCCGAGACCGCCTCGCGCGCCTCTCCCTCGGTCGGGTCCGGGTTGTCCTCGAGGAAGGCCGTGATCGTTGTGATGAACCCCGGTGTGCAGAAGCCGCACTGCAGACCGTGGCACTCGGTGAACGCGCGCTGGACGTGGTTCATCCTCTCCGGTGAGTCGCCCAGGCCCTCGACGGTCGTGATCTCGTGCCGCTGCGCTTGGATCGCGAACATCAGGCAGGACCGCATCGGCCGGCCGTCGACGAGGACGGTGCAGGCCCCGCACACGCCGTGCTCGCAGCCGACGTGGGTGCCGGTGAGCCGCAGGTCGTGGCGGAGGAAGTCGGAGAGCAGCCGACGTGCCGGCACCCGGGCGGTGTGCACGGCGCCGTTGACCGTGACGGTGACGTCGTGCAGCTCGTCGGTGAGCAGGTCTGCTGCGTTGAGGTCGGTCATCGGTGTGCTCCTGGGGCTGACGCGGTGCTGGGTTGGGCGACGGCCTCGGCCAGGGCGCGCCGGGTGAGCTCGGCGGCCAGCATCCGCCGGTACTGCGCGCTGGCGTGGATGTCGGACTCGGGTTGCAGGTGGGCATCGACGGTCTCGTCGACGACGCTCCAGTCGGCGGTCGCGGGGTCGGCGCCGGCGAGCACGGAGGAGAGGTCGACGACTCCGGGGACGTCGGTCACCGAGACGAACGACGCCCTCGCCGCAGTGATCCGGTCGTTCTCGACGGTGACGGCCACAGCGACGCCGGCGAGCGCGTAGTCGCCGTGCCGACGGGCGGACTCGCGGAACGCCGTGCGCGTGCCGGTCGGGAACCGGCCGAAGCGCACCGCCTCGACGATCTCGTCGTGCGCCAGGGTGGTCTCGAGCGGTCCGGCGAAGAAGTCACGTGCCGCGATCTCGCGGCGTCCGTCGGGGCCGACCGCCTCGACGACGCCGTCGGTGATGGCAAGGACGCTCGGCATCTCACCGGCGGCGTCGGCGTGGGCGATCGAGCCGACGGTCGTGCCCCTGTTGCGGATGGCCGGGTGCGCCACGTTGACGAGAGCCTGCCGGAGGAGGGGGAGAGCCGCATACGCCCCCTCGTCGGCGAGGAGCTGGGCGTGCCGGACCATCGCGCCGACGCGGACGTATGCGTCGGTCACCTCGATGCGGTCCAGGCCGGGGATGCCGCCGAGGTCGACGAGGTGCGTGGGGCGCGCCAGCCGCATGGACAGCACCGGGATGAGGCTCTGGCCGCCGGCGAGCACCTTGGCGTCGGCGTGCGCACGCAGCATCGCGGCGGCGTCCTGCAGCGACGCGGGCGCCAGGTAGCGGAACGGTCCCGGTTTCACGGTGTCACTGTCCTTCTCGTCGGTCTCTGGGTGGTGCGCAGGTCGAGGTCGTTCATGTGGCGGGCGTCGGACGGTGGGCGCCGGAGTCGGTCGTGAGGGTGACCTGGCGCCGCTGTGCGTACCAGAACGTTCCTATTGTCACGTTCTGGTACGGGCTCCTAGTTCATCACTGACCGGCCCGGGCGGCCAGGGGTGGAAATGCTGCGCGCCCCGTAGGCGGGTGACACCGACGGGGCGCGCTGCGGTGCAGAGCGGGGAGAACGCTCAGAGGGTGTCGTGCTCCCGGTCCGTGCCCGTCTGGCCGGGGTAGCCCTCCTGGTAGAGGTCGTCGACCCCGTCGGCGTCGCCGTAGACCTGCGGACCCACCGTGGTGAGGGTGCCGCCGAGGCGGTCGGCGTTCTCACGCAGGTCGGCGGGAGCCAGGTTGCGCGCCAGGTGGTAGGCCGCGATGGCGACGATGGTGCCGAACGCGATACCGGAGAGGCTGAAGGTGTCGGTGATGTTCATCGCGACGTCACCGGTGCCGATGATGACACCCGCGGCGACGGGGACGAGGTTGATCGGGTTCGCGAAGTCGACCCCGTTCTCCTTCCAGATCTTCGCGCCGAGCAGACCGATCATGCCGTAGAGGACCACGGTGATTCCGCCGAGCACGCCACCGGGGATCGAGGCGACGAGCGCACCGAACTTGGGGGAGAGACCGAAGAGGACCGCGACGAGCGCGGCGACGTAGTAGGCGGCCGTCGAGTAGACCTTCGTCGCAGCCATGACGCCGATGTTCTCGGCGTACGTCGTCGTCGGGGAGCCACCGAAGGCGCTGGCCACGGCGGTGCCGACACCGTCGGCGCCGATCGCCTTGCCCATGTAGGGGTTGAGGTCGTCACCGGTCATCTCGGCCACGGCCTTGACGTGGCCGGCGTTCTCGGCGATGAGGGCGATGACGGCCGGGATGACGAGGACGATGGCGGCGGCGGAGAAGCTCGGGAAGTGCCAGCCGACGGTCTCCATGCCGTCAGCGGCGACGACGGTCTTGTCCGGGAGGCCGAACCAGCTCGCCTGCCCGACGCCGGAGTAGTCCCACCGCAGGTGCTCGGTCGCCTCCGTGGCGCCACCGAGGACCGAGGTGATCGGACCGACGGTGTTGTCGAGCACCCAGGACAGCGCGGTGCCGAAGATCAGGGCGAGGAAGACCGAGATCCGGCTGATGAAGCCCTTGAAGGCGACCGCCACGACGATGACGAAGACCATCGTCGCGAAGGCGACCCACTGGTCCTGCGGCCAGTAGATGTTGGCGACGACCGGGGCGAGGTTGAAGCCGATGAGCATGACGACCGCGCCCGTGACGACCGGAGGCAGCACCTTGTGGAGCAGGCTCGGGCCCATGTAGTGGATGAGGACGCCGACGGCCGCGAGGATGAGACCCGCGACGAAGATCGCTCCGGTCACCTCCTGCGAGGTGCCACCCTGGGCGCGGATGGCCGCGACACCACCGACGAACGCGGCCGAGGTGCCGAGGTAGCTCGGGACCTTGCCCTGGACGATGAGCAGGAAGATGATCGTTGCGAGACCGCTCATCATGATCGCGAGCTGGGCGTTGAGGCCCATGACCAGCGGGAAGACGAAGGTCGCACCGAACATCGCGACGACGTGCTGCGCGCCGAGACCGATGGTCTTGCCCCAGGGGAGGCGCTCGTTCGGAGCGACCACACCACCTGAAGCGACCCGCTCGGGGCTCACTTCCTTCCAACCCAGACCGAGTGCCATTCGGCGGTTCCTCTCTCAACGGGAGCACGTCACGGTGACAGGGCTCACTAGGGGCTAATGAAACAGTGAACCTAGTCGCCGGTGTGGGATCTTCGACTGGCAGTTTGTGACAGGCCGAAGGGGTCGTTGTTGGCAGACTTCTTTACCTTGTGTTGACCCGGGCCGTGCCTCGCGGCGACGTCCGTGCGGCCGGAGGCATCGCATACCGAAGGGTGGACGCCGCGACCGGTCGCGGGGGGAGAGCGGACCTAGATGCCCTTCATCTCGTGGATCTTCAGCGCCAGCGCCAGGGTGAGCCGCAGCTGCGGGTCGGACCCGAACGGGCCGAGCATCCGCTCGAGCTTCGCGATCCGGTACCGCAGGGTGTTGTAGTGGAAGAACAGGACGCGGGCGGTCTCGGCGACGTTCATGTTCGTGTCGATGAGGACCGAGAGGGTGCGGCGCAGGTCGGCGTTCTCGGCGGAGTCATCGGTGGCGAGCGGGCCGAGCGACTCCTCGACGAAGCGGCGCAGGTCGGCGCTGTCGGGGACGAGGGACAGCAGGCGGTAGATCCCGAGGTGGTCGAAGTGGGCGACGGACGACGCGCCGTTCATCTGCCGGCCGACCGAGACCGCCTTGAGCGCCTCCTCGTATGCCTGGGGCAGGTCGGCGAGCGAGCGCACCGGCCGCGAGACGCCGGTGGAGAAGGTGCGGCGTCCGCCGCCGCCGTCGCCGGAGACCACCCGCACCACCTCGGTGACGCCGCGCATGATGGCCTCGGTCTCGTGGTCCTCGCCGAGCGGGAAGAGGGTGACGACCTCCTGGCTGAATCCGGCGACCGGGATGGTGGTGTCGCGAGCAGCGACGGCCTGCACCCAGGCGCGCACGAAGCGCTGCTGGAGGGTGCGCACCTCATCCGCGGTCCGGCTCGACTCCTCGTCGTTCTCGTCGGTCTCGGCCACCACGACGACGAGCGGCCGGTCGATGTTCCAGCCCAGGGACTGGGCATGGGTGATCGCATCGGTCTCCCGGCCGGCACGTCCCGAGAGCGCGTCGCGGAGGAACTCCCCGCGGTACCGGCTCTCCACGGCGGAGACCGCCTGCTCCTTGGTGATGGCGAGCGCGGCGACGGTCGCCGCCCGCTGCAGGAGGTGGATGTCGTCCTCGTCGAGGACGCGGTCCATGGAGAAGGCGGCGATCCGACCCAGGTCCGCGGAGCCGGCGAGGATCCGCACCATGACCCGCTGGGCCCGCTCGCCACCCCCGGTGCGCACCCCGACCGGCTCGGCCTCGACGATGAGCCGGCCGGTGCGGTCGAAGCAGTCGAGGCCGTGGACGTACTCGAGAGCGTGCTCGGCGCCGCCCTCCGCGAGCACCCGTCCGTCGGTCGTCGTGACGATGGCTGCGGCGCGACCCTCCTCGCCGAGGACCGAGATGAGGTCGCTGCACAGCTCGGTGAGTGAACCGCCGGCGAGGACGATCCGGTTGAGGATCCGGTGCGCGTCCTCCTCCCGTTGGATGGCGGCCGCCTGCCGCTCGAGGACGCGCACGACGTCCGGGCTCAAGTCATCGGGTCGCAGGCCCTCCATCGCTGCCAGGGTCCGCCAACGCTCCGCCGCCCTGGGCGTGGGTGGGGCAGCCGGTTCGGTGTTCACATGCGGTCCTGGGACGGGGGAGGTCTCTGTCAGTTTCTGCGGTGGCTGCCAGCGATCGTTGGCAACATCTACCGTGCGCACACCATAGTCGTCTGGGTAGCGTCGCAGGGAGACCCGGACCGCCCCTCGGGCAGACCTGCCCTGCCGGCACCCCGTTCTGCACCCGTCCCAACCCACCCCATCACGGCGTCCTCGCACTCCCGCTCCGCCCGACCGGCAACCTTCATCAGCCCAGCCACGAACAGCCACAAGCACTGAACAGCCACAGCCACAGCCATAAGCACTGAACAGCCATAAGCACTGCACAGCCATACTCATCGAGAGGCACTGACCAGCACCCATGACGGCACGACCCACCTCGTCCCGGCGCGCTGCGGTGAGCACCCTCTCCGCGGGGCTCGTCCGTGGGCCGGTGCGATCGGCGCATGTCGTGAGTGCCGGCCGGGTGGGCTGCTACCTGCTCGTGGATGGCGATGGTGAGCCAGGTGCTCGGGGGAGCGGTGGTCCGGTGGGTGCCACCGTGCTTCCGGTCCTCACCCCCGCAGCCCTCGCGCTGCCGGTGGCCGTGAGGATGAGCGATCCCGAGGCACCCCCGGTCCAGGTGGGCGACCGGATGGAGGTCGGCGATGGTCGTCTCACCGCGCCGGGCTGGAGCGTGGACATCGTGCGGACGTTCCGGCCCTCGCGCGTGCGCCGGTCCACGGTGCCTGCGTCGCCCGCCGCCGAGTCGATGATCGGCGAGCTCCTCCGCCACCGGCTCGGGCTCGGGCCGGGCCTGACCCCGGAGGCCGACGACGAACTCGCGGGGCACCTGCTCGTCGCGGCCGCCACGGGCGCGCCGGTTCCTGAACTCGAGCCGCAGCTGCACCGCACGACGGCCCTGTCGGCGTCGCTCCTGCGCGCCGCCGCCCAGGGGTATGCGGTGCTTATCGTCGTCCGCTACGTCGACGCCGTCCTGGCGGGCGACAGCGACACGGCGGCTCGGCTGGCCCCGTCGGTCGCGGCGATCGGGCACACCTCGGGCCCGGCGCTGCTCCGCGGCATCCACGACGCGACTTCGCATCTCGACGCCACCCCGCACCTCGCCGCCACCTCGCACCTCCCCGCCGGCCCACCCCTCGCGACCTCGGACCTCGACGACACGTCTCACCCCGCCGCCACGACCGCGGCGATCCACCACGAAAGGACGGTTGCATGATGAGCGCCCCGACCCCCCACACGACGGTCGAGCTGCGCCGCGGCGCGTACCACGACTCCGTGAGCCTCATGCAGGTCTCGCGTCAGGTCGCCGCGACGAATGGCATCATCGCCGCGCAGGTGGCGATGGCGACCGAGCTGAACGTCGAGGTGCTCACCGGGATGGGCTTCGCCGTGCCGGCGGAGGCGGGGGCGAACGACCTCGTCATCGCACTCCACGCCGAGTCCCCGGAGGCGATCGAGGCCGGCCGGGCAGCCGTCGAGGAGGCACTGGCCGGACTGCGCAGCGCCGGCCGCGGCGGCACGGGCATGGGGGAGGCACCACCGCCGCGCACCATCGGTTCGGCCGCCCGCGCAGGTGGGGCCAACCTCGCCCTCATCTCCGTGCCAGGGCAGCACGCCGTGACCGAGGCCTTCGACGCCATCGATGCCGGCCTGTCGGTCATGCTCTTCTCCGACAACGTCTCCGTCGAGGACGAGATCCGCCTCAAGGACGCGGCCCGCGCTGCCGACGTCCTCGTCATGGGTCCGGACTGCGGGACCGCGCTCGTCGGTGGAGTCGCGCTCGGCTTCGCCAACGTCGTCACCGAGGGCAGCGTGGGACTCGTCGCCGCGTCCGGCACCGGCGCCCAGCAGGTCATGTGCCTCCTCGACGCCGCGGGCGTCGGCGTGAGTCACTGCCTCGGCGTCGGAGGTCGCGACCTGAAGTCCGCCGTCGCTGGTCGCGCCACCCGCCAGGCGCTCGCCGCCCTCGCCGACGACCCACAGACCTCCTCGGTCATCGTCGTCTCCAAGCCGCCGGACCCGGCCGTCCTCACCGACATCGAGTCCTTCGCCGAGGAGCTCGGTCTCGACGTGCACTGGGCGATCCTCGGAGCGGGTCGTCCCGACCTCACCGCGGCCGTGGAGTCGACCCTCACGGCCCTGGGGAGGGACGTGCCGACCTGGCCCGCGCATACCGCCGCGGCGGAGCCGCCCGGCACGACGACTGGGTCCTTCCTGCGCGGACTGTTCTGCGGGGGGACCCTCGCCGACGAGGCGATCCTCGTCGCCGGCGAGCTCCTCGGCGCGCCGATCCACTCGAACCTCGCCGCGGACCAGTCGCTCCGGATCAGCGGGCACGAGCGGCACGACGGCCACCTGATCATCGACTTCGGCGACGACGAGCTGACCCAGGGTCGGGCGCACCCCATGATCGACCCGAGCCTGCGGATGGAGCGCATCGCGGCCGAGGCCGCCGACCCGACCTGCGGCGTCCTGCTCCTCGACCTCGTCCTCGGCCACGGCTCGCACGCCGACCCTGCGGGTGACCTCGCCGACGCGATCCGCGCCGCCCGGATCCAGGCCCACGGTGAGGGCCGCGCGCTGCCGGTCGTCGTCTCGCTGACCGGCACGGACGCCGACCCGCAGAGGTATGCGCGGACCGCCGAGACCCTCGCCGGCGCCGGGGCGTCGGTCTTCCTCTCCAACGCAGCGGCGGCGAGGCACGCCGTCTCCGCCCTGTCCGGCTCGACCTTCGGAGGTGTCCGATGACCGCCCACGGATCCGAGCCGCTGCGCGGCCTGCTCACGACCGAACCCGTCCTCGCGACAGCGGGTGTGGGCCTGTTCGCCGACGCCCTGCGCGACCAGGCCGTCCCCGTCACCGAGGTGGACTGGCAGCCGCCGATGCCCGGCACGGAGCGTGAGCTCGCCGCCGTGCTGGCCGACCCCCGGCGGGCCGAGGCGAACGCCCTCGCGGCCCAGCGCATGACGGCCTCGACGGCAGCCCTCACCGACGTCGTCCCGGCGCGCGAGGCGCTCGGCCTGGAGAAGGGCACCTTCCTGCACGCGGGTCCGCCGCTGAGCTGGGACCGCGCCTCCGGTCCGATGAAGGGCGCGCTCATCGGGGCGGTGCTCTTCGAGGGTCTCGCCGAGACGCCCGAGGAGGCCGAGCGCGACCTGGCGAGCGGCGCATACGATCTCGAGCCCTGCCACCACCGCGACGCGGTCGGCCCGATGGCCGGGGTGGTGAGCTCGTCGATGTGGCTCTACGAGCTGCACGACGAGGTCCACGACAACACCTCGTGGTGCTCGCTCAACGAGGGCCTCGGCAAGGTGCTCCGCTACGGCGCCTACGGACCCGAGGTCATCGACCGGCTGCACTGGATGACCAAGGTGCTGGGCCCGCTGCTCCGGCAGGCCGTCCGCTCCGTCGGCCCGATCGACATCACCGCGATCATCGCCCAGATGCTCCAGATGGGGGACGAGGGGCACAACCGCAACCGCGCGGGCTCGCTCATGCTGCTCCGGGAGCTGCTGCCGGGGCTCATCACCGCCGAGGGCTCCTCGACGGATATCGCTGAGGCAGTGCGCTTCTCGGGTGCGAACGAGCACTTCTTCCTCAACCTGGGCATGCCGGCGGCGAAGCTGGCGACCCTGGCCGCCCACGGCATACCCGGGTCGACCATTGTCACGACGATGGCCCGCAACGGCACCGACTTCGGCATCCGGGTCTCCGGGACCGGGGACCAGTGGTTCACCGGTCCGGCGCTGACGCCGGAGGGCCTCTTCCTCGGCGACTACGGCCCGGAGGACGCCAACCCGGACATCGGCGACTCGGCGATCACCGAGACCGGCGGCTTCGGCGGCTTCGCCATGGCGGCTGCCCCGGCGATCGTGAAGTTCGTCGGCGGCGACGTGCCGTTCGCGCTGCAGGCGACCCAGCGGATGTACGAGATCACCCAGGCCGAGCACCCGATGTTCCAGGTGCCGATCCTCGAGTTCCGCGGAACGCCCATCGGGATCGACGTCACGAAGGTCGTGCGGACCGGGATCCTGCCGCAGATCAACACCGGTATGGCCGGCGCGGTTGCCGGCACAGGGCAGGTCGGAGCCGGTCTCGTCACGCCTCCGGCCGAGTGCTTCCCGGCTGCGCTGTCCGCCCTGGCGCGAGAGGTCGCCTGAGCCTCTCGGACTCTGGCGTCCGATCGGAGCCCGGGTCGGCCTAGTCTGGCTGCATGACGCCGGAGCCGTGGACCGCGAAGGCGGCTGCGGCTCTGGTGCACGTGTTCACCGCGCTCGGTGCCGCCCTGGCGATGCTCATGGTGCACTTCGCCTATCTCGGCGAGGTGCGCACCGTGCTGTGGCTGTTCCTCGCGGCGATGTTCATCGACGGGACGGACGGGTTCCTCGCGCGGCGGATGCGGGTCAAGGAGGTGCTGCCGGGCTTCGACGGCGCCCTGCTCGACAACATCGTCGACTTCATCACCTACGCGTTCGCGCCGATGCTGCTCCTCTGGGCGAACGGCTACCTGCCCGCAGGTGTGTGGGGTGCGGTGGTGGCGATCGTGCCCGTCCTGGCCTCGACGTACCAGTTCTCCCGCAGCGACGCCAAGACCGACGACCACTTCTTCCTCGGCTTCCCGAGCTACTGGAACGTCGTCGCGTTCTACGTCATCGTCGTCGAGCTCCCCGTCGCCGTCACGTCGGTTCTGCTCCTCGTGCTCACCGTGCTCGTCTTCGTCCCGGTGAAGTACCTCTACCCCTCCCGGACGGTGACCTGGTGGCGGGCGAACGTCGCGCTCGCCGGCCTCTGGCTGGTTCTGTATGCGGTCATCACCTGGCAGTACCCCTCACCCTCGCCGGTGCTCATCTGGCTCTCGCTCGGGTACGTCGCGTACTACGTAGCGGTGAGCCTGTGGTTGACCGCTCGGACCTCGCGGCGGGCGGTGGAGGTCTGACGCGGGTAGTGGGCGCGACTCAGGGGTCCTCGCTCACGTGACTTGGATCAACGGCTCGGGCCGGCCGTGTGGATCAGACTCCGGGTCAGCGGGAGTCGATGTCGACTCCGGTGGCGAGGTCGGAGCACTCCACGAGGGTGAGGCCGGTCTCGCGCAGGTAGGTGCGCGCACCCTCGTCTCCGTCGGAGGTCGCGAGGACCCCGTCGAGGTGGTCCATCCCGATGACGACCGGGTGTCCCGGGCGGCCGTCATACACGGCGCGGCCGAGTGAGCTGGGGTCGGTGCCGACCTTGTCGATGACCCGGGCCACGACCCGGGCGTCGACGTCCGGATGGTCGACGAGGGAGATGACGACGGCGCCGAAGTCGTCCGCCACGTCGCGTGCCGCGATGAGCCCGGCTCGGAGGGAGGCGCTCATGCCCTCTTCCCAGTCCTCGGCGACCACGATCGTCACAGCCATGTCCTCGATGAGTCGCCTGGCCTGATCGGCTGCTGCGCCGAGCACGACGATGGTGTGGTCGCAGCCACCGTCCCGCAGCGCATCGATGGCCGTATGCAGCCACCGCCGGCCGTCGTCACCGGTCACCAGGGCCTTGGGCTGACCCATGCGGCTGCCCCCACCGGCGGCGAGGAGGAGTCCGAGAGCGGGTGGCTGGGTCACAGCGTCGATCCTAGGTCGGCGCAAGCAGGGTCGGCTGGCGGGGTCTTGGTGGCGTGGTCTTCGTGGCGTGGTCTTGGTGGCGTGGTCTTGGTGGCTGGTCTTGGGGGCTGGTCTTCGTGGCGTGGGCCGGTGCGGCGCACGACGTCAGGGCTCGTAGCACGGTGCCCTTCGTTGTTCGGTTGCTCGGTTGCTCGGTTGCTTCGGCTCCTCGGCTGCTCAGTTGCCTCATGGTGTGTCGTTGCCATGCGGTTCACTTGGAGGATGCTGCTCAGCTCGCTCGCCGACGCCTCGCGCGACGTCGGGTTGACCAGGTCGCGACTGGCCAAGCGCCGGATCATCGCCCAGGCCATCCGCGCGGCACACAGTCCGCAGGACACCGAGATCGCCGCGCTCTATCTCTCGGGGACCCTACGGCAGCGGCGCACCGGGGTCGGGTGGCGCTCGCTGCAGTCGCTGCCCATCCCGGCGGCGGAGGCCACCCTCACCATCACGGAGGTGGACCACGCCCTGGAGACGATGAGCCGGCTGGAGGGTCCGGGCTCGACGACCCGTCGCCGCGACCACCTCGATGCTCTGTTCATCCGGGCGACGGAGCGCGAGCAGGAGTTCCTGCGGGGACTCATGACCGGAGAGGTGCGCCAGGGAGCGCTCGACGGCGTGCTCCTCGACGCGATCGCCGAGGCCTTCGCCGTGCCCTTGGCCGAGGTCCGGCGCGCGGCGATGCTCGGTGCCTCGAGCGCCTCGGTGGCTCGTGCTCTGGCCGAGGACGGTGTGGCCGGTCTCGACCGGTTCCGCATGACACCGGGGTCGCCGGTGAGACCGATGCTCGCGGCTTCAGCCCCTGACGTCCCCGCCGCGATGGCCGACCGGTCCGCAGAGGTTGCCGTCGACGGCAAGCTCGACGGCATCCGGCTGCAGGCCCACCTCAGCACCGAGGAGGGCGAGCGACGGGTGCGCCTGTTCACCCGGTCCCTCGACGACATCACCAGCAGGCTTCCCGAGGTCGTCGAGGTCGTCCTGGACCTGCCGGCGGAGAGCGCCATCCTCGACGGCGAGGCGCTCGTCATGCGCGACGGCCGACCCGTGCCCTTCCAGGACAGCGCGGCCCGCACCGCATCCGGAGCCGATCCCGAAGCGCTGCGCAGTCAGTGGCCGCTGACGGTGATGTTCTTCGACGCCCTCCACATCGACGGGGCCGACCTCATCGACCTCCCGGCCCGCGACCGCTTCGCGGCCCTCGAGAAGGTGGCCGGCGCATACCTCGTGCCACGGCGGGTGACCGACGATGTCGGCGAGGCGGAGGAGTTCGCCAAGGAGATGCTCTCCCGGGGACATGAGGGCGTGGTCATCAAGGACCTCGACCTGCCGTATGCCGCAGGTCGTCGAGGTGCGGGCTGGGTCAAGGTCAAGCCGCGGCACACCCTCGACCTCGTCGTCCTCGCCGTCGAGTGGGGGAGCGGTCGTCGGCAGGGGTTGCTCTCGAACATCCACCTCGGCGCCCGAGATCCGCGGACCGGCGGGCTGGTGATGCTGGGCAAGACCTTCAAAGGAATGACGGACGAGATGCTCGCCTGGCAGACCGAGCGGTTCCTCGAGCTGGAGCAGTCCCGGTCCCGCTACGCCGTGCACGTGCGGCCCGAGCAGGTCGTGGAGATCGCCTTCGACGGGCTGCAGCGCTCACGGCGTTACCCCGGCGGGGTGGCCCTCCGGTTCGCCCGCGTCCTGCGCTACCGCGACGACAAGTCCGCCGCCGAGGCGGACACGATCGATACCGTCCTCGACCTGGCCCGGACGATGGGTGTGCTCGACGAGGGCAGCGAGGAGTAGCGGCACCCTTGCGGGGGAACCGCGAGGTATGTGTCGTGCGCGGGGTTGGCGCCGCGCTGGGCACACCCTTGCGCGGGAAGTGGAGATGGGTGTGCTCGACGAGGGCAGCGAGGAGTAGCGGCACCCTTGCGGGGGAACTGCGAGGTG
>Ga0209313_1000480_pt1 | contig 33832 bp, 11 predicted proteins | sample BioC13SIPDNA_3_FD_185748 | JGI IMG/M metagenome (GOLD analysis project Ga0209313, IMG submission 185748) | Anaerobic biogas reactor microbial communites from Washington, USA - Biogas_R2_B C13 SIP DNA (SPAdes) (version 2) | ecosystem: Engineered > Bioreactor > Anaerobic > Unclassified | place... | reverse complement strand
GTGGATACATGACCCAACCCCGTAGGCAGTAGGCAGTAGGCAGTAGGCAGTAGTGTTTGGCGAAGGCATCAGGCGTTGGATGGGAAACCAACCTGGGCCAACCCTGTAGGGGTTGCAGAATTGTAGATAACATGTGGATACATGACCCAACCCCGTAGGCAGTAGGCAGTAGGCAGTAGGCAGTAGTGTTTGGCGAGGGCATCAGGCGTTGGATGGGAAACCAACCTGGGCCAACCCTGTAGGGGTTGCAGAATTGTAGATAACATGTGGATACATAACCCAACCCTGTAGGGGTTGCAGAATTGTAGACGACATGTGGATACATGACCCAACCCCGTAGGCAGTAGGCAGTAGGCAGTAGGCAGTAGTGTTTGGCGAAGGCATCAGGCGTTGGATGGGAAACCAACCTGGGCCAACCCTGTAGGGGTTGCAGAATTGTAGACGACATGTGGATACATAACCCAACCCTGTAGGGGTTGCAGAATTGTAGATAACATGTGGATACATAACCCAACCCTGTAGGGGTTGCAGAATTGCAGATGACGGTTACCCCCTCATCCACCCGGCAACCATAGCCCATATACGGTTGATCCACCGGGGCAGGCGGCGGCGGGGCGGGGGCAGCTGCCGGCCCGCACGGGTCACTGACAGCACCACCCCTATGATTGTCTCCGGGCCGGCAGCCTCATCAGCGCGGGCGGCGGCGTCACCGCAGGTGACAATAAGCTGGTGTCCGGAAACGGTCTCCACACGGGTGATCCTGTGCAGGACGAAGCCGCCGTCGCGCCGTAACGCCACTATCTGCCCCGCCGCCGCCTGCCCCGCACCATGCGGGCCGATCACCACCGTGTCGCCCGGCCTGATAGCGGGCCACATGCTGAAGCCCCCGGCAGTGACGGACACTGTGCGCCCCTCACCAAGCATCTCAATGACAGTTGCAGCGCCAAGCTGCTTCTCTTCCGTCCCGCGCAGCCTCAGATAATCACGTATGCTGGCGTCAGGCATGAACGAGAGCCTGCTCACCCTCACCGAAGCTGCCAGGTCATCCGCCGTCGCCGCAAGCCGTGCTGCTGCTGCCCCGTCCCAGTTCTGCTGTATGCAGTTGGCAAGTATCATTGCCACCGCCTCCGCCCCGGCGACAGGCTCCGACACATTGGCGGCGCCGTGCCTGATGATCCACATGTGGTCAAGGGAGGCCGAGCGGGGCTCGTCATTGCGGTATACAGGCGTGCTGTGCATCATCCACCTTCCATCCTCACGTCGCAGCACCAGCCTGTCGTCGTGAATAACCCTGTCACCTGCACTGTCAAAGAGCCGTGCCAGGGTGGTCTTGCCGCTGCCGGAACGACCCGTGAAAAGCCACCCCCTGTTGCCGCACAACACCCCCGACCCATGGATCATGATATCACCTCCGCGGGAGAAAAGGAAATACAGCAGCAGGCCGTCAAGGGGCCAGGGAAGGGGATCAACATTAATATTAGTTGTGCCGGCGATTGTACTATCAGTTGTAAGATCAGACCCGTGCTTTTCGCGTGCAGCCCTGGTATGGGACTGTGCCTCTGATTTATCACCACTGAAATCATGAGTCAGATGATCTGTATCAAAGGACTCCGGGGCAGAGGATTTTCCTGAATTGTAATACCCAGAGCCGCTTTGAGGCTGCGCTTCAGATGATTTGTCGCTGTAATCCTGATGCAGGTTATCTGCAGTGTAAGACTCGTGCGGAGAATCTGAGTCTGTAGCATCGTGAAGGGTGTCTGCAAATATCCTCCACCGCATCGCACCGTGAGGCATTACCAGCAGGGCCGTCCTCTCCGTATCCTTCAGGAAAACACGCGCACAGGTCACTCCCTCGCCCGAGAACACCTCCCAGAATGGCTCGCCGGAGTTGCGCACCCCACCCGGCACCTCCTCCATCAGATGAGCATCAAACACCTTCACCGCCCCGGCAGGGATCTCTCCCGCGCCCGGCTCTACCTCCACAACCAGGTCAGGCTCAGCCACAACAGGGATAAAGGGAAACGCCGTATCAGGGATCCCGGTATCAGCCCCGGTAAGGATGCCCGGAGCAGCGTCTATAAACAAAATATTCCGTTCCTCACACGGCATCTCAAAAGCCCTGAAACGCTCATCGGGACGTATGTCCACACCCTCGCGTGAACAGAGCCTGATCCTCCTCCCCGCTATGACCAGATCAACGGTCACGGCTCGCGGAACTGAAGAAATTCCTGTATCTCCCTGAAGAACTCCAGCGCATCTTTTTCGGCAACATCACGTTCAACGTCGAACTCTTCCACTATCTTTGACGTTATATCACTGATGGCTCGCTTCCCGTCAATTTTCTCCCAGATAAATGCACCGGTCTCGGTAAGCCTGTAGAGTGAATCCATGTCGGCAATATTTCCAGTCAGCGGTATCAGGAGGTACTCATCGTTGATCCTGCGATAAACTACCGCCGGCGAATGGGAAGGTATGGAAGAGAGAGTTATCATAATCATTCAATCAACTCAAAGATAGCCAATTTCGGCCTATCTTTGGAAATGTAAATTAAAGAGCAGAAATGTCAAGAAAAAAACAACCCGCCAAAAGCGGAATTGATCAGAAGAAACTTATTGAGCTCATCATCAAGGTGATGGCAAAAAATCCCAGACAACCCCTTAACTACAAACAGATAGCCTCGCGCCTTCAGTTCACGGAGAAAGAGGAGAAGAGAGCCCTCTCCGACGCCCTCCTGAGGATGAAGAAGGACGGCACCGCTGAGGAACGGGGCCACGGCAAGTACATCCTTAAGGCTGTCGGCGGTTATATCACCGGCACCATCGATCTCACCAAGTTCGGCTACGCTTTCGTGATAACAGATGAGATGGAGGATGATGTTTTTATCGCAGCGCGAAACCTTAACACCGCACTTCACGGAGACCAGGTGAAGGTGCTGCTCTACGCGCGCCACAAGGGCAAGCGCCCCGAGGGCGAAGTGGTTGAGATCATCAGCCGATCCCGCGCCACCTTCGTAGGAACAATAGAATTGACGAAGCAGTTCGCTTTCCTCATCCCTGACAATAAGAACATGCCCTTCGACCTCTTTATACCCCTCTCCAAACTCAACGGGGCGAAACAGGGGCAGAAGGCGGTGGCACGGATGGTGGAGTGGGACCAGCGTTCGCGCAATCCCGTGGGCGAGATAGTGGAAGTCCTCGGTAATCCCGGAGAGAATGACACAGAGATGCACGCCATCCTTGCAGAGTTCGGTCTGCCTAACAGGTTCGAGCCGGAGATCGAGGCTGCCGCCGAAAAGATTTCCGCGGAGATAACCCCGGACGAGATTGCAGCCAGGCGTGACTTCCGCGAGGTGCCCACATTCACCATTGACCCTGAGGACGCGAAGGACTTTGACGACGCCCTGTCACTTGTCAGACTGCCCAACGGTAATATGGAGGTAGGTGTTCACATTGCAGACGTGACCCACTACGTCAGGCCCGGCTCGGCCATAGAAAAGGTAGCCCAGGAGAGAGCCACTTCAGTCTACCTTGTTGACCGTACCATACCCATGCTGCCGGAGAGACTGTCAAACCATATCTGCTCCCTTAATCCCGGCGAGGACAAACTAACCTATTCCGCCGTCTTTGAGCTCGACGCGAAAGCGAACGTCATCAGCGAATGGTTCGGACGGACCATCATCAGCTCAGACATGCGCTTCTCCTACTCGGAGGCACAGCAGGTCATCGACACCGGTGATGGCGAGATGAAGGAGCAGTTGCTTACCCTCCATAACCTGGCCCAGCTCCTGCGCGGCAAACGCTTCGCCGCAGGCTCGTTCGCCTTTGAACGACTGGAGGTCAAGTTCAACCTCAGCGAGAAGGGCGTGCCCCTCGGCATCCTCTTCCGCGAGTTCGGTACCGCCAACCAGCTCATCGAGGAATTCATGCTTCTGGCCAACAAGCGGGTTGCGGAGTTCGTCGGCAGGAAACTGAAGGGAAAAACCTTCGTCTACCGTATCCATGACAAACCCGATCCCGAAAAACTAAGGTCATTCAGCTATTTCATCAAACGGTTTGGCTACGAGCTTGATACAGAGAACGTAAAAGGCCTCCCCGCCGCCATGAACAAGCTGATGGACGAGGTGGCCGGCAAGAAGGAACAGAATATTGTTGAGACCCTCGCCCTGCGCTCCATGGCCAAGGCAGTCTATTCAACGGATAATATTGGTCATTACGGCCTCGCCTTCAGTCACTACACCCATTTCACCTCGCCCATACGCCGTTATCCTGACATGATGGTGCACCGTCTGCTGACAAAATACCTTGATAAACAGCCGGCACGCGACAATGACAAGTATGTAAAGCTGTGCGAGCACTCCTCCAGGATGGAGCGCCTGGCCACCGATGCCGAGAGGGCATCAATCAAGTACAAGCAGGTTGAGTTCATGAGCGACAAGATAGGGAAGGTGTTTGAGGGAGTCATCTCAGGCGTTACCGAATGGGGCATCTACGTTGAGATCATTGAGAACCAGTGCGAGGGGATGGTTGCCATCAGGGAGCTGCAGGACGACTACTTCGAGTATGATGAGGAGAACTACTGCATCCGCGGAAGGCACTCAGGCAAGGTTTATATGCTCGGTGACAAGGTCAGTGTTGAGGTGGCGAAGGCCGACCTGCAGAAGCGGCAATTGGATTACAGGCTTGCCGACTCATCTGAAAAGGATTAGCCGGATTTCCTGCCAGCCTGGTCACTGCTGATCAGTTCCAGCAGCCTGTCCAGCGCCTCGGCCTCGGGAACATTTTTGTATACCGGCTCGGTACCTCGATAGATGTGCACCCTGCCCTCCGCGGCGCCTACATAGCCGTAATCGGCCCCCGCCATCTCGCCGGGACCGTTGACCACGCATCCCATGACAGCTATCTTCATCCCTGTCAGGTGGGCTGTGGCAGCCTTCACCTTCTGCACTGCCTCCTGCAGGTTGAATTTCGTCCTCCCGCAGGTGGGGCATGATATGTACCTGGTGCGGGTGATACGTGCCTCCGTGGCCTGCAGGATGGAGAAAGCCACTCTGCGAAGTGTCTCGCCCTGAACGCTGCCGTTATTACTTATAGAGAGTCCTGCCGGATGCCGTGCAATAAAGAATCGGCCAAGAAGAGTGGCAGCTTCTATGGCCAGTTGTTCCGGATCATCACAGCTGAAAACCGGGTTGAGCAGTCTGTCAAAGGCCTGCATGCCTGTCATTAACCGCAGCTCATCAGGTGAGATCGTCAGTGTTTCACCACTGAACAGTGTGCCGGACTCATCGGCAAATTTTACCGGCTTCTCCGCTGGCCCGCCCTTATCAGTAATGCCATCTCCGGGTATATTCTTATCTCCGGGGTCATCCCCGTGCCCGCTCCTGCCGGATGTCCCCTCAGGGATTTTATCCGCAACCAGCGTATATACCTGCGGGAGCCAGCGCTCCCCGGCCCTCTGCTGCTCCAGGGGCGGAACGGAATTCATCACCCTTCCTGCCTCCCCGGCCACAGCGTTTACAATGGCACGTGCCACAGGTATCTCTGCCTCGGGCGGTTCCGAAAGGGAGACCCTGACTGTATCTCCTATACCCTCTGCCAGCAGCGTGCCGGTGCCGGCGGCGGAGATAATACGGCCATCCTCGCCCTCACCGGCCTCGGTGATGCCCAGGTGAACGGGAAAAAACATTCCCTCTTCAGCCATCATCCTTACCAGCAATCGGTTGGCCGTTACCATCGTCAGAGTGTCGGACGACTTCATAGAGACAACAATCCTGTGAAACCCTTCATCCGTAAATATCTTCAGGAATTCAATGGCCGAGACAACCATCCCCATCGGAGTGTTGCCGTAACGGGTCATGATGCGGTCAGAGAGAGAGCCGTGATTAACCCCTATTCGCACTGCAGTGCCATACTCCTTACATATTTTTATCAGGGGCAGAACACGCTCCCTGGTCCGCTCCAGCTCAGCCATCCACTCGCCTTCTGTCAGCTCCTGCCTGATGAATGAAGCCCGTTTGTCAGCGTAGTTGCCGGGATTGATGCGGACCTTCTCCACAATGCGCGCCGCCGTCTCGGCAGCAGCGGGATTGAAATGTATATCAGCACACAGCGGAGTGTCAAATCCCGCTGCCCGCAACCCGTTCCTGATGGCCGCAAGGTTCTCCGCCTCGCGCACTCCCTGCGCCGTCAACCGCACCAGCTCACCTCCCGCCTCAATGATACGTATGCACTGGCTGACACTGGCGGCAGTGTCAAGGGTGTCGGTGTTGGTCATGCTCTGTACACGCACGGGCAGGTCGCCACCCATGGTCAGAGTGCCAATGCTGATAATATCAGATTTGTATCTCGTGACTGTCATTCTTTCTGTTCATTGTCATGCCGGCGGGTTGCCCTGGCAGGGTTTTGCATAGGCCGTTTCTCCGGGGCGCACGGCACAGTCAGTCATGCGGTTATCTCCCAGTCGTACCCGTCCTTGCGGTCCTTGACGGTGATACCAATCTCTGCCAGCCTGTCGCGTATGCGGTCAGAGGTACTCCACTCCTTCCTCGCCTTGGCCTCCTGCCTTATGTCAAGCAAGAGCCTCAGCACTCCCTCAAGCCTTTCTGTGCCGGCCGATTCCTCGGCCTTCAAACCGAACAGCTCGTGAATAAAGACCCTGAAGAGCGCCTTCAGTGATCCTATATCCTCTGCAGTCAGCTTCTCCTTTCCGTCGTTGACTAGGTTGATTATCCTCACGGCGTCAAAGAGTTGCGCTATAGCCACGGGTGTGTTCAGGTCGTCGCTCATTGCCTCGTAGCACTTCGCGGCGATGCCGCTGACGTCAATTGTGGAGCTCCCGGCAGGCATTAGACTGTCCAGCGTTTTCTCCGCGCTCATCAGCTTCTGCAGTCCGAGCGAGGCCGCCAGCAGCGCCTCATTGCTGAAATCGAGGGTGCTGCGGTAGTGTGCCTGCAGCATGAAGAAGCGGATGGTCATGGGCGAGTAGGCTCTGGCCAGCAGCTGGTGTGATCCGCTGTACATCTCCTCGAGGGTGATGAAGTTGCCCAGTGACCGGGCCATCTTCTGCCCGTTGATGGTTACCATGTTGTTATGCACCCAGTAACGCACCGGCGCATGGCCCTGTGCGGCTGTGCTCTGCGCTATCTCGCACTCGTGATGCGGGAAGATCAGGTCCATGCCCCCGCCATGGATGTCAAAGGTCTCACCTAAATATTTAGTGCTCATCACCGAGCACTCAAGGTGCCACCCCGGAAAGCCCTCGCTCCACTTTGACGGCCATCTCATTATATGACCGGGTGATGCTTTTTTCCACAGGGCAAAATCGAACTGTCCCCGCTTCTCATCCTGTCCCTCCAGGGCGCGGCTGTTGGCACGCATATCCTCCAGGACCCTTCCCGACAGGATGCCGTAATTGTGCTCCCTGTCATATTTCTCCACATCAAAATATACGGAGCCGTTAACCTCGTAGGCATATCCGCTTTCTACAAGCCGCTCGGCCAGCTGCTGCTGTTCGATGATATGGCCGGTGGCACGCGGCTCGATGGATGGCGGCAGGGTATTCAGCTTCTCCATGGCATGATGGTAGCTGTTCATGTACTTCTGTACTATCTCCATCGGCTCAAGGTGCTCCTGTCTGGCGCGTCTGCTGATCTTGTCCTCACCGCTCTCTTCAGCTTCGTTCTCCAGGTGACCCACGTCGGTGATGTTCCGCACATAGCGAACGTTATATCCCAGGTGCATCAGGTACCTGTAGAGCACGTCGAAGGTGACAGCGGGACGGGCATGACCCAGGTGGGCCTCGCTGTAGACCGTGGGGCCGCAGACATACATGCCCGCGAACGGTGGGGCCAGTGGTTCAAACAGCTCCTTCCTGCGTGAAAGGGTATTGTATAGATAAAGTGCGCTTTTCATTTCTGAGGCCGTTTGTGCAAAAGTAATGCTTTTAGAGCATAATGGCGTCAGGATGGTCGCAGACCATCAAGAATTGTAGAACAGGACGTTAATGGGTGCGGATGGCTGTAGGCCATCAAGAATTGTAGAACAGGACGTTAATGGGTGCGGATGGCTGTAGGCCATCAAGAATTGTAGAACAGGACGTTAATGGGTGCGGATGGCTGTAGGCCATCAAGAATTGTAGATGGTCGTAGACCATAAAGAATTGTAGATCAGTGCGTTCATGTGAGTGGATGGTCGTAGACCATCAAGATTTGTAAAAGCATGTGCCCCACCCACCCCGGGGGTTTTGTGGGTAGCAGTTGTACAATTCTTCCACCTCTACGAGGTGGGGGGCATCTCTGCCATCCGTCTACAATTCTTCCACCTCTACGAGGTGGGGTCTGTTGCAGACATCCTTTTACAATTCTTCCACCTCTACGAGGTGGGGGGGTGTTTCTGACCTCCATCGACAATTCTTCCACCTCTACGAGGTGGGGGTATTCCGGACATCCATCGACAATTCTTCCACCTCTACGAGGTGGGGGTGGTGCTTCTGACCTCCATCTACAATTCTTCCACCTCTACGAGGTGGGGGGCATCTCTGCCATCCGTCTACAATTCTTCCACCTCTACGAGGTGGGGGTGGTGCTTCTGACCTCCATCTACAATTCTTCCACCTCTACGAGGTGGGGGGCATCTCTGCCATCCTTCTACAATTCTTCCACCTCTACGAGGTGGGGGTGGTGCTTCTGACCTCCATCTACAATTCTTCCACCTCTACGAGGTGGGGCCTGTGCACCACATACGTGCGGATGGTTGCAGACCATAAAGAATTGTAGATCAGTGTGTTCATGCGGAAGGATGGTCGTAGACCATCAAGCATTGTAGAACAGGACGTTAATGGGTGCGGATGGCTGTAGGCCATCAAGAATTGTAAAAGCCCCGGGGGTGTGCCCCCGGGGCAGTGCCGCCGGGAGTAGTCCGGCGACAGTCGCAAAAAGCGAGGCATCATGCAGCGAGACTGCGCTACTGAAGCGCTTTTTGCCCGTTATGCTCTAATTGTTCAATGGTTTCAGACACGTATTTTCCATCTCCGTTTCATTAAAAAACAATTATCTAAATAAACCCCCATTGCGACATCGACTAAAACAAAAATTTTGACTGATATAAATTTAACAAAATATATCATTAGCCTCCAAATAAAATTGAGGATTTCTGCCAAAAATTTTGATGAAATGTTAATTTCCCGGGCTTTTGTCTCCACGAATACCTAAAATCCACCCCAGTTTACCCAGTCGGTGAGGGTAGAAAAGCACCGCTTTCAGTGTTGACCGGCAGCCGTACCTGCGCTTCATGAATCCGACAGAGGGGAAGATATCCCCGAGAATGAAGATCAATTTCTTACCCGGACTCCGGAGCGCTTCCAGGTTACGTGTGAACATTTCCCGCTGACTTATTGATTCAACAGCCCCGGGATGCATCAGGTCACGCATAAACCTGGCAATAATGGCTTCGCCACTTTCAACACCGGCCGTTTCACAGGCAACTGACTGGCTTCTGCCGTTGTCCTCCGGCCTGTCAGTTGTGACCGATTCGCTGACCCTGTTGTCTTCCGGTGTCCCGGCTCCTTCCCTCGGGTCATCCAGAAGAGGTCTTATCTCTGCCGGCATCTTCACTCCCCACACTCTCTCCATGACGATAAGAACAGTTCCGGTCTCCCCGGCAATCCCCGCCTTCTCCGCAGCAGCGGGAAGCTCCGGCGTCAGTATCTTCTCTCCGTCCCTGGCAAGTAAAAGGTAAATATCCGTCCACAACCTCATCTGGAACTCGCCCTTGATCCCATGCTTGTAAATATGGCTTACCAGCGCCAGAAAGGCAGTCATCGGAGGCAGGACACGCAATGTGCTCTTCCCGGCAGTGATAGTCTCCGAATCGGCTATTGCCCTTACAACCATCTCTTCCGCCTCCGGCCCGAAAAGCCTGTAGTGCAGATCCACGGAGACGCCTCCCCGGTGCAGTTCCGGCAGATGATTGCCCAGGTCAAGGATGATGTGTCTGTATAGGGGCGATTTCAGGCGCATCGACCTGAACCCATCCCTGACAAGTATATCCCTGGCTCTCAGTGCATCAGAAGGAGCCACCAGCAGATCGGCATCGCTCATCTGGCGCAGTCCCCTGGAGCCGTAGACAGTATGTTCCAGGGCGAGACCTTTCAGCGCCACCACCCTTATCCCCTCACGTTCCAGCAGACCGCATACGGCGGCAGCAGCCTCCGTGATCCATGTCACCCGGGCAATCGACTTGAACCGTAATCCCTCCAGCATCGTTCTTTCTGCCTCCGGCACCCGGTGTGCCAGGCCGAGATCAGAAACGTTCTGCCACACCAGCGCTGCCACCCCGTGCCTGACAGCCAGGGAGACAAAGAGGTTCCATGAGCTGTACCGCTCAAACTCATCAGTGATCTGCTGCCTCTCATCAGCGGTAAAGTCTGTCCTCCCCAGCAACAGCAGTAACCTGACCGCATTCATCAACTCATCGTTATCCAGGATCACCAGTGTGTCTTCCGGCTCATTCATCTGTACATTGATTTCTGCCTGGTGAACATATTGTAATACCTGCCTCCCGCAGCCATCAGTTCATCATGGGTGCCGGCCTCTGCCACTCTGCCGCCGTCAAGAACGACGATACGGTCGGCATCGCGCACATGTGACAACCTGTGGCTGATGAAGATACATGTGCGCCCGCCGGTGATGCGACTGAGATCGGAGAAGATCTCGTATTCAGAATCGGCATCAAGAGAAGAGGCAGGCTCATCAAGTATCAGCACGGGTGACCGGCGATAGACAGCCCGCGCTATGGCTATCTTCTGCCACTCGCCCCAGCTAAGTTCCCGTCCGCCCTCGGTGTGATGACCCAGCTGTGTATCATATCCCTCCGGGAGAGCTTCAAGCAGCTCCCGCATACCGGTGGTTCCGGCAGCTTTTCTTAACTTATCTGTAGCACTCGCAGAGTTATTACTACCGGGTTGTTCTGCGCCCTGCGCGAAGCTGTCGTCCCCGGTTCGCCCTGCGCGATCACCGCGATCACCAACAATAGCACCGCCATCACCACGATCACCTCCATCACCACGATCACCTCCATCAGCACGATTACTGCCATCACCGCGATCACCGCGATTACCAACAATAGCACCGCCATCACCTCCATCAGCACGATCACTGCCATCACCACGATCACCTCCATCAGCACGATCACTGCCATCACCGCGATCACCGCCATCACCTCCATCAGCATCAGCGGAGCCTTCAGCGCCGCCATCCCTGCTCCCCAGCATTATATTTTCCCCCGCGCTCAGGTAATAGAGCATGAAATTCTGGAACACAACTGAAAAGAGCCTCCTGTATGAGGCCGGGTCAAGGCTGGCAGCATCGCTGCCGTTGACCATAACACGTCCCTCATCCGGGTCATACAGCCTGCACAGCAGCTTGACGAGGGTGGTCTTGCCCGAGCCGTTGGGCCCCACGATGGCCACCTTCTCCCCCCGCCTGATGCGCAGAGTGATATCCTGCAGCGCCGGATGGACGGCCCCGGGATAAGTGAATGAGAGCTTCTCAACGGCAATCTCGCTGAACGAATCCGGTCCGGGTGCCTGCAGCTCACCAGCCATATCCGGCTTAAGGTCAAGGAAGGTGAAAAGATCGCGGAGGAAAATGCTGTTCTCCGCCAGTCCCGAGTAACCGCTGACAGCATCACGCAGATATACCATCGCCTGCCTGAAGGCCACCAGGTACATCGCCAGCTCTCCGGCAGTGATTGATGAGCTGAGATACCTCGAAGTGGCATAGATGATCACCCCGGCAAAGGCTGCCACCTTGAGCAGTGAGGCGAAACTCTCGGGAAGGATATTTTTTCTTTCAGTCTTCAGCTCCGGCTCCCGCGATGCCCTGAGGTGCTTACGGAAGAGCCTGTCGAAATATCCGCCCAGGTCAAAGAGCTTCACCTCCCTGGCCGGTTTCTCGCCAGTGAGGAGCCAGCTGAAATAGGAAGCTCGCCGCGAGTCGGCAGTGACCGCTTTCCGTGTATTATAGAGCCTTCGCGAGTTCCGTACCCTGACAAGCATGACAGGAATGAACACCAGGATAACTATCAGCAGCGGGATGAGCCCGAAATTCCTCAGCACATAGGCCATGGCCAGAAAAGAGATCACCCCCCTGAGCAGGAGGATAAAGTCTGACACCAGGGCAGCAGGCCTCCAAGAGATATCCCGGGCAGCCCTCTCCAGACTGTCGTGGAACAGCGGATCCTCAAAGAATCTCAATCCCAGCCTGCCGGCATGAGCATGTATCAGTGAGGAGATGTGCCCTTCAAGGAGATAAGAGTGCTTCTTTGTCAGATACCTGCCTGCGGCGGCCAGCAGATCATCGGCCAGCAGTGCCAATACAATTGCCATCGTGAGCCATATGATAGCAACCGGCAAAGGGCTGCCGCCGGTGGGAACACCGCCGGAGGGAACGCCGCCGGTGGGAACACCGCCGGAGGGAACGCCGCCGGTGGGAACACCGCCGGAGGGAACGCCGCCAGTGGGAACGCCGCCGGAGGGAACGCCGCCAGTGGGAACGCCGCCGGTGGGAACGCCGCCAATACCCCCGCCTCCAAAGAGGTCGCTCCCGCTCCCGCTCTCAGCCACAGGTGTCATGTTTTCAGCCACGGGAGCCCCGCTCTCAGCCACAGGTGTCATGTTTTCAGCCACGAGAGCCCCGCCGTCAGCCACAGGAGCCATGCTCTCAGCGACAGAGGCAATGCCCCCGCCCCCGCCCGCTCCCGCATCCGCCACCCCGGTCACCAGGTCAACATAGTGACCTATCAGGAGCACCGCCACCAGAGGCAGAAAAGCCCTGATGATCAGTATGACAGCAGTCATTACCGTCTCCCTGCTGGAGCTCTCTGCCAGCAGCCCCAACGCCCTGCGTAAGATATTATTCCTTGATGGCATTCACCGGTGATATTCACAAAGATAACAAGAAGAGGCCTCAAAACCCTGAAAGAGAAAATATCTTATAAATACAATGTCGCTATTGACATAATGCACATTATTCTTACTTTTGTGATTAATAACGTCTTTCGTCTGCTCAAATAGTTGCACTCTGAAACCTTTGAACATCCAGGGCGTTATATCTATTTAAATGCCAGTCATGAAAAGGACCTTTCTGTTGATTTTGGCAATGTGTCTCATAGCTCCGTCTGTATCGGCACAGATAACGGGGACGGGCACGTTTACCAATCCCTACAGGGGTATTAATGCCGGAGACTTCACCATCAGCGGCACCAAATACTTCGACAGCAATCTGGGTGTCTCGGCCGGAACGCTGAGGCTAATGCCGGGAACAACGCTCATATGCAAGAGCAGGTATGCCTGCATAATGATCAGCGGGACAGGCAGGCTTGTTGCGCAGGGATCCTCCAGCATGCCCGTACTCATCACAGCCGACACAGACGGCGACCATATTGCGGGTGAAAGCACCGATTCCTGGGGGAATATTTATCACACATCATCCGGAACAAGCTCATTACAAAGCTGCATCGTGGAGAACGGGCAGCGTACCAGGTCAAGATATTTTGGCGGGGCCCTTCATGTCGTATCCGGAAAGGTGAACGTGCTCAACTGTACCATCAGGAACTGCACGGCACAGAAGGGCGGAGCCGTCTATGTGGAGAACGGGGCCGAACTGACAATAGCCAACTCTGTTCTGTACGGTAACACTGCAACTGACCAGGGAGGGGCTGTCTATGTGGCAGCAGGAACAGCGCCGCTGATCGCTTCCAGCATAATCTATAACAATAACTCGCTCTCAACCCTTAACGGCGGAGGCGCCATCGCCACCATTTCTTCATCACCGGTGATAGTCAACACCTCTTTTGCATCCAACACATCGATGGCAGCTGACGGCAACACCATCTATCTTGAGAATTCACCCGGTGCAATTATCCTGAACACGGTCATCTGGGGTGGATCATCACACATAGGACTGTCTGGAACATCATCCTCGGTGTTTGAATTCTGTGCCATCGAAGGCGAAACGCTTCCGGGATGCATTACTCTCGGCAGCAGCAACACGGCGCCCGACGGGCCCAACTTCATTAATCCTGCAGCAGGAGATCTCTCAATTGCCTTTATGTCACCGTTGCGCGACGCAGGGACAGGCAGCCACCCTTCCGTACAGGTGCCGCCTATTGATTTCATTGGCGCAGAGCGAATAGGACCGCCGGATATCGGCGCCATCGAGGTGACATACAGCCGCTGGCAAGGCGGCAACAGCAGCTGGGGTGACCCGGTTAACTGGGAAAAGGGACTCGTGCCGGCAGGTACAAACATAGTCATCCCGGCAGGCACCTCAACTTATCCCACCGCAGCACCCGGACCTTCCTTCACACTGAATACCGGCCTCAATATGATCATTGAACCCGGCGCGAAGGCTACATTCAACTCAATAACCAACAGCGGGACAATTTACCTGCGCTCTGACGCCACAGGCTACGCCTCGATGCTTACAAACAGCTTCTCAGGCGCCGCGGGAAATGTCAACGTGGAACACTTCCTCACCTCGGGCCCGACAGGCGACTGGTGGCACTACATCGCCCCGCCGGCAACGGTTTCGAAAACGGTCTTTACCGATATCGAGCCGGAGATGCTGGTACGGTATGACGAGTCCAAAGTGGTTTCCGATGTCAGTGACGGCTGGCAATGGCACGACGGCTACGACGGCACCACCCCCTTCAGCCAGCTGACGGCAAAAGAAGGGTACGACGTGAGCGTGGTCTCTGATGTGACCATGACCTACCGCAACCTGAAGTCGCTCACCACCTCCATGGGCAGGATAGACCTCCCATTCAGCGGCTCGGGAGGCGACACAACCATCTACGGTTACTCCCTCATTGGCAACTCTCTTACATGCGGCATCAACTGGGACCTGGTAAGCTACTCGCATGACCATGAGATGGTAAGGCATGCCTACTATGTCAGAACGGCAGCGGGCGAGGAGGCTTCATATGTAGACGGCGTGGGCACCAACGGCGCCACGGCCCATATAGCTCCCCTGCAGGGATTCTTTGTACGCACAAGGGCAACAGGCACATACATCAACATCGCCAATAGTGCCCGTGAGCACGGTGAGGCCCCCAGGTTCAAGTCGTCTGAACAGATCCCGCTGCTGCGCCTGGCCCTCTCTTCTGACAAAACCAGTGATGAGATGATCATCAGGTTCAGGCCTGAAGCAACCTTCGCCTTTGACGGCCTGTATGATGCAGGCAAGCCGTTCAGCCACCTGAAGGAACAACTGAAGATCTATTCGGTCATGGGACCCGAGGAGTACTCAATAAACTCAATCCCCTGGCCTTCACAGAGAATAATCATCCCCCTCACCCTTGAGATACCGGATGCGGGAACATTTAAACTAACACGCAGCCAGCTGCAGAACACAGGCAACACCAGGTTCGTTCTTACCGATAACCTGACAGGAAAGAAGATCGACCTCAACGTTACCGCCGAATACTCCTTCCCGGCAACGCCGGGAACAATCACAGGCCGGTTTGCCCTGACCGTTATCCCTGCAGAGAAGAGCGTAGCCGCTGCCCCGGCAGAAATGCCTGAGACAGATGCTGAAAGCCTGCTTAAGATCTATGCCGCCCAGGGCAGGGTATGCATCCTTCCGCAGGGAAACGACTGGGATGGCATCAGGGGAAAGGTCAGGATATTCGATATAACCGGAAGAATTATACTAGTATCCGAATATGAGCGTTTTAACTCAGGGGAACTTAAAGAATTCTACCCCGGGGATACCGGCAACCTCCTTATTGTTGAGGTGACCGCAGGAGATAAGAGATACCTTGAAAAGGTAGTGCTGTCAAGGTGACCGTTAATGTGGATAACGAAACAATGACGGTTGAAAAATGTTTAAGCTGGTAAAGATCAAAGAGATTATATTTGAGCCGCAATAAATCAGAATCAATGAGGGGGAAGAAGAGAAGATATGTCAGGCCTGCAGTTATACGCATTGAGCTTGACAACTCTGTCTCGCTGGTCATGATGACCGCCGCTCCTCCGCATCCTCCCGGCAGGAGAAGAGGGGGCGACAGCCAGCCTGACAGCCCGTTCTCCTCCCCCTTCTCCGACAAGCCATTCAGTTAGACCCCCGATCTGTCATCCGGACACAATACCTGCCATACATGCAGGTATGAGGCTGCCCCTTTTCAAAGGTAATCAACATAATCATTTATAGTGCGCGAGGGCATACCGGAAAAGGTGCGAACCGCACCCTGTTTGGTGGCGCCATTAAGGTCCTGTGCAGCAGGCGGACAAACAGCGGGTGGTTGTCTTTTCCGGCCTCCTTTTCTTTGGTTCATTTCTTTTGGAGGAGCAAAAGAAATGAACAGTAATCTTAAAAAAGAGAGGGTGCCCTTTTGAGACACCCTCCCACCTCATCATTACACAATACCCTGCCTCACAGGCAGAATCAGTGCAGCAACGTGATATCACCTGCCTTCTTGAACGGCCGCCCGTTGGCATACTTGCCATCCACGAGCCATACATAGACTCCCTGCTGGCATAGCTTGCCCTTGTAGTATCCGTTCCACGGCTTGTTGATGTCAAACGTCTCAAATATCAGCGTGCCCCACCTGTTGAAGATCTGCATATGATACTCAAGCACCGTCTCCCTGATGGGCGGGAAGAAGAACATATCCATCGCTTCACCGCTGTTGGGCAGCTCGTCTATCTCTATCGGACCCTCCTGATTGGGCTTGAAGACCGATGCAAACACCAGGTCGCCGAAAGGCTCAACAGTTACTGCTGGCGCCATCGTATAGGTGTCATAACACCCGTTCGCCGAGTACGCGTGCAACGTAATGTCATAGATACCCTCCGTGGTGTACCGGTGGTACGGATCGCGCAGATGCGAAGTGTCGCCGTCACCAAACTCCCAGATAAAGGTGTCACCACCCTCCGTAAGGTTGAAGAGCCTTACCTCCTCGTCATTGACATATACCTTCGGCGGCGAGACATCAAAGTAAGCCCTTGGCGAAGGATAGATATTCACCAGCTGCGACTTTGTGTCCGTTCCGCCGGGACCGGTGACATAAAGCGTAACCAGGTAGGATCCTGCCTGCACGTAGGTGTAGTCCGGATTCATGGCGTTCGACGTATGTCCGTCACCAAAGTCCCAGTAATAGCTGGTGGCATAGAGTGAGGTGTTGTTGGCCGAAACACTCCACGGCTGACAGCCTGAAGGTATGGAGTCAAACGCGGCTATCGGAGGTGTGGGCAGTACCCTCACCGTATTCACAACTGACGCGGTACAGACACCGTTGCTCACTGTCAGGCTTACGCCGAAGTCGCCCGGAGCAGCATAGGTATGCACCGGCGCCTCATCCGTTGAGCTGTTGCCGTCAGCGAAGTCCCATAGCCAGGTCCAGTTGCCCGGGTTGGTGTTGTTGGTGAAGCTGACGGTGGCATCAGGATAAACCTGCGAGGCCGGGATGGCAGTGAAGGCCGGCACCGGGGTGGGATAAACCACCAGCGGCATGGTCGTCTCACTGATACATCCGAAGAACGACTGCGTCCTCAATGTAACATTGTACGTCACCGGATCAGTTCCGGTATTGAAGTACACATGACTGATCACATTCGATCCCGACTCCATGTTGCCGTCACCATAGGTCCAGTCATAGGTGAACGCTCCCGGCAGAGTGGAGAACATGACGCTCTCACCCGAACAGATGGTGTCATCACTGATGGTGAAGTCTGAGAGTATCTCCGGGTAAACGGTGATATTCTGTTCCATCGATGAGACGCATCCGTTGGCCGAGGTCACCTCCAGCCTTACGGTGTAGTAAGCCAGCGAGGCGGTTGTGTTGGGATAAGTATGTGATGTGTTGACATCTGTCGATGTCTCTGTGTCTCCAAAATCCCATAGCACAGAGGTGTACCCCGTGGAGCCGTTGGTGAAGTTCACCGTCAGCGGCTGGCATCCCGAAGGAGCATCCATGGTGAACATGGCCACCGGCTTCTCAACCTGTACCACCAGCGTATCGAGGCCAACACACCCCTTGCTGTCGGTCACCTGGTAAACAAGCCTGTAATAGCCCTCCATAGAGGTATTGAACACCGGGTTCTCTATATTGTACTGGCTCAGCGGGCCGATGTCTCCGAACCATCTGTGGGCGCTGTAAACACCCGATCCTCCTGCCGGATTACCGTGCAGCTGTGTGGGCACGCCACCACATACAAGCAGTGTATCAACAGGTTCGATCTGCGCCGTGGGCCACTCGTTGACCGTCAGCAGTGCCTCACGGGTATAGTAGAGCCCGCACGGACCGGTGATCTCAAGCCTGTAGAGCCATCCGTTCATCGCGGTGGTGGTGCTCATGATCACCAGCTGGGGCGTCTGAGTGCCCTGGTAGAGGGCGCCATCACTCAGGTTATTCCATCCTGAGCCTTCATTGACCTGCCATACCGTGGTCTCTCCGGCACCGGTGTTGAACACCTGCGAGAAGAAGACCGCTCCGGCCTGGTCACACACCTCTGCGTCAGCCGGCTCAGATATGATTGAAGGCTCCATGTAAACCCTGAGCGGTGCAAACGAACTGGTTACAGGAGGCTGACAGGTACCTGACACAATCACCCGCACAAGATAACCGTTCATCGACAGATCAAGGTTATTGATTGTAAGGTCTGGTGTGGCGGTTCCTGAATAGGTTGCACCATCCGTCACATTGACGAAGCCCGAGCCGCTGTTCACCTGCCACTGATAGGTCAGTGCAGTGCCAGCAGCCACCACGCTGTAGGTGGCGCTGCCGCCCGGGCATCCCCTGAACTCATCGGGATGATCCGAGAGCTCCGGTGCAGTGTAGACGGTGAGCACAGCCTCTTCAGAGACCAGGTCAGCCGAGCAGTCGCCGCCGATGACAACCCTGTAACGGGTGCCGTCCATGGTGCGAGCCGGACCGAAGACCATCAGCGTGGGGGTCTGTACTCCCATATAAATGCCGCTGTTGCTGAGGTTGTCCCATGTGGTGCCGTTGAACGCCTGCCACTGGTATGTCAGATTTGCACCTTCAGCCAGCGCCGTGAAGGCTGCTGTCATGAACTCGCAGATAGCCGAGTCAGCAGGTTGCTGCGTGATGAGAGTCTCAATGGAGACATCCAGCTGCACAGTCTGAGAGACGGCTTTGGGTGCGCATGTTCCTTCAATCTCAACACGGTAACGGTAGTTGTCATAGGTGCGAGGCACAGCAGTAAGCGTCAGCAGGTTCGTGGTGGCGCCGGAATAGACACCGCCGTCACTGATTGCGCTGAAGCCCATACCGTCACCCGTGTCAACGTACCACTGGTAGGTAAGGACAGTGCCCTGTGCCGACACGCTGAACGAGGTATTGGTGTTCTCGCATATCGTTGAGGCAACAGGCTGTGTCAGTATCTCCGGTGCGGTATTGACCGTCAGCGTTACGGCATTGGATGTTACCGGCGGCGTGCAGGTTCCGGATACTATCACCTGGAACATGTCGCCATTCATTGTCCTGTTTGTGCCATTGACCTTCAGGTTCATCGTTGAGACGCCGAAGTAGGTGGCCGTCTCGGTGAGATTGCTCCACGTCGAGCCGCCGTCAATGCTGCGCTGCCACCTGTACGTTGCACCCGTGGTAACGCCTGCGTCGACAATGAAGTCGGCTATGCCGTACTCGCAGATGACAACATCATCAGGCTGGTCAACAATCTCGGGAAGCTCATTGACTGTCAGGAACGCCGGCATCGAGGTCAGGCTTGATCCGCAGGTGCTGCTGACTACAGCCCTGTAGGCGGTGTTGTTGTCAGCCGATGCCACCGCGGCAATTGTGTATGTCGAAGCTGTCTCGCCTGTCAGCGGCGTCCAGGTGGCGCCTCCGTCAAGGCTGCGCTCCCACTGGTATGACGGGTTCGTCGTCAGGCCGGCATCAACGGTAAAGGTGGCCGTCTCGACCTCACAGAGAGTGAGGCTGGCAGGATGCTGTACTATCTCCGCCTGGCGCGTCACGGTAAGAGTGACAGGATTGGATTCGACATAAGGATTACATGTTCCTGATACCCTGACCATATACTGGTATCCTGACATCATCTCCAGCGTGCTGACCACGGTGAGGGTGGCAGTGTTGGCACCCTGGTAGCGGGCCCCGGTAGCCGGGGTCCAGCCACTGCCGGTATCAACAAACCACTGGTAGAGCGGGCTTGTGGTGACACCTGCATCCACGGTGAAGATGGCATCCTCGCCGGCGCAGAGCGAAACATCTGCAGGCTGGATGATGATCTCAGGTTTCTCATTGACGGTGAGAGTAACTATATCCGACAGTACCGGCACGGGACAATCGCCCGAGATCTCAGCCTGGTACTGGTAGCCGTTCATTGCGCTGGCTGCCGTGACGCTGAGCGTCGGGGCCTGCTCGCCGGCGATGGGCGCCATACCTGTACCGGTGTCAACAAACCACTGGTAGAGCGGGTTGGTGGTGCCGCCGGCGTCGGTGACAAAGGTTGCCACATCAACCTCGCAGACGGTCAGGCTGACAGGCTGAACGACAATCTCGGGAACCGTCTTGACGTCAATGGTTGCCGATCCGGTAAGATCAGCATGAGGCGCCGCAACGGTACACCCGTTATTATCCGTCACCGAGGTGATTGTATAGGTGGTGGTAACCATCGGGTTGACAGTTATCGGGTCACCGCTGGTATAGTTGTTTACTGTTGTACCGTCGCTGAGGACCACCGTGAATGGCGTCTCACCGGTTGTGATTGCAACAGTAACCGTGGCTGCATCACCCGGGCAGACAAAGCCTGTCCCGGCAATGGATGCCACCGGCAGCGGGTTGACAGTAACAACAACGGGGTTACTGAAAGCCGGGTCACATGCTGCCGAGTTGACACGGCGACGGAAGTGTGTTGTCTGTAGTATGCCCGCGGGCGGATCGTATGATGCCATGGTGGCGCCGGACACGTCACTCCATGTACCGCCGCCGTCAAGGCTGCGCTCCCACTGGAAGAGTATCGTTGCCGGCCCGCCGGAAGGTGCCGTCACCTCATTGAGAGGATCCGGGTCACCCTGGTAACAGACCTCCTGATCGCCGTCAACAGATCCGGGCATCAGCTCAGGCGGCTGAGTGATAAGTATAGTAGCCTGTGCGTTGCAGCTGTTGGCATCAACAACCTGCACCGTAACCTCGCCTGCAGCGCCTCCCGTGAAGGAAGCCGACGTGCCGGTGATGTTCACCGTTGCGCCGGCAGTGTTGGTGATGACACTCAGTACATACGGAGAGGTACCTCCGGACACCGAGAACGAACCGGTGGCAGTGGCATCGCCGAAGCATGCAAGCACAACATCCGGAGTCTTGCCAAGAGTCAGCACTGCCGGTTCAAGAAGCACGACAGTGGTCGTCGAGGTGCAGTTGTTCGCGTCAGTGACTATGACCGTGTATGTACCGGCAAACAGTCCTGATATGTCTTCAGTGTCTGCAGTATAACCTGCCGGACCGCTCCAGGCAATGGCATACGGAGCCTCGCCACCGGTGATATCCAGGTCTATGGCGCCGTCAGATGCTCCGTTGCAGGTGATATTGTACCCACCCGCATAGACAACCGGGGTGGTTGCCAGCATTATCGGAGGCATAACGGTGATAGTGATCTGATCACTGGCCGTACAACCATTCCTGTCAGTGATGGTGACAGTGTACGTGGTTGTGACTGCCGGCTTGGCAACGGGACTCTGCACATTGGTGTAGTTGAGTCCTGCAGCTGGCGACCAGCTGTAGGTGTAGTCACCCGAGAGCAGCAGCTCGCCGCCGGAACCGGTGGCTGTCAGGTTGGCAACCGACGTCGGGCATGCGCCGATGATATCATCATCTGCAGATGCCGTGACGGTAAGTTCCGGAGCAACGTTGACCTGAACCTGTGCCGTGGTGGTACAACCATTGGCGTCAGTAACGGTGACAGTGTAGAGCGTGGAGACAGCCGGCTTGGCCACAGGGTTGGCCTTAGTGGCGTCGTCCAGGGTGCCTGCATTGTCCCACAGGTATGTGTACCCGCCCTCGCCGCCGCTGACCGTGGTGCTCAGATGAGCCACAGAGGTGGGGCAGGCGCCTATCGGATCATCATCAACAGCTGCTGTCGCCGTAAGCGGAGGAGCAATATTGATTGTTACCGTGGCAGTCACTGTACAGTTGTTTGCGTCAGTGACGGTGACAGTATAGGTCGTATTCACCGCGGGTGAAGCAACAGGACTCTTGATATTCGGATCATCAAGTGATGCCGCCGGAGCCCAGCTGTAGGTGTATAGCTCCTCTCCTCCGGTGACAGCCACATCAAGGGTGGTCGACTGCCCGGGACAGTCACCGATAAGGTAATCGGTAGCCGTGGCAATGGCTGCCAGCGGCGGACGCACTTCAATTGTTATGATATTGGTAGCGGTACATCCGTTGGCGTCAGTTACAGTCACCGTATATGTGGTAGTCGATGCCGGTTTGGCGATCGGATTCGGAATATTGGTTGCACTCAGGCCGGCTGACGGAGCCCAGCTCCAGGTATAGCCTCCGGCTGCAAGCTCCTCACCGCCGTTGGCTGTGGCTGTTATCTGAGCCACCGAGGTGGGACAGGTGCTGAGGATATAATCGTCAGCTATGGCTGAAACGGTCAGCTCGGGCGCAACAACAATCTCAATGTCATCCGATGCCTGACATCCGTTGGCGTCAGTCACAGTCACCGTATAGGTGGTGGTGGTTGCCGGTTTGGCTATCGGATCACTAACGTTCGGGTTATTGAGACCCGTGACAGGCGTCCAGCTGTAAGTATATCCTGCCTCGCCGCCGGTGACGGTAGCGCTCAGGTTGGACCGCGAAGTGGAGCATGTGCCTATGAGCAGGTCATCAGCCATGGCCGTGACAAGAAGCTCGGGAAGAACAGTCACCGTAACAGGTGCCGTGGTCTCGCAACCATTATTGTCAGTCACGGTAACGGTATAGGTTGTTGTAACATCAGGCTTGGCCGTCGGGCTCTTGACAGCAGGATCACTCAATCCGTCAACAGGAAGCCAGCTGTAGGTATAGCCGGGCTCGCCGCCGGTGACAATTACATCCAGCGTAGTCTGCGAGGTCGGACAGGTGCCTATGTTCGGATCACTCACCGTGGCCGTGGCCATCAGCTCTGGTGCTACCGTAATGGTCAGCGAGGCGGTGGCCGTACATCCGTTGATGTCAGTGACAAGAACGGTATAGGTGGTTGTCACTGCAGGCTTGGCCGTCGGGTTGGCGACGTCCGTAGCGCTGAGCCCGGTGGCAGGCGACCAGAGATAGGTATATCCCGGCTCTCCGCCTGAAGCCGTTGCAGTAAGTTCCGCATCGGATGTGGGGCATGTGCCTATGTTATAATCATCAGCTGCCACGGTAACATTAAGTACCGGCGCAACCACTACCTCTATGCTGGCAGTAGTCTGGCAGCCATTGGCGTCAGTGACAGTGACAGTATAGGTGGTAGTTGCTGATGGCTTGGCCGTCGGGGTCTTGCTGTTCGGATCACTCAGTCCTGCTACGGGAGCCCAGAGATAAGTGTACCCCGGTTCACCGCCGGAGGCGGTGACATCGAGATGAGCCACCGAGGTGGGACAGGTGCCTATGGTACCGTCATCAACAGTGGCAATGGCAGTAAGCTCGGGAGCTACCGTAACGGTCACGTCGGCCGTGGCCGTACAACCGTTGTTGTCAGTGACAGTAACGGTGTAGGTGGTTGTCGTGGCCGGCTTGGCCAGAGGCGTCTGTATCGATGGATTGTCAAGTCCGTCAACGGGCAGCCAGCTGTAGGTGTAACCAGGCTCGCCGCCAAGAGCAACAGCATTGAGAGTGGTGTTGGACGACGGGCAGGTGCCTATCAGCGGATCAGCTGCTGAGGCGGTGACAGTAAGCTCCGGAACAACGGTAATGGTGATGTCCCTCGAGACGGTACAGCCGTTCTGGTCAGTCACCGTAAGAGTATAGGTGGTGGTAGCCGCCGGCTTGGCCGTCGGGTTGGGATCAGTATCACTGCTCAGACCGTCAGCAGGGGTCCACAGGTAGGTGTAACCCGGCTCACCGCCGCCGGCAGTGGAGGTGATATGTGCCTCAGAAGACGGGCAGGTGCCAATGGAGCTGTCATCAACGGCCAGCGTCAGCGTGAGTGCAGGCTGAACGGTGATGAGGATGCTTGATGTGGCCGTACAACCATTGGCGTCAGTGACGGTGACAGTATAGGTGGTGGTCACCGCCGGCTTCGCCGTAGGCGTCTTGATATTACTGTCGTCAAGACCGGTGAGTGGTGTCCACTTGTAAGTATAATCGGCTTCTCCACCGGTGACCGTGGCATCAAGATGCGAGACGGAGGTCGGACAGGTGCCGATGAACAGGTCATCTGCAATGGCTGTAACGCCAAGCTCAGGCGCCACGTTAACGGTGACGGATGCCTGGTCAGTACATCCATTGGCGTCAGTGACGGTGACAGTGTAAACGGTAGTCACCGCCGGCTTCGCCGTAGGCGTGGCACTGGTGGCATCATCAAGCGTGCCTGCATTGTCCCACAGGTAGGTATAGGCTCCTTCGCCGCCGGTGGCGGTGGCGCTCAGATGAGCCACAGAGCCAGGACACGTACCGATGAGATCGTCATCAACAGTGGCTGTCACATCAAGCTCGGGAGCAACGTTAACTGTGACACCGGCAGTGGCAATACAGCCGTTGGCATCAGTCACAGTTACAGTATAGGTGGTGGTAGCCACAGGCTTCGCCATGGGCTCCTGTACGGTCACGTCACTCAGACCCTCAACAGGCATCCAGCTGAAGCTGTAAGGAGCCTCGCCACCGTTAACGGTGACATGCAACTGTGTTTCCGATAACGGGCATGCACCGATGAGATTGTCATCAGCAAAAGCCACTGCCGTGAGCACCGGAGCAACATCAATGGTTACCGAGCCGGTCTTGACACATCCGTTGGCGTCAGTGACAGTGACGGTATAGGTGGTGGTCGAGGCCGGTGTTGCAACCGGGTTGGAGATATTGGCTGCACTCAGGCCAGCCGCGGGCGACCAGCTGTAGTTGTAGCCTGCGGCAGGTTCAACGCCTCCGGTAACGGCAGCCTCCAGCTGGGCTGATGAACATGTTCCGATGAGGTTGTCATCGGCAGTGACCGTGACAATGAGGTCTGTCGGCTGCGTGATGGTCCATGAGCCGGGGATAACGCATCCGTGAGCGTCAGTGACGGTAAGGTCATAGGTGCCTGCTGTCAGGCCGCCCTGGTTCGGGGCGCCGGCGGTGATGCCGCTGCCGTCGGAGGTGGTCCATGCATATATATAAGGTGCAGTGCCGCCGGTGACGGATGTAATGATGGTGCCATTGTTGCCACCATAACAGCTTACATTGGTAACCGTAGCCGTCAGATTGAGTGCCGGCGGCTCGGTGACAATGATGGTAGCCTCTGCCGTGCAGCTGTGAGCATCGGTGACCTGTACGGTGATGGTACCGCCACCGGCATCGGTGACGGCTACCGAGGTGGCAGCAGGCGTGAGCGTGGCCCCTGACGTGTTCACCAGCGTGGTGAAGGTGTAGGGAGCCGTTCCTCCGGCGGCGGTGAAGCTGCCGGCGCCCGTGGGATCACCGTTGCAGAGCAACTCCATATTGCCGGTGGACGAGAGGGTGAGCACATCGGGCTGATAAACCGTGGCCTGACCGCTGGCAACACAACCATCACCACTGGTGACAGTCACATTGTACAGTCCTGCCTTGACCCCGGAGATATCCTCGGTGCCTGCCGTGAAGCCGTCAGGACCGAGCCATGCGAAACTGTTCGAGGCTGACCCTGTCACAGTAAGATCAATGGCCCCGCTGTTGTCTCCGTTGCATAACAGATCGGTGACAGCAAAGGCCAGTATTGGCTGGGCGTTGATGGTTACTGTTGCCGAGCCTGACAGAGTGCCGTTACAACCGTTGTTGTCCTCCATCGAAACAAGGGTATAGGTTACCGCTGCCGCAGGAGTGACACTGAATGTATAGATATTGACGGGATGATCTGTGACAGTCACCGGGGTGACACCGTCAGTATAGGTGAAGTCGTACGGCGCTGCACCGGTGAGCGCGATGGTTATCGTAGCGCTCTGGCCGGCACATACGGCCGTGGTGCCGCTGATGGTGGCCGTGGGAACCGGGAAGTGTGATACCGTGGCGTTGCCGATCCCTGTGTTGGTACAGCTGTTGGCATCGGTGACACTGATGACTGTATAGTTCCCGGGAGTGTTTGCATTCAGGGTATACGGACTGGCTGCAATGTTGATTGCAGGCTGGTCAGCACCGTTGATGGCGTAGACCACGTTCCACGGTGCGGCGCCTGTCAGCGAAATATTAATCGGATGGGTGTCTTCAACACATATAGTGCCGCTGTTGCTGATTATGGCAGTGGGCAGGGGCCTGACAGTGACAGCCAGGGGGTGGTGGTTCGTGATACATCCTGCAGCATTCACCTCGCGCACGGAGATGTTGCCGCTGATGGTGCCAAAGGTGACAGTGATTGATGACGCCGATGGATCGCCAATGAGGGCTGCTCCCGTCGGGAGAGTCCAGGTGTAGACCGATCCGGGATGATCCGGAACCGAATAAACGCCGGTCTCCAGGGCACATACTATATCGTCTCCTGTAATATCCGCCTGCGGCGATGGCGCCATAACATCCACATCAAATGAGCCGGCAGGACCGGCACAGCCGAAGCTGTTGGTCTCGGTGACGGTGATGGTACCGCTGCCTGCAGCTGCTGCTGCATTGATGATGATTGCATTTGAATTGGCATCAAAAACCTTCGTACCAACAGATGCCGGGACATCCCATGCATAGTATGATCCAGGTGTCAATGGCACGGTATAGATTATGTTCGTCTGGTTCGTGCAAAGCATGTCATCACCGGCGATCACCGGCGCGGCAGGCTCGGGATTTATGGTTATGATTACCTCAACGGGAGTGCCTGGACAACCGAATGAGCTGTAAGGTGTTATTGTGTATGTTGCGGTTATAAAATCAGCACCGTAATTCTCGAAGGTATCGATTATATGTGCCGTGCCTGCAGGATCGGCAGCGACATTGGCGCCTGCCGTACCCTGTGTGGAACCGTCAGACATAACGGGAAGAGGCCAGCTGAAGGTGCTTCCGGCAGGTGTGTTTGCCGGCAGAAGCACTATCTCAAGTGAAGATGCCACATTGGAACAAACCGTCTGACGCTGGCCGGGGACTATCACCGGCTGCGGCCTGATTGTAACAACAACATCAACCCAGTCGCCGATGCAGCTGACGCCAAACACCGGCCTCACACGGTAGATGACCGTCCTGTCAACACCTGTTTCATTTGTGAAACGGTCATTGGCCAGGTAGTTGACATCAGTAATGCCGTTCGTGGCAGTGGCATTGCCGGCAGCCGCCACTAGGCCTCCCTGAACGGTAATGGAGGCAATATCATATGAGTCTGCGGGTGACGATGTGGGCGCAACTGCCAGCACCAGTCCCGTGGGAACGGCGCTGCACGCGTACATGTCAAGGTCGTCAAGGACCGGCTGCGAACCTACTGTAACATAGATGTCCTTCGGTTCACCGATACACCCGTTATAAACGGGAGTGACAGTATAGATGGCCGTCTCAGCAAGCCCGGAGGTATTAATAAAGGTGTCGGTCATGTCAGCCGACGAGGGATTCGTTCTGGCAGTACCGCCACTGAGTCCTCCGGAGAGTACCGGGGCAGGCCAGGTGAATGTTACGTTGTCACCCGGATTGACAAAATTGTCAAGCAGGATGCGATATGTCAGGACTTCTCCCGAGCAGACTCCGGTCGACTGATCCGAGATCACCGGCTCGGGCTTGATATTGACCACAACGTCCTGCACATTGCTGCAGCCGTTGGCCACGAGGGTGTACCGGTAAGTGACCGGGATGGTTGCAGAGGTGAAGTTGCGAAGAACCTGGCTTATACCGTCTGTCCCGGTTGTTGACTCGGTGGTGGTAATGCCAGGGGCATCCAGCCTCTCCCAGCTGAAGGTTGTGCCAGCCGTCAGGGAGGCGGGTGTATAGTTAAATGCAGTGTTGCTGCATACATCCGGCGGGGTCAGGTCACCGCTCAGCGCCGGGGTGGGATTGACCGTGATGATGAAAGTCTGTGCCGGTCCTGTGCAGCTCTCACCTTCATTGGTAAAGGTTGGAGTAACGGTGATTGTTGCGCTGACAGGCGATGTGCCGTTGTTGGTGGCGGTGAAGGCCGGCAGAGGGCCGTTGCCGCCGGCGCCAAGGCCTATTGAGGTGTTGTTGTTTACCCATGCATAGGTGGTGGTGCCGCCGCTGCGGTCTGTGGTAAAAATGAGCTCAGCAACAGCATCGTCGTTGCAGTGCACCTGATCAGCCGGGTCATCAACCTGGGCCGACGGATTAACAGTTATGGTGAAGGTCTGCGCCGTGCCCGGACAGCTTTCTCCTCCGTTGGCGAAGGTCGGGGTGACAGTGATGGTCGCACTTATCGGCGAGCTGCCACCATTGGTGGCGGTGAAGGCCGGCAGCGGGCCGCTGCCGCTGGCACCGAGACCGATTGCAGTGTTGCTGTTGGACCACTCATAGGTGGTGGCGCCGTCAGTGCGGTCAGTGGTGAAGGTGAATGCAGGGACAGCACTGTTGTTACAGTGAACCTGGTCAGCCGGATCATCCACCTGTGCTGACGGGTTAACAGTTATGGTGAAGGTCTGCGCCGTGCCCGGGCAGCTCTTTCCGCCGTTAGCGAAGGTCGGGGTGACAGTGATGGTCGCACTTATAGGCGCCGTGCCGCCATTGGTGGCAGTGAAGGCCGGCAGCGGACCGCTGCCGCTGGCGCCCAGACCTATTGCAGTGTTATTATTGCTCCACTCATAGGTGGTACTGCCGCCACTGCGGTCAGTGGTGAAGGTGAATGCAGGTACAGCAGCATTGTTACAGTGTACCTGGTCAGCCGGATCATCCACCTGTGCCGACGGGTTGACCGTGATTGTAAAGGTCTGCGCCGGCCCTGTGCAGCTCTCTCCTCCGTTATTGAAGGTCGGAGTGACAGTGATGGTTGCACTTATAGGCGCCGTGCCGCCGTTGGTGGCGGTAAAAGCCGGCAGCGGGCCATTGCCGCCAGCGCCAAGGCCTATAGAGGTGTTGCTGTTTGTCCATGCATAGGTGGTTGTGCCACCACTGCGCCCGGTAGTGAAGTTGAGCGCCGGAACAGCATCGCCATTGCAATGCACCTGGTCAGCCGGATCATCAACCTGAGCCGACGGATTGACCGTGATGGTGAAAGACTGCGGAGTGCCGGGGCAACCTTCAAATGAGGGCGTAACAGTGATGGTGGCCGTTACGGGAGCAGAACCCGAATTGGTGGCCGTAAAGGAGGCAATATCCCCGGCGCCGGTGGCTGCCAGGTTTATGGATGTATTATTATTGGACCACTCATAGGTGGTGGAACCGCCTGACCTGTTGGTTGTAAAGGTCACTGCTGCCGTGGGCGAACCATTGCATACAGTCTGATCAACAGGATCATTTAGTTCTGCCGTCGGGTTGACAATAACAGTGCGGGTTATTTCCGGACCGGGACAGAAGGTTGAGGCAGGACCGGTAGGTGTAATAGTATAGGTAACTGTAACAGGCTCTGATCCGGTGTGCTGCAGGTTCTGCCCTATGACCGTTCCAATGACTCCGGTGCCATCAGCCGGAGCCTTGCCTGCAAGCCAGGTCACGGCCGGCGTGTTGGATACCGTCCATGCAAAAGTTGAACCGGCAACTGATGACTGAAGAATAATATCAGTAAACCCGTTGCTGCATATCTCCGGAGCGTTGTTCGTTGTACCGCTCGCAGAGGGGATCTCGTTGATGCTGAATGAATATGCCGGAGGCAGACCTGCTGCCGGGACCGGGTTGCCGCATGCATCAATAACAGAAGTAAGAGTATAGGTATAATCCCCGACAGGAAGCGCTCCAAGATCAATGCTGCTGCCTGAAACAAGGTCGAGATAGGTTACACCATTTATTACTATATCATAAGGAGATACCCCGTCAGTGACAGTAAATGTGAGCGAGCTGGTTGCTCCCACACACGCATCGCCGGTCCCGGTGAGGGTGGCCGCAGTAGGTGTCGATCCTACGGTTATACCAATGGGCGTTCCGAGGCTGGTTGGCTCACAAAGGTTATGATCCCGGACTGATACCAGTGATATGGTGGTCGTACCGGCCGGATAGGGGCCTACAGTAATGTCAGTTCCGCTTACATAATTATTAATGGTATGATCGGAACCGTCATTCCAGACAATAGTATACGGACCGGTTCCACCGGTAAGCACAACAGATATCGTTGTGGTTGCGCCGGCACAGATGTTATGACTTGCATACAGTTGTGCCAGGCTGAACTCCGGGTTTACATTAATTGTATAAGACCCGAATATTATCTCACACCCGGTTATATCCTTTATTGCATGTATCTCATAGGTGGTGGCAGAGATAAGGGGAGGAGTAGTCAGCGTGATCGTTCCCCCGTTACCCTGTACATATGCACCGTCAACGCCGCCGGTCCGCAGATAGTATTTTACATCTGCCTCCGTGCCTGTGATCTCCAACTGCCCCGGCTCATTGTAACAGACAGGGTTCTTCACAATGGTCACATTGCCGCTCAGGTCAAGAGGATTGCGGTTCCTGGTTATTGTTACAGTGCTGTTCGTGGCGGAACAAATGCCCAGCTCACTGGTAATTGTCCACCTGAAGGTGTTCGCACCGTACCCCAGTCCGGAAACAGCTGAGAGGGGATTATTTGGTTCGGCCACGGTGCCTGATCCGCTGACCAGCGACCATGTGCCCGTTCCTCCATTGGTGGCGGCATTGGCAGCAAGTACCGTATTGTCAGTTTCACAGAAGGCCTGTGCCGGCCCTGCACTGGCAGCTGCCGGAGAGATATCCCTCCTGATTGTATATATCGCGGATGCGGAATCACATCCACCATGGTTTGAAAAGACAGACCACCTGAAGAGGTTGTCACCCTGCCACAGCCCTGACACGGTTGATGTCGGACTGGTAATGGTTGTGATTGTCGGTTCGCTTTGCGCTGTGACCTGCCTTACAACAATATTGTCAAACAGATGATATTCGTTTGGATCATTATTTCTGCATCTGATAATTATCCTGAGATTGTTACCGGAGATATTGGTCACAGAGGCAGTCCTGCTTCCAAAATTTCCAGTGTTATTGCCATTGGTTGAAAATAGGCTTTCTGCCCCGCCGTTAATGCTGTAATATACTCTTATATAGTCATTGCTTTCCATTGAGCCTATCTCCTGGAGATAGACACTCACCTCAACAGGTGACACAGAAGCAATAGGTATGGGATCTGAGCGCCATACTGCTTCGGCATCAAGATCCCTTCCGGCCATTCTGCGGGCGTCAACATGGAAATAGGTATCACTGTCAGGAGTGATGCCTGAAGTGGTCCATTCTGCTCCCGAGGTGGCATACTGAGGACTCTCGGAAAAAGTCTCCTGCCATACAAGGTTGTTTATGAATGTCCATTCGCCAAAAGTGCCTGAGGCAGGCGAGTTACCAGAAAGGCTGGCGCTTGTATTATTGCATATCTCCTGTACGGGGCCCACGGTGGCAACGGGCGCGCGGTCAACCCATAGTGTTTTTGTGTCTGAAACGCTCGCGCAGGGCGAATTGCCCGTTGCCGTCAGGGTGAGGGTGACAGTTGTATTCGCCTCTGCGGCACCGGGAGTATAGGTAGGGGTGAGCGTCCCCTGGCCTGCAGTGATTGATCCCGCACCGTTTTCTGACCAGGTCAGAGTCAGATAATCCGAGGCTGTGGCATCATTGACAGTGTAAGGGGTACCCTGGCAGGTTGCAGCATCGGCTCCTGCATAAACCTGCGGAGCCCTGATGATAGTCAGGATCAGTTCATCAAAGACAGCCGGACAGGGACCTGCCGGATCATTTGTTGCAAGCCTGAGAGTAACGGTCCCGGCTGTTATGTCAGCAGCGCTGGGCGTATAGGTTGTTGACAGGCTGGTGGCGCTGCCGAATGAGCCTGTTCCGGAGGTTGTCCAGGTGGCTGAGCCGGCTGACCCGCCGATGGTCCCCGTCAGTGAGGCCGGGGTATTGGAACAGATGGTCTGATCCGGACCTGCACTTACTGTGGCAGGCCGACCGATGATAACCTCATAAGGCAAAGAGGTCCTCGGACATGCCAGCGGGGTGGTACCATATACTGTAACAGTATATTCGCCTGCCTGAGTGTAATCATTTAGTGTTATGGTCTGGGTGGTGACACCTGTGGGAGAACCGTTCCTCCGCCATAAATAACTGCCATTGGGCGAGGGAGTGGACCTCAGGGTTATCGAGGTTGCATCATCGTCACAGAAATCGTTCGCACCTGCAGATACAGATATTACCGGAATATCCGGCAGGGGGTCGAACGTAAGCCTCATAGTATCTGTATGCTCGGGACACATGCCCGTGGCATAGGCATGGAGCACAAGGTCAACCCAGCCTTTCGCAAGATCAGCAGCACCGGCAGTATAGACAGCATTGCCCGGGCTGGAAGCATTGGTGAAGGAGCCGTTTCCAGTTGAAGTCCACAAGGCTGAGGTTCCGTCAACCAGGACCCCATCAGTATTGAACGGATCACCTTCGCATACCGTAGCATCAGGCCCCGCATCGGCAAGAGGACCGTCAACAATGAGGATGATTGCATCGTCAGTGTTGGCATCCCCTCCATTCGGATTCGTCTGACTTCCGTTCCACGGATTACATACGTTCCAGTTGCGGACCGTAACCTCAAACTGGTCTCCTGCTACCGTTCCCACACCGTCAAAGGAGATGGGATAGGTATCATTCAGCGAATAGGCGCCCGTAACCGGGTCTACAGGTATCTCCACTACCGGTCCTTCAAAATACCCGCTCTGGGTGTTGTATGGTGTAACAGTTGCACCCGTCACCGGGTCAACATTCCACGGGCCGGTTATGGGATTGCCGTCATTATCGGTAAGATAGACCACAGTCTGTGCCGTCCCCACCTTGATGTAAAGGTTCGGTATTCCCTGACCGGCAAGCGGGTCAGTGCCATAGACAAACTGTTCATGCCTGTTGGTATGGTTGGGTTTCTGTGCTGTGGGATTATCCTGGATATTACATGAAAAATGAGTGGCATCCTGAAACTGAAAATCAAGAAGAGGCAGCCCTTCGCAGACATCCTCCTCGTCCGGCGTTATGTCTATCTGACCATTCGCCAGGGCGATATCATCCTGGTGCCAGTTACCGATGAGCTGAACCTGCCTGGAGTCAAGACAGGCGGAACCATTGTCAATCATTTGCATCAGCACCTCATACTCACATAGCCCGTCGGCAGGGAAGGTGTGGGACAGTTCTGCTCTGACGTAGTACACAATTATACCTCCAACCACTCTCGACTGAACGGCAGGAAAGGTGTTGGTTGTGTTTCCGTCACCCCAGATAAACTGAACCCTGTAGGTAGGGTTCGGGGGCATGGTGGAGAAAGTAAATTCATAATAGATCACTGTAGTGGCAGGTGCACATGTATTGGCAAACAGGAAGCCCGATCCTGATACTCCGGATACCGTGCATTGGGCATCTGCTGAACGACTGAATGAGCCAAACAATAAGCCGGTCAGCAAAATTATACCGGACAGGTGACTTAATTTCCTGTTTATTTTTCTGCCATAAATTTCTTTAGATCGCATGATATCATGGTTTGGTCCCAGGTTAAAACGAAGTTTGTCATACTATTAGTACACAACTTCATGACTAAGATGAAATAAAAAAGGTTGCACCAAACGGGC
>Ga0209313_1000477_pt1 | contig 33955 bp, 20 predicted proteins | sample BioC13SIPDNA_3_FD_185748 | JGI IMG/M metagenome (GOLD analysis project Ga0209313, IMG submission 185748) | Anaerobic biogas reactor microbial communites from Washington, USA - Biogas_R2_B C13 SIP DNA (SPAdes) (version 2) | ecosystem: Engineered > Bioreactor > Anaerobic > Unclassified | place... | reverse complement strand
TCACCCCCTGAACTGCTACCGGAACGGAGATCAGAAGAGGCCACCGGTACTTCGCCCCCATGCCACCGAAGCAACAATCCACCGTTTACCCCGATTGTTTGTCCATCAATTACCTCCCTTGCGCTCAGCAAGCACGTGTTCGTCGAAAAGCCGCTGGGCATGAACGCGGAACAAGTGGCGCGGATCGTCGCAGCGGCTCAAAACCACCCTGAGTTGCACGTGATGGTGGGGTTCAACCGGCGGTTCAGCCCGCATGTGCAGAAGATCAAGCAGTTGCTGGCCGGGCGCAGCGAGCCGTTGGCGATGCACTTGGCTTGCAACGCGGGCATCGTTCCGCCGAACGTCTGGATCCACGACCCGGAACTCGGCGGCGGGCGGATCGTGGGCGAGGCGTGCCACTTTCTGGATCTGCTGACCTATCTGGCGGACAGCCCGATCGTGTCGGTGGCCGCCGTCCAGATGGGCGAAGGCGTGGCGGTGCGCGAGGACAAGATGAGTATCGTGCTGTCCCTGGCGGACGGCTCAGTGGGCACGGTGAACTATTTCGGCAATGGGCACAAAGCGTATCCGAAGGAAGTGTTGGAGGTCTATTCGGAGGGGCGAATCCTGCGGTTGGATAATTTCCGCCGACTGGACGGCTGGGGATTTGCGCGGTTCAGAAAGCTGAAAACCCGGTTGGACAAGGGGCATCGGGTCCAGTTTCAGCAGTTCGTCGAGCGGATCGCGACGGGCGGCGAGCCGTTAATCCCGCTCGACCAGTTGGTGAACGTGACGCGGGCCAGTTTCGCTGCGATGACCGCGGCCAGCGAAGGGCGAATGGTACGGGTGGAATAACGTGAGTTCGACGGGCGAGTTGGAGTTCCGGCCGGGATGAATCGGGGGCGCGGTTGGTGGCGGGTTTATCAGGCCGTCCGGTATCAGGGCGTGCGCTGGTTGTTGTTTCGTGCGGTCTATGCCGCCAAGCGGCGCACGGGGTGGTTCCGCTTCCGTTTTCCGATCGCGGCGTGGCAGCACGAGCCGGCGGGACGGATTCGGGAAGGTTTGTCGCCGGTTGCCGGGCCGCGTGGGGACGGCCTGGGTTCGCCGCAGGCGGTTTGCCGGGCGGAGCGGATTCTGGCTGGTCGGCAGCTTTGGTTCTCGCGGCACGAATTCGAGGTGGGATTTCCTCCCGACTGGTTCTACAACCCCTGGGATGCCGCGTCCGTCTCGCCGCCCGCGGCTGCGATGCGCGAAGCGGCCGTGGCGAGCACGGGCCATGTGGAGCGAGCGCACTGGTCCCAGATCGGCGACTTCGCCGCCGGGGACATCAAAGGGGTCTGGGAGCAATCTCGGTTTGGATTCGTGTATCCTTTGGTGCGAGCCTTTGCCCACGCTCCGGACGCGCGTTACGTCGAGGCGTTCTGGGAAGCTTTGGAGGACTGGCAGGAGAAGAATCCGCCACACTGCGGAGTCCACTGGAAGTGTGGCCAGGAAATTGCGCTGCGGATGATCGCCTGGACGTTCGGCTTTCTGGCGTTTCGGGCCCACCCCGCAACAACTTGCCGCCGCGAGGCGCTGCTCGCCGAGATGCTGGACGTTTCCGCCCGGCGCATCGAGGGCAACCTCGGGTATGCCTTAAGCCAGAAGAACAACCACGGCGTGAGCGAAGCGACGGGCCTGTTGACCGCCGGGCATCTGCTCAGTCGGCCGGCGTGGGCGGCGCGCGGGCGGCGTCTGCTGGAGACGCTGGCGGAGGAACTGATTTATGCGGACGGGTCTTTCTCGCAGCATTCGGCCAACTATCACCGCCTGATGCTGCACCTTTATGTGTGGGCCATCCGTTTGGACCAAGCTGCCGGTCAGACGCTGTCGGTCGAGGCGGTGGACCGGGTCCGCCGGGCGGGCGTTTGGTTGCGTACGCTGTTGTGCCCCGAGACGGGCCAGGTTCCCAATCTTGGCGGCAACGACGGAGCCCATTTGCTGGACTTGACCGATTTGGGATATGGCGATTTCCGGCCCACGGTCCAGGCGGTGGGACTGGTGACGGAGAATCGTCGCTGGCTGCCGCCGGGGCCATGGGACGAATTAGCCGACTGGTTGGGCCTGTCGGACGATGCGAGCGGCGGCGGCGAGCGTGTTCCGGAGCCTGCGGGTGGGTCTTGGCAGGAGTTTGCCGACGGGGGGTACGCGGTCTGGCGGGCCGATAGCCTGGTCGCCATGTTGCGTTGCCCACGCAGATTTCGGCATCGGCCGTCGCAACAGGATTTGCTGCACTTCGATCTGTGGCATCAGGGACGCAATCTGTTGCGCGACGCAGGGGCGTACAGCTACCACTGCGAGGAACCTTGGGCCGGCTACTTTGCCAGTTCTGCGGCGCATAACACGATCCGCTTTGACGACCGCGATCCGATGCCCAGAATTAGCCGTTTTTTGTACGGCGGTTGGCCGACCGGCGAAGTAGACTTGACGGACACGGTCGTGACAGCGAGGTTTCGCGATCATCGAGGGGTGGACCACCGTCGCCGGGTGGAGCGGACCGCTGGCGGGTTCGTTGTCAGCGACGAGATCGGCGGTGATTTCCGCGAGGCCGTGTTGCGTTGGCGGCTGGACCCAGACCAAGCGTACGACGTGGCCGGCGCAAGCTGCCGTTCGCCGCGGTTCACGCTGGCGGTCGCGGTGCAGCCCCCGGAGACCGCGGCGACGTTTCGATTGGCTGAAGGTTGGGAGTCGTTGTATTACCAGGAGAAGACTCCCTTGCCCGTTTTCGAGGTCCGCGTGGGGGCCGGCTGTCGCAGGCTGATCACGGAGATTGCCGTCGCGCGGTGAAGGCTGCGGGCCGGCTCAGGTTGAGTTACTGCGAATGAGAGTCCTGTACTTCCACCAGCACTTTTCTACACCGCTTGGTTCGACGGGCACGCGTTCCTACGAGGTGGCCCGGCAGTTGATCCGGCGGGGGCATCAGGTGACGATGGTGTGTGGATCGGGTGCTTTGGCTGACACCGGTCTGACCGCGGAGCCTCGCGATGGCCTGCGCCGCGGGACCGTCGATGGAATCGACGTGATCGAGATTTGTCTGCCCTACTCGAACTACGACAGCCTGTGGAAGCGCAGCCTGACTTTCTTCCGGTTCGCCTGGCGCAGCGTTCGGATTGCCCTGCGTGAGCCGTACGATCTGCTGTTCGCGACCTCCACGCCGCTGACGGCTGGCATTCCTGGAATCGCGATGCGGGTCTTCAAGCCGCGGCGGAAATTCGTGTTCGAGGTGCGCGACTTGTGGCCGGAGCTTCCCCGCGCCATGGGCGTGATCCGCAACCCGCTGGTCCTGCTGGGCATGGGGGTTCTGGAAAAACTGTCCTATCTGGCCATGCACGGGGGGGTGGCGCTGTCTCCGGGCATTCTGGCCGGAATGCGCCGCCGCACGGCTGCTCGCAAGCCGATCGAGATGATCCCCAACGGGGCGGACCTGGAACTGTTTCGCCCGCCGGGCGAGAAGCATCCGAACGTCAGCGAGTTGCCGCCGGGGTTTCCCGGCGACGGTCTGCGTTGTGTGTTCACCGGCGCGCACGGCCTGGCCAACGGCCTGGACGCCGTCCTGGACGCCGCCGCGGAACTGTTGGCCCGCGGCCGGACCGACGTTCATTTGATCTTCATTGGCGATGGCAAGCTCAAGCCGCAGCTGGCGGCCCGCAGCCGGCGCGAGGGGCTGACCAATTGCCGCTTTTTCGATCCGCTTCCCAAAAAGCAGCTGGCCCACGTGATGGACGCGATCGACGTCGGCCTGATGATCCTGGCCAACGTGCCGGCGTTCTATTACGGAACGTCGCCCAACAAGTTCTTTGATTACATCGCCTCCGGGCTGCCCGTGCTGACGAATTATCCCGGCTGGCTGGCGGAGATGATTCAAGCCGAGCAGTGCGGGGTCGCGGTGCCGCCCGCCGATCCGGTCGCTTTCGCCGACGCCCTGGTCCGGCTGGCGGAGGATCGGGATGCGCTGGCGGGCATGGGCGTCCGCGCGCGGCAACTGGCGGAGCGGGAATTCGACCGGGAGGCGCTCACCCATCGCCTGGTCGATCTGCTGGAGCGCATGATACCGACGTCAGCGGCGACCGCGTCTGTGGCAGCGCCGCCGGCAGAATCCACGGCGGAGCTGCCCGCCGGAGCGGTCGTGTCGCAAGACGTGGGAGGGAGGTCCCGCCGATGAAGATCCTGTCCGTCGTGGGGGCGCGGCCCAATTTCATGAAGATCGCACCGTTCCTGCGGGCCGTGGAGGCGTACAACGCGAACCGGCGGGACGAGGCGGCCCTCGAACATTTGCTGGTCCACACCGGCCAGCACTACGACGAGCGCATGTCCCAGGCCTTCTTCGAAGAACTCGGCATCCCCCAGGCCGATATTCACCTGGGCATCGGCTCCGGCAGCCATGCGGAGCAGGTCGGCCGCACGATGATCGAGTTCGAGAAAGTCGTCCGCGCTCGGCGGCCGGACTGGATCGTCGTGGTGGGCGACGTCAACGCGACCTGCGCCTGTTCGATCACGGCCAAGAAGGAGTGTGTGCGGCTGGCGCATATCGAAGCCGGCCTGCGTTCGCGAGACTTGACGATGCCCGAGGAGATCAACCGCCTGGTGACCGATCGGTTGTCCGACCTGCTGCTCACTCCGGATCGGCCATCCAGCGACAACCTGCGCGCCGAGGGGGTTGCCGAGGAGCGGATCAAGCTGGTGGGCAACATCATGATCGACACGCTGGAGCATGAGCGGCCGCGTGTCGAGCGGTTGGACGTGCGCGAGGTGATTTGTCGCAATCGTCTCGCGGCGCTGGATTCGGAGCGACTGGACCGCGCCGAACCGGGCCGCCTGGCCGTGGTGACCCTGCATCGGCCCTCGAATGTGGACGAGGCGGCCCATCTGAGCCGGCTGGTAACGTTCCTGGTCGACGAGGTGGCGCGCGAGTTGCCTGTGGTGTGGCCCATGCATCCCCGCACGCGGAACCAACTGGAGGCATTCGGGCTGTGGAACACCCTGGCTGCCAGTCCGAACGTCTTTCTCTTACACCCGGTGGGCTATCACGACATGCTGCGGCTGAACATGGACGCCCGCCTCATGTTGACGGACAGCGGCGGCTTGCAGGAGGAATGCTGTGTGTTGGGCACGCCCTGCTTGACGCTGCGGAACAACACCGAACGTCCCGTGACGTTGCGCGAGCACGGCGGCGCGTCGGTGCTGGTGGGCAACGACGTCGCGCGGATTCGCGCGGAGTACCGGGCGGTGCTCCTGGCGGACCGCAGGCCGCGGCGGCCGGAGTTCTGGGACGGCCGGACAGCCGGGCGGATTGTGGATGCCCTGGTGGCGGAAGAGCGCGGGCGGCAGGTCCCGCACAGCTGACGGAGAACGCGGTCCGGTTCCGCGCAGCGGACGCCGGGGTTCGCGGACTTGGTGCATGATGAAGCGATGGATGGATTTGGCCGGAGCGGGATTGGGGCTGCTGCTGCTGGCTCCGGTCCTGGCGTGCGTGGCGGCGGCCATCCGCTGGAAGTTGGGGAGTCCCGTCCTGTTTCGCCATCGCCGGCCGGGCTTGCACGGGCGGCCCTTTGAGATGTTCAAGTTCCGCACGATGACCGACCAGCGCGACGAGCGGGGCGAGTTGCTGCCCGACGCCCAGCGGCTGACGCGCCTCGGCCGGTTCCTGCGCAGCACCAGCCTGGACGAACTGCCGGAGTTGTTCAACGTCTGGCGCGGCGAGATGAGTCTGGTGGGGCCGAGGCCGCTGTTGATGGAGTACCTGGACCGCTACACGCCCGACCAGGCGCGCCGGCACGCCGTCAAGCCCGGAATTACCGGTTGGGCGCAGATTAACGGCCGGAACGCGATTTCTTGGGACGAGAAGTTCGCCCTGGACGTGTGGTACGTTGACAACCGGAGCCTGGGGCTGGATCTTCGAATTCTGTTGACCACCGTCTGGACCGTTTTCCGGCGGCAGGGGATCAGCGCCGATTCCCACGCCACCATGCCCGAATTCAAGGGTCACTCAAACGACACGAAGGACTCAGCGTGAGCAGGCAGGAGCGCGTTTATGTGATTGGGGCCGGAGGCCATGCCAAAGTGGTGCTGGCCCTGCTGCGGGAACTGGGATACGTGGTGGCTGCCGTCTTCGACGACGATGCGGCTTGCTGGGACACCTCGCTGTGCGGGATTCCCGTCGTCGGCTGCGTCGATTCGATCCGTCAGCACCCGCCGCTTCCCACGGTCATTGCGGTCGGCGACAACCGGGCCCGTGCGGCGATTGCCGCCCGCCTGGACCTGCCGTGGCTGAGCGCGGTTCACCCGCGGGCGTCGGTCGATCCGTCCGTGCAACTTGGGCCGGGAGTCGTAGTCTTTGCGGGGGCGGTCGTTCAGCCCGATTGCCGTCTGGGCGCTCATGCGATTGTCAATACGTCGGCCTCCGTGGACCACGACTGTCAGGTCGGTGATTTCGTCCATCTTGCTCCCGGCGTTCATTTGGCCGGCGAGGTATCCGTTGGCGAGGGGGCGCTGGTCGGGATTGGCGCCAGCGTCACGCCGGGCGTGCGGATCGGCCGCTGGACGGTCGTGGGCGCGGGGGCGGTGGTGCCCGGCGACCTTCCGGAACTCGTGGTCGCCGCCGGCATCCCGGCCAGGGTCCGCCGGGCGGTCCAAGAGTTGCCAGCGCCGGAAGCAGGAGAGGGCGGGGCGATTGCGGCCGCCGGCGGCCGGGGGCAGGAGCCGCGCAGGGCCGAGCCACAGGAGCCGCAAGCGAGCGAGCCGCCTCGCATCTATCTTTCGCCGCCCCACATGGGCAGCCGGGAGCGGGAGTTGTTGCTCGAAGCGTTCGATTCAAACTGGATTGCGCCGCTGGGCCCGCACGTGGATGCGTTCGAGCGGGAGTTTGCGGACAAGGTGGGCGCGGCCCACGCCGTAGCCTTGTCCAGCGGCACGGCGGCCCTGCACCTCGCGCTGCAATTGTTGAACGTCGGACTTGGGGACCGAGTGGCCACTTCGACGCTCACCTTCGCGGCCTCGGCCAACGCCATCCGCTACGTCGGGGCCGAACCGGTGTTCATCGACAGCGACGAGCGCAGCTGGAACATGGACCCGCAACTGCTGGCCGAGGAACTGGAGGCCGGCGTTCAACGCGGCAAGCCGCTCAAGGCCGTGCTGGCTGTCGATATCCTTGGCCAATGCGCCGACTTCGAGGCGATCCAGCCGTTGTGCCGGTTCTACGACGTGCCGTTGATCGAGGATGCCGCGGAGGCCCTGGGCGCCACGTACCGCGGCCGCCCCGCCGGCTCGTTCGGCCAGATCGGCTGTTTCTCCTTCAACGGCAACAAGATCATTACGACCAGCGGCGGCGGGATGCTCGTCACCGCTCGGCGGGACTGGGCGAACCACGCCCGGCACTTGGCCACTCAAGCCCGCGATCCGGCGCCGCATTACGAGCACAGCGAGATCGGCTACAACTATCGGATGAGCAACCTGCTGGCCGCGATCGGCCGCGGACAGTTGCAGATGCTGGACGAGCGGGTCCGGCGACGGCGCGAGATCTTCCGTTTTTACCAGCAGGCCCTGGCTGATCTGCCGGAGATCACCTTCATGTCCGAGCCGCAGGCGTGCCGCTCGACACGCTGGCTGACCTGCATCCTGGTGGACGGAACCGCGGGGCAGGTGGGCGGCCGGGCGACGACTCGCGAGGACCTCCGTTTGGCGTTGGCGCGCGAGAACATCGAGTCGCGGCCGGTGTGGAAGCCGATGCATCTGCAGCCGGTCTTTGCCGGATGCCCCGTCGCGGGCGGGCAGGTCTCCGAACGCCTGTTCCGCGACGGCCTGTGCCTGCCCAGCGGATCCAGCCTCTGTGCCGCTGACCTGGACCGCGTCGTCGCGGTGATCCGGGCGGCATTCAAGCGGCCGAGGCGCGAGGCGGTCAAACCGTCGCTCGCCCAGACGGTCCCCGCGCGCGGCTCTACCTGAGCCGCGCGAAACCCCCGCGTTGCGGTTCCGCGTCGAGCGGGCGTCGTCCAGCGCGCCCGAACGTCACCGCCCGCTCAAACCTTGTCGGCCGCGGGGCAGGCAAAACCATCGCGGTACTCGCGGGCGACCATGGCGGTGGCGGCCGCCGAGTCGGGGAAGACTTCCTTTTCCGAGTCGAACTTCAGCAGCGGGCCCAGCGAGATCGGGTACTTGGCCAGATCGTTGCCGTTGTCCTTCAGGTGTTGCAGCGTCCGCTGGAGCGTGGCGCCGTTGTCGTCCAGGCCCTTGATTCCGGCCAGCACTTTGGCGGCCTCGTCGGCCGAAACCTTGTTCGCCTCGCCCAGGTAGTACGAGATATTGCCCAGGTGGGCCAGGGCGGCAGACAGGTGGCCTTCGCGCACGTCGGCGTACAGGTCCGTGTGTTTGCGGCTGACGCAGGCGTCGATGAAGTTCCCGTAGTGGTTGCCGCCGCCTTTGAACTTCTTGATCGACTTGAACTGCTTGTCAAACGCTTCGCAGTCCGTATAGGTCCGTTGCACCAGGTAGCCTTCGCTGCCGTAGAACACCACGCCGACTTTGCCGCCCGTGTTGCTGCCGAACAGGCGGTTGAGTTCTTCGTCGGCGCAATTGTCCACGGACAGGCCGCGGGTCTCGAACACCAGGGTCTTGTCGCCGTAGTCGAAGATGGACACCTCCGTGTTGGGCGTGTCGCCCGCGTCCACGTAGCTGTCGTCCTGGCGTTCGGCCTGATAGCCCAGTCGGCCGCCGTAGGAAATCACGCTGTTCGGATGCCGGTCCATGCCCAAGCCCCAGCGACCGATATCCGTCTGGTGCGGGCCCTGGTTGCCCGAATCGCCGTTGCCGTACAGCCGCTGCCAATGCCAGTCGTAATGGAACTGGGGGCGGGTGACCTTGGGGGTTGAGAACGGAGCCGGGCCCGACCAGAGGCTGAAATCGACTTCCGGCGGGACGGGATAGTCGCCCTTGGCTCCGATCGACTTGCGGCGTTTGTAGCACAGGCCGCGGGCCAGTTTGACCTCGCCGATGCCCCCGTCGTGCAAAAACTGCATGGCCTCACGGACCGCCTGGTGGGAGCGGCATTGCGTGCCGACCTGGCAGATCCGGCCGTACTTGCGCGCCGCGGCAATCATCGCCGTGCCTTCGGCAATGTCGTGGCACACCGGTTTTTCGACGTACACGTCCTTGCCCGCCTGCATGGCCCAAATGGCGCTCAAGGCGTGCCAGTGGTTGGGAGTCGCGGAGCCGACCAGATCGACCGCCGGATCCTGGAACGCCTCGCGCATGTCCCGCACAAATTTCGGCTTGAGCCCCTGCTTTTTGGCGACCTGTTCGCACCGGTTCAGCCCGGCTTTCTCGTCGGGATCCACCAGGTACAGGATGACCGTCCGCGGATCGGCCAGAAAACCGTTGATGTGATCACCGCCTCGGCCCCGAACCCCCACGACAGCCACTCCCAGTTTCTCGTTCGGGTCCTTGGCTCTGGCGATCCGGGGAACGGTGGAAAACGCGGTAGCCGCAGCGATCGAGGTCTGCAGGAAACGACGGCGATTGATTGGGGACATGGAATGCTCCTTCGGCGGGAAATAAAACGATTTGTCAAATCGAGACCAAGTACCTGTCCAGCAACGATTTCGTAGCAACGGTGACCGAAATAACTTCCCGGTTTCCGCGGAGTAAGGGGTCAGGCTTACAGATTTCAATTCTCGCGGTCCCAGGACTTCCCACTTGGAAAGCGACTGCCCCGCGAAAATTGAAATCTGTAAGCCTGACCCCAGACGGTGGACGGAATCGCCAAGTTATTTCGGCGCCCGTTGCCAGGGCGAAGTTCACTCCGCCCGAACGGACTAAAGTCCGCTCGAAAGAACCACGGCGTTGATCTTGGACACGTGTTAAGGCTAACACGGCAAGACTGGCCGGTAAAGCCATCCGGGGGCACGGGGCCTGGAAATCCGTACGAACGCGGGGCTCCCTGGGGGGTGTGGAAGCCGGGCATCTTGCAGAAAGGCGGGCTTCCGGCCCGAAAACTTCTTGCTGCCGGACCGCCCAACTACCCTTGCAAGACCGCACGGCATCAATATAATCCGTCATTACTGGGCGCAGGGATGCCTGATTCCGCTGCCCAAGACAATCTGGTAAAGTGTGCCAAAGTGCGGGTGTAGCTCAGTTGGCAGAGCACAACGTTGCCAACGTTGTTGTCGTGGGTTCGATTCCCATCACCCGCTCTTTTTTGCTTTTCGCCCCTTGGGTTTTCGCAACTGAGTGCAGGAACTCATGAATACGTCGGCTACAGACAACGACCAACTGCAGGATGTGGACGCTGCTGCGCCGGAGGCGGAGCTAGACCAACTAGGCCAAGAGGAAGCTCAGCAGGAGCCGAAGCAGCGGCTGGAACTGCAGGTGACGGTCGATCAAACGAGCGCCTGCGAGCGGCACGTTACGGTCGTGATTCCTCGGGCGGACCTCGATCGCTATTTCGAAGCGGAATTTGACGACTTGGTGCCGAAGGCCGAGGTCCCCGGATTTCGACCCGGCAAGGCTCCTCGCAAGCTGGTCGTCAATCGGTTCAAGGAGCACATCGCCGATCAGGTCAAGGGCAAGCTGCTGGTGGATTGTCTGGACCAGATCAGTGAGGAGCAGAAGTTCTCGGCCATCAGCGAGCCGGATCTGAATCTGGACGCCGTCGTGCTGCCCGACGAGGGCGACATGACGTTCGAGTTCAATCTGGAGGTCCGTCCCGAATTCGACATGCCGGAATGGAAGGGACTGAGCCTCCAGCAGCCGCGTCAGGAAACCAACGACGCCGCGGTCGACGAGCACCTGCAGCGGATTCTGAAACGCTATGGGAAGCTTGTCGATCATCACGAACCGGCCGAGGACGGCGACTACGTCACGCTCCACATCACGTTCTCCCGCGACGGGCAGGTGTTGTCGAGCCTTCAAGACCAGACCGTGGTGCTCAAGCCCAAACTGAGCTTTCGCGATGCCCAGCTGGAGACTTTCGGCGAATTGATCCGCGGGGCCAAAGCCGGCGATCGCCGGGAGGCGACGCTGAAGATCAGCCAGGACGTCGACAACGAACAGATGAAGGGGCAGGACGTCCGCGCTGAGTTCGAGGTGGTCAAAGTCGAAAAGCTGCAAGTGCCCAAGCTCACCCCGGCGTTCTTGAACGAGGTCGGCGGGTTTACGGACGAGGCCGACTTGCGGTCTGCGGTTCGCGAGGAACTGGAACGGCAGCTGAAGTATCGCCAGCAGCAGGCGATCCGGCAGCAGATTACGGGCCAGCTGACGGCCAACGCCAACTGGGCTTTGCCGCCCTCCCTGCTCCGCAAACAGACCAAGCGGGAAGTACAGCGGATGGTGCTCGAGCTGCAATCGGCGGGGTTCAGCAACGACGTGATTCAAACGCACGCCAACGACATTTCCCGCCGCAGCCTGGCTTACACCGAGATGGCGCTCAAGGAGCATTTCATCCTGGAGCGGCTGGCGGAGGAGCACGAGATCGACGCGGAGGCCGATGATTACACGCGGGAGATCGAGTTGATCGCGGAGCAGAGCGGTGCCCCGGTTCGCCGGGTCCGGGCGCGGCTGGAAAAACGCGGCGAGATGGACGCCTTGAGAAACCAGATCATCGAACGCAAGGTGATCGAGTTGATCACCAGCCACTCGCTGGTCGAGGACGTGCCGTACGAACCGCCGGTCGACGATGTGGTGGCCATCGACCATGCCGTCAGCGGCGTGGAGGAACGGGAAGCCATTCCCGAAGCCCATCACGGCGAAGAACCGAAACCGCTGCCGGGGACGCCGACGCACAGCGGATGATGGGGAATCCGGCAGCAAGCCTTCGCGGCGGCGCGCCCGAATGTCATGTCTCTGCCCAAGGCCGCATTATGAGATCCAACGTTCCACCGTGCGCCGGTCCGCGTGGAAGGTGCCAGCAGGACGGGAGTCGCTTCATGCCTATGTCTGACTCGTACGGCTACCAATCCTATCAACGTCAGCGGCAATTGACGCTGGGCGATCTGCTGCTGGAAAACCGCATCGTTTTCCTGCAGGGTGAAATCTATACCGGGAACGCCAACGAAGTGGTGATGAAGCTGCTGTATCTGCAGAGCGAGAATCGCCACAAGGACATTCACTTCTACTTGAATTCACCCGGCGGCGAAGTCGTCGCTACGCTGGCGATCTACGACACCATGCAGATTCTCAGCTGTCCGGTGGCGACCTACTGCGTGGGCCAGGCGGCCAGCGGGGCGGCCGTGCTGCTGGCCGGCGGCTCCCAGGGCAAACGGTTTGCCCTGCCGCACGCCCGCGTGATGCTGCACCAGCCGTACGGCGGCGTCAGCGGCCAGGTCAGCGACATCGAAATCCAGGCCCGGGAAATCCTCCGCAATCGGGAAATGCTGAACGAGATCCTGGCCAAACATACCAACCAATCGATCGAGCGCATCGCCAAAGACACGGATCGGGATTTCTTCCTGAGTGCCGCGGAAGCCAAGGAGTACGGCTTGGTGGACGATATCCTGACCAAGCCCCCGGAGGATGCCGTCAAGGACAAGCTGGAGGACTGACCCCGCGCCCAGCGCTGCGATTCGGACCCGCGCCCGCAGGACTGCAACGCGGCGTTCCCCACGGCGAGAACACGATACGGAGCGAGCCTAACATGCCCCTGATTCCCTACGTCGTCGAAAAGAGCGGTCGCGAAGAGCGCGTCTACGACATCTACAGCCGGTTGCTGAAAGACCGCATCATTTTCCTCGGCTCGCAGGTCACCGACGAAGTGGCGAACGCGATCGTCGCCCAGATGTTGTTCCTGCAGTCGGAGGACCCCAAGGCCGACATCCACCTGTATGTCAACTCGCCCGGCGGCAGCGTGACCGCCGGCCTGGCGATCTACGACACGATGCAGTGGGTGGCCTGCGACGTCGCCACGTACTGCGTCGGGCAAGCCGCCTCGATGGGCTCCGTGCTGCTGACGGCCGGCACCAAGGGCAAGCGTTTCGCCTTGCCCAACGCCCGCATCATGATCCACCAGCCGTTGGCCGGCGTGCAGGGAACGGCCGAGGAAATCCTGATCCATGCCCGCGAGTTCCAGCGGATCAAGCAGCGGATGAACGAGATCCTCATCCGCCATACGGGCCACTCGCTGGAGAAAATCGAGAAGGATACCGACCGCGACTGTTTTATGTCGGCAGACGAAGCCAAAGAGTACGGCTTGATCGACCAGGTGGTCGCCAGCATGCACCTCGTGGCCGCTCCGGCGGCCGAGAAGGGCTCCCGGTAAGCGGCGTTCGAGCCACAAGTGGCGTGAACTGCCGCGGGCGAGGCCTCGATCTTGCGCACGCGGCAAGCGTGTACCACGGAGAAAACGGGCGGCGGTTTCTCGAACGGCGCCGCGCGGATCCTGCCTCTTGCTCCCCAGGCCGCGTCGGCCCGCGCGCGTCCGTCGCTGCCGGCGGACGTCGCCAAGTCCATCTTGGCTCCTGCCGTAGGCCCGGATATACTCTCCCCGCTGCGAAGCGTTGCGACGCCGTCTGGCAACCCGGCTTCCGAAAACGGTTGCGGAATCGGCGTGCCGGACGCCGGATGGTCTGAAGCAGTCGGCCCCGAACGAGGCGGAGTCCAGGACAGGGTGACGCGGAGGCGAGGGCAGCTAGCGATGGCGGTCGAAAGGACGACGCAATACCCGTTTGATTTGGCCCGGCTGGTGGCGGTCCACGTGGAGCAGTCGCTGGGACGTTCCCTGGACGAAACCGTCCTCGTCCGCCTGTTCGAAGTGCTGTACTTCGCCAGCCTGCGGACCGATGAAGGCCGGCAGACCCTGTGTACGGTGAATTTCGTCGACGCCGCCGACCCGGTGGGCGGCGAGTCGCCGTCGTCGATCGCCAACCGCTGGACCGCGTTTCCCTTTGCCCATCCCCTGCCGCTGGACATTCGCGCCGTCACGAAACTGGCCCGGGCCGCCGATCCGGAAGTGGCCTCGTTGAACGTGTTTGCCGACGCCGACGGCGAGTTGTACATCTGGGGCATGGTGGACCAGGAGCCGCGGCAAGGAGATCAACTGGTGCTGTCGCCCGGCGCCGACGTACACCGGCCCGGTCTGTTTCAAGCCACGATCAACGGCTCCGGCAGCATCTGTGTGTACCGCAACGGCGCGCTGTTGGGCAACCTGGCACAGGACGTCCTGGTCGAGGCCCTGTACGACGTGCTCTGGTCCGGACCCGTGCACGCCTTGCTGGCGGACCACCTGCGGAGCTATGTCAACGAAACGCACCCGCACCTGGTCGCCGAATGCGGCTCGCCGCACCCCGCGTGGCTCGAACGGGAATTGCTGCTGCGCTGGCTGAACTCGCTGTCCCGGATTCTGGTCAACATCCAGCAGTACCGGCACGGCGGCGGGCTGGTGATCGTGCCGCGGGCCGATTTCGACCGCTCGAACGTCAAGTACCGCATCCAGTACGACCGGCTCAGTTCCGCCGTGGTGGGACTGGTGCGAACGCACCTGCAACGCTCGCAGAGCATGAGGGCGCTGATGGAGGCGGCCCAGGGCGAGGGTCCGGGCAACCTGTACGCCTCGCTGGCCGCGCTTCGCGACATGCACGTCGAAGTGGAGCAACGCAAGGAGGAGGTGCTCGGCTGTCTGCGCTGGATCGCCGGGTTGTCTTGCGTGGACGGCGTCGTGCTGCTGGACAAGCAGTTGACCGTCCACGGGTTCGGCGTGGAACTGCGGGCCGACAGCACGCTGGCCGAGGTCTACATGGCCGGCGACGCCGAGGCCAAGCCGTCTCGACTGCGGCGCGTGGAAATCACGCAATTCGGCACCCGGCATCGGGCCATGATGCGCTACTGCTTTGAACGCCTCGGCTCCCTGGGCTTCGCCATCTCTCAAGACGGCGGCATCCAAGCCATGATGCGGATCGGCGATCAACTGATCGCCTGGGAGAACATCAACGTGGCGTTGGCGCTGAACGCCGAAGATTTCTCCGCCGCCAGTCCCCGCCGCTCCCCCATCCTCCGCTGGTTCGGCGTGCGGGCGTTCCGCTGACCGCAGCCAATCGCTGCGCTGCGTCGCGTCCGCAGGCGATGTGTTGCCGGGCGCGTCCGGCAGAACACCCTCCACTTGTCCCGAACCTGCACCGAAGGATGGAGCCTGTTCACCGTCGCGAGTCAGCCGGCCAAGGCGTTGGCTCTGCGGATCGTCACTCTTTTTCGTTGCGGCAGAACTCCAGTCGGCTGGCTTTCCCACGCTCGTACAAGGCCATTCAACGCGAATGATTCCAGTTCCTTCCGACCTCCGTAGCGATCGTGGCAATCGCGGCCTCCAGGTCCAACGTCTCGGCGGGGAATTCCGCCGACCCATCGGGCCATCGCGCCGTGCGGACCGATTTTGGGGAGAGCCACGGATTCGGGAACTCACCCTCCTGCGAACACCGTTTCAGGCGTTCCAGGGCGGTCGCCGTGGCCGGACGTTGCTCAGGCCGACAGACAGCGAGTTCCCCGCTGCCGCCGGCCAACGCTTCCGCTTCCTGCCGGCCAGATTCCAGTTCCGCGGGCAAAGCGTCTCCGGCCTCGTCTGTGGCGGGGAGCCAGAACCGCGCGTCAACGTCGGCGGTCAACACAGACTCGCCCTCCCCGTCGCCCGCCGTCGGAATCGGTCCCATCCCAAACGCGTTGATGTAGTTGATGACCACCAAGACATCGGCAGGGCCAATCGCGCCGTCGCCGTTTGGATCCAGGAACGGCGGCGGAGCCAACGCGGGCGGTGAACCGGTCGCCAAATCGCGGGACCCTCGGGCATTGATCTCGTTGATAAGAGCCAACACGTCGCCCGCGGTGATCTGGCCATCGTTGTTGATGTCACAGTGATGACGTGGGTTCCGCCACGCCGCTCCGACGCTGATCGTAAAGTCAGCCGTACTCGTGCTCCCGTCCGAACTCGCCGCCTTGACCGTAATCGCTTGGCTCGTCCACGGTCCATCATCCAGGGTCCCTGCCACGCTCACCACGCCCGTCGATGCGTTGATGCGGAACCTTCCTCCCGCGTCCTCCGTCAAGCTGTAGCTGACCGCGTCTGTGGCGTCGCCGTCCACCGCCCAGACCGTAATCCCCACCGTCGTGCCGATCCCCGCGTTTTCCATCACCTCGTTCGGCGCGGCGTCCACATCCGTTACCAGCCCCACGTCAAACTCATTCACATCCGTCACCGACACACGCACGCTTTGAACGGTCGTGCCCCCCGCGCCGTCGTCGGCCGTGACTTGCAGCAGATACACATTGTCCAAGTCCGCATCGGCCGGCGCTTCGTAGTCTGGCGCCATCTTGAATCGCAACGCCCCGGAAACGATCTCGAACTTGTCTTGGTCCGCACCGCCCGTGATGCGGAAGGCGACCGTCTGTGCCGGCACGTCCGCATCCGTCGCCGCCAGGGTCACCACCGTCGTCGTGCCCTCCCGCACCTCGGGCGCGGCGTCGGACGTGAACACCGGATGGTTGTCGTTCACCGGCGTCACGGTGATCGTCACCTCGGCTTGGGCCTTGCGGCCGGCCGCATCGCTGACCTCGTACGTAAAGCTGTCCGAGAAGTGCTCGCTCCCGTCGTGCGCGTAGCTGAACGTCCCGTTGGCGTTCAGCGTCAGCGTCCCGTGCGCCGGCGCCACCACCGGCGTCGGGTTCACCGTCAGCGTGTCGTTCGGCAGGTCCGCGTCCGTGTCGTTGGCCAGCACGCACGTCGCCCCGCCCACCAACGCCGTGGCCGTTCCACCTTCCGCCACCGCGATTGCATCGGCCGCTGCCACCGGCGTGTTGTCATTCACCGGCGCCACGGTGATCGTCACCGTCGCCGTGTCCGTCCGCGCCGGCCCCGGCCCCCCGTCGCTTACCTCGACCGTGAGCAGGAACTGCGGCGTAGTCTCGATGTCCAGCGTGCTGCTGTCCGCCACCGTCAACTGACCCGTCGACGCGTTGATCTCAAACGCCCCCGACCCGTTCCCCGCCGTGATGCTGTAGCTGAACGCATGCGTCGCGTCCGCGTCCGTCGCCGCCAACGTGCCCACCGCCGCACCGTTGGCCGAATTTTCGGAAATGTTGAACGCCGCGTCGTCCAGCACCGGCGCGAATTCGTTCACGTCCGTCAGGTTGACCGTCACCGGCGCGGTGTCCGTCCGCGCCGGCCCCGGCCCCCCGTCGCTCACCTCGACCGTCAGCACAAAGTGCGGCGTCGTCTCGATATCCAGCTTGCTGCTGTCCGCGACCGTTAGCTGGCCCGTCGACGCGTCGATCCCAAACGCCCCCAAGCCGTTCCCCGCCGTGATGCTGTAGCTGAACGTAAACGTCGCGTCCGCGTCCGTCGCCGCCAGCGTGGCCACCGCCGTATCGGTGGCCAAATTCTCGGGAATGCCGAACGTCGCGTCGTTGAGCACCGGGGCGAATTCGTTCACGTCCGTCAGGTTGATCGTCACCGTCGCCGTGTCCGTCCTCGCCGGCACCGGGATCCCATCGCTCACCTCCACCGTGAGCACGAACTGCGCCGTCGTCTCCCGGTCCAGCTTGCTGCTGTCCGCCACCGTCAGTTGGCCCGTCGACGCGTTGATCTCAAACGCCCCCAACCGGTTCCCCGCCGTGATGCTGTAGCTGAACGCATGGGTCGCGTCGGCGTCCGTCGCCACGACCGTCCCTACCGCCGTCCCGTTGGTCGAGTTCTCCGGCACGCTGAACGTCGCTTCGTTCAGAACCGGGTCGAATTCGTTCACGTCCATGGACGCCACGCTTAGGTTCTGAACGGTCGCTCCGCCTGCGCCGTCGTCCGCCGCGACTTCTACCAGGTAGATGTTGTTGCTGTCCGAATCCGTCGGCGCTTCGTAGTTCGGCCCCGCCTTGAACTGAAGTTCGTTCCCGTTCACGATCTCGAACTTGGTCTGATCCACGCCGCCCGTGATGCAGAAGCTGACCGTCTGCGCCGGCCGGTCGGCGTCGGTAGCCGCCAACGTCACCACCGCCGTCGTGTTTTCCGGGATGCTCGGCGTGGCGCTGGACGTGAACACCGGGCAGTTGTCGTTCACGGGGTTGACGCTGATCGAGAATGGATTGGCGGCGGTTTCGTTGCCGGCGAGGTCTTTGACGGTAAAGGTGAACACGTCACTGGCGGTTTCGGTGTCGTCGTGGGTATAAGTGATTTTTCCGGCCGCGATGTCGGCTTGAGGGAAGGAGGCGCCAGAGGCGAGGGCCGAGCCGTCCCGCTGCAACTGGCCGTGGCTGGGTGCATCCTGAATGGTAAAAATCAAGGAGGCCGTGGCACTGTCAGCATCCGTGGCCGACAGGTGGCTGCCGGCCAAGATTAATGTCGCCCCTTCGGAGATCGTCGCGTTCTGGTGGTCCACCACGGGCGAGGCCGTGTCGACGGTGATGTTCAGCGCGGCGGACGCAACGCTCACATTTCCCGCAAGGTCGGTTTGGATGGCCTTTATCTGGTAGGTCCCGGGTGCCAAGGAGATGTCCTTGGTGAATGATCCGTCCGGCACGGGCGCGGTCCCAAGCGACTCACCGGCATCGATCGCCCCGTCGTTGTCTGCGTCGGCGAACAACTCCATCGTCGCGCCGGCCTCGCCCGAACCGGTAATCGTCAGGGCGTCGGTGTACCTGGTGATGTTGTCGGCATTGGACGCGCCGGTGTCGTCGGCTGGATCCAACTCCAGTCCGGTCGGAGACTGCGCGATCGTATCGACCAACACCGTGAACGCGCCCGAATTGCCGCTCACATTCCCCGCCGCGTCCGTCGCCGTAGCGATGAAAGTGTAACTACCCGGTGGCAGAATCGTACCTCTCAAGTCGAAGTGCCAAGCCCCATCTACGTCGGCCACCGTGGTGCCGATGCTCGTGCCGTTCTTGAAGACGGCGACGGTGCTGTTGCCGTCCGCGGTGCCGTAGATCACGAGCGTCTGATCGCTGGTGATGCCGTCGGGGGGCGAGAGGCCTGTCTCGCTGGCGATCCCCGTAACCACCGGCGTGCCCGGTGCCGTGGTGTCGACGACCACGCTGAACGGCGGGCTCATGTTCCCCGCCGCATCCCTGGCGGTAAAGCTGTAACTCCCCTGCGGCAGGCTCGTGCCCCTGTCGTCGAAGCTCCAAGCTCCCGACCCGTCGGCCATCGCGGTGCCGATGCTCGCGCCGTTCTGGAGGACCGTGACCGCGTTGTTAGCTTCCGCGGTGCCGTAGATCACGAGCGCCTGATCGTTGGTGACGCCGTCGCTGACCGAGAAGCCCGTGTCGCCGGCAATCCCTGTCACCGCCGGGCCCGCGACGTACTCATAGGCGGCCACCGCGGTCTGGTCAACGGAGAAAGTCCAGCTGTATGTCGGTTGATTCGTGAGCAGATTGCCCTGAGCGTCTTTCCAGCCGATGAAGGTCCAGCCCGGCCACTCAGGCGCTGTGAGCGTCACCGTATCACCGACCGGCACCGAGTAGTCGTAGTCCGCGTAGTTAGCGCAGTTGCCGTCGATCCAGTGCCAGACTTGATTCCCCTGCAAATCAAACCAGGGCCCGGGGGGATTCATCTGCACAGTGAGCAGTCCCATGCGACCGATGCGGAAGTCCGTTCGGGACGCGTCGGTGACCGACGGGTCGCTCAGGGAAGTCACGCGAACTCGGTAGTGACGGCCATCGGGGAGACCCGATATATCCCACGAGAAGCAAGGGGCGTTGTACGGCAGCGATGCTGCTCCGGCGATCGTCTGCCAAGTCTGACCACTGTCAGAGGAGTACTCTAATTTGACCTTCTCGCCTGCGGTAAAGTCCATCCCACCAGCGTTCCAGCGGACCAACATCGGCCTGTCGGAGTCCACGACCTCGCAGTTGACCGGCGAGAGCATCTGCAGGTGTCGTCCGTCGGGTGCCGCCAGCAGTTGGAGCGCCGGATCTCCCAACAAGGCCACGTTCCACCGATCACCGATGCGACTCCCAGCCCATCCCAGGCCGTCCCAGGCCGCGGCCTGTCCGAGCGTCGCCGCCCCTTCGAGTATTCGCGCACAGATGGCCAGGGGTAAGGGGGTGTCCCACAGATCCATGGCTCGCACGCCTCCCAGGTAGGCAACCGCCCCGCCGTGCGGATTCCGGAGCAGGGCCTCGGCCAGACTCGGCTCCGCCAGGTCGAACGCCGCCGTGCTGCAGGAAACTGCCATGAAGATGCTGGGCCGCGCGGCATTAGTGAGCAGAGGGGCCATGCCCGTGTCGACGTTGGCTGTCTCTCCGCCCCATGCTCCGGGGTTGCCATGACCGTGGAGAATCACGGTCTCGTATCCCCAATCCAGACGTTCCAGGAGGTGCTCGTAGCTGAGGTCGTAGTCCCCGGACTGATGAGTGTCCCAACGCGTGAAGGTGTCTTCAAAGTCGTCTACCTGGGCCATCTGCCCTACCGGTTGGACCATCTGCCAGTACTGGGATCGCAGCAACTGCTCGCTGCGGCTGATCAACTCGTGGTCCTGCTGGTCGGGAGCCCGGGCGGTGCCGGTCTCGTAGCTAGGCCCCGCACTGCCTGCCAGGAGCAAAGTGCGGGAGTAACCCGCGGGGGGCGAGTTCTCGTAAGTCACAAGCTTGCCGATGTAGTCCTGTACCTGCTGGCCGGAGCGTACGGGGATTCGGCCGACCATGACCTGAGGATGCACGTCGGCATCTTGATCCTCCGCCTCGGCGTAGACTCCATTGGCGTTGGAATCCCAAGTGCCCGTCAGGACCCCATAGTAAAGGTCGCAGGGACCGGACTGGTTGGCATACTCGCCCAGGAGCCGCGCCGGCACGATACTGTCGTCGCCCCCGATTGCCAGCCAGCGCGTGCCGTGGTGCTCGTAGTAGTCCTGAACGCAGTTGCGAATCTTGGTTTGGAGATCATTGCCGCCATCAGGGCGCGTGCCGTCGTAGTGGGCGGCGATCCATTCCACGGTGATCAGCTTTCCTGGCTTTCCCTCCGCCGTTCGGCGATCAACCAGCGGCTGGAAAGACGCCGCCAGCGCGTCGTTGGTGATCAGCAGATACTCGGCATCTACGGTGCCGGAGCACGTCGGAACGATCGGCGAAAACTCGGAAGTGTTGCCAGTCGTGTCGGTGGCCGTGGCGGTGATGCCCCCAGGCCGCACGGGCACTTCGTACGCGAAGTGTCCCGTCGGATCGGCCGTGAAGACGGTCAGGGAGACCCGCGCATCGCCCCGGCCATACAGGTTGTCGGTCTGGAAGAGCTCGATGGTTGCGCCGGGGCACGCTCGGCCGGCGATACGCACGAAACCACCGGCCGCACCCGGCTCGCGGTACAATTCGGGATAGTTCAACGTGCCGTTGGCGCCGCCATCTACATCCCCCGGATCGTTGGGCGACCAGCCATCGCCGTTGAGGTCAAGATCGGCGGCCATGTTCGCGTAGATCACGTTGCGGCGGATTCCATTGCCCGTGCTGGTGTCTCCCCAGACTCTGACGCCGTTCAAGCCGTTTCCAGAAATCACGTTTCGGGCACCGGCCGCTGCTCCGCCGATGGTGTTGTTGGAGCCGCCGGTACTGATGCCGTTCCAACCATTACCCAGGGTAGCACTGCCAGCCGCGTTGGTGCCGATGCGATTGCCCTGAATGATGTTTCCGGTCGCCGACGCGCCGTTAAGGACAATTCCATCCCACGAATTTCCCGAGATCACATTGCGGGCACCAGCGACGACTCCGCCGATCGTGACCTGGTGACATACTGATTCGAGACTGACGCCGGCACCCTGATTACCCAGAGCCGAATTGCCATCGGCCCCCAGCCCGATGTAGTTGCCCTGAACCGAAGCACCGACCGCATCGATCAGCTGGATGCCGTGATAGCCGCTGCCGGCGATGATGTTGCCCTCGTGCGTTCCCGGCCCGCCGATGACCGTATCGTGGGTGGTGCCCCCGACCCACACGCCGGCACCGCGGTTGGCCGTTCCGGTGACTTCCATTCCCGTCCGATCCGTACCGATGTAGCAACCCAAGACTTGATTCCGATCTGCCGCCGTCCCTTGGCCATAGATATGCACACCTGCCCACCCGTTCTGAATTACCAGATTGCGTACGATGTTGTCAGAGGACCGAACGGAGACAATGTCAAACGTGTCTTTTCCTCGAAGCACGATATCCGGCAAAAAATCGCCGTTGACGTCGCCGTCGATGGTTGTGCCACCGCTGGTGTCGGACAATGGGGGCAGCGCGGTTTGCAGTTGGATCACACTGCCCACGGGCAAGCTGAAGCGGATTCCGTCAGGGCCGGCGGCTGAGTTGGCCTGGGCAATGGCGGCCCGGAGCGACCCGGAACCGCTGTCAGCGTCAGTGCTCACGACAAGGGAGAGCAAAGCTCTGCTTTCGAGAGACTCGAACCGGATGGACCTCGTCCGCTGATTCGAGCGCCGACCGAGCGTGGCCCGAAAACGCCGTCCGCTCCGTCGCCGGAAAGCCGGCTGACCCGGGGCGGCCTGTGTGGAACTGTGCTTCCCACCTGCTCGCTTCGTACAGAACTGGGGAAACCCAGCGATGATGGACATGATCCGCCCTCTGCTAGACGAAGCAACCGGAGTGCAGAAGCCCAGAGATGCGCATTTGCCCCACCGACGAACCGCGACAACCCTCGCGAAGGCAACGCCTCCCACTAAGCGTAATTATGCGCAGGCGACTCCGCCGACACAAGAAAAGCATTCCCCGCATGGTTCCGGAAGATGAATCTCGATCCTCATGGCCGGACCATACCGCAGCCCTGCGGTCCTCGATCATTCGCCGTGAGATCGCCGCCGCTTTGGGGACCTCAGGTTCCAGGCGGTGACGGCCGCACCTTTGCCGCCGAGGTATCCTTTGACGATGCATCTCCGGCGGTCGTAGGTGAGGGACTCCGACCGGCGGTCGGTGCCCGCCAGCCACGGCAGAGGGTCGTCACTCCTTCTCGTTCGGACAGAACTCGAGCAGGCAGAGGCCGCGCGGCGGCAGATCGAGTTGCCAAACCGGATCGCGGGTGTCGAACTGGCCCAGGCGCTGCCGGCCAGACTCGTCGATGCGATACACGGCACAGCGGGCGGGCAAGCCGTACGTTTGGACGTCGATGGGCAGCTGCAGTCGGAGCGGCTCGTCATGGATGCTGGCTAGGGCGATGGCCACGTTGCCGTCCGCGGCCCGCCACGCGCCGGCGAGGGCGACGGGATAAGTCCGCTTTGAGGCCCGCAGAGGCGTGTACACGCCGATCTGGGCGACGTCGATTTCCTGTTGTGGCACGTCGAGCGCCGGGGGACGCAGCCAGGTGCCGTACAGCAGGTACTTGAGCGACCGCATCCGCGTACGAACCAGCCGCGTCACGTAGTCGATTTCCTCGGGGCGTTCCTGCAGTTGTGAAGGCAGGAAATTGGCCAACATGGGCTGCATGCCCCAGGCGAAGGTCCGCGCCTGTTCCAGGAGAAACTGCTGGCTGAGCTTGCGGTCCAGCAACGTCAGCGTGCCCGGCAGGGTCTTGTCGGCCGGCCATTTCTCGTCGTAGGGCGGATGCACCAGTCCGGCGTAATTGCCGAAGACGATCGTGCTGCCGTGGTACACGGCCTGGAAAAACGGGATCGGTTCCCAGACGGGACTCGAACCGATGCGGTCCGCGCTGACGCTCAGCGCCAGCGTCAGATCCAGATTCCCGATCCACGGCTCGCCGCAGAACTCGCCGCCCAGCGCCACGCGGCCGCGCGTCGCACAGCGGTCGCGGATCTCGCCGGTGAGCGCCGCCAGACCGTCGGTCCAGTACCGGCCGGTTCCCAGGATGTGGCCGTGGCTGGGATCGTAACAGCTGGCCATGACGCCGGTCTGATCCATGTACACGCCGTCCGCCTTCAGGCCGCAGAAGACCTCCTCGGCCAGACCGGCGTACTTGTCGCGCCAGAAGCGAGTCCCGATGCACATCGGCACGCAGGGCGACTTCATGAAGACGTTGTAGACCTCCGGGCGGACCTTGCCGTCCGGTCCTTTGACTGCGTAACGCTCGGCCCCCTCGTCGATCCAACTCTGGGTCTGCATTCCCCACAGGCGCTGGTTCATGTACAGGATCGCGTGGACGTCCTGTTGGCGCGCGGCGGCCAGGGCGGCCTGAAACGGTTCGGCGCCTTCGCGGGGCGGCAGGTATTCCGGGAATCCGGCGTCATAAGCGCAGTTGTGCCACCAGTGCCAGAGCACGCTGACGGGCGTCTGGAGATGTTTCCGCATCACCGTCGCCGGCTCCAGCACGCCTGGCGACCGTCCGCGGTTCCAGATCCACAGGCCAGTTTCGGACAACCAGGCCGGCGTCAGCTGGCGGCGCAGCCGGCCGCGCGCGGCGATTGCTTGGGCCGCTGGCGATTCGCGATACAGCCGCGCCGCGGTCGTCCAGTCCCCATGAAACGCTCCCAGCACCACCGCAAAAGGAAGGCGGAACTCGGCCAGCTCGGCGGCCTCCTGTTCCGGCTCGTGAACGACCTCGAAATGGACTCGCCCCTGGCCATCGCTCCACAACGCAAGTTCCTTACGGTAGCCCTGGGAATCGTCGCACGCCGCGTAGAAGCCGGGACCGTGGTCCTGATAGAAGGCCAGGCAGGGCATGTTCAAGGGAAACGGATACGGCCAGACGAGCCGCGTGCCCTGGTTGTTCTTGCCCCGCGTCAGAGAGCGGGGGTTGCGGGCCAACGCGCCTAGCGCCCGCGGAACGGCGAGGACCTCGTCGTCCCGCTCCCGCACCCTGGGCACGCGGGGAAAGCGGACCTGCGTCAGCCGCAGGCTCTTTGGTTTCGCGACCGACAGTTCCCAGCGGCTGAGCGATTCGTCCTGTTGGCCCAGCCGGATCAGGACCTCCACGCGCAGCGGCTCCTTGCCGGGGGCCGCTACCTTGTCCCAGACGAGCCGCAATCCGGGTTGATCACCGGTCAAACGTTCGATCTTGGGCAGCCCTGCTTGCTCGGCGCTCAACGTGTACGACGTCTCGCCGTCGCGGGCCGCGATCTGCCACAACGCCAAGGGCTCGGTGCTGTCGGCGAGTTGATTGTAGCCCTCCGGCAGTTGAGCCAACTGCCGGAGCGTTCCGTTGGCAGGATCCAGTTCGATCTGCAACTTGCTGTCCGCGAGGCGAACGGTCTCGGTTTTGGCGGTGCCGCCTTGCTCGGCTGCGGACACCGGAACGGACAAGGCCAAGGCAGCCAGCGACACCAAGGACGCGAATCGAGACATGGTTCCCTCCGCAGATGGAAGCTGGGGTCAGACGTACAGAATTCAGTTTTCGCGGCCCATGGTCCAGCCGCGTGGAAGACGCCGTCCCCGCGAAAATTGAATTCTGTACGTCTGACCCCTTGGTTCGCCTGGAATGCGCGACGAACTTGCGCCGCGCACTGCGCCGGAAGTCGGCGGTCACTCTTCGACGGTCACCTCGACCGGGTCGCATTCCCACAGGCCGTGCTTGGTGCAGTACGCGATGGCGGTCAATTCCAGTTTCTTGCCGGTGGGCACAATCTGGAAGGTCACCTCGGCCTGCCCCTTCTGGCCTTGGCCGCCCAAAGCGCCCGCGACGAAACCGGCCTCGGCCAGCAACGTCTCGCGGTTGTACAGGGCGACGCTTTTGATGTAGTGGTCGTTGTCGTCCGGATGCGTGTACTCTTTGCCCACGCGCACCGTGACGGGGAACTTCTGTCCGGCCTTGGCCGTGGCCGCGCACGTGAGGAACGGCGAGTGCCGGTCGATGTAGTCTTTTTTGGCTTCCCGGTCGACGGTCGAAATGTCCACGTAACGGTTGATCTTCGGCATGGTTTCCTCCATTGCGGTTGAAATGTTGAACGGTCACAACAACCCGTAAGGGTGCGGCGGGAAAGAAACTCACGCAGAACGGGTTGAACACCCATCCTGGACGGGACGGGCTGAAGACCCATCCTACGTGAAGAACTGTCCGCGCGACATATTCTAGCGTCTGGAGCGCCCGCTGCCAGGATGCCAGGCAGGCGGGGAACGGCAGACGCTCGGAGACTTCTTTCTCGGAATATGCGGTACGGGGCGTTTCAGGCAGCCTTGGACCGGACCATAATAGGCGGTGCCCGGTTGAGTGCGGCAGAGTCGTCAGCGGCAGGGGCAACGTCCCGTGCGCGGCAAGTGCCTGCCCTCATTTTCAACCGGCGTCCAGAGGAGGTTCTGCCATGAAACGTCGCCAAGTGTTGCAAACGTTGGGTTCGGCCGTGCTGGGATTTCCGTTCGCAGGGCGGCTTGCAGCGGCTGATCGGAAGCGCCCCGACAAGATTCTCTTTTTCACCCGCAGCGTGTTGTTCGAGCATTCGGTGGTTCACCGGCAGGGCGACGAGCTGTCGCTGGCTGAGAAGGCGTTGGCAAGTCTGGCCCGGCAGATTGACTGCGACGTCGAATGCACTAAGGACGGACGGGTCTTCGATCGGGCGCTGGATCCCTACGCAGCCGTCGTGTCGTACACCTGCGGGCGGCCGGCGGATTTGATGAAGCCGGACAGCCGGGATCGCAGTCCGCCGCTGTCGGAAAGCGGCTGGAAGAACCTGGACGCGGCCGTGCGTGAGGGGATGCCTTACGTGGCGGTTCATCCGGGCCTTTGGCTGCTGCCCGAGGCTGGCGGGGCCGACTGCCTGGGACATGGCACCCAGCAGGTGGCCCGGATCCAGGTGGTCTCGCCGCAGTTTCCCGGCGCAGAAAAACTGGGGGACTCGTTTTCGTTGCTGGAGGAATGGTTCTCCCTGATTCGCTTTGCCCAAGACCTGCACGTGATCCTGGTGCAGGATTGTGCCGGGATGAACAAGGACGCGCCGGCCGACCGTCGCTGCTACGATCGGCCGCCGTTTCCATCGACGTGGGCGCGGATGCACGGCAAGGGGCGCGTGTTCTACACTTCGTTAGGCCACCGCGAAGACGTGTGGTCGAACCAGATCTTTGAACAGATCCTGCGGGGCGGCCTGTCCTGGGCGCTGGGACGCGTGGATGCCGACATCACGCCGAACATCGCCCAGGTGGCTCCGCAGGCCAATGCGTTCCCAAAGACATGAACCAGTTCAGCGAGCGGTGTGGCGTTAGCCCACCGGTCTTCCCCGGGCTTTGCCTGTCGACAGCAAAGGAACCGGTGGGCTGACGCCGCACCGTTCGCCGAGTCTGTGAAGTCCCTGAAGATGCAAGACAACTCCCAGGAGATACGGCAATGAGCAAAGCGGAACAGGCCGGCACGTCCGGAGCGATCCGGTCGTCCTCAGCGCAACTGACGCGGCGGGATCTGTTGAAAACGGCTGCGGCCAGCGTGTGGACGGTGCCCGTTCTGGTCCCGGCGCGCGTGCTGGGCAAGGACGGGACCGTGGCGCCCAGCGAGCGAATCCTGCTGGGCGGCGTCGGACTGGGCGGACGGGGGAGGGCGGTTCTGAAAGAGATGCTGGCCGAACCGGATGTCCAGTTCCTGGCCATTTGCGACCTGAACAAGAGCCGGCGTGAAATTGTCAAAAAGATGGTGGATGACAAGTACGGCAACCAGGACTGTGCGATGTCCTCCAACATCCGCGAGTTCCTGGCCGAACGTACGGACATCGACGCCATCGTGACGGCCACCGGCGACCGCTGGCACGCGCTGGCGGCTACGCTGGCAATGCGGGCGGGCAAGGACGTGTACTGCGAAAAGCCCTCCTCCCTGACCATTGCGGAAGGCCAGATGGTGGTCGAAGCAGCCCGGCGATATGGACGCGTGTACCAGACCGGCACGCAGGGCCTGAGCATGCCCAATCGGGTGTACGGCATCGAGCTGGCCCGTTCCGGCCGCCTGGGCCAGCTGCACACCGCCTATGCCCAAATCGCCCCGTGGGAAAACGCCCTGATGCGCCGCGATTGTCTGCCCGCGGAACCCGAACCGCCGAAAGACGAGTTGGACTGGGATGCGTGGCTCGGCCCCTGTCCCTGGCGGCCCTACAATTCCGCTTACGTCCGCGGCGCGTGGCGGGGACATTGGGACTTTCACACCAGTTGCATCGGAGAATGGGGCGCGCACACGATCATGCAGGTTCAGGCCGGGATCGGCGCGCAAGACACGTCGGCGATCGAATACGAGTACGTGGACAATCCGTTCGGCGACGGGCTGGTCGCCCGCTATGCCAACGGCGTCAAGCTGGTGTTGTCCCTGAAGCAAGAGTGCTGGCCCGGCGTCTCCGGCCAACGGTTCGACGGCAGCGAGGGCTGGATCGCCAACTCGGGCGGCGAGCACGACCAGTCGCGCGCCTCGTCGCCAGCGCTACTGGGCGACGTCCAGAAGATCTTGGACGAGTACACGGCCCGCACCGGCCGGCCGCTGAACCACACCCGCAACTTCCTCGACTGCGTCAAGTCGCGCAGCCAGACGGCCGCCTATCCGGAGGCCATGCACCGCGCCATGACCACGGTGCATGCCGCCAATATCTGCATGTGGTTGGGGCGGAACCTGAAGTACGATCCGGTCAAGGAGGAGTTCCTCGACGACCCCGAAGCCAACCGGCTCCGAGCGCGGACGATGCGTGCGCCGTGGATCGCGTAGGCGGGATCGGCCCATGGCCCATCATCCAGTTGACGGGCAGGCCGGCGTTCCTCTAGGCTGTAGTCAGGAGGTTGACGGCGATGCAAATCCCAGTGCTGGTTGAACCGACGTCCGAGAAGAAGTCTCGAGCGACTAGTGGTGATCCGCTGAGACTCGAGACTGAGGCATCTGTGGACGGATTCAATCTCATCCGATCGAAGAATTGACGACAACGGTTATCACGGTCGAGGAGCACTTGTCGGGCTGGTACGCGCCGCTGAGCCGGGCCGAAGATGCCAAACGCATTGCGCGGGCGTAAATGCGGTTGGCTGACGCAGCATTCCCACCCTCATGGACGGCGTGATTCACTGCGTTCTGACCCGAACCCCTCGCGACCGTCCGTCACGCCAGCCTTCGTCGGCGCGGCTTCGTCGAGGCTCCCTTCCGTGGCCTAAGCATCGTTCGAGAAATAACTGTCCCGTGTCTATTGCCGACCATCCCAGCAACGGTGGCCGAAATAACTTCCCGGACTTCGGCCACCACGCTGCCTGCCAGCGTGGAGCCATGTTCAGCACCAGCCGTCGGCCCCCTCCACGCTCCCTTCGGCCACCACGCTGCTTGCCAGCGTGGAGCCATGTTCCGCACCAGCCGTCGGCCTCCTCCACGCTCCCTTTGGCCACCACGCTGCTTGCCAGCGTGGAGCCATGTTCCGCACCAGCCGTCGGCCTCCTCCACGCTCCCTTCGGCCACCACGCTGCTTGCCAGCGTGGAGCCATGTTCCGCACCAGCCGTCGGCCCAGCCCGAACCGTCGTCCAGCCACTGAGTCCAGCATCTTGAACACCGCTCCACGCTGGCAAGCAGCGTGGTGGCGAAGCAGCCGATTTCGTGCAGATATCTGGTCTTGAACACCGCTCCACGCTGGCGAGCAGCGTGGTGGCGAAGCAGCCGATTTCGTGCAGATATCTGGTCTTGAACACCGCTCCACGCTGGCAAGCAGCGTGGTGGCGAAGCAGCCGATTTCGTGCAGATATCTGGTCTTGAACACCGCTCCACGCTGGCAAGCAGCGTGGTGGCGAAGCAGCCGATTTCGTGCAGATATCTGGTCTTGAACACCGCTCCACGCTGGCAAGCAGCGTGGTGGCGAAGCAGCCGATTTCGTGCAGATATCTGGTTTTGAACACCGCTCCACGCTGGCAAGCAGCGTGGTGGCGAAGCAGCCGATTTCGTGCAGATCGCAGGGAGAAGTTGTTTCGGCGTCCGTTGCCACGGGGTGTGATGGCTACTCTGACGAGGCGACAGTTATTTTTCGAGCGATGCTAAGGAGCGCGAGCGTCCCCCGGTTCCAGGGTCGAAACCGGGGGACGCTCGCTGCCGTTGACCAAAACGTGATCAGTAACGCCGTTCGCCACCGCCGCCACGCCGTCCGCCGCCGCCGCCGCGGTCTTCTCGCGGACGAGCTTCATTCACCGTCACTCGGCGACCGGCAATTTCCGTGTTGTTGATGTTCTCGATCGCTTGCTTGGCCTGAGCCTCATCAGGCATCTCGACGAACGCAAAACCGCGGGGACGCCCCGTTTCGCGATCCTTGATGACACTGACCGACGAGACGTCGCCGAATTGGGCAAAAGCCTGCCGCAAGTCGTCTTCCGTCGCGTTGTACGACAAATTGCCGACGTAGATGTTTGTCACAACACCGTTCCTTTACAAAAAACCCAACTCGCAGATAGCGGTTCCCAGGCCCCTGGTTGACCCGCCAGAACACAATCTCCAACGATCCTAGATTTTAACGATCGCCCCCAACTGAACAACGCCGCTCCAGCAGTTCTCGAAAACTACGTCCAAAACGCCCAGCTACGAACTGGCTATTTGTCGTCCAGATAGAAGTCGTGTTGAAACAGTTGCCGCAGCGCTTCCAGGACGTGCTCGGCATCCGGACCCTGAGCGGTCAATGTCAGGACGCGGCCCTTGCCGGCTCCCAGCGAGAGCAGTTGCAGCACGCTGCTGGCGTCCGCTTTCTGCTCCTGGGAACAGACGACCACCTGGGACTGGTATTGGCCAACCGTTTCGGCGATGGCCAATGCGGGGCGGGCGTGCAAGCCGGCAGAGCGAGCCACGACAACTTGACAAGTTGCGGTTTGTTCACTCATGAGTCCGCCCTCCTGCTGGTCACACGTCCATTCCCGCCTGACACAACCGACACTATTCGGTGCCGGCATGTCGTCGCGCGTCATTTTGGGTTCCGCGACCTCTTGTTCGTCTGCGCGAGAAAAGCAAGAGGACCGCGGAGTTGCATTGCACGCGGAGTCCGCACCGGCTGGCTGCCGCCCCACGACAAAAACTGAAACAGGTAGCAACGGCGGGCCAACCCGACTGCAGCGCTGCTCGATTTTACTGAGGCGACGGTCGGCTCGATAGCACAGACCTGTCGCCGGAAGATCATGCTAGCAAAGTTTTTTGGTGATTTTCGTTGGTCCGGCGCTCGTTCGGCGACAAAGCGTGTTATATTGCTCGCCATTCGTCATGCGAGGGGCCAGGGCGGGCCCGCCATCTTGGCTCACTTGCGGTCCAATTCACAGGTTCTCTTTGGGGGAAGGAGCCCATGGCCCAGACACGCATCCCACTCAGCAAGGCCGATGAAAAAGCACGGATTCTGAGAGAACGTTTGGAGATGAGCACGGCCGAAATCGGACTGACCGTGCGCACCACCAACTGCTTGGAAGAACGCGGCATCTTCACCGTTCGCGACTTGCTGAACTGCACGCCGGACGACTTGCTGAGCATTTCCAACTTCGGCGAAAAGACGCTCGAAGAAGTCTACAAAGCGCTGGAGGGGTTTGGATTCCCACGCCAACAGCCTCAGCCGGTGGGCGTCTAGGCCGAGTGGCTTCACGGAGTTGCCGATTCGACGGAACGGCGCCCCGCGAAGGCCAACTGAGGCCCCATGCCGGCAACGTCTGGCAGGCCCCGCCTCCGTTTGCCGTGACCGTTCAGCGCGAATTCGCGCCGGGGCGTCGCGGCGATTGGACTTTTGCGCCGGGGGCGTAGGAAACGCTGCCGTGAGGGGCCAGTTCATAGCCCCAGGCGTCGATGTAGTGCGGGGCGGGGCGGAAGTCGTCGCCGATCTTTTTCAGTTGGGCCTGCAAGCGGGAATCGAGATCGGCGCGCAGCGAAGCCCATTCGGGCCGCTCGATCAAATTCTCCAGTTGATGCGGATCCTGCCGATCGTCGAACAGCAGCCACGGGCCTTCCAAGCCGCGGACGTAGGTGTAGCGGCAGGTGCGAATGGCCCGGTATTCCCGGTTGAATCCGCGGCCGGCAAAGGGAGCCACCGCCATGTACAACGCGGCGCGGTCGGCCGGCTCCGGCTGGCCGCGCACCAGGCCGGACAGGTCCTCGCCCTCGACCGTGTCGGGCACGGGAACGCCGGCCAGGCCCAGCAAGGTCGGCAGGATGTCGGGCGTGGTCAGCGGCGTTTGCATCACGCGGCCCTGCGGACCGTGGGCGGCCGGCCAACGCAGCAGGAACGGCACACGCGCGGACTCGTCCCACGGCAAGTGCTTCATGGTCGGCGGCCCGCCGTGCGAGCCCAGCAGTTCGCCGTGGTCGGACGTGAACACCAGGATGGTCCGTTCCGCCAGCTTGGTCTGTTCGAGCGTCGCCAGCAGGTCGCCGACGCACTTGTCCAGGGCCGTGCAGTGGGCATAGTAACCCTGCGCCTCGCGGCGGGCCTTTTCCTGCAATTCCTGCGGCACGTTCGGCGGCAACTGGATGCTCTCCAGAGGATACAGGTCCTTGTACTCCTGCAACGCCGTGTGGTGCGGGAAATGAGGGATGCCGTACGAGACCGTCAGGACGAAAGGCCGATCGTCGTCGGCGTGCTGCCGCAGATACGTCTGGGCGTCCCGCGTCTGGGCGAAGGCGTCGTAGCCGTCCCAGAACCGCTTGTCGTCGGAGTCGCCTGCGTAGAAGTGGGAATGCGGGTAGTGATGATCGCATTCGGCCCCCTTCCAGTAATCCCAGCCTTGCCGCCGCTGCGGCGCGACGAACGCGCTGCGGCCGTGCCCGTCCAGGTGCCACTTGCCGATGTACGCCGTGCCGTAGTCCGCCTGCTTGAAAATCTCGGCAAAGCAGACTTCGGCCTCCGGCAGGTAGGCGTCGTTCAGGAACATCCCGGTCGACGTCGGAAAGCGGCCGGTCATCAGCGCGGCGCGGTAGGGAGTGCAAACCGGACACACGGAGACGACGTTGCGAAAGTTCAGACTTTGCCGGGCCAGCCGGTCCAGATTCGGCGTCCGCACGTTTGGATCGCCCTCATACCCCGTCGCCTTGGCCCGCCACTGATCGGCCAACAGGAACACCACGTTCGGTTTGGCCGCCGTTCGCCCCGCCGCGAGTGACGGGCCGATGCAGAACCCCAGCCCTGCCGCCAGCGAAATCACGACAACCGCACGTTGGAAACAACGCCGTCTCACCATCGTTCAAATCCTCCCTCGGGTTCTTGCAAGCCTCGTTCGAGAAACAACGGTCGCCTCGTCACAATCGCCGTCACACTCCGTGGCAACGGACGCCGAAACAACTTTCCCCTGGTATGTAGCCCCCCAAACACAAGAGAAAGAACAAAAAACTCATTTTAGCTTATCAGCGCAATCCGTCAGCCAGCCAACGCACTCACTGACTCGCAAGGTGCAGTTCACAACTACTTTCGGGTGAACTGCCCCCTCTTCGCCACCACGCTGCTCGCCAGCGTGGAGCGATGTTCAAGACCAGAAAGACCAGATATCTCCACGAAACCGGCCTCTTCGCCACCACGCTGTTCGCCAGCGTGGAGCGGTGTTCAAGACCAGATATCTCCACGAAATCCGCCTCTTCGCCACCACGCTGCTCGCCAGCGTGGAGCGATGTTCAAGACCAGATATCTCCACGAAATCCGCCTCTTCGCCACCACGCTGCTCGCCAGCGTGGAGCGGTGTTCAAGACCAGATATCTCCACGAAATCCGCCTCTTCGCCACCACGCTGCTCGCCAGCGTGGAGCGATGTTCAAGACCAGATATCTCCACAAATTCCGCTGCTTCGCCACCACGCTGCTCGCCAGCGTGGAGCGGTGTTCAAGACCAGATATCTCCACGAAATCCGCTGCTTCGCCACCACGCTGCTCGCCAGCGTGGAGCGGAGTTCAAGACCAGATATCTCCACGAAACCGGCCTCTTCGCCACCACGCTGCTCGCCAGCGTGGAGCGGAGTTCAAGACCAGATATCTCCACGAAACCGGCCTCTTCGCCACCACGCTGCTCGCCAGCGTGGAGCGATGTTCAAGACCAGATATCTCCACGAAATCCGTTGCTTCGCCACCACGCTGCTCGCCAGCGTGGAGCGATGTTCAAGACCAGATATCTCCACGAAATCCGTTGCTTCGCCACCACGCTGCTCGCCAGCGTGGAGCGATGTTCAAGACCAGATATCTCCACGA
>Ga0209313_1000475_pt1 | contig 33995 bp, 67 predicted proteins | sample BioC13SIPDNA_3_FD_185748 | JGI IMG/M metagenome (GOLD analysis project Ga0209313, IMG submission 185748) | Anaerobic biogas reactor microbial communites from Washington, USA - Biogas_R2_B C13 SIP DNA (SPAdes) (version 2) | ecosystem: Engineered > Bioreactor > Anaerobic > Unclassified | place... | reverse complement strand
CGACAGATTAGACACTATCCATTATATTCATAAGTTGGCAGAAGCTAGAGTTGGCGAGGGATATTCTGTTATTTCTGGATGTGATGTTCATGAAAAAGGAATTCCAGATATGGATGTAGTAGTAGATTCTGGCGAAATTTTTTATGGAGATGTCTATAAGACTGTTGCAGGAAATAATGTTACAATTTCCGCTGCGGATGAAACTAATGACAGAATAGATGTTATTTATATAGATAGTTCTGGTGTTGCGCAAGTTCATACTGGCGATGCTCTTGCAATAAGTGATCCGTTAGGAAATGCCGTTTGGACTCAGTTCGAACAACCATATCCCAAAACAGGGTGTCCTGCTGGTGTAATTATTGCATTGGTTTATGTACCAGCCAACGATACGGCAATTGGAAACGCACAAATTGAAGATATTGCACAATATAATATTAGAAAACATGCAATAGATTCTGTTGTTGAACATACTGGTGTGAGCGGGGCAACTGAAAATAATTTTGTAAGTTTTGATGCGAATGGACTTCCTAAAGATTCTGGTCATAAGGATGCCGATTATGAAGATGCTGGAGCAGTGAGTGGGCACGAGGGAACGTATTCACATTCTTTAATTGCTAATCATGGTACAAGACACGTTACGGGCGGAGATGACGAAATCGACGGCGATAAATTGGATATAGACTGGAATCCATCAAATTATACTCCATCAGATACTCCAACAGAAGCTACTAGTGTAGATAATTTGACCGCGCACTTATACGGAATAGATCAAAAATTAGCTACATCGACATTACAAGCTACAGTTTTTGGAACGGTATTAGCAGAAAATACTGCAATTATTTTAGATCCTGCATTATCAGCAGATGGTAAATATTCTGGAATAGTTGAAACTGGTGTCGCTGGTACAACTTTGGCATTCGGCGACGTGATCTATCAGGCCGTAGCAGACGACCGATGGGAGCTGGCTAAAGCCGACGCAGCCGCCACCTCGGCCCACCGGCTGGGGATATGCGTCCAGGTAGCGGCGGGCGACGGTTCGGCGACTACCATCCTTCTCATCGGGAAGGTTCGGGCCGACGCAGTGTTTCCAACTTTCACAAAATATGCGCCAGTGTATATTAGTAGTGCAACTGCCGGAGATTTATCAAGCACGGCACCATCGAAAGCTACGGGGCACATTGTTCGATGCGTTGGGTGGGCGATATCTGGCGATGAATTATGGTTCCAGCCAGACGGAACATGGTTAGAATATGTGTGAGGTCGAAAAATGGCAGAAGAAGACCTGACGACATACACTGTATCAGATCCAAAGAGTAATCTTGATGTTTCTTCGGATACAATCACCGTTACTACTGCTAAACGAAATGAAGATTATTATGTCGTAAAAGATTTTGGTGCTGATTATTTTAACGGTCTTGATATCGATTTTCAATTGCATCACTTGAGTACATCAACTGAGGGAAGTTTACTGGGCGCATTAGGATTATCTAATACATTAAAATATCAAGACATGTGGGGCGAAACTACAAGCATTTTTATTTGCACAGTCGAAACGACTGAATCGACCCGTGAAATGAGGTTATATCGAGGATATGACTCAGCGATGGATAGTATTTCTATATCCGCTGACAGGACTTATTACTGCACGTTGAGTAGATCTACGTCTAGTGATACGGTAACTGTATCGATATATAGAGATAGTGATCGGACATCATTGTTTGGTACCCTAGAATTAAGCGGGTTCGGTACTGGGACAAAATATCGATACTTTTATGCGGCGGTGTCTCGATATTCTAATAGTACAGCATCTGCCAGCGGATATATTGCACATATTGAAATTAACGATGAGTTTCAGTTATCTAAAATCTATGGAGTTACCGTCGGGGATATATCCAAAATTGGTCCGGTGAGCCTAGGCGATATAACAAAAATCAACGGGATCGAGATATGAGATTTATGGCCATATAATTTTTTTTCGCATATTTTTATCTAAAATTTAATATAATAATATTCTCATAAAAAGAGCGTAAACTATAAATACCAGAAGCGATATAATGGGGGATGCCGCAGTGCGAAGCGGCGAGGAAATAACATGAGTTCAGTACTAAATAAGAAGTGGACAGTAGAGGGGCAAGCATCGAAATATCCGATTGGCGGAGAGACGGTTTCTCTAGTTTTTCGGGACGTTGAACTTACGGAAAAAGTTTGTAAAGTGATGGAAAAGGGAATTGCAAACAAGAAGTATGAAGACCTTTCGTCTGCAAACAAACAGTATGTAGACGGAATCGATAAGCTGATGTCCTACAATGGAGAATGGGAAATTCCAAAGTTTGTTGACCGATACCGATTTCTGTTTGATTGTGCTGAATTTCCGGACTGGACAAATGCTTTTATCGATATAGAAATCCCAGAAGGAAAAAATCTGATGTACGCAAATGGTAAATTTGCAAAGTGGATTTATCCGATAACGGGAAGGGCAATTCAGCCCGGCGAAGATGTAGCAATTACGGACTTTATCAATGTTGGGGATAAGTTCGTTGGAACGGTACTAAATAGAAACGGATGGGTGTCTCTTGATCCGAAGAGCATTAGAAAATTTGAGAAAGTGATGATTTCGATTGACGACGTACCAATTGAACTTGTGGCGTCACTTTTAGTAGTGAAAAATGCTGGAAACGTCACAAAGAAAGAACTTCAGGAATATCTTGCTGGAGTAGAATATCCTGAGACGTTTGCGGAAGATTACAAGAGACTTATAGATGAGGGATTTGTAGAGTACGTTGATGGAAAAATTGTTCTGAATGTTAAATTTGGAGAGTAAATCTCTCCTTAAAAATATTTTTGGAGTTATGATAATGAAACATGTTGTTAGCAACCGGGATTGTAACACGATAAATGATTTCGAGATATCGCGAGATATGTTGGAACATGGAAAAATTTTAGCGTTCGCAGATTATGATGGAATTTGGGTTCTTTCAAAAGTTGGTTCCGATGGTTGGGTGTTTACATTGTTTGGAACAGCGATGCATTTCTCAAACATTAACACTATAGAAAATACTATTAAATATATCTTATCACATAGTAAAGATCTGATTTTATTCGATAGCATTACAGAATTCTTTAAGTGGGCTCTTGAACAGTCTACTTAAAAATATTTTTTTGAGGTTATAAAATGGCCGTGATTAACAATCCATATTTGGAACCGCTGCGAATCAGTATTTACGGAAGATCGAAAGTCGGAAAAACGACGTTAGCAGCGGGAATTCCGGGATGTCATGTACTAAATTTTGCAAATGTTGAAGTGGAAGATTTGCAGAAAGTTACTATCAAAGCACATGGTGGGGATTCGTTTGTAGCTTGTGAGAAGTTGGCAGATGCTGGAAAATTCGATATGAATAACTATCATTATATTGTTGGGTGGTCGGATTATAAAGCAACTGTCGGAAAAATTGTAAAGAGTCTGCCGAAGAGAGAATCGAGTGATCCGAGACCGTGGATTATTTATGATGATACAACGAATTTTCGGATGATGGCTAGAGTCCAGTACGAAGATGAGAAAAATAAAGTTCCCGGAAAGATGCAATGGGGGCTGATTTCACAGGACCAGATTAAGACACTGAATTTTGTGAATGAACATATGAATATTGTGTTGGTTCATGAAACGAAAGACGAGTATGTTGGGGGAGAAGCGACTGGAAAAGTAATTCCGGCATATTTTCCGAATGTTGCCGAGGCGACGTATCAAGCAAAGATTTTTGGAGAGTTGTATATAGAGAATCGGAAACGATATTTCCGAGTAGACGGAATGGCGTATGGAGACTATTGTGATCCGTCGTTTGATCCTGTAATTGAAAATCCGGACATGTTAGAGATTTTTAGAAGATGTGAACTTCCGAAAAAATTTTGGCCCGTTGAATGGCAACAGTTGAAAGATCCGGTGGAAATATGACCGAACTTAAATGTTTTAAATGTGATGGGTGCGGAAAAATTATAGAATCTGCCAAAGATAGTTATAAAATAGTGATGGTAGGAGAAAAATATTATACAGGTCCTGGAAATTCTGACTATGACCAAAAGGTGAAAAAGTTAGATTTCTGCGAGAGATGCGCTCGAAATATCAAAACGTCGTTGGAAAATATTTCGAAACGTGGTGTGCATCTATGACACGACTAAAATTTTTTGAATTAACTAATTATGGAAGTGTCATTATGTACACTTTTCATAGGGATGCATTGGAGGAGATGGCAGAATATCTTAAGCAAAGATGGAAAGATAAATATGTGCAATCAGAAAAGAATTGGATGAAACTTTCGGTTAAAACTGAGAAAGACGGCGAGATGTTACTTAACAACGAAGATTTCCGGAGAGTTCTTTATGGCGAGTAAGACGCACACTTATCAAGATATTGATCAGTTGAGATGCCCGAATTGTTCTACGAAGTTGGGAGAAGACGATTATATTTTTGATGGTACTGGGGTTAACAGATTATATAATTGTTCCGAGTGTAATTTAGCAGTGAAAGTCCAGATATTGCAGAGTCCGAGAGTAGAATTGATCTATTAATATTTTTTTATAGTGAAGAAATCGAGGGAAAAGTATAAGTAGGATGATAGCATCAGTATAGCAGAGGGATTTAGATTGAAAACGCGTAGAATGAAGATATCTGATATCATTATTAGTGATAGATTGCGAAGTATCGATGAAAAAAAAGTGGCAGAACTTGCTAAAAGTATTGAAGAAATTGTGTTAATACTTGGGAATGGTAAAAAATGATTGTCATTGATTCTAGGGAAAAATTCAAGGAAGAAATTCGTGAAAAACTTGTGAAGAAATTACCAGAAGTTCCGGTTAGAATTAAGAAAGTTAAATATGGCGATTATTATATTCGTAGGGCAGATAAAAGTGAAATTTGGATTGAACGCAAGTCGTTAGCTGATATTGGCAATCAGAAAAACTTGGGAGTGATGTTAAAGAGGAACGAGAAAGCGAGAGAAAACTGTGAAAATTTCTTTTTGATGATAGAGTGGGGCGATCCGAAAACGTATATTAAAGATGGGTACGTATTTACTCATATTAAAAGTGGAAAAGTTTTGCCGTCGATGTCATTAAGTCAGTTGAATGCAGCCCTGTTTAAGCAATGTGAGAAGGGGATTCCAATTCTTTACAGTTACAATATTGATGATAGTATAAATTGGATAGAGTATTTGTGGACGGTTGGAATTGGGGAACAAGATTGGTATTGCCGGAAAAGTCCGATTTCTATCTTGAATAATATTTATGGAGTTGGTCCAGTGAAAGCAAAACAAGTGTTGCAGAAATATGGGAGTGTTGGTGAAGCCATGATGAATTGCAGGGAGTGGCTACCAAAGAGAAGTATGGAGTGGCTATTTTGAATTTCTATTATGTGAAAGAGGGGCGACTTTCCGAGAAAGATTTGGCAGAAATGGAAGATGCTCTTGTTGTAGGATTTATTAATAATTTGGGAATGCAGAATGAGAAGATTGCGGATATGAATATGGTAGCGGCTAATAAGAAAGCTATTGAAGAATTGAAGAGATTTTTTAGGGAGCGATAATTGAGTAGAGACTGTGGAGAAAATCGATTGAGAGAATATTTATAAAAATGTGTAGATAAAATGGCACAAACTATAAATAGTATGGGGTCGCAATATGGGATGGATTTCCGAGTTTAATATGTTTGAAAACTCTGTTAGAGATCTTATAGAGTTTTTAAAAGAGAATTGGTGGCATTGGTCGAAAGATTTTTGGAATGAAGAAACGAGAGAATTAGAATTGCATACGTGGGGGTGGTCCGGGAACGAAGAACTGGTGAAAGAACTGGAGAATACATTTTTTTGGACAGTTTGTTGGGTTAAATCGGAACGCGGAGGGCATTACTTGTTTAAAATTCCTGAGAAGTATTTGGAGAGATAACTTATGTCAGATATAGAAGAAGTTAAAGATAGGATAAATCGCGATGTTTCTATATATTTGCGTGAGAAACACTTAATTTGTGCAAAGTGGGAATTGCAGGATAAATGTGAAAAAATAAATGATGATGATTGTAGAATTGCACCAGCCGGATTAGACTATGAAATATATAAGAGAGATGCAACACGGTGGTTATGGGAAAAAGTTGCGAATGGAACTATTGAAATTCCTTATGGAGAAATTTATGATAATATTATAGATGAAATAGAATTTAAATATTTGAATCCACAATATAGGTAAAAATATGACATCGGAAATTCCTTATGATTGTTTTGTGAGAGACGAGAACGGGTCCATAAAGAAATTGGCGAGAGTTAACTTTGTAAATTTTTTGAGAGAGCAAGTCCCAATGTTTTCTATCAACGGGACTATATTTCTTTATAATGAGGGAATTTATAGGGAGGATCTGAAAGCGCAACAACTGAGTGCGATAGTGGCAAAGATGATTCATCAGAGCGGATGTTTTAATACACAAATGATGAAAGAAATTGTGAATGATGTGAAGAGTTTGACGTTAATTGATGCGGAGAAGTTAAATAAAAATCCTAATATAATTTGTTTGAAGAATGGACGGTATCATCTTTGGGAAGATTCTTTTGAGGAGTATAATAGTGAAGAAGTAGAAGCGGTTTTACTGAAGAAATGGATTGATGGAGGATGTGAAGACGAATTTTTCATAAGTAATATTAAGATTCCGGTAGTGTTTGATCGGGAAGCGAAATGTCCGAACTGTGATAAATTTATTACAGAAGTTACTAAAAATGAAGAATATGCGAAAAAATTAATGGAGTGGATTGGCTATAGTTTGTATTATGATAATCAGTTGCAGAAAATTTTGATTGTGTTGGGCAGTGGGGGAAATGGAAAGGGAGTCCTGTTGAGACTTTGGGAGAAATTTATTGGGACTGAAAATTGTTCTGCGGTGACTATGGGAACGTTGGCCGGAACGAGATTTGCGGGATATGAATTGTTTAAGCACCCGTTATTGAATTTGGTGGGAGATCAGGGACGCAACCCGATTCCTGATACTGGAACTTTGAAGAGTCTTTCCGGCGAAGATTTGATAACAGTAGAACAAAAATATGGTCAAAGTTTTGGATTTCGCTATAAAGGAAAGTTGGTATTTTCGATGAACGAAATTGCGAAAGTGGACGATGCAACCGAGGGATGGTTACGGCGGAATGATATTATTAAGTTTAAGAAGAAGTTTCGAGAAGATAAAGATCCGAACATTGTGAAAAAGTTAACGACTGACGAAGAACTTTCTGGATTATTTAATAGAGTTATACCGTTGCTGAGAGAGTTATTGCAGCGGGGAGGATTTACTTGTGAAACGCCGATGGAATACGTGAAAGATTTGTACGCGACTGCGTTTCAGTCTGTCAGAGCTTTTGCGGAAAGTGAGTTGGAAGTTACGCCGGACGGTTCGGGAAGTTTTATTGAGAAAGATAATTTGTATGAAAGTTACAAGATATTTTGCAAGAGATTGTATGTGCGACCGTTGCAGACTCATAAAGCGTTCCGGAATGCACTTCAGGAAGTTTTTGATGATGATGTAGTTTATCGGCGGCGGTCTGTTAATGGAATCAATGTAACCGGTTGGGAGAACCTAAAGTATTTGGAGAAGTAATCATGTTGGAACTTAATAAAGTTTATTGTGGAGATTGCTTGGAACTTATGCAAGAAATTGATGATAAAAGTATAGATATGGTTCTTTGTGATTTGCCATATGGAACGACTGCATGTAAATGGGATGTTATTATTCCCTTTGATTTATTATGGAAACAGTATGAGAGAATTATTAAAGATAATGGTGCGATGGCATTCAATGCATCGCAGCCATTCACTAGTGTTTTAGTTAATAGTAATATATCACACTATAAACATCATTGGATATGGCTAAAAAATCGTGGAACTGGCTTTCAAGTTGCAAAATATAGACCCATGATGAAAACCGAGGATATAATAGTATTTTGTAATAAAACGTTAAAATATAATCCTCAAATGATTCCATTAGATAAACCGAGAAAATATAAATCCGCTAGCAATACAAATGGGACTAACCCTTTGGCGCATTTCAATAGTTTTACATATGAAGTTACTGAAAAATATCCTACAAATGTTATAGAAGTGAGTAAAGTAGCAAAGCCATTACATCCAACCCAAAAACCTGTAGAACTCTGTGAATATCTTATTAAGACTTATACAAATGAAGGAGAACTTGTATTAGATAATTGTTGTGGAAGTGGTACGACCGGAGTTGCAGCAAAGAATTTACATCGGAATTATATTTTAATAGAAAAAGAGGAGAAGTATTGCCGAATTGCGGAAGAGAGATTGCAAAATTGCGGCAAAGTGTAAAAAAATCCGAAAAAAACAAAAACAATTTGTGGCGTGGAGTACTTCACCTAACAAACTGCTGGAAATTTGGAGGTAAGACGCATCAATATGGCAAAAATAGAGAGAGATTCTTGACAACTTGGGTAGACCCTCCATTAATTTATTTTAAATTTCTTTAGGAGAAAAGATATATAAAAGAGTTAGACTCAGTTTTTTTGGAGGGAGCAATCCCAGAGTTAAATCAAGTAAACTTTACTTGGAGAGTCACGCCATTTTTTTATTTTGAATTTCTTTTGGAGAAAAGATATATAAAAGAGTTGAGAACCAAAAAATTGGAGTTGGAAACATGAATCCATCAATTTTTATAGCAATTCCCCACAAAGGAAATATACGATTCGATCATCTGCCGAATATCATCGAGTGGAGTAAAAAATATCCGATTGCCCTCGGTGCATCTACAATGTATCCCATTGCGGGAGCACGGAACGAACTGGTAGAGTTCTTCCTGAAAACCGCATGTACACACATATTATTTTTAGACAGCGATACTATAATGCCCAGAGACGGGCTCCCTAGATTGCTTTCTCATGGAAAAGACGTAATTTCCGGCATCTATGCTCTTCGAGTGGGGGAACAAAAGATAGCCGTCTCAGCGTGTCGCGCAACCCACTCAAATCCACCCTACGAAACTATAAAAATTCCCCAAGAGTTATCAAAAGTCGATGCCGTTGGAGCCGGATGTTTACTTGTTAAGCGTAACGTTTTTAACCGAATCAAGAAACCGTTTTTTAATTCCACATCCGAAGACTTTTACTTTTGCGAAAATTGTAGAAAGCACGGAATTGACATTTGGATAGATCCCACTATAAAAGCTAAACATTTTAAAGAGATAGCAATCGAGTTACCGTAAAGTATTTATAGTATGGGGTTCATTAATAACCTATGAAAAGATGTACCAAATGCGGAAAACTTAAATCAGAATCAGAATTTTATAAGGATAAATATCAAGAAAGCGGTTTAAGATCGCGATGTAAAGTATGCATATTAGAAGATAATCATAAATGGCATTTAAAAAATTTGGAGAGACACCGAGAAATGCTTAGAAATAATTACTATAAAAATGGAGGAAGATCTCAAGAAGAAAATAAAGATTGTTCTAATTATTTAGGATGTTGTATTAATGAACAAATATTAAAACATGTTATGCCAAACGCAATTTTAATGGATAATTGCAATCCAGGATATGATTTAATATGCGGCAAGGGGTATCTAGTAGATGCTAAATCATCCACGTTATTACATAACGAACATAAAAATCCATATTGGCATTTTAATATACGAAAAAATAAAATTCCTGATTATTTTTTGTTGACTGCATATAAAGATAGAGAATCGTTAGAAATATTGTATATGTGATTAATTCCAGGAAAAGATATTAATAATAGATCGGGATTATCAATTTCAGAAAAATGCACATCTAAGTGGGAGAATTATAAAATAGACCATATAAATGCAATAAATTATTTACATACCATAGAATTACCCGACGGAAAAGCTTAAATAGTAGCATCGCCTAGTATAGAGTATGGGAAAAATCGTATTGGATCTGAACGGGGAACAGGGAAACGCATTTTTTATTATGGGAGTAGTCCGGGGATATCTAACTAGAATCGGTAAACGGGAACTCCAAAAAGAATACCTTGATAAAGCCATGTCGGGAGATTATAATACTCTCTTGGATGTTTCTCAAGAATATTGCCCGGAAATAGTATATAAGAACAGATGAAATTTTTCTTTTTATATTTTCTTGGAGATCTTAACATGGAAAACTACCGAAAAATCAAACAAGAGATGAAAGAACTCTATGAGAAGATAACTTCAGAAGAAAATACCAAAAGTGACATTGACAAATATTTTGAATTGAAAGACCAACTCCAAACTGCAGCAGACGAATATAAATTGCAATCCGAAGATATTACAGATTCTTGGATTGTTGCAACATCTATAAATTCTGGCTATTATCATACTCAAGGATTCGGCGCTACGAAATATGCAAGAGGAGATATAAAATTGGCCCAATTAAAATTTCAACAGTTGGATATTCCATCAGAAATTGAAGAAAGTTCGTGGTGCTACAATAAAAAGAATTGGGGAAATTGGTATACGGAAAATCGCCACAAAACTTTTACATTAATTGTACAATGTTCTCAAGAATTAGCCAACTTAGTTTTATTGAGATCGATACCTATGAACGATTATGTAAAATGTTGCGAAGAAAATCAAACAAATCCGCTGGTATATTAACTAGGAGAGTGGCAAAAGATGATAATTAGCGACATAGTTTTCAAGAAAGACATATATAGAACTGAAGATAATAACCTGGTAGCAATCCGAGAAGATAAAACAAGTGCAACAGTAATTCCTCTAAAATCTGCTCCGAAACATATTAATGAACTTATAAAAACCGACTGGAAACTTATAGCAAAATTCGATACTACATATTCCGATCTTCGGTGGAATATCAAGAAAGTTACTAACAATTTCGCATTTGGACCAATTAGATTTTCAGAAAATAATAATAAATGTCGCATGGAAACAATTCATAGGCACGTTGATTTATATAATTCCGAAATTATTAACATGGAATTTCCCATAAGGTTTAGTCCGATGCTTATCTGGGACGAACTCGAAAACAATTTTATTGAAGAAGATACAGAAATAACTTGTGAAATATATAAACATCCTCATGATAACAACGGCGGGATTCTCAAAATACAATTCCCGGAATACTATATTATAATTGCATCTTTAAGAGACGAATGACCGAAAACTATAAATAAGATAAAAACCATTAGTAGGTATCGCATTGGAGGATTGAAACATGTTTAAAATCGGAGACGAAGTCTTGATAAGTCGCATCGGCGGATATCCGTGGGTCAAATATATGGATTGCATGGTAGGGTATCGCGGTCAGATTATGGAAATTGTCGAGGAATCCAATCGTACGGGATCGAGAAGCGGATTTTCGTATAAGGTTGTGACGAATCATCCAGACGATATTAGAGCAAATAACGGATATTGGTATCCGGCAGAATCTCTTGAAAAAATTTAGGAGATTTAAACATGTGCAGATTTGTCCAAACGGTCAACAGTAACGGTGAGCAAGTAGTGTACCAACTTCCGGAATTTGTAAAACTTTCTAAAGTGAATTTTTCCGAAATTTCCGACATTACAGATGTTATTCCATCGTTCCCAGTTTACGATGATGGCCGACTAATTCCAGAAAAATCTATAGATGTTGTCGGGTCTCACGCATGGATAGCTGCGATGGTCCAGAAACCAGAATCCACTATTAAAAAATATTTACTAAGAATGGAACGATCCGGCGAACTTAACAGAAAATGGGTCCGAACGTCTCCTACGACAAAATGCTACAGTTACTTTAAGCCAGCGTTCTCCCCCGAGGAAAAACAAATTATGGGAAAGACAGAAGCGTTCTACGAAATCATTTACAGGAAACTTCCTTCAGAAAATCCTGCAGATGATTCCGATGAAAAATATGGGATTGGTCGAATTCATCCACTGCTTAAATCTATGGGATTTCAATATGATTATACCGAAATTAAAATCATGATGGAAATTCTTTACAAGATGGGTGCAGTAGATCGACGGCTATGTTTTGTCACGAAAGCACCATTTCAGACGTATTGGAGTAAAAAAACTCCTGAAGAATTTTCCAAAACGTTGAGTAAATATTATTCGAAATAGATAATAGTAATATTTTTTTTTTCAATTTTTTTAAATATGGAAGTGATTTTATAGTTAACGTATACACAAAACCATTGATTGAAGATGAAGAACCGTTGAAAAAATGTTCAAAATGCGGAGAATGGAAACCGATTTCAGAATTTAGTAAAGATAAATGTTCAAAAGATGGATTACATTCACGGTGCAAAATGTGCAAGAAAGAATACTATGAAAATAATAAAGAAAAAATACTAAAACAAAAAAAAGAATATTATGAAAATAATAAAGAAAAAATACTAGAACAACAAAAAGAATACCGTGAAAATAATAAAGAAAAAATAAATAAACAACAAAAAGAATACTATGAAAATAATTATGTTCGTAGATGGTGTTCTAGCACCATAAACAAACACAAAAACAGGAGTTACATTGTTAATATAACTTTTGATGAACTATATAATATAGTTAAAGATAAACCATCGTGTGAAATTTGTGGAAAAGAATTAGAATGGTATTCAACAGGAAAGGGCAAAACCACTAATTTATCACCATCATTAGATAGAAAAAATAATGAAAACGAAATAAATAAAGATAATATTTCGATTCTTTGCTATAAATGCAATGCTAAAAAAAATAGTGAATCGATAGAAGAAAATGTAATATGGTGCAAACAATTTATAGAATACGCTAATAATATATTAGGAGATAATTAAAATGGTTCGCGCAATCAGCCGAGAAGGTTCACATTTTTACCGAGTAAATGGAATAGAAATCCCATCAGTAACCACAATTCTCAAACCACTTTCACCATATTTTAACGAGAAACCATCAACGAATGATAATAATACATTCAAAAATATATATGCTAATATAGGAACCTACATCCATTTTAACATTCTTAAACAGTTCGATAAAATTGATCCTCCAGAAGAAGAACTTCCTAATATTCCTTGGGTCACAGAGAAAATTTTAAACAGCATGAAACAATGGAACAATTTTGTAAAAGATCATGAAATTGAAGTACATGCAGTTGAACAATTTGTTTATTCTGGAGGGATTTATCCATTCGCCGGTCGTCTTGATATGATCTGTGATATTGACGGGAAACGGTGCATCTTGGATATCAAGACAGGGAATGAGTACGAATATTATGATTATCAGCTGGCGGCGTATTGGGGAATTGCAAAATCCGATAAATTAATTACAGATGGAATACTTCTATATATTTATGCTCATCCCAAAAAAAATCCTGATAATATATATCGAGAAGTTTGGTATGATATAGACGAATTAAATAAAAATAATTATTATTTTATGTGCTATGCTAAGGACTGGTACGATTCCAAGAACGGGCCGAAAGTTATATAAACTAGTAATGCCTATAGGTAGCTTGGAGGAAAACTAACATGGGAAAAGAAGATTGCCCTACATATGCAGAAATTGAAACATGTTTAGAGTGTCCAGCATACTTAGACACTATAAGAATGAGACGAGTAAACAAAGATGACTGGGAAGAGATACCAGGAACCGAAGTCCGGCATTGTTCCAAGAAATATTTTTAGGAAGTGATTCTAATGGCAAAAATACGAGGATATCGAGGGAGAAATCCAAATTCAAAAATGCCAATGCTGGCACGTATCGAAAATCACCTCCAAAATTGCGGCGTGCGATATCGTCACGTCCATTTATCACATTTTGGAGGGATTAGTGAAGTTATGGTGGTATTCAAGCAACATAATACTATCGATGACATGGAAGTCGGGATGAAAGCTTTGCAGGAAGTTATAACAGAGAAGTACTCTAAGTTATGTGTAGTCCAAAGTCCCGGAACCGATAGAACTTTAGAAATATGTTGCGAAGTGATTTGATGAAGATCCAGAACAATACCAATATAATTTACTTTTTTGCCACATACTTAAAATTTTTCGAGAATGCTGATATAGAACTCGAAATGATGAAAGTGATATAGAATGTTTTTTTATATAGACGATAATTATGTTATGCAGGTATTGTTTATATCTGATTATGGATATCATATAGAATGTAGAATATGTTTTGGAATCGATGGCACAGGTATAGTAGCATTTGGTTATTTGGGAAGTTACTATTAGAATGTTAAAACCGGAGAGAATAATAAATGTATATATCAATACAAAATAATTTTGTAAGACAATTACTATTATTGCCCGATTGTGGTTATCATATAGAGTGTTTTATAGATTTCTTTGATGAACAAACTTTAGAATTGGCAGAATTAACATTTAGATACTTTAGTAAAGGTGATGTAAATTGAGACTTAGAGATGTAACAGTATTAACTAGTGATGGAAGAATTGCAAAGTTTGATCAAAATTATATTATTAAACAGATAAAAAGAGATGCTAAAGCCGCAAACATCCAGATATCAGACGAAGAAATTAATAATCTTTTGTCGAAAATTAAAACGCAATTGCGGAAGTTGGATATTGATCAGCTTACCGGATCAATTATTAGGGGAGTTGTTAACGATATTCTCATTAAAAATAACTATTCAAATATATATAAATCTTCTGTAAAAAATGGTATTCCCCTTAGTGATTATATTGAGTATATGAAAGGAAATGGTAAAGATCAGAGAGAAAATGCTAATCAGATGATCGGCCCGGAAACAGATCATAAATGGATTGCAGACAGAACTATGAAAGAAATGGTTATGAATTTTTTGCCGGAACACTTATCAAAATTACATATAGATGGTACTCTGCATTGTCACGACATGGAATATTTTTTAAGAAGACCGTTTTGTTTTGATTCGGATTTAAGATATATATTTTATTATGGTCTTTTATCAGATGGAAGTGGAACACATACTCCATATGCAGGACCGGCAAAACATCCAGAAACCGCTATATTACATGCATGTACGGCACTCGGATCACAACAAACGTGCTTTGCCGGCGGCCAGGGATATCAAAATTTCTTATTATTCTTAGCTCCATATATGGCAGGGTTATCATATGAAACGATTAAACAACACTTGCAAATGTTTGTATTTCAGATGGGGCAAATGATTGTTGCCAGAGGCGGACAGGTTATATTTTCATCAATTCAATTAATGCCAGGAGTTCCAAAAATCTGGAAAGATAAACCTGTTGTAGCATATGGCAAAATTTGGAATGGTAAACAAGAAAAATTGTGGACATATGGAGAACTGGAACGAGAAGTTCGTTTAATGTATGAAGCCATAACCGAAGTATATATGGAAGGAGATTATAATGGTAAACCACACTCGTTTCCAAAATATGAGATGGTACTTAGAAATGAATTCTTAAAAGATGATGTATATAACAATTATTATGAAGATGCAAAATCATATAAGGAATTATATTTAAAATCTTTTATGTTAGCAGCTAAATTTGGAACTCCATATATTGATAATCAGTTGCCTCCATATAGAGACGTAGAAAATGGTATAAGTTGTTTCCAATGTTGTGCTTATTCATTTGGAGCAAACAAAGATACTATGAAAAATTTTGATAAGAAATTAATATTTGAAGACGGAGAACATTTTTCTCTTGGATCAAAACAAGTAGTTTCAATTAATTTACCGCAATTAGCATATAAATCAGGAAATGATTATGACTTACTTATGAAAAACACTAAGAAAGTTATAGATGCCGCAGTCGAGATATTTTGTATAAAAGAAGATTTATTGAATAGATCATATCTTCCATTTTCTTATCAAACTCCGGTAGATCCAAATGATAGTTCTAAAAGGGGACCACCATTTGTAGATCTGGACGATTTGCCATATGTAATCGGATTAGTTGGATTAAATGAGTGCATAGAGTACTTATATAAGTTGCCAATGCATGAAACAGAAGATGGGTGGTTATTTGGATTACAATATGTTACAGACATAAAGCAATATATTTTAAGTTTAGACACTCCGTTTATTGTATCCCTTGCGAGAACACCTGCAGAAAGTACCGCGCAACGATTTGCAATATGTGATTGTTTTAATATTAATGACAATATAAAAAATGCCGCGCGGTCAGTAGTAAAAGGAGATTTAAATTTAGCAATAAATACATTCGGAAATACTTCCGATTTGCCTATATATTATTCGAATGGAACGCATGTAGATGTTGCAGCTAACATAAATATATTTGAAAAGATTAAATATGAAGATCCGTTTTTCGTAGTGTTAGACGGTGGAAATATTTTTCACATTTTCCTGGGAGAATACGAGCCAGACCCAGCAGGATTAATGGATTTTTGTTTAAAAGTTGCCAAAAATACGAACATTTCATATTTTGTTATCAACAAGAATTTTACTGGGTGTTTAGATTGTAATTGGTTTGGTGGAGGATTACTCGAAAAATGTCCTAAATGCGGATCAGATAATATTGAAGGATATGCAAGAATAACAGGGTACTTCATGCCTATTTCTGGATGGAATGCTGGTAAAAAAGCAGAGCTGGTTAGACGACATCAATATAATGGAGATATTGTATAACATTTAAAAAATATAACAAGTGAAAAAAGAGGAAGTTAAACATCGGCAACATAATAATATTAATTGAGGTGTTATATTTATGTTTGGATGGAAAAAAATGGTAGAGCAAAGTAAACAGTTTGAAGAAAGAATGTCAGATATATCTAAACATAATCCCGGTATACCGTATGAGTTAATTAGGGAAGTATCATTAGATATAGCTAGTAAAAGTCCTAGATCAATATTAGATATTCCAGAATATGAAATTATATGTGAAGTAATAAAGAGACGGCAATAATATGATATACATCATAATAATATTTTTATCGTTATTGGGTGCGTTGCTAACATCTAGCAAGCCCCAACGATTCCGATTTTTCGGTTTTATAATATGGTTTATATCAAATGGATTAATAGCAATAGACTATTATAACATTGGAAATATACAAATGATGCTATTATTCGGTGTCGGATATCAGTTTTTTAATCTTCGTGGTGTGTATAATAACTGGCGAAAGCTTTAAATAGTTTGGCGATGTATATAGAGATGGTGAAATCATGCTTGAGTGTAAAGATGTACCAGTTGAAGTTTGGAAAGAAGTTAGAGATAAGTGGCGTAAGGTAAAAACTTCTGAAGATATTGATTGGAGTCCATGCGCATTGTGCGATTTTGTAAAATCTACATATGAGGATTGTACAATACGTGAATTTAAGGCATGTGATGAATTACAGCTGTGTCCACTCGTAAAATATCACGCGTGTGATGGTTGGCCAGATAAATCAAAACTTCATATTGAGTATTGGGAGGATAATAAAGATTGGGATGATAATGAAAACGAATGGTATGCATACGTTAAAAAGTTTCTCAGAAAGTTAGATGAACTTATCGAGGAGTTGGAATCATGATTCAGTTACTTGGATTGGTTATTGGTGCATTAATAGAACTAAGTTATTGTATAGATTTGTGAATATATATTTGGTTATTTATTGGATCGATTATAGGTACGATATTAAGCGGAAGTCTGTTGTTTATATCTGCTACTTGTTGCCCATTGATAATATTATTTGTAATCGGTGGAATAATAGCAAAGTTATTAATATCTGGATTGGTGTAAATATGATTCTGAGTGGAAACGACATTGTAAAATTTGGGATAGTGTCGGATGTTGAAACTAATGCAATCCAACCCAACTCTATTGATCTTAAATTAACTGGAGTTTATTATCCGGTAACTAAAGAAATTGGTAAAAAACTTTCGGAAGAAGATTTTCACGAAGTTGATAAATTTGTGATAAAAGATATCTCTGCTTGGAGATCTAGCAAAAAAACGAGTACAAATTATTATCATTTAGATTACGACACTAAATATTTATTTGGAGTTCAGAAAATAAATCTTTCTCCCAGATTGCTTCCAACAACTACTATAGAAAATGATCAATTATGTGCAACATACGAAAAAAAATATTTTACGGCAGAAATCAAACCGAAATCATCATGGAGCCGAAGGGGATGGACGATGAGTCCAAACCATTTTGATAGTGGGTTTGCTGGGGATGGTGCAGTCATTATACGAACTCCTCAACATCAAGACGGGATGCCAAGTCAGATAACAGTAAACACAGATATGTACTTCGCTCAGTTAGTTGTATCTGATGCATATCCTACTGAAAATTATAATGGACAATATCAAGGAAGTAAGTTCTAATGGTAAAAATTGTTACTGTTCCAGATGATGATATTATATTAGCATATGAAACATATAAATCATCTAACAAAGTTGCATCAGTATTAGGAATTTCTAAAAGTTATGTGTTGAAGATACTGCATAAATATAATATAGAACTTAGTTATCCAAAATCTGCAAATGAAGATGAGATAGTTAAACTATATAGAGAGGGATATTCTGCTAGAAAATTATCTGAAAAATTTGATATAGATCATCACCGAATAATTAGAATATTAGAAAAATATGGAGACGCAATAAGATCCAAATCAGAATCTAAAAAATTACCTAAAGTTATGAAGCAATGTGTAACTTGCGGAAAATTATTTTTAGTAACTGATAGAACACATTTGAATAAATTGACTTGTTCTAAAGAATGTAGATATGAACATGTTAGAAGACAAGAATTCCGAGAACGTCATTATAATTGGAATGGAGGAGTTGCATCATATAGAGACATTGCAACAAAAATAGGAAAAGAATGGAAGTGTGAAATATGTGGTACAACGGATGGCCGATTATGTGTACATCATATAGATAAAAATCATAAACATAATTATAATACTAATCTTATGATTTTATGTAATAGTTGCCATACAAAATTACATATGCAGAATGGGGATATTCAGAGTATTGAAAATTATGTAAGAGTCATGGGGAGATGAACTTATGGAAATAACTTTCGAAGTGGTAAAGAAAGCAATCGAGCTGTATGCAGATATGTTTGATGATCTGGCAACGTTTTCCGATGTTTGCATTGTTATTGAAGAAAAGATGAATTCGTCGATTGAATTAACTCCAAACGAACGTCACCAGGTACATAACATAATTTTGGAAGAGACCGCAACTCCGAGAGGAAGATTTTTTGAATGTATCGAAACGTCTTATGGAGTAAAATCGGAATGTGATATGGAGGTATAACTATGGAAGATTTTGATGACTATGAAGATGGATTCGAAGACGGGTTTGATGCCGGATATGCACAAGCGATTGAAGACTTCAATATTGAACTTTTAGATGAGATTATCGGGAAACAGTGCACAATTATTTGCAATTGTGGCGGCAATGGGATGCATCAGATGGGAGAACTTACGAAAGTAACTCCTAATGAAGTTGTTCTGAAAACTGGACCAAATACATCTACAATAATTTATAGATCGGACATAACCGTGATCGAATGGATCGAATCGAGGTAGAACCCAACGAATTCGGTCTTTTCATAATTTTTTATAGAGACGGAGAACCGAAAAATTCCAAGTTAATTTCGTGGAAAAGTATCATAAAAATGATGGAGAAGTATATGGAGGATTAACATTTGAAAATACCATCTTCGGTCATCGAATTGGCGATAGAAGAAGCCGAAAAGTCCACGGTAAAAAAAGCTCAAATGTCAGCAGTGATTTGGGACAAAAAGGGGATTCTATCATCTGGGTTTAATCAGTGGCTGGCAAACACTTCAGATGACAGATACAATTATTTTGGATCTGTTTATCATTCTCGCCATGCTGAAATTTCGGCGATTCTTCGCTTAAGAGATGATTGGAGGTGGCGATTAGAGAACGCATCCATTTTTATTTACAGAAGAGGATGGAAATTAGCACAACCTTGCAAACATTGTAAACATGTGTTACATCATATGGGAATTTCGAGAGTGTATTGGTCTGAAGATGGCGGGTACATAGGAGGATATATATAATGTCAGTTAAATATTTTTGTGACGTGTGCGACAAAAACGTAACTAGAAATGAAGACTATTATATTATTACAGGCGATAAACATTATAAAAGTGGAGTTTTCCATACGAATATGACATGGAGAATTTGTGCGGAATGTTTTGAGAAAATGTTTAAAGATGCTGGAAAACATATATGAAGTTTCAATTAATTGATATATCGTATCACATTGATTATGGAAACCCTATAATCGACTTGTGGGGACGTCAAGAAAATGGAGAAGTTGCCCACGTAGAAGTTACAGGGTTTCAACCATATTTTTATATAATTCCAACTGACGAAATGCGACTTTTAGCAGAGCTAGACAACAGGGAACTTCAATGGGAAACTGTCGAAAGATATTTGCCATTATATTATCAGAAAAATAAAACTAAGTGTATAAAAGTTTTTGTAGACTTGCCGGGAAATATACCGAAGTTACGGGAGGAGTTATCACAGTATGGAAATATTTATGAAGCGGACATTTTATTTAGGAATAAATTTCTTTCAGATGTTGATCTTCACGGTTGCGATAACTTGGAATGCTTTAATAGAACCGTACATTACACAGAAATTTCAAAAGCTGAAGCAAAAATTATTCCGAAAGTAATGGCGTATGATATCGAAGTGCTCCCGCCGAAAATCGGCGTACCAAATCCAAAAAATGATCAAATAATTATAATTTCGTTAGTATGTAATGATGGATATAAAAAATTGTTGGTGGCGAAAGATGGAACCGATACAACAGAACGAGAATTTTTAGGAAGTGAATTAGCAGTACTAAAACGATTTATTCAACTTGTTAAAAAAGTAGATCCAGACATAATAATAGACTACAACGGGGATCATTTCGATATACCGTACATTATACAAAGACTTCAAACATATAATTTGATTGCGAATATTGGGAGAGATAATAGGGAATGGCAACAAAGATCTTTTGGCGGAAACGTCGAAACGTTGATAACGGGCCGTGTCCACATGGACGTTATGAAGATCATTCAGAAAAATTTTCAACTGGTGAACTACTCCCTTGCGACAACAGCGAAAGAAATTATCGGAAAAGAAAAGCTAGATGTTCCGGCATCGAAAATGAGGGAGATTTGGAATAATAATGATATTAATGAATTCTTAGAATATGCAGAAGTAGATGCGAAACTAACTTTGGATTTACTCATAGAGACGAAATTGCTTGATAAATATATTGCAATTGCTAAAATTTCTGGGGCTCTTCTCCACAACGTGATAAATGGTGGTCAAACGCAGTTAATAGAACCATTATTATTAAAAGAATTTTATAAAGAGAATCGACTGTTTCCAAATAGACCTACAGAAGCAGAGATGGAAGAGAGAAAAAAATGCGGAAAGTACGAAGGAGCGTTTGTAGGAGATCCCGTTCTTGGACTTCATAAAAATATTGCGGTTATAGACGCACAATCTCTTTATCCCACAAGTATGATTTCCCATAATGTATGTGTTACGTCATTGTCTGAAGACGGTACTATAATTGCTCCGAATGGCGCTAAATATATTTCAAGAGATATATATGTTGGAATTATTCCAAGAGTTTTAGATAAATTGTTTCAAAAGAGATTGGATGCAAAAGCAAAAATGAAAATTACTAACGATAAAGTGGAGTTAGATTACTTGGACTCTATACAATATGCTATTAAAATATATTTAAATTCCATGTATGGATTAACTGGATTTATAGGAAGTCGATTTTATATTAAAGATGTTGCTGCATCTATAACATCTATTGGACGGGATGCAGTATTATTAGCAATGAACATTATTAAAAATGATGGATATGAGGTATTTGGTGGAGATACCGATAGTGTGTTTATAGGAATGCCAACATGGAGATCTGAGAAAGATATTGCAATAGAATTAGAACCAACACTGAAAAAGATCAACGATAGTTTAATAGATCCGATGAAATTTTTATTTGAACATTTTTTTAAAAGTGGAATATTTTTTGCAAAAAAGAGATATATCCTATTAGATAATGATGATAAATATAAAATTAGAGGAATAGAACTCAGAAGAAGAGATTGGGCACCAATAACAGTTAAAACTATGCAACGTGTATTTGATTTAATATTAAAAGAAGACGATTTGAACGGAGCATTACAATATGCACAAAATGCTATATCTGCTATTCGGAATTATAATATTAATGATGATAATAATGCTAACGTTTCTCTTGACGATTTTATTATAACAAAAAAATATGGAAGAATTGAATATACTAATTTACAACCACATGCGGAATTAGTTAAACGACTCATGAAAGAAAATAGAAATGAATTTGGATTAGGAGACCGAGTTGGATATATTATTCGGCGTGGAAATTCTAAAGAGTTATTGCATCAAAAATCTGTATTGCCTGAAGACATATTAAATGGAAGATATAAATTAGATTCTGAGTATTATATAAATAGACAAATGTTTCCCCCATTGGAGCGCATCTTTGACGTTTTTAATATGTCTCCATTGTTATTAAACAAAGGACAAACAACTTTCGACAGATGGTAGCGAAAAGTTTATATAATATGAAAACAAAGTGATATGACATGTCACACAAGAAATGTCCAAGATGTAATAGAATATTGCCAAAAAGTAATTTTTATAAAAATTCTGCCAGACGCGATGGATTAAGTACATATTGTAAAAAATGTGAAAGAGAATATCACCATAATTATTATAGAAAAGATATTGAAAAAAGTAGATTAGATGCACGATTGCGTAATTATAAATATAGAGCAGATAAAGGACCGATGGGCGATAATATAGAATGTCCTGCATATTTAGGAGTGTATATAACGGAATCACTTCTTCATAAAATATTTAATAATGTAACCGTTATGAAAAATGGAAACATTGGCTATGATTTTATTTGTGGAAAAGGATATAAAGTAGATGGAAAATCTTCTGTATTACATGATAGAAAAAGTGGATCACAACGATGGTTTTTTCACATAGGGAAAAATATTATTGCAGATTATTTTATTTGTGTAGGATTTGATAATCGACATGATTTAAATGTTATGCATGTATGGTTTATTCCAGGGGATATTATAAATACTAAAGAAACATTATCAATTTCAATTACATCATTAAAAAAATGGGAACAGTATGAACAAAATAAAGATTCTATAAATGAATGTTGCACGTTATTGAAGAGCGAAAGTTTTAAATAGTATAAGATCGTATAAGTACTAGTATGTATCGGATAAAATGTAGTTGCGGGGATGCAGAATGTTCTGCTGAGATGGAAATTACAGAGCATTTTGATGAAGAAGGAAATATAGAAATATTAATATATAATGGTGGACTTCCTAATAGTATTTACATGGATAAAAACACGATTGCAGACTTAAGAAAATATCTTGCAATGATTTTGATGAGACTTGAGAAAGAAGACGAAGATGAATTAGGGTTTTGTTAGCATGACAAAAAAATATACCATTCATATGCGTTATGCCTTTCCACCAGAAGAAGAAACATTTGAATGTGACGATTACGAATTTGCTCAAGGAAGACTTATAATTCCTGGAGAAGATGGTGAGACAGCAACTATAATTTATGTTTGTGAAGTTATTTATGTATATAAAATTGAACAAAACTATGGATTTGCAGAAGATCAACACAAGATACACACTTTGGAAAAAGAACTAGAGTTCCAAATTCAACAGTATCAAAAAATGATTTCTGCAGATAACACTGGAATAAATACTACTAATAACAATTGTAATTATTCGTAGGTGTTAATTATGGAAAATGATGATATTTGGTTTGATACGTATTATGTATTTTTTTGTTGTATCAATGAATTAATGACACTTGGAAAACGTGCAGTAGAACTGAGTATACATTATAAATCATTTGAGCCAAATATAGGAATATTTTTTGCCAGTGATGGATTGATAAGAGTAGAATTTTATTCATATTGTTTAACATTGGACGATGGATCAAGACATCACGAAATAGAGTCTAACAATATTTTAGATGTAATAAATGAGTTGAAAGATTGGGTGGAGCTAGCCAGATTCGAAGTTAAAGAACTTGAAGATGATTATGGGAGAGATTAAAATTTATGTAAAACTTGATTTGGATAGTCGAGTGAATGCAATTCGCGAAAATTTTTTCAAGAGTTGTGAAGATCACACATTTTTTTATCAGATAGAAATGTGTTTGCAACTTCAGAAAAAATGCCTTAAAGCAAATAGATTTGATTTGGCGGAAGATTTAGCAAATGTTGTAAGTGACGCTCTGAATCGGAGATGGAAATGACTTCTTATATTTTTGGCGGAACTGTATTTAAAACATGGCCGAAACTCATAAAGAAATTGGTTAAGAATGGCGAGATGATCCGAGACGAAACTAGGGAGTCAATTGAGGAGCAATTTACATTAAATCTTGATAATGTTGTAGTGGACATTTCGATGCCAGATGACCGACAAATTCCGAATGGATATCCATATAATAAGAAGTATTTAGAAGAGTACGGGAAACAGTTTTTAAATCCGATAAATGATAAAGGATTTGAATATACTTACGGGGAAAGATTATTATGTTGGCCGTCGAATTCACATCGCGCTACTATAAATCAAATTATGGAACAAGTTATAGAAGAGTTGACATATAATAAAATTTCAAGAAGAGCAATTGCAATAACGTTAGATCCACTAGAAGATTATGCCGAAGTAGATATTCCATGTCTCCAAATATGTGATTTCAAAGTCAACAAAGAACTATTGACTCTAGTTGCGTATTTCAGAAGTCAAGATATAATGGCATATCCCGCAAACGTTTACGGACTAAATGAACTATTGAAATTTGTTGGGAAAGAAACTAATTTGGATTGTGGAAAGATCACGACAGTTTCAAGTTCTTTACACTGTTATGAGAGAGATTGGAAAGATATTTTGAAAGTTATTTATCCAATTGAGAAAGCCATGTTGGAATTTGGAATGTTACGAAGACGTAAAAATGTGTTACTGGAAAAGTATGGTGGGGTTGCATGATAAAATTAGATAGTCGCCCTAAAGAGATTCCAAAAAATAAAATATTAATGAAGTGCGAATATTGCGGATGTCTATGGCTAATATCAGAACGCGAATTAAATATTGTTGAAGATAAAGGGATGTTTCCGAGATGTGACTGTGAGCAAGGACATTCTGAATGTTTAAGGTATGTTTCGGGGATGAAATAATAATGAGATGGTTATTATATTCTGGACCGGATTGTAACAGATGCAAAATGTTGAAGAAGTGGATGCGAGATAACGGCGTGGATTTTAGACAGATGATGATTGATGAGGATTTTATTGTAGGAGATCTTATACGTGAAACTGCGAGACGTGGAAATGCCAGTATGAGTTTACCTGTTTTAATTTCTGGGAACATTTGTTATACTGAACGGCAACTTTGTTTAGATTCTACGCAACTTGATTATAAATTTTTGGAGGATAACATTAGATGATGAAACTTTATTATATTTTTGGAATTATATTAGTGTTAGCATTTTGTGGATGTTTGGAAAAGACCGAGGTAGACAAATATGTTGTGGATGACACTCTCGATAGAAATTTAACTATATCAATACAAAAAGATAATATTACTGATATAAGAGAAACTAAAGATACACTATATATTTATACAGATATTAATTATACGAGGAGTTATTGATGACAAAATTTGAAGAACTTGCAAAAGAAGTAGCGCAATTAGTTGACCAGAAGAATGAAGAATATGGAAACTGTTATGGAGTTGCGCCAGAACTTCTTAAACTTTTTGCGCCAAATGGTATATCACCAAATAAGTATAATGATATTGCTATTTTGATAAGACTCGTAGAAAAAATTAAGAGAGGATTTGGAGGAGAAATTTCACGAGATACTATTATTGATATTATTGGACTTGGATTAAATTGGCTAAAAATATATGATGCGAATAAACAGGATGAATACGTGGCAAATTATGATAGTACGGATGATTGGGGGTAAAAATGACATTCGATTTTATACATGTAGGACTATATATAATAATTGCTTTCGTTAGTATGTTATATGTAGTATTTGTGGCGGATATTATGGGAAAAAATGAAATTCCAATGAATTTAGTATGTGCTATAATATTCGGTTTGATAATTGCATTTTTATTATATGTTGTGAACAATATTTAGACCGAAAGGTTTATATAGTATGAAATGGATAATAATATTAATAATATTTGTGGGATCATCGAGCGGTGCAACGATAGATGATTTGGTGAATGATTTGGAGCGAATACCCGAGAATGCAACTACTGACGAAATTATTTATGTAGTTGGTTGCGCATGGAATTATAACGTTTCCGAAAATGGTATAGTGACGCTGGAAGACGGATATTATGATTTGAAGTGATATAAATGGATGCGACAGAAGAACTTTTATTAAGAAGTGGGTTCCAGAAATGGGACAAATTACTTTTTATAAAAATTTTGGTGAATCGGAAAGGGAATTATCGAGGAGGGAGATTGCACTTTTATCTTCCAGGATATGATCGAGGAGAGTTATACGATAGATATATATTCGATGCAGAATATAAAAATGGAGTTATTTTAGTTCGATATATTGATATGGTTAATAATGATCTTAATGAAGAGTTTATAGTGAGTAATGGGTTTGCAGCGTATGAACTTTATGAAAAAATTTGGGATGAAGTTGTAGAGGAAATTCGTAAAAATGTCAGGGAGACACCGACGGATAGACTATGAGAAATTTCAAATATCTGTAATAGTACGAAATAATCCAGGAATAACACGAAAAGAACTTCTTAAAAAATTATCGATGATGGAGGGAACGTGGTACTTACGGAAATTATCAAGAAGATTAAATAAAATGGATTCAATAAAATGTATTCGATGGTTTAATAAAGATATTAACCGTTATGAATATAAGTATTTTATAAAGTAATTATAATAGGAGTGTTTACAACTGTGATATATATGCAACCATATTATAAAGATAAAAATTGGCTATACAATTCTTATATTATAAATGGCGTTTCCATTTTTGATATGGCGGATAATTCTGGTATTTCCCCAAATAGCATATTACAATGGCTTAAATATTATAAAATTCCTATATATCCAATAGATGATTCTTGTATTTATTTTTTATTATCAAAAGATACAAATAGAGTTAAAATAGGGTTTTCTACAAGATTATCTACTAGAATTAAAGATTTAATATTGATGAATGGATCAGATTTGGAATTGATTGCATATAAACTGGGCAGTCAATCAGATGAAGCAGAATTACACAGGGTTTTTATATCTGATAGATTATATGGAGAGTGGTTTAATTATTCGGCAAATATTAAAAATTATATAGAATCGTTAGAAATTGATAGTAACCAATTAATAAAAATGCAAAATATAATAACTGATATATATAAAAATCAACAATTTAAGATCCTTAGATCAACACATAGAAGTCAAGAATACAACAGATATAAAATAAAAACTATGATAAAAGATTGTCCTGGAATAACTATGTATAAAATAATGAAAATATTAGAACGAGATACTGGAGAATTTATAACAATTGGAAAAGTTCAAAATATTGTAAATTCATTGGAAGATAATAATACAATAATATCTGAATATAAAGATGGTAAACGATTATTATATGTGGTGTAAATATATGACATTTATAATAGATATGGAAAAAACGATATGGCGAAAAAATGGACGTATACAAAAACGTGGTCATCTTCCAAAAGAAGTATATATGATGGGACGAACAGCTTTTGGGTATGAAGGAATAGTAGGAAAATCTGTAGAAGTTGATCTATATGGAACGACATTATTATGTGATGAATGTAAATCTATAGTCAGATATAATAGAAATGGGCTTGCAGAATGTGAAAAGTGCGGACTAATACATTATCAATTTAGAAATCAGAAGAAAATTAGTGCTAAACTAAATATAGTTTCAGAATTTATAAATATAGATAAATATGGGTTTACATCTGAAGATAAAGATATATTAAACAAAATACGTAGATAATAGTATCATAAGCCGAAACTAATAAGGCGATAAGATAATATGTTTGAAATTAAAGGCGATAGATGGTTTAAATACAAGAAAGATAAATATAAAAACGGTAGACTTCCAAAAGAAGTCAGAATGATGGGACGTGGCGCATTCGGACATTCCACAAAAGTTAATACTCGATTGGATTCTGAATACGTCGAGTATACAGATGAGTATACCGGATTTGAATACGTGAGAAGTAAACCAGCGAAATGTGAAGAATGTGGATCACATCTTTATTATAATAATAATTATGAAGTTCAATGTGAGAAGTGCGGGTTAATTATTGGCGAGATCGACATTTATAATATGCAAGTAATAAAAAAGAAATATAAAAATGAAGAAATAGATGATGTCGATGATTACGGTCTAACGTTGGACGATTGGAAAAATATTAGGAAGTTGAGAAAGAAATCACGTTGATTGTATGTACAATTCTTATAATTGGCTATATGATAATTATGTGATTAAAAAAAGAAATCTATATGAAATATCACAAGAGTGGATTCGTCCCAAGGCATGTTATGTACATATGTACATATTACCATAAATAGGTAACGCTTGTGTACATAAGTTTATATGTACATATTTGCCAATGATCTATCATGGGACGAATTGTAGTAGAGCTAGATGAAGAGTTGGACGTGGCTTTCAGAAACGAAGTCGCTCGGAGGTTGGGAATGAAAAAAGGAAACATCAAAACCGCTCTCGAAGAAGCTATCCGCCTATGGATTGCACAAGACGATATTATGTAGGGGATGGCATTCAGTCGAAAACTAAATAAAGGTCGTCCCCTACACTAAACAACTGTGCCGAGAAGACCGTATAGGGTTGAAATAAGCTACCCGAAAAGAGGAAAGCCAAGGTATTTTCTTGCGAAGGATGTTATAGCACATGGAAGGAAATTAAAAGTAAAAAAATACATTTGCAGTGGTCGCGCTCCAACATTAGAAGAAGCGGAGCGGTTTAGAAGAGAATTCGCATATGAAATGGAATCGAAGGCCGCAGCAAAAAAGGCTAGTATAAGTAGCGCTTTTTATGAGTCGGATTATCTTTCACCAGAACAGATAGGATTTATTGATAGTATAGTAGCGGCAACACAAAAGTGTAGAAAGCACAACATTTATTACTGATGCCAAAGTAAGAGGTGCTGATTGAGTTGGAATTGGATCTACAAGATTTAATTGATGGTTTAAATGATTTGGATAAGATAGCTTTGCTTTTGCTTCATGCTAATAATGATGCCCCGATCCGTGGTGAACTTTTTTACCAGACAGAAATATTTTTAATATCCAATTATATATTGGAGATCAAAGATCAGGCCGATTTTATGCCAGGTTGGTTAGGGCCATACAGTGAATCCGCCGAAGTAAGCCTTAATAATTTAATATCATATACTCTAGTGGATAAAAATAGGTCCTGCGGTGGTTATAAGCTTAACAACAAAGGCAAAGAAATTGCAAAAATCCTTGAAGGATCGACCCTTCCAGAATACAAAGATGCTATATCTAATTTTAAAGATCTGTTGAATGATCTCACCAAGGATGAGCTGTTAGCTTTTATTTATTTTTCATTTCATTACTTTACTGGAGAGTCTTTGATTCTCCCTGAAGTGGTTAAGAAAAGAATGCCTTCTATAATATCTCTATATAGAAAGGGTAAAATAAGTTTGGCGAAGGCAGCTTCTCTTTCTGGAATGTGTATTGAAGATTTTCTCGATGTATTGAAGGAGCACTAAGATGAAAATATTCGACACGTCTTCGGTAATTTGTATCTTATCTGAAATATGCTCGCCAAAGATATTAGACATATGTATAAAAAATGGATAATAGAAATATAATAAAACTTTTAAAATAATTATTATATTAATTATAATAAAAAAATAAAAATGGGTGATTAAAAATGGTACATGATTGGTTAACAGACGACATGGCAAAATATTTAAGATTAAATTGTCGCAAATCATGTTACCAATTAAAAGAAGAGTTAGAAGACGTTTTTAATTTTTCAGTTTCTCATAACGAAGTATCTCAGGTAATTCGTGGATATCGTCAAGATTTGAAAGAGCTAAACGATGCTGCAATCGAAGATCTTCGTAGAAGACAAATTGAAGTTTTGGAGAATTCGATAATTTCCGAACTAGCAGAAGCTCAAATAATTCTTTCTAAATATAGATCTAAAGTGAATGAAGCATTTGATCAACTTGAGGGCGGTGTTACTAATCCAAAAGATTATTATACTTTTGCGAGATTAGAAGAAGTTTATAATAAAGCTGTTATAGATACCCAAAAGTTATTATATGAAACGCAGAATAAAAAAGCAGAAATCGGATTACAATTAGACGAAAATAATAAAAAGAGTTTAGTTGATTTGATTAATGATGATTAGTCTTTTTTATATTTGGGGCAAAATATTTTATCGAAACAGTCTTTGCAAAATATAAATCTCCCATCGTCTTCTATACATCCAATTAAATAATTTCCGTTATGATAACACGGATAACATCTAAGTTTATCAAACATAAGAAATGATTCCATTTTCAATCCTCCACTGTAATAATGACGGCTTCTCTCCCTGCGTCATATTCCACATCAGACACGTCCAAGAAATCATCTGGTCGGTCTTCATAGTTTCGACGTACATCAAAAAAAACGTCATCGTCTAGCTGGTAGTCAGCTAGAGCGTTCATAAGCTGGTATACTTTCATCGGTCTTCCTCCATCCAACAAACGCAGAACTGATTTGGGTTTGTCATAGCTTCATATTCCTGTTGGCTGTCGTCCGTGTACCGTACTACTTTCCCACATTTTTCGCAAATTGTTCTTATTGTCATCTTAGGTCACCTCAGTTTTTCACTATGCTATACTTAGCGGGAGACATATATATAGTTTTCCCTCGGATTACACTATTTAGATTATTCGTGTTACTACGGTATTACTAGAGAACAGAAAAGTATATTCTTGCAGAGGGATTCGCGAGGATTTGCGTTAGATTCGCGTGAAGAAAATCATGATGGCAATAATATAAAATAACGAAACGTTTATATACCAGTTTCTGAAATAATAAAAATCAATTTAATTTAATCAATTGAATAAATTTCATATCTTTTTTATAAGAGTTTCGAATAAAAATACGTGAAGAATCATAAGCAGAGAAAATTTTAGGACCAAATTTGGCGATTCTGAGCAACTTCTCTAGCTATCGATTTTAGAAATTTGCATACTTTTCTGTTGATGAGTATTATTTGGTGTGTCGTTGAGTTGTGGCGTCAAGTTTATATATTGGTTTTGTGCAATTATATTAATGGTTGAATAAAAATGAACGAAAAAAAATTAGAGTTTTATATTCATTACGGGATATTGTGATTCTGGAACAAAATATACTTTCATATCATCCGGTAAAAATGTATTTACGGCGCATGTATCGTGTGTGGGGAAAATTATTTCAAATGTTCCATCTCGTCTAAGTCGATGTCCAACTATTCCTTCTTGTTGCATCAAAATTTCTATATCTTCTGGAGTAGCGTTGTGACGCATCACAAAAAGAAAATATGGCATTTTCCTCACCTACCAACGTCCATTTTTAACTATAACTCCAGGAAACGCTTCAAAGTTCTCAAATTGTGATTTTTTAGGAGTTATTAATTTAGATTCACCTATTTCAACCACAATATGAACTTTATCGAAGGTTTCTTTGTTATTTCTCCAGTACTCTACGTCATCTTCTCCAGTTACCCAGACGTCTTTATACTGGCCGTTTTTCTCTCCAATTATCTTATAGTTCTTTGCCATAGATACTACTTGGTGGGAGACATATATATAGTTTTCCCTCTGATTCTACTAACAACTAAATAAGTATTACTACAGTAACACAACCATATCAATTAATACGTTAAATTCCCAGGTTGCGCGAACATGAACGAAATAGCCGCCAAACTTCATGCGAAAGGGCCGATATGGTTTTGTGAACGGATTCTTGGATCTTCGCTATTTGATTATCAAAAAGATATAATAAATGCAGTATTTAAATATCCTCGCGTTACAGTTCGTTCGGGTCATAGCATCGGGAAAACTGTATTAGCAGCAAATGTTATGCTATCATTTTTATATTTGCATAAAGATTCTATTGTGATTTCCACCGCTCCAACTGCAAGACAAGTTACAAAGGTAACGTGGAAAGAATTAAGACGCGCATATAATAGAGGAAATAATTTATATATAGAAGAGTTGGGCGGAAAGTTACTTCCAAAATCTCCAGAATTATATTTAAGTGATGATTGGTTTGCAATTGGTTTATCAACTGATGACCCAGACAGATTCCAAGGATTTCATGCAGAAGATTTATTAGTTGTTGTCGATGAAGCTGCCGGAGTAGATGAAGAAATTTTTGAAGCTATAGAAGGTGTGTTAACTTCTATAAATTGTCATTTATTATTAATTGGAAATCCGACAAACACTTCTGGAACATTTTATGATAGTTTCCAAGAGAATGGATGGAAAACGTTTAATATTTCTGCATTCGATACTCCGAATTTAACAACTTTCGGAATAACACAATCTGACTTTTTAGAAACTGGCTGGGAAACGAAACTTACTTCAAAAATTCCATATCCGTTTCTAGTTACTCCACAATGGTGCTATGATAAATTTTTACGTTGGGGGCCAGATAGCGCAATATATCATTCCAGAGTTCTTGGAAATTTCCCGCCAGAGGGATCTACTATTTTAATTCCTAGAACTTGGATAGATGCTGCAATCGAGCGAAAGCTTTAAATAATTATTGGTGTTATAAATATGACTGTTCTTGGATGTGATATTGCCAGATATGGAGAAGATTCTTCTGTGATATCAATTTGTCAAGATAGTGAAATATTACCATTAAAAATATTCAATAAATTTTCTACAATGGCTATTGCGGGATTCATTATAAATACAATTGAAGAGTTTACTCCTAAAGAAGTTTATATCGACGAAATTGGTTTAGGCGGTGGAGTGGTAGATAGATTATTAGAACAGAAATATAATATTACTGGAATAAATGTTGCTAGAAAAAGTTGGTTTCCAAACGAATTTAATAATTTAAGAAGTCAATTATGGTATAATTTAAGACAGTGTTTAAATCCGAATGCCGATAATCCAATTGTATTACCAAATGATCCAGATTTAATAGAAGAGTTGTCAAATATTAATTATTCATTTGATTCACAGGGAAGAATAAAAATAGAGTCAAAAGATGACATGAAAAAACGTTTGGGTAGATCTCCAGATAGAGCGGATGCAGTATGTTTATCTCTTATCGGTTACGAGCATACTAACCAAAAAATTGGTGGAAGTTCTGGGTTAGGAATCGGATGGGATAATTACTAATCATTTTCCATCTCTGATAATAAATTGCAAACTATAGATCCAATTTCATAAAGACTTCATGGTATAAATAGTTAACGTTAGTAATTTCATTCATCCATAAAGACAAAATTTCCTATATGTTCTAAATCCATATATGCAGATCGGATCATATCGGTATCATATACGGAATATTCGTTATAATATAAAAATGCTTTTATAACAGCTTCTCGAAGAGAAACCGGTAACGGAACAGAGTCAACGAATTTATCGTTTTTTATAATTCTTCGCACTGCTCCGACTAATTGTAATTCTGTATATGGCATACATATACTTACAACTTAATCACATATAAATCTTTCGGTTGGTGATTCCATGCTAGAAAATATAAGACAAAAAATATCAGATAAAATATATACAAACGCAAAATCGACAGGAACCACTGCCGGTCTTCAATTTTCTTTAGAAGCGAGCGAATCAGATTACTCAAGCATTGAACTTGATGATCTCAGAAAAGGCTCAAAAAATGATGTTGTTGATAGAGCTTTATCTGCATGGATTGATTTCGCTTTTCAGCTGG
>Ga0209313_1000460_pt1 | contig 35229 bp, 40 predicted proteins | sample BioC13SIPDNA_3_FD_185748 | JGI IMG/M metagenome (GOLD analysis project Ga0209313, IMG submission 185748) | Anaerobic biogas reactor microbial communites from Washington, USA - Biogas_R2_B C13 SIP DNA (SPAdes) (version 2) | ecosystem: Engineered > Bioreactor > Anaerobic > Unclassified | place... | reverse complement strand
ATTCCCCTGCCCATAGTAGTTATATTCATACCACTATTCTGCATAACGGGTATTATCTCTTCACCGTTTACCAGGCAAATATCATGCTGATTGAATAAACCTGTTTCAGTAACCTGTTGCATTATATGATTTAACTCAGTTTCGCACAACTCAGGTACAGGCACAATACATTTTGTCAGGCAAACCCGTGCTAATACGGTCAGACTGTGGTGGCTGATACCCCGGTGCCGGGGCCTGCTGTCAGCAAAACTTATCCTTGGTACTGCTATCGGTACTCCCTGCAATGTATGAACTGCATTAAGAACCTGACCCTGCTCAATGCCGGTAAATCCCCATTTGGTTCCAGTACCAACAATTCCCGGCCCCATTGATACCACAATTACATCCGGCTTAAAAGCCTCCCGGGCTGCCAGCAGACCGGAATAGATATTTACTGCTTCCAGATCACCACCAAAGGCATGTCCAATAGTAACTGTGCCCACCAATCTATTTTCTGCTTTTAATTGGCTGACTGTCTGACTGAACGCCATAGGCAGCGCGGCACCATCGGTCATAACATAAGCCACTTTATAACCAGCGTTGCATAAATAAAGTACCAGTGGTGCCAGCATGGAATGCAAAGTAGCTGCCAGTACCGGTGTCCCCAAAAGACTATCCGCATTTTTCAGGACTTCATGATAAGGACTGTCTTCTTCCTCAGCACTGAGGACTTTCACCTGCATAGGAGTATAGCGCATTTTCATAATATGACCGCCAGGAACGCTTGATTGGCCGGTGCTGTTTAATCGGGCAATGACATAATGATAGCCTCCGCTTCCCAGCTTCAGACTCACCGCTGTGGTATTTAATAAAACCTCATCTCCGGTTTCTACTTCCCCTGTCAGAGCAGGATATACGATACACTTTTCCTCCCGTCCCTCAATCAGAACGGAATATCCTCTGATATCGTTACGGGAAAACAGTTGCCTGCCTATTAATCCTGGTTTACTTTCCAGCATGATTCCGCCACCCCACGTATTGGGATTAAATCCCCCTAATGATTGCTAATATAAGCTCAACATCCCTGACCAGATCATCAACTTCAATATATTCATCGATAGTATGGACATTACTCATACCAATACCCAGATTTACACAGGCAATTCCATTGCCATTTATAATACTGGCATCACTTCCTCCACCAGTTCCGGTAAGCACTGGCTCCAGTCCTATGCTTTGTGCCGCATTCACAGCCATTACCACCACTTTATCCTGTTTGTTAAGCTGAATTTCCGGATAGAGGAATTTCACTTTTACCTGGGCTTGAGCACCGTGTTTTTTAACTTCTGATACAAAAATTGATTGCAATTTTTCGGTAAGCTCATCCAGTTTAACGCGTTGCAGACTTCGAGCTTCTCCTTTTATACGGCAATTATCCGCTACAATATTACGGGCAGTTCCCCCTTCTATAATACCGAAGTTACAGGTGGTTTCTTCATCAATTCGCCCACAGGGCATGGCGGTCAAGGCCTGGGCCGCAATATGAATGGCATTAATACCATCCTGCGGGTTTATACCGGCATGAGCAGCTTTGCCAAACACCTGATATTCGATTTCATTCTGACAGGGAGATTGAACAATAATATTGCCCGGAGGGCCGCCAGCATCCAGTACATAACCAATTATGGAGGATAACTGTGAATAATCAAATAATTTGGCCCCCTGCAAACCTTGTTCCTCGCCAACCGTAAATAATAATTCCAGCGGTGCATGAGGTTCACCACTGGCCATTAATATATCTACTGCCTCCAACAAGGCGGCAATGGCAGCTTTATCGTCTGAACCTAAAATGGTGTGACCGGAACTGACAATGCGCCCCTGCTTTACGATTGCTTTTATATTATTTCCCGGTTCCACCGTATCCATATGAGCAGCAAACAGCAAAGAAGGTTTATCAGAACTGCCAGGAATTTTTATCAGCAAATTCCCAGACTCGGTACCCAAAGCTTTACCTGCTTCATCTTCCTGTACCTGATAACCACGGGCGGAAAACTCCGCCGTTAGATAATCCCTGAACTTGCCTTCTTGACCGGACACTGAATCAATACTCACCATATGAATAAATGAATTGACCAAACGTTCCTTATTTACCATCAGACTGACCCCTTCCCAGTTGATCAAAAAACCTGAGTATACCCACCCGTTCAATAGTGGAACTTATTGAGTATTTTTCTGTAAAAAGATGTATGGCGATTAAAAATATTAAAACCCCGATACGAAATGTCAGCGGCAGAGAAGCTGCCGCCAGATATCCCAGCAGTAGCCCCATTACATTGGACCCCGCATCCCCCATCATAGCCAAAGCTTTAAGATCAAAGTAAAAATAATACAAAATCGCGCCCAGCAGCGGGGTAATCAATAAAGGATCAACCTTCCCCCCGGCCATGGAGACTATTATTATTAAAAATAACAAAAATCCTTTTATTGCCCTCCCGGGACGTAAATCAAGCAAATTAAGCAGATTGGTAAATAATGCTATGATAACAGTATTTAGAATTGTTTCTCCGGCACTGCCGCCAATAAATAAGGCCAAGAGAAACGCAACAAAGCCGCCCCCCAGCGCTTTTAGACCTCCGGTAGTCAGCCTGCCCTTCATTAAAGCACCAAAATGCCCCTTGAATCCCCGGTTATCGCCTCCGCCCAGCATATCATCCAGAAATCCCAGAAAACCAATCGCGGTTATTCCTAAAGCCAACAGATAAAACTGTGGTTCAAAAGCCGGGAGCAACAATTTGTAACCAGCCATCATAATAAGATAAGTAAATAAAAAGGTAATGCCAGCACTTACCGGTATATCTTGGCCCTGAAAATTGGGTCGAACGGCTCCGCTTTCCTGCAGCATGGGTAATATAAGATAAAGAATAATGGCCTCAAAGAAAAAAGAGGCTACCAGACTAATTCCGGCTGCCACATAAATATCCACCACTATTTCCTCCTTTTTTCCCACCAGATGACTTTAATTACATCTACAAACTGCCTGCCCCGGTGAATAAACCCGGATAAATCTCTTCCGGTTTCATTATGGGTCATATTGGTAGGGACCTCTACCACCCGGAACCCCTGGCGCAAGGCTCTAATGGTCATGCCCAATTCTACTCCATAGGCCTCATTAAATGGTGTTACTGCCTCCAATACAGCTCTGGTCATAACCCGCTGTCCACTCAAAGGAGCATTTACCTGCATATCTCCAACCTTTTTAATTGCCCGGGCAGCAGTTTTTTTTACCAGACCAAATCCGCCTTTTCTTTTCGCGGGCGGAAAAGCTGCAATAGCTAAATCGGCATGGCCTGCCAATACCGGAGCCATAACTTTTTGCACCTCAGCAGCTGAATCACCCAGATCAGCATCCAGGAATACCACCACGTCACCTTTTATATACGGCAGGGAGAAATTCATGGCCCCGCCTTTACCCCGGTTTTTATCTACCTCCAGCACCTCTACCCCCAGCTGTTCAGCCTGATAAGAAGTCTGGTCAGTAGAACCATCATCTACCACTAGAATTTGCTCAAAAACCTGCAGAGCCAGGACTGCCTGCAGTGTACTTACGATACGCTTTTCTTCATTATAGGCGGGAATAACTAAACTAACCCTGGCCATTAAGGTTGCCCTCCAATTTTCTCTATTGGCAGTGTAGGAATAAATCTTTTGGCAGTTGGTTTAATCCCATAATGACCTGGCTCACCTGCCATAGCCAGAATAAGTGAAATTTGCCCCGGGCTAAGGTCGATATTATCTATAGTACTAATATTCTGCTTCTGATATTCCTCCATATAAGAAGTAAGAATTTCGGAATTTTCAACTCCATATACCTTCTTCCCTCCGTTTAGCAATGCCATAATTAAGCCCTGATCAAAACTGTAGGGATAGGCAAGATTATCATCATTAGTACCGCCAACCAGAATTACTCCATCCAGGGTTTCATTAGTTAAACCATCCACTTTAATCAAGCCAAGTTCCTGCAACATAGCAGGTACTGATGGATCTGCCTGCCCCAGTAAAATAGATGCCACACTATTTGCTATCTGTATACGTATACCATCAACGGAAGTTTTTGAATCCAGATTATAGAACTGAATTAATCGTGCCTGTACCTCTTCATTCATTAAATTAATTTCGCTCAAAACTACTGTCTTGGAAACTACATTCACTCCGGCAATCGACAGGGAATTAAGCATCCCAGCCGGAATATCACTGCCGCCGGTAACTACTATTCCCGCTTTGTATCCTTCCAGACGCTGCTTGATTAATATCGGCAGCATGCTCTGGCTGTAATTCTCATACTGACTGATAATCTTATCCTGATACTGGTTCTGCGCTTTCAATTCATCTTCACTTTCACGCAAAGCGGTAAACTGTTCCTCCAGCCGATCGCTCAACTTCTTTTGCTGATCCACCAGCAGGTTATCCCCTACAATGGTGCTGCCAATCAGGATTCCTATTGCCAGGGCCAGGAATACAGCCACAATGGAAGTAATATGATAACGTAAATCAATCATTATTTCACCTCGTTATAAACTAAACAGCAGCTTTAACTGCAACAGTATCAATCTGAAAAACGGTTTGGTAGCCGGTGATACCATAAGGATAATTACTATTGGAACCAGAGCCGCAGCAAATAATTGCAGCAGATATTTGGTCTTGGGGCTTTGATTATATAATTGGCTTACCCCGCGGGCATCAACCAGAATAGATCCCACCTTTAAACGTACCAGAAAAGTGCTGCCCATACCTTTACGGCCTTTTTCCATAAAATCTATCATATTGGAATGGGTTCCTACTGCTACAATAAGACTGGCCCCATATTCCCAGGCTATAATCATGGCTATATCTTCACTGGTACCAGGCATAGGAAAAACATGGCAATCAAGCCCGATTTCCCGAACTCTCTCCAAACCCGGTGCATTACCGTTCGCATAAGCATGAACAATTATTTCTGCTCCACAGGTTAGAGCCTCATCACTTACACTGTCCATATCGCCAACTATTATATCCGGAGTTATACCAAATTCCAATAATGCATCAGCACCGCCGTCTACTCCAATTATTACCGGGTTCTCTTCATGAATGTAAGAGTTAATCGCCCGTAAATCTTCCTTGTAACTGCTGCCTCTTACTACTATTAAAGCATGGCGCCCTAATATTTCGGTATTTAAAACGGGTACCTCCAGATTACCCAGAAAAATGTCTTTTTCCTTTTTGGCATACTCCAAAGTATTTTCCACAAATCTGTCCAATTCTTCCTGGCTGTTTTCATTGGCAATTGCAAGTTTCCGATTAACATCTTCCAGGGTCAGCAGATTGCCTTTAGCCACCAGCTTGTCACCCCAGTATACCTCATTATCCCTTATTTCCAGCCAGCTTCCTTCCCTGACCATGCCAAAAACTTCGTCTCCCACCTCATCTAATATAGGAATCCCGGCTTTAAGAATTTTATAGGCACCCCGGGCTGGATAACGACCGGTAATCGACTCCTGGGCATTAACAATTGCCTGAGGCCGAATGTCTATAAGAGAATTGGCAGCTACTTCATCAATATCATCATGATCTATGATGGCAATATCACTCTTTTTTAAGCGTTGTACCAGGTTTTTGGTACGCCTGTCCATTCGGGCTCTGCCCCTGGAAATCATGGGAACACCTCTTATCAATTCCATTTCTTAACGAATCTATATTAACACAATATCATAACAAAATAAAAAAGACTCACATGTAATGAGTCCGGATTTCAGGAATCATAATAAAAGCCTCTTGTTTATTAAAGAAATAAACAAGAGGCTGCTGGCAATCAATAAAATATCAACTAACCTTATTTTCCAATCTTAGCCGGTCAGCTATTATAGCAATGAACTCGGAGTTGGTAGGCTTACCTTTTTCTCCATTAATAGTATAACCAAAAAACTTATTAATTTTATCTAAATCACCCCGATCCCAGGCCAGCTCAATTGCATGACGAATAGCCCGTTCTACCCGACTGGGGGTGGTATCATACTTCTGGGCAATGGTAGGATATAACTCTTTCGTAACTGCTCCCAGATAATTAATTTCTCCGACTACCAACATGATAGCATCACGCAAATACTGATAGCCCTTTACATGTGCCGGTACGCCAATCTCATGAATAACCTTGGTAACCTCAACTTCCAAGTTTTTAGGGGAGGAGGAACTGGTAATGGTAAAATTAGTTACTGTTCCGCGTGATTCAACCTTTGCCGTATTATTATAAGCTACCTGCCGGACACGCTCACCCAGTACAGGTAAATTGAACGGCTTCAGTATGTAATAATCTGCACCTAGCTGAACTGCCTTTTGAGTAATGTTTTCCTGTCCAAAAGCAGTCAGAATAATAATTTTGGGCCGCCGGGGCAAATTTAATTCGTTGAGTTTTTCCAAAACCCCTATACCATCCATATAGGGCATAATGAGATCCAAAATTAGTACATCGACCTCGTCCTTTTGCAAAATTTCCAGAGCTTCCATACCATTCATACAAACATCGACGATATCAAAATCCTTGTCATTACTGAAATAATCCCTTAAAATACCGCAGAACTCACGGTTATCATCCGCTATTAGTATTCTTATCTTACCCGGTTCATTAAACATAGACTAAAATCCCCCTCCTTATTTGATTATTTAAATTTATTAAGCCTTTTCGACGATACACCAACTATTACCTGCTTTTTTTTTCCATCAAATTACCCTATAATCCAGCATACAATTTGATAATAACGGTTATAGTGAATTGTTTCAAATTACAAAATATTTCCTCAGTTGGCTACTTATGTAGTAACTAATCCTTTTGCATTGCAACTGGCTAATTAAATTTTTGTCGAAAACTTTAGCTGGCATTATCCATAATTGACATTTCTGACAGCAGATTATCCATAAATATTCCGTAACCCCGTTGCGGATCATTTAAAAACACATGCGTAACTGCTCCAATAATTCGGTCGTTCTGTATAATTGGACTACCACTCATTCCCTGAATAATCCCTCCGGTAGTATTTAACAATCTGGAATCCGTAACCTTTAACAACATACCTTTTCCACCTGCTCGACCAGGATAAACCTTCTCAATTATAATATCAAAACTCTCAATATCCTCACCATTGATAACCGTACAAATCTTCGCCGGACCGGTTTTTACCTGATGGGCATAACCAACCTCCATAGCATATTCATAGAGGGGATTTTTTAAAACCGATTGTGTATGGCCAAAAATACCATAATTAGTATTGCAAATTATACTTCCATTTATTGCACCATTACTGTTAAACACTCCTATTTTTTCACCCGGTCGGCCAGGTTTTCCCGGTTTAACTGTCTGTACCGAGGCACTGACTATTTTACCCTGCATTACATCAATACCCTGCCTGGTATCAGCATCAATTATTATATGTCCCAGTGCGGCAAATTGTTTATTGGAGGGTTCCCAAAAAGTTAAGGTTCCTACCCCGACTACCCCGTCACGAACATATAATCCAATGCGATAACGCTTGGTTTCAGCGCAATAATAAGGTTTTACCGGTACATTAATAACATCTTCCTTGCGCTTAATCTTTAAACTTATGGAATTTTCTTTATTAACATCAATTACGCGGGCCAGATCATTCTCACTGTTAATAGATTTGCCATTAACACTCAAAATAACATCGCCAATTTCCACACCTTCATCCCGGGCAGGACACATTTTGACTCCATCAGAACTAACCATAGGTGCAAAACCCACCACCATAATACCTTTTGATTGGAGCAACACTCCGATTGAATGCCCGCCTACCACTACCCGGCGGGGAGGAATAGCTTCCACAGCCATTGATTTAAGGGGGATATATCCCAAAAGCTTTAGATTGACATCTACCTTTCCGGGCTTCAGGGCAACAATTTCATATCCGGAAGAGTTACGATTAACTATAACTGGTGACTCATAAGGAGTTGCAAATACACTGCGGGATGGTTTGGCCACCTGCATTTGTATTTTATCTTTGAACTGTTCCGGAATACCAAGTTCAATTGCACTGGATTCCCCAACCACCAGAGTTTTATGTTCAGGTAAATCAAGTACCGTGCGGGCCCCGGGTGAAAAACAAATTATCAGTAATAAACCAGCTAAGAATATTCCTATACAGGTACGAATATTTAAATTCACTATTATCACTCCCCGTAACCTGATAGCAATATTCTCCCCGCCGGGAGAACAAACTATACCAGACATACGGGATAAAGCTGACAGGAGACCGGGCTATTGACGTTTTTTTTTATCAATAGCCCGGTCTCCTATCAGCAATTAATTAAATATTTTCAACTAAAAAGTTCGTTAACTATTTTATCTTTTCCAACGTTAAGAAATTTTGCAACATCGTTGAGTATAGAACTAAGTGTACCTATTCTAAGAGGATTATGATTTGGAATAGTAACATGATGTTCTTCGCCGCAAATTTTTGATGTTAGACGAATATGACTACCAGTTTGCCGGGTTACTTCATAACCATATCTTCCTAAAAGGTTAACCAGGTGATTAGCATCAATATCACGAGGTATCCTCATATCGCAATAACCTCTTCTTTAATAAAATGCAATCTAAGTATATCGGGGGCCTGGTCTTCACTAAAGTGGCAGCGAATCGCATCTTTTATTGCTTCTTTAATGGCATCCAGCGTATCACTCTCGGTGAATATGGAATGCCCCAGAGCCCTAGCCACATAGCCACCTTCGGGAGCTTCTTCAACCAGGAAAATAATTTCCCTGTCCATTAATTCACCTTCTTTCTATAGCTATTATATTCAATTATACCACTATAGAATAATGAGGATTCACCAGTATCAATGCAGATGATTTAATTTCGCTTTAAAAGTTCGCGGGCGTGTTGCAGGGTTATATCCGAATACTGGTAACCTCCCAGCATACGGGCTATTTCCTGTTCACGGGTCTCTTCCTGAAGGCGCGTCACCTGGACAAAAGTAGAGTTGTTTTTCACCTGTTTGTCGATTAGATAATGACAGTGCGCGTAACTGGCTACCTGGGCTGCATGAGTAACGAGGATTACCTGGTGATTAGCGGCTATCTGATAAAGTTTATCCGCCATAGCCCCCAGCGCTGTTCCGCCAACTCCAACATCTATTTCATCAAATACCAGGGTCGGTATACGATAAGTAGAGGCAAGCGCAGCTTTTAAAGCCAGAATAAAACGGGATATTTCTCCTCCTGATGCAACTTTCGACAGTGGACGGGGAGACTCACCCGGGTTAGCTGAGAACATAAATTCAATATCATCACAACCATTAACAGCAGGGGTATCCTTCTGATTTACTATGATCTCAAAGATGATATGCGGCATATGCAAATCAGCTAATTCCCTGCCAACCATGTCCTGCAATCTGCTGGCTGCCTCACGACGAACAGCTGACAATTGGGCGGCTATTCGGTAATATTCCTGCTGCAACTTGTCTGCTTCAGAACGGAGATGACCTTCCACCTGTTCATAATTTTCCAGTTCCTGCAGCTCTTGTCGGGCTTGCTGATAAAAAGCCAGAACTTCTTCTATGCCGGCCCCATATTTGCTCTTTAATCTTTCTATTAGATAAAGACGATTCTCTACCTCATCCAATGCACCAGGCTGGAAATCCAGCGAGTCCTGCAAGTCGGAAACTGTAGCGGCCATTTCCTGAAGACTATAAATAATTTCCTCCAAAGGTTCTTTTAACGCCGCTATTACAGGTTCATCCATCAGATTCCGAACCACATCCAGCGATAATGAGACTAAATCATGGGCACTATTACCCTCTTCCTGTCGGTATAACATATGTATAAGCTGCCGGCTGCCGGCAGATATTTTTTCAGCATTGCGGATTCTTAATCTGAGTGATTGCAGCTCTTCCTCTTCACCAGGGAATAATTTGGCCGCTTCAATCTCTTCGATTTGAAAAGATAAAAAATCGATTTTCTGCAGGCGATTATTTTGATCCTGTAGCCACTGCTGCAGTTTTTGTTCTTTTTCCTGCCACTGCCGATAAACGCTGCTGATCCGGTCTCGAAAAGCACCTGCTTCAGGAGCAAAATCATCTACAATGTGCAAATATTTTTCATTTTCAAAAAAAGAAGACCGTTCATTCTGGACATGCATATCCAGCAACGAGGCAGTGATATCTTTTAAAAAAGCGACTGATACAATACGATTATTTGCTCGTACAATATTTCTGCCGTTAGGTGATATTTCCCGACTGATAACCACCATTGATTCGCCTTCAGCAAGTATTCCCTGTTGCAGCAGAAGATTACGCTCTTCCTGGCTGTTAATTTCAAACAGCGCTTCAACTAATGCCTTTTTACTGCTATCACGAATAAATTCATTTTTTATGCGTTCTCCCATTACCAGTCCCAGCGCATCAATAATAATTGATTTACCTGCTCCGGTTTCCCCGGTTAATACATTAAGTCCGGGCTCAAACTCCATTCGCAGTTCATCAATCAGGACAAAATTCTGAATATAAATCTCCACCAGCATGGACATCCCTCTTTTATGCACAATATCTGCTATATGAGTTCCTGAAACCCTTTTAATACTTCCGGTACTGCTTCTATAGGCTTTACAACTACAAAAATAGCATCATCACCGGCTACTGTACCCAGGATATTAGGGAAATCTGAGGAATCTATTACTGAAGCTACTGACTGGGCACCGCCCGGCAAGGTTTTAATAACGATCAGATTCTCACTGTAGTCCATAGTAATGACTGAATCGCTGAATATACGGCGTAATCTTTCCTGGGAACGGGTAATATTGGCTGCATCCGGCAAGGCATAACGATAACCTTCATCATCGGGAATCTTTATTAACTGTAACTCTTTAATATCCCGCGATACGGTTGCCTGCGTTACGGCAAAGCCATTTTCCTGCAGGGCTTCACATAATTCATCCTGGGTAGTAATTCGCTGGTTGGAAATAATCTCGGTAATGGTGAAATGTCGTTTCAGTTTCATTTACATACCTCCATTAATCCTGGAACAAACCAGTATCTGAGGTGGATTATTCCGCTGGTTAATTGCCTTTATATTTATAACCTCAAAACTTTTCTGATTTAAACCAGACAAATACTCACTTACTTCACTTAGTTCCTGCTGCCCGGCTTCATATCCCGGATACCCCACAATTGTAACCATACCTCCCAAAACCAGAAGTTCCATTATGGTCTTTAATGCAGTAATAGTATCATTGCTGCCGGTTACAATGTGGTGAGAACCTCCAGGCAGATAGCCCAGGTTAAACATAGCTGCTTTAATTTTTTCCGGTTTGTATTTTCCCAGATTGGCATGACTATCTTCTATTAAAGTTACCTGTTCAAGGCATTGGTATTTTAACAATAATTGCCGCGTTCGCCGTATAGCCTCAGCCTGTATATCAAAAGCCATAACCTTGCCCTGCTGACCAGTTAATTGAGCCAAAAAAACTGTGTCCTGCCCATTGCCACAGGTAGCGTCGATTACAAAATCTCCCGGACAAATTACTGATTGCATAATCTTATGGGAGCAGGCAACCGCATTATGAAAATAGCCTCTTATCAGTCTTCACTCCTTCTGATACGAGCTTCTATTTGATAAAAGAACAAGCCTGGTTTAAGTTTAACCATTTTCAGTTTAAAAGGAGCCGGTAATATTTTAACTACCTGACCGATTTCCAGTGAGGTTTGCACCTGACCATCTATGCATATTGCCGCATCAACCCCTGATAAATATTTAATCGCCACCTGTTTGGAACCATCCAAAACCATGGGGCGTTTATACGAAGCATGTGGAGCAATAGGAGTAATAAGCAGCACTTCGATATCAGGATCAGTTATTGGCCCCCCACAGGATAAAGAATAACCGGTGGAACCGGTAGGAGTTGCTACTATCATTCCATCACCACGATAATTGGCAGTTAACTGACCGTCTATTTCCAAATCAAAACCAATCATACGCGGAGACTTGGAGCGAAAAGCTACCTCATTGAGACAATAAGATTGAAAGACCGGCTCTCCATCTTTGAAAACCTGACAATCAAGCATCAACCTCTCACTTAAACTATATTGTCCATTGATTAAAGGCTCCAGATATTCATCTACCTCAGATAATTCCAATTTACTTAAAAAGCCTATCCGGCCCATATTTATTCCCAGCAGTGGGATACCCATGACGGCATAATGACGCGCAGTACGTAAAATGGTGCCATCTCCGCCTAAAACTATAGCCAAATCAGCATCTTCCACCTGGCCCAGTGGGCTTGAAGCATGTCCCCGTATAACTTCAAGATTATACTTCTCCAGTTTGGTTGCCAATTCCTGAGCTACTGACTCGGTTTTCGGCCTATTCTGATTATTAATCAGCAGTACTTTTTTCACTGCCCTTACCTCCCAGTTGCAAATGAGCACTATCAACTACCTGGTCGATAATATCGCCAATATTATCCAAGGGGGATTCAGTTGCTGTCAACTTCAAAAAATACTCTATATTTCCCTGGGGTCCCTTAATTGGTGAATAAGTTATTCCCGTACAATTAAGGCCGACAGCTGATGCACTATTTACACAGGACATGAGAACTTGCCGATGGATTTGGGGATCTCTTACGACTCCCTTTTTTCCCACCCGGTCTCTACCCGCTTCAAACTGCGGCTTAACCAGGCAGATTACTATTCCGGCTTCCTTCAACAATCCTCTTGAAACCGGAAATACCAGCCCCAGTGAAATAAAAGAAACATCTATGGTAATTAAATCAGCCAATTCAGAAATTAGCTCAGGTTCTATGTAGCGAATATTAGTTCTCTCCAGGTTCACCACCCGGGGATCATTTCTGAGCGTCCAATCAAGTTGTCCATATCCGACATCCACAGCATAAACCTTACGGGCACCTGACTGCAGAACACAATCTGTATATCCGCCGGTTGAAGCACCTATATCTATTATCACCTTATCCCGGACGTCAACCTGGAATTCCTGCAGGGCTTTTTCCAGTTTAAACCCACCCCGACTTACAAACCGTCGTCCGGTGGAAATAATCTCCACCTGCGCCTCTTCATCAACTGATGTGCCCGGCTTATCCACTCTCTGTCCATTAACCTGTACCTGTCCGGCCAGAATATAAGCACGGGCCTTTTCTCTGCTGGGGGCCAGTCCCTGGGAATACAGTAATGCATCCAGCCTAACTTTTGCCAAATTTGAGCAACTCCCAACCAGCAGAATCATTTACCAGTTCCGGCCAGCGGTTGATGACCTTTTCCAGCAAAGCTTCCGCATTCATATCCAGATAATCAAATAATAAATCTACTCTGCCATGTTCCACAAACTCATCAGGTATTCCTGCCCTTAATAACTGAGAAGTTAAACCTTCTTCCTGTAATATTTCCATAACTGCACTGCCAAAGCCTCCCTGCAGGACATTGTCTTCAATGGTAACTACCCGCCCGCATTTTTGAGCAACGGACTTTATGCAGGATCGATCTATTGGTTTTACAAAACGTGCATCAACCAGAGTGGCAGAAATATTGTACTCCGCAGCCAACTGCACCAGATCAAGGGCAAAAGTAACTCCCCGTCCAATGCCAATGACGGCCAGATCATCTCCATCATCCAAAATTTGAGCCTGTCCGACGGGAATAGTATCTTCTTCATCAGTTACTGCTATCCCCTGTCCAATTCCGCGTGGATAGCGAATAGCTACCGGTCCTGAAATCGTAAATGCAGTATTAAACATTTTTATCAACTCGTTTTCATCTGCAGGAGCCATAATCGTTAAATTAGGAATGCTGCGCAGATAGGACAGATCAAAAACCCCATGATGAGTTGCTCCATCCTCACCTACCAAGCCGGCCCGATCAACAGCCAGAATAACCGGCAGATTCTGCAGAGCTACATCCTGTACAATCTGGTCATAAGCCCGCTGTAAAAAAGTCGAATATATTGCTACTACCGGACGCAAACCTGCCCGAGCCATACCTGCTGCCAGAGTAACTGCATGTTGTTCACATATACCCACATCAAAAAATCTATCTGGATATTGCCGGGCAAACGGTGCCAATCCCGTTCCACTTGCCATGGCAGCAGTAATGGCAATTACTCCCGGATCAATTGCAGCCCGGTTAAGCATGTACTCACCAAATATTTCCGTATAAGTTTTGACGCTTTTCCTGGTCTGTTGTCCGGTATTAATATCAAATGGCCCAATCCCATGAAACACATCCGGGTTTTCCAGAGCAGGAGCATACCCCCTGCCCTTCTGAGTAATAAGATGAATAAAAACCGGGCCCTTCATTTTTGCAGCATTGTTCAGAACCTGAATAAGTTCCTCCAGGTTATGTCCGTTTACTGGTCCTATATAAGTAAAACCGAGTTCTTCAAATAATATACCCGGAACCATTAAATACTTGACCATATCCTTAAACCTGCCTGCAGCCCGGGCAATATTAGGACCTATAGCCGGAATACGATGCAGGGCAGTTTCAATTTCATCTTTAGTACGGGAATAAGAGGGGTCAGTACGCAATCGATTCAAATAAGCTGACATAGCTCCAACATTACGAGAAATAGACATTTCATTATCATTTAATATTACCGTTAGATCATGATCTTCATGACCGGCATGATTCAAGGCTTCAAAAGCCATACCTCCGGTTAAAGCGCCATCGCCAATCACTGCCAGCACCGAATGCTTTTCTTTCTTAATATCCCGGGCAATAGCCATACCCAGGGCAGCTGAAATGGAAGTACTGCTATGACCGGTATTATAAGCATCATGTTGGGATTCTTCGGTTTTGGGGAAGCCGCTTATACCACCATATTGTCTCAAAGCAGGCATCTGATGTTGTCTGCCGGTTAGAATTTTATGCACATAACTCTGGTGTCCCACATCCCAAATGATTTTATCTTTGGGAGTATTAAAAACATAGTGAAGGGCCAGAGTTAATTCTACCACCCCAAGGTTAGCTGCCAGATGTCCCCCACATTGTGAAACACTGTTGACCAGAAGCTGCCTGATTTCTTCTGCCAGCATGTTCATGGCAGCCATATCCATATCTTTTAAGTCTTGTGGAGAGTTAATTGTTTGCAAAATATTGTTCATAACCTTCACCTTTTATCATTAAACAATTCCATGCCGGTAAGATTCTCCCATCGGGCCATAATTACCGCCACTTTAAAAATAATAGCATTGGCATAATCAATGGCCACTTTCTTCCCGGCTGCTTTACCACCTACAGTCAAGGCAGCTATAAGGCTGGTCATCATTCCCCCCATTATAAACAGGTCGACGGTTCCAAACCAGTCGACCAGACTTAATACTATACCGGCTCCGATAGCTCCGCTTAGCGTACCGGCTATATCACCAATCACATCATTGCAAAAATTAGCCACCTTGCTGGCATTCTTCGTTATTTTAACCGCTTGTCGGGCACCAAATACCTTTTTGGCCGCCCGGGCATTAAATGGCGGTAGAACTGCTGCCGTTGCCGCAGTTCCAATCATATCGAAAAATACTCCTACCAGAATTATAAACAATAACAACGGAATAGATACAAATACACTGTTAACAGCACTTACCAGACTTTCTGCCCCGATACTGACCAGTAAAGCGATAAAAAAAGTAAAAAAGGCGACTGCCAGTGCTGATAACAAAACATTTCTATCATTAAAAATATGGGTTCGCAACAATAAAAATATTCCTCCATAAAAAAACAGTCTGGCAAAAGGTTGTCTGTTGAGTAAACGCTGCGACATAGGTCCAGCAGGTTTTCCCCGTGGAGCACCCGACTGTTGCCAGAGGGGCGGTTTCCCTTTATGTCCACATTACTGCGTCACCGCAAGTAAGGCTGGATTACCACTTAGTGCACACTTTAATCCTCAACAAACCGTGCCAAAGCACACAGTCTAGGAGTTTTCCTCAACAACCCACATTAATTTCTAGCCTCTTTTGCAGTACACGGTTTCAAAGCAGATAACAAGTCCCTGGCCGGGGTATTTGTTACCCATCAACGCTTATCCGCCGCCACCACTCAAGGCAGGCTACACTGCACCCAGCTTTCACCAAATGCAGGTTTTCTTAGTAAACCTTAGACTTACCAAGCCTCCACGGGTGCGGGGTCAGACTCCACATGCCGTTGCGGAATGCCCCATCACCCTTAACTCCCAGCAAAGACCCCTGACTGGGCGTCAAAAGCCGATACCAGAATCTTCATCGATGTGCCATTTACGGATTTTTAGGCCCGTCTTTGAAATTAACAGGGCTGACTAGAATACTGTAACCTTCTGCCAGTTCATATTCGACTGTAATTATATCATAATAACATAATATTCTTCCACTTACCGCTTCTGCTCAGATTCATCATAGCGACCAGTATGAGTTCAATAAATCCTGTAATATTATTATAGGTGGTTTTATCTAACTCCAGCTCCGCTTAGTTATTCCGGACTAAAGTAAACCAGGCCAACTGTCGTAAAAAATCGGCTTCCGGACCAAAATACTCCAAGCTGGATAAACATTCATCAACCTTTTTACGCGCTATTTCTTCAGTTCTTTCAATACCAATTAAACTGGGATAAGTAGTTTTGAGATTTTTTACATCACTTCCCACCGGTTTACCCATTAAGCCTTCATCACCACGAACATCCAGCAAATCATCTGTGATTTGAAACAGCAAACCAAAGCTGTGCGCATAAGCAGTAATTTTTTCCAATCCGGAGGAATTCATGCCTCCCAGTACTGCCCCGGCTCTTAGAGCTGCCCTGAATAGTTCTCCGGTTTTAAGACTATGCAGCGTTTGCAGGGTAGTAAATTCTATTTTTTGTCCTTCGGATTGCAAGTCTATTACCTGCCCGCCAATCATTCCTCTGCTGCCGGCTGCTTTCGACACTTCCTTGATTACCTGTAATACCTGTTCCGCTTTTATCGGTGCAATGCCGGCATTATGAGTTATTAGTTCAAAGGCGGCCGTAAGCAATGCATCTCCGGTAAGAATGGCGATATCTTCCCCAAATACTTTGTGACAGGTGGGCTTCCCCCTGCGAAAATCATCATCATCCATGGCCGGCAAATCATCATGAACCAGAGAATACGAATGAATCATTTCCAGAGCACAGGCAGTAGGAATAACCCACTCCCGATCTCCTCCCGCCAATACTGCACCCTCCATCACCAGCATGGGGCGTAAGCGTTTCCCTCCGTTAAAAACGGCATAATGCATGGCCTGATGAATAATAACCGGATAGGCATCTATCTGTTCCAGACATCCGGTTAAACAGCTGTCAATAAATTTTTTGCGTTCCTGAATCTCGATTTGAAACTTGTTTAAGTCAAAATTATGCATTTTTTAACCTCACTCTTCAACCTCAACCAGTTCAAAACTGCCATCCAATTTTCTTATTAATTTCTGCATGCGTTGTTCAGTAACCTGTAATTGCTGCTGACACAACAAAGTAAGATTAATACCCTCTTCAAACAGCAGCAGTGAATCGTCCAAATCCTGCTCCCCTGATTCCAGCTTGTCCAGAATCTCTTCCAATCTGCTCATGGCTTCTTCAAACTTTATTTTTTCCACCTTTCTCCGTCTCCCTGTCTTCAATTTTTACTCTCAGCTCTCCATCAGCTAAAATCAACTGTACTTTATCCCCTGGTGATACTTGCTTAACTGAACGAATTACGCCACTTTCATTTCTTACTACTGCATAGCCTCTTTTTAATACCTTTAAAGGACTTAGCTTGTCCAGTCCGGAAGCAGCCATCGCCAGTTGGTTTTTCTTACGGCTCATATTATCATTGGCTGCCCGCAGGAGCCGCTCGCTTAACTCTTTCAATTCATCCTGTTTGGATTGCAGAGATTGCATTAATCCCGAGGTTTTAAGGATTCGCTTAATTACCAACTGATCCAGGCTTTCGCTGCGAGTATAGAATACTTTTTCCATAGCCGCTTGCATTCTTTGCTTCAATCGTTGTATTTCCATTCCCAGTTGCTGCAAATCAGGTGATGCCAATTGAGCCGCTTGTGTCGGAGTTGCTGCTCTAACATCCGCTACCCAATCTGCCAGGGTAAAATCAGTCTCATGTCCTACTGCCGAAATAACTGGTATACGGGATTCAAATATGGCCTTCACTACTTCTTCGCTGTTAAAGGCCATTAAATCTTCCCATGACCCTCCGCCCCGACCAATAATAATGACATCCATACCTCCCCAGGCATTTAAACAGCGCAGACCCTGGGCTAATTCCATCGGTGCATCCACACCCTGAACCGCGCTATGATAAAATATCACCTGGATTCCGGCATGCCGTTGGCGAAGGACTTTTAAAATATCCTGAATAGCTGCACCATCCTGGGAAGTTATTACCCCCACCTTCTGTACGAAAGACGGCAGGGTTTTTTTTATATCCGCATTAAAATAACCCTGCTTTTCCAGCCGCTCCTTAAGCTGCTGTAAATACAAGGAAAGACTACCGGCACCAAAAAGCTGTAATTCATCTACATATAGTTGATATTTCCCCTGACGGTTAAAAACAGAAATCGAACCCCGCGCCAATACTTCCATGCCATTTTCCGGCATAAATTTCAAAGCCCGCGTGCGACTCTTGAACATTACTGCACTAACGGCGGACTCTTCATCTTTCAGCGTAAAATACATATGTCCGGACTGCTGATACAGCTTAAAACCCGAAATCTCACCGCGCAGCCAGAAGTCCTGCAATCCCGGCTCAGCCTCCAACAATAGCCCGATAAACTTATTCAATTCACTGACTGTCAAAAATTCAGGTTGCATAATCTTTTACCTGTCCGCAGCCTGGCATAAGTTATTCATTAGCTCGGCAATCAGAATTGGTCCTATTCCGCCGGGCACAGACATCAGATGACCCGATAATCCAGTCATTTTATCCCGGTTTACATTGCCGCAAACTTTACCCTGGTTCCAGTGAAAACCGGCATCAATAACCAACGCTCCATCTTTGATATGCTGATCATTAAAAATCAGCGGTTCACCCTTCTCAATAACATAAATATCACTGGCAGGAAGAGTTGCCTTTTTATAATCAGGAATTATGCTGACGCGACTGCCCTGTCGGGTTAGAACTATCGCCAGCGGAATTATTAAATCAAAAGAATCGCCAACCAGTGTAATTCCCCAATCCGCAAGTGTACCTTTGGTTCGGTTTATCACTTCCATACAAGCCCGGGCTGCCGGAGATATAAAAGATGCTTCCCCTTGAAAAAGCTGACCCCGATTTCGGGGATTAAAGCCATCCACATCTTTAGCCGGGTCAATTGTGTTCAAAAAGTCTTCCGTAAATTGTTCCAAATCTCCCGGCAAAGGAAGCTGCAACAGTATGCCGTGCACATCATTATTCTCGTTTAGATCTTCAATATATTTTATGAGTCCCTCGCGGCTGATACTGGCAGGTAATAAATCCAGACGGCATTTACCACCGATAAACTCAGTGGCTTTCTCTTTTAGACCTGCATAGACCAGGCTTTCTTTATCATCCCCCACCACTATGACTGCCAGTGACGGTACCATATTTCTCTGTTCATTCTCCTGCTTTAAACGCAATTTAATCTCGTTGGCTATTTCACTGCCATTAATAATTTCCATTGATCCTTCAACTCCTGACTGAATACTTATGTAATAAATATGCCAAATGGGCTACGCCTACCGCATTATCGGAACTTAATCCCGGTTCTGCAAAAAACAGCTTCATCCCCACGGCAGGATGTTCCAATCTATCAATAATTCGCTTTCTTATCAAATGATTAGCCATTACCCCCCCTACCAGTAAAACCTTATTTTCATGCTTTTGAGGTTCAATTTTAAGTAAAGTCTTTTCAATGGTTTTAGCTACAACCCGTAAAACAGCTACCGCAACTTCAGCTTTCGGCACTCCCTGCTGATACATTTGAATTGCCCTCGTCTCAGCGCCCGAAAAAGATATACGGGGCAGATTAACCGCCACCGGAATGGAATACTGATTATTGTTACCCGCCTGTAATGCCAGTTTTTCTAAAGCAGGCCCGCTGGGAAACGGCAACCCCATAGCCACTCCTACCCGATCAACCAATTGTCCGGCATGCAGATCACTGCTGGAGACCAGGTTTTCAATATCAAAAAAGCCATCCCCGCCCCGTGTTACTCTCATAACATCGGAAGTGCCCCCGGAAAAGTGTACCGCTAAAAAACTGGTTTCCTGGAGCAAATCGGGATGACCATATATTCCTGCCGCAATATGTCCCTGTTGATGACTCACAGTATAGAGCGGCACCTGCATTATCCGGCTAATAACCTGAGCCTGTCCCCATCCGGCCAGGAATACCGGCATATAACTATCCCTGTTATCACGTGGAGCCTGACTGGCTGCTACCGCCTTAATTCGGGATGCCAATCCCGATGGTATATGCTCAAACAACTGTGGTAAATTTTTAATATGTAAAAATAGGGCCTCAGATTGTCTCAGCCCTCTTTTCCCCATGGGTACAGGTAATACTATTCTCTCATCAGCAATTATCTGACCACGCTCATTAATAACTGCCAGAGAAGTGGTATAAGCACTGGTATCAATCCCCAGATACAGACTCATCCTTATCCCCCTGAATGCGATCCAGGATAGCATTTACAAAAGCGCTGGAGTTTTCTTCACCATACTTTTTGGCAATTTCCACCGCTTCATCAATAGCTATAACTGGTTCAGCCCCGGGCAAATACATGATTTCAAATCCTGCTACCCGCATCAGATTTCGGTCAACCGAAGACATACGCTCTACCGACCAGTCCCTTGAGTAATGGGCAATTTTTTCATCAATTACTGCCATATGCTGTAATGTGCCTTCAATTAACTGCCAAGAAAAGCTGCTCTCCTTGTCAGTCAATTTATTCTCCGGTAAATCGCTATCAGTTAATTGGGTCTCCAATAAATAATCAAATGCTTTACGGGGATCAGCTTTTACCTGATCTACCTGAAAGACTACCTTAAAAGCATATTCCCGGGCCTTTCTTCTGCTCAAACTATCTACCTCACATGGACTATTTTTTAAAAATACGATTTAACCAGTTTTCAAAATCCTTATTCTCATCCAGTTGTTTACCAATAAAATACCCTGTTGCTATACAAATAATAATAAAGAGCGTTTTGAAAAAACCATAACTGACAAACAAGATAGCTGCCAGCAATCCCAATAAAATTCCTACCGTTTTCCCCCGGTTTTCTACCAGTAACAAATACATGACCCTGTCCCACATGTTTTACACTCCCCCTTACAAAGTGGTTGATTTAGGGGCAACTGCAAAATCGTCTACCAGTACTCGAACTTCAGCTACAGTAAGACCACCTATCGTTTCAAGACTCTCCCGAATTGCAGCCTGAACATTTTTACTCATTTCTGGAACACTATGCTCAGGATTAATCATCATATGCATAGTAATTATTAATCCGTCCGGGCCATCCTTTACTGCCGAACGAATTTCTTTTACTCCTTCCACCTTCTTGACCGCTTTCATAATAATTACCTTAATTGCATCAATAGTTATGGAAACTTGTCCATTTAAACTGCTGGTTATATTAACTGAATTTTGCCTGGGCTGCTTCTTAAATAATGATATTAATACAAAAACGGTAAGGGCAATAACCAGTATTGCTGCGGCGGCAGAAATCATACGCCCTTCTGTGGTAGCCAAAGCCATATTTATGTAATTTAGCGGCTCAGGTCTGCCCGCGGCCAACCCCAGCACGGCTGCTGCCATTATTAATAGCAGTAAGTTATATACAAACAGAACTGTCTTTTGTAATGTAGACACTTAACAACACCTCTTTTCCGGCTTATAAGACAACCCCCTGTGTTGGCAGGGGGTTGTCAGTTTTTGTAGTTGACTTATTAAGCCTCGTTCTGTCCTGCCGAAATTTCAGCTTCACTCACACCGGCAACTCTTTTTAATTGAACTGAAACCACATGCACATTGACTTCTATAACATTTAATCCCGTCATGGTTTCTACTGCCAGTTTAACTTCCTTTTGCACATTATCGGCAACTTCAGGAATTGAATAGCCAAACTCTACAATAAGAAAAATATCAATTTTGGTATCGTCATTAGATAATTCAACTCTAATACCCTTGGTAAAATTTTTACGGCCCAGTTTTTCAACCAGATCTGTTCCCCAACCGCCACTCATAGATGCCACTCCTTCGACATCAATAGCAGCCAGGCCTGCTACCGTGGAGACCACCTCATCAGCAATGGTAATAGTACCCATCTCAGTATTGATACCAGGTTTATTAGCTTCCATTTTGTCACCTCCAAACCGACTTTATATTTTGTATATTACCAGACTATTACTATATTTATCAAACTTAACTTAACTTAATGATAACCTTAATAGTTATTATTCATCCTTCGTTGGATAAAATTCGTGTAAACTTCGCCTTTTTGAAAATGAGATACTTCGCTGTCGCTCAGCATGACACGCTCGAGAGCACTTTTTCAGTGGTCTCGACCGTCCCCTTGAGAAAGAGTTGTCACGATAACCGTCCCCTTGACAAACTGGGGGTTTAGTAGTTCAATGATGCTCTGTTGCATGTCTTCCTGCAACTGGCTGGCGGCAACTACTACCATGGAATCCGCCTGAATTACTACCACACAATCCTCGCCGGTACTGCTTTTAACCAGGTTCTCAGCTTTCATCTCCCTTTCCATATCGGTTGAAATATCAACTAAACGCAAAGCCGCCGCTTGACGCGCTTCGTCAGTCAGAGACTCATTATTGCTAATATCTCGTAATAACTCCACCTGTTTTCCCCGCATCTGCTGCCTTTCCAGACGGTATTGAATAAAAAAATCTTCACCAATATCAGATTTATCAAATCTGGGGATCGTAGATAAATCCACATCACTGCCGGAAATATCGGGAGTTTGAATTGAATCGGCTGGTTTTTCTTCCGCAGTCTTAACATTCAGCAAAATAGATACCATAATAATAAATACAATAAGAACAATGGTGCCGATAATAATTCGCTTTAAATTAATTACCATCATATCCCTGCCTTTCTCGGCATAACCGTAACTTTGTGGGGAGCAATATCAAGCAAAGTTGCTACTGCCTGGGTCAGATTCTCCCGCACTCTATAACTTCCTGCCCCGTCAGCAACTACTAGAACTCCGGTAACTTCAGGTGATTTTTCCTCTACCAGTAGATGATTGCCGGAACTTACTGCCAAATCACGCACTACAGTTTCTTCGCGGGTTTGCTTGCTGCCAGACCCGGCACCTTCTTTACTCTCCCGTTTTTCATTACGCAGATTGCTGGCATAAGTTTTACTTCCCTGTGAAGCCAGAGAAATACTTACCTCAACCTTGCCGGCACCATCAATCTGCGATAGAATGCTCTCCAGATCAGCAACCATTTGTGCCTGCAGACTGTTACTGCCCTCAAAATTATTGGTGGGAGTCAGGTTATCATGATTTTTTTCGGCTTTTCCGGTTGGCCAGATAAGTGCCAATAAACCCAGACAAATTACTATAATTAATAAATAACGTCCCTTGCCTCCTTTCAGGTTTATCCAGCTGCTGTTTCCCTGCTGGCCGTCACCTCTAATCCATTCCTCCAGCATGTAATTAACCCCCTATAAACTCAATTGTAATTTGCTCGTCTTTAAACCCGTAAAGGTCTTTTACGACGCGTCGCACTTTCGCTTCCACCTTCTTCTTTTCCTCAGCAGATAGTGACTGGTAATTTAAACCCAGAACGCCAATCCTGCCATCTTCATGCGGCGGATTAGCAGATTGCGGTGAAATAATCATTTCAATTTTTTCCATACCGCCCTGATTATTTATGCTTACCACTGTCTCAACTTCTTCTATACCGGGAACCAGCATAGCCACCGCACCAATCTGTCCCTCCATCTTTTCCTGTAATAGTTGTTGATTGCTTTTCATTATTTGCTCGTTTAGCTTTTTGCCTTGCTGCATAATCTCTTTCTGATCATGAACATCAGCCTGAAAATTCCAGTATTCAATAGTATGATTAGTGTCCTGTAACAAAAAACTCATTACCGGATTAAGAACTGCAATGAGAACAAACAAGCCAATGGCAAAACGTACCAGCGGTTGTAAAGTGCCTTGTGGCAATAACAATTCAAGAAAACTGGCAATAATGATAATTACAATTACATTTCTGACTATTTCCGATAATAACTGCATCTAAAACGCTTCCCCCTATCAGGAAAATGAAGCCAGGTGATTGGTGGTTCCAACTACAATGGCAATCATAATAAAAAACATTAACCCTACCGCTGCAACTGCTGCCAACATCATAAACAGATGACTGCTCATAGTTTCCAGTATGGCAGCAGTCCTTCCGTCACCCAACGGTTCAGCAATGGCAGCCGCAACTTTATATATCAGGGCAATAACTGCAATTTTAACCAAGGGGAATATTATGATTCCTAAAATAATAATTACTCCGAAAATACCCAGGGCTTGTTTTAACATCACTACATAACCGGCCGTGACCTCAATGGTATCGGAAAACATTTTCCCTACCAGCGGTATGGCATTATCCGTAACAAATTTGGTAGTACGCAAAGCTACCTTATCCATAACGGAAGCATACAAAGACCTGATGGTTAAAATCCCTACAAACACGGTTAGTATAAATCCCAGAGACAATTGAGCCAATTGCGAGAAAAACCTGGCCAGCCGCTCTACCTTGATAGTTCCTGATATTTGATTGGCCAGACTTAAAATAGCCGATAAAACAATCAAAGGGAAAACTATCGTTTTCATGGCAGTAGCAAAAGCAGTAGCGGTGGTCATCAACACCGGAAACAGCATCATTGAGGCATTAATATTGCCTAATCCGGCCACCAGCACCAGCATTTGCGGTAACATACCCAGCATAAAGCTGGTCATTTGTTCTATCGTTTCCTGTCCGATACCCAGAACTAATCGAAAAGAACCCAGCGCTATGGCAGTCAGAGCCAAAAAACATGCCATGCGCGCTATTTGACTGGCCCCGGAAGAAGCTGTTCCAGGCAAATTAATCAACAGGGCGGATAACACTGATAAAATCAGCAACTTACCCAGCAGATTGAAATTGGCACTAACCTCCCCCCAGAAGTATCTGCCCATATTCTGCATAATTTCATCCGCATCCAACTGCCAATTTCCACTGATAAAATCCCGTAACCATTCCTGAACTGATTTATGATCAATATAATTGCTAATCTCTCCATCTATCTGCTGTTTGAAATCTTCCATCGTCCCTAAATCAATCTGTTCAATTACCTCCGGCAGCAGAAAGGATTCTCCCTCTTTCTCAGCTGCCTGTAACAGTGAGCAGTTTAAAAGGATAAATAATATCGCCGCAACTATAATTAAAATGTTTCTATTCATGAACTTCATCCCGGCATCAATTCCAGCAGCGATTCCAATATCGCTACCAATATAGGTAACGCCAGAACCGCAATAATTATTTTGCTGGCAAACTCAACCTTTTTGGCTACCGCCTGCTCGCCGGCATCATTACAAATAGAAGCGGTAAACTCTCCCAGATACGCCACCCCCAAAATCTTCAACAAGCAGGAAAGAAAAAAATAGTTTATTCCCGCCCGCCTGGTCAACTCGGTCATAACCTCTATAATTGAAGCCAGCTTGTCAATCATGAACAGAAATATAACCACACTGAATACGATACTAAGTATCACCGCCATAACCGGCTTCTCCTGGCGCAGAATTAACAGCATTATGGCAGTAACCAGTGCAATTCCGACTATTTGGGCAATCTCCAAAGCCTATCTCCCCTTAAAAAACTCAAAACCTTTTGAACCTGACTCTTTCTATGGTGAGTCAGGTCAGATTTTTTGAACACCTGACACCCCACTCCTGACCCTTCACTAAAGATTAAAAACTGATCGGACGACGGTAAATAATTGATTCATTAGCTGCACAACAATTATTAGAACAACCACTACTCCTGCCAGAGTAAGCATTTCCGCCTGTTCTTCCTTCTTTGCCTGTTTAAGTACAATAGATAATACTGAAATCAGGATACCGATACCGGCTATGCGAAAAATAATATCTACATCCATGGTTTTCCTCCACCTAAATAGTTGTTAATTGTTATTCAAATCAGCAGCAACACTACCACTGCTCCCAGAACAAACCCGCTGTAACTCCACAACTTCTGCCCGGATTCACAGGCTTTTACGGCTTCTTCCTCCAAAAGTTTCAGTTCTTCCTGAACCAGTAAAAATACGCGTTCCTGCTCTTTTGCATCTGACATGCCTATCTGATAACCCAGCGTAGAAAGCAACTCCAGATCAGCCAGGGTTAATTCTGAATAAAAGGATAACTTCTGCATACCTTTCTGCCAGGCTTCACTGGCAGTATTGCCCTGCTTTTCTTCCAAGCAGCAGGCCACTTCCTTAAATATTACAGAAACCGGATAAGCTGAAAATTGTGCCGTTCTTTTTAAAGCCTGAGGTAAAGGCGTATGTATATAGGTGATTTCCTTTAGAAGAAAATTAAGCCCCAGACGCAGGCCGGCTAATTGTTCAACCCGGCTGCGAATCCGTCTGGCCTGGTTAAGTCCCCAGCTTCCAAACCCGGTCATAACCAGCACAATTCCAATAGTCTTTAACCACAACATCAGGCTTGCCACCTAATGGTTTCTTCAATATTGCCCGGATGTATTCGCCGGGAAAGCGTAATCCCGCTTCTAAAAGCTCTCATCTTCATTAAATCCTGCATAAGCGGTCGGTTTTCCAACTCCTTTACATTACGGGCATGAATGCTGGCTATCACTACCACACCGGCATTAAGGCACTCACTGATAGCAGCAACATCTTCAGCCCGCCCAATTTCATCAGTTATAACCACCTGGGGAGACAAGCTGCGAATGGCCATCATCATTCCTTCTGCCTTGGGACAGCCATCCAGCACATCAGTTCGGCTGCCTACATCCAGCTGAGGAATTCCCAGATAGCAACCGGCCAGCTCTGAACGCTCATCAATAACGGTTACATTCCGGGCGGGCAGATTGGCGCGACCGGTTGACAATATACGCGCCAAATCCCTAAGCAAAGTGGTTTTACCACAACGCGGAGGTGAAATTAACAAAGAACTGACCGGTACCCCCCGCGGAGCAATATAAGGGATGAGCGGCAAGGCGCAATCATGAACTTCCCGCGCGATACGAAAACAGAGCGAGGAAAAATTTTTGAGGGTTTTAATTTCCCCATTATGTACTACTACCTGACCGGCCAGTCCCACGCGATGACCCCCGGGAATAGTAATATACCCCCTTTTTATCTCCTCTTCAAAAGCATAAAGACTATTATCACTGATTGATGCCAAACTACGTTGAATATCCTCCCTCGTAACAATATATCCCGAATACAGATCAGTTGCCGGACGCCCGCTCGGGGTTATAGTAAAATCGCGGTCACCCAACTTTAACAACAACGGCTGTTGACAACGCAGACGGATTTCCTCCATTCTGTTGCAATACTGCTCGTCCAGACCCAACAGCAACTGCCTGACTGGTGGAGCAAGATAAGATGCAATTTCACTGCTGATAATATTCCCTTCAACCCGGTACATAGAGTCACCACCTTGCTCTATATAGATATTGGCATGTACTCTAAAATATTCCATTAACCTGGCGATCCCCTCGTCCCTCATAAAAAAGGAACTGTCTTTTTACACCCTGAAAATGATGCAAAAGACAGTTCCTGTTTTGTAAATTATAAAGTTTACCTACTGCTCCCGTTTCGAGTCAGACCCAAACCATACATGGTCATCAATGTCACTTTCTATATAGGAAGGGTCATAATCGAACGCACCTTCGTGGATATATACTACCTCCTGACAAGTGGGACATATTATTTCAATGCTATCTTCATCTTCCAGAATATCAGCGTTAAAATATAACTCCTCCCCACATTTGGAACATTCGAATTCAATGATTTCATCACTTGTGCCATTATCATTGATAAGTTTATCCATGTAACATAACTGGTCATCCATTTCTTCCAATTGATTCTGACATTCCAGCAAATCAAAATCCACCTGACTGATTTCATCGTTTAATGTGTCCAATACATCAATGATTGCCAGTAAAACTTTACCCTGCGGCGTATCCTCAGTGATATTTAAACCTTCACATAAACCGGACAAATAGCTTATCTGTTCAGAAATTCTCGGCAAAGCAAATCCTCCTTTTCAGGCCAAATATTAAACATTCATAGTATTAGCCCAAAAAGGAGGAAATAGACATAATAAATTTTAAAATTTAAGCTAAGCCCGTTCCATGTATTCTCCGGTACGTGTATCAATACGCAGTACATCACCCTCATTTACAAAAAGAGGTACATGTACTACCGCACCAGTTTCCAGAGTAGCCTTCTTCGTTGCGCCGGTAGCAGTATCGCCCTTAACTCCCGGTTCAGTCTCAACTACTTTCAACTCAACGAAATTAGGCAAATCCACACCGATGATATGTTCTTTAAACAATAATACCGCAATATTCATGTTCTCCAGCAGCCATTTTACCCCTTCGCCAATCTGCTCAGCGGAAAGAGTAGTCTGTTCATAATTTTCATTGTCCATAAATACATAACCTTCGCCGTCGTTATATAAATACTGCATCTCCCGGCGATCCAGATGAGCTTTGGGAACTTTTTCCCCGCCCCGGAAGGTTTTCTCAACCGTAGCACCAGTTTGAATATTCTTCAGTTTGGCACGAACAAAAGCCGCCCCTTTTCCCGGTTTTACATGTTGAAACTCCACTACCTGATAAGCGCTGCCATCCAGTTCAATTGTTGCTCCGGTACGAAAATCATTTACCGATATCATGCTGAAATAATCCCTCCATCAAATTAAGATTAGGTTTTTGTCCGAGCAAGTAATGATTTCACATCCTCCACTTTTTACAATTACGCTATCCTCTATCCGTATTCCTCCCCAGCCGGGAATATAAATTCCCGGTTCAATAGTAATTACCATATTTTCTTCCAGATAACCGGTTCCCCGCGGTGAAACAGTTGGTTTTTCATGAACTTCCAGTCCCAACCCGTGACCGGTACCATGCACAAAATATTTATCCAATCCGGCCACAGCCAGACAATCCCTGACAATCTTATCGACTTGCGCCGCTGTAATCCCCGGTTTAACTGCTGCCACACCTGCCATCTGGGCAGAAAATACCTGCTCATAAAGACTATGTAACCTCTGACTGGCTGATTCAATCACTACGGTACGGGTCATGTCTGCACAATAACCGGCATAAATGCCGCCAAAATCAAGGGTGAGCATATCTCCTTCTGTCAACAATCTTTTACCGGGTTTTCCATGGGGCAAAGCCGCATTCTCAGCCGATACGGCAATGGTATCAAACGCTTCCTTCTGACATCCGCCTTCACGCAAAGCGTTGGCGATAAAATTGGCCACTTCTATTTCAGTTATTCCCGGTTTAATAAAATCCAATAATCTGCTAAATACAATGTCGCTTATACTTGCACATTTACGCATTAAATCCAATTCAGTTTCATCTTTTATTATTCTCAGTTCCTCTACCAACCCGGATAAAGCTGTCATTTTGTTGGGCAACTGCTTATGCAACTCACAAAACTGGCGATATACTATACTGTCTTCTATTCCGATACGCTGGCAATCCAGTGTGACCTCTTTCAATTCGTCCAACGAACCGGGTTTCCCCTGCAGCAAATTCCAATCCGGAGCTTCCTGCTTTAATTGCTCACTATAACGGGCATCAGTCAGAATAAATTTATCAGTCCCGGTTATCAGCAATAAGGCATCTTCTCCGCTGGTAAAACCGGACAGATAATAAATATTCTCTGCTTTAACTACTATAAAAGCATCTACTTCATTTTGCTGCATCAACAATCTCAGCTTCTGAATTCGCTGCAGCCTGTTCGGCTCTATTTGCAAATTTATTTACCTCCGGCAATTATATGAATGGCAGCCTCTACTGCCAGGAAATATCCGCGGGCTCCCAGTCCGAAAATCCCCCCGGTTGCCACGGTGGATATAAGCGATTGGTGCCTAAACTCCTCGCGGCGATAAATATTGGACAAATGCACTTCAATAATAGGGATATCAAGCATTTTCAGCGCATCCAGCAAAGCAATACTATAATGAGACAAAGCTCCGGCATTTATTATTAAAACCTCATACTTACCCTGAATCTGCTGTACCTGCTCTACCAAATCGCCCTCGTGGTTGGATTGGAAAAAATCAATACTTGTCCCACGCGCGCCTGCATACTTCTGCAGATCATTATTAATCTCTGCGAGGGTTTGCTGACCATAAATATCCGGTTCCCTCTCTCCCAGTAAATTTAAATTAGGTCCGTTGATCACCAGAATAGCAGGCCGGTTTTTATTTTGTCCAACTACCGTAAACACTTTGTTTGATTCAGACTTCTGTGGCATACTCCTTCTCCTTTCCGTAACTAGGGGTTACCTTTCCTCCCGGTCATAAGGAACGCCCAGGGCCAAAGGTGCTCCAGCCTCTTGACGCAAACGCACCGTAACCAGCACCAGCACTAAAATAGTCAGCAAATAAGGCAGCATGGACAGGAAAAACGATGAAATCTGTATACCGGCGGTCTGCAAACGAAAAGCTAATGCTTCCACCCCGCCAAAAAGGTATGCCCCGGCAATTGCCCGCAGCGGATTCCACAGGGCAAAAATAACTAATGCCACTGCTATCCAGCCACGACCAGCCGTAAGATTCTCCTGCCAGGAAGGCACATAAGCCAGTGACAAATATGCTCCTCCCAATCCGGCCATTATTCCTCCAATAATCGTACACAAATAGCGTACGCGGGATACACTGATGCCTACTGCATCAGCAGCGGCAGGGTTTTCTCCTGCTGAGCGTATTGTAAGCCCCCAGGAAGTACGGTATAACAAAAACCAAAACCCCAATGCCAGTATAATACTTATATAAACCAATACATCCTGTTTAAACAAAATGGGACCCAACACCGGAATATCACTCAATAAAGGCACTACACAGGGAATAAATGGATCGGCGGTAGGCATCCCCTGATAACTTTTACCCAGAAACCCGCTCACTCCCGTACCAAATATAGTTAAGGCTAACCCGCTGACCACCTGATTACCCTTCAGCGTTACGGTAATAAAAGCATGGATTAAAGCCATTAATCCTCCACCAGCCATGGCAGCAATAATTCCAGTCCAGTGATTACCGGTAACAATGGTAATCATAAACCCCATGACTGCACCTACCAGCATCATCCCTTCTACTCCCAGGTTTAGTATGCCCGATCTTTCTGCCATTACCTCACCGACAGCAGCAAACAATATTGGAGTTCCGGCTACAATTGCTGCAGCCAGAAACGGGACTAATGCACTTAATTCCACCAGTTAATCCCCCTTTGTCAGAACAATACGATATTTCCTGAAAAATTCGCCGGCCAGCAGAAAGAATAATACGGCTCCCTGCAATATCAGCACAATCGAATAAGATATTCCCATGGTCTGAATGCCAAATCCACCAACCAGCAACGCACCAAAAAGAAACGCGACCAGAATTATGGCAAAGGGATTAAGCCGGGCCAGCCAGGCTACAATAATCCCGGTATATCCATAACCGGGGGAAATCCCCTGCTGCAGACGATGTGTAATGCCGGACACCTCAATCATACCGGTAACACCGGCAATCCCCCCGCTGATCAGCATGACCAGAATAATGTTACGTGTAACATTAATACCGGCATAACGGGCAGCTTCCTGACTTTCGCCGCTAACCCTTATTTCATAACCCCAGCGGGTATAATTCAAAATTATGTAAAACAAAACCGCAATTATTATCGCAATAATCAAACCCAGATGAACTCTGGTGGTTCCCAGAACCGGCAAATACGCATTAAGGCTAAAACGGGCAGATAATGGGAAACCCATACTGGCAGGGTCTTTCCATGGCCCGAATACCAAGTAACTCACCCAGAAAATTGCTACATAATTAAGCATGAGGGTAGTAATAGTTTCATTAACCTGCCAGTAAGCACGAAGAACACCCGGTATTCCTCCCCATATAGCACCAGCCGCAAAACCGGCCAGCAGCATCAGCGGCAACAATAACCAGGCTGACATATCACCGCAGGCAAGTGCTATGCCGCTAGCAGCAAATGCTCCCATATACAGCTGACCTTCCCCTCCGATATTCCACAACTTCATACGAAAAGCCAGTGACACTGCTAATCCAGCCAGCATTAACGGAATAGCCTTTACCACCGTTTCCGACAAATTATATTTGCTTCCGATGGCACCATTTAACATACGCATATAGGTAGCAGCCGCATCATGACCCGACCAGGACAAAAACAACCAGCCAAAAGCTACTGCCAATATTATGGACATAATCGGTACAATAACCTCCACCCACATGGAGTTATGTTCACGGCGAACCATCCTTACTTTATACATGTTATGCTCCTGTCGGGGCTGCCCCCAGCATCAGTGCCCCAATCGTATTTAAATCGGCAGTATCGGCATCCAGTACTGCCCTGATTTCTCCATCATACATTACGGCTACACGATCAGACAGGCGGAAAATATCATCCAGATCTTCCAGCACCAGAAGAATAGCAGTTCCTTTGTCTCTTTCCCTGAGCAACAATTGAAAAACTGCTTCGGCGGCAGCCACATCCAAACCCCGTACCGGGTACGAAGCAATTATCACCTGCGGTCTTTTATCCAGTTCCCGTCCCAGCAAAAGTTTCTGCAGATTGCCACCGGAGAGGAAATTAACCGGGTAATTTATATCCGATAAATATATATTATAGTTCTCCACCAGCGACCGGGCGTATTTTCTTATGCGGGAATAATTTAAAAACGGGCCGCGGGAAAACTCCGGCCGGTAATAACTGCGTAAAATGCTGTTGTCCATTACGCTGATATTAGGCACCAGCCCCATACCCAGACGATCTTCCGGGACCATATTCAGGCCCAACTCCAAACGCTTCCTGATATCATAATCAGTAATATCCCTGCCCTTCATGCGAATACTCCCTTTTGCCGGAGTACGCAATCCCGCCAGGGCCTCCACCAGCTCACGCTGTCCATTACCGGCTACTCCGGCAATAGATACTATTTCTCCACTGCGAATATCCAGAGTAGCATCTTTAACTGCCAGATAGCCCAGGTCTCCCCGCACCTGCAGACCCTTAATTTCCAAAACCGCCGGTCCCGGTGCAGTATTACGGTTTACCTGCCCGTACTCTATTTCACGGGCTACCATCATATGAGTTAAATCAGACTCATGCAGATTTTCAATGCGGTCACTGCCTGCCACTTCACCCTTGCGCAGAACCGTTACATAATCAGCAATCTCCATCACTTCATGTAACTTATGAGTAATTAAAACTACCGCTCTGCCCTCATCAGCCATGAAACGCAAAACTTTGAATAAATCCTGCACCTCACGCGGAGTAAGTACCGTAGTCGGTTCATCCATAATCAGCACATCACAACCGCGATAAAGCATTTTCAGTATTTCCACGCGCTGTTGTTCTCCCAGCGATAAATTGCTGATACGCGCTGCCGGGTCAACTCCCAGTCCAAAACGCTCTGACAACTCCTGAACCTTGCCTTCCATGCCCTCCTGCCGATTAATAATACCGCGACGTTTAGCTCCCAGAACAATATTTTCCGCCACGGTAAAATTATTGACCAGGCGGAAATGCTGATAAATCATACCAATGCCCGACTCCAGTGCATAACGCGGTGAGCGGAATTGCACCTGCCGGCCCCGTACCTTGATTTGACCGCTGTCCGGGCGGTACAATCCGGCTAAAATACTCATTAAAGTAGACTTGCCAGCCCCATTCTCTCCTAACAGGGCATGAATTTCACCCGGATAAACCCGGAAACTAATATTATGATTAGCCAGCACACCGGGGAAACTCTTACTTATATTATTCATTTCAATAAGCGGTTCACGCTTCATGTATAAATCCTCTTCAAAAACCGGATTGGCATTGATAAGCAACAACCTGTATTTTTCATGCCTTGGATATTTGCGGGATAGAACAACGGAAAAGGCGGCATAAAGCCGCCTTAAAGACTCTATTCTTTAATAGCCTTATTTGGGTATTGTACCCTCTACACCTTCAACAAACCATTCAAAACTTAACATTTCTGCGTCAGTCATTTTCTGAGCTTCCGGAACCTTTACTGCTCCGCTCTGGTCTTTAACCGGTCCGGTAAATACATCCCATTTCCCGTCTATAATATCAGCTTTCTTATCAGCCACCAACTGTTTAACATTGGCAGGAACCTTGTCACTAATTGGAGCCAGATCAACTATGCCGTCTTCCATGCCACCCCAGTACTCCTCACTCTTCCAGGTCCCATCCATAACTGCCTGAATTGCTCTTACATAATATGGTCCCCAGTTCCATACCGGAGAAGTCAAATTGGCATTGGGAGCAAACTTGCTCATATCACTGTTATAACCAATGCTGAGGATTCCTGCTTCTTCGGCTGCCTGCTGAACTGCCGGAGTATCAGCATGCTGAGCCAGCACATCACACTTGGCATCAATCAGACTCTCAGCAGCAGCTTTTTCCTTGGCAGCATCAACCCAGGTCAAAGCCCATACTACCTTAACGGTTGCATCCGGATTAACTGACCTGACTCCCAGCGTAAATGCGTTAATGCCTCTGACTACCTCCGGAATCGGATAAGCCGCCGCATAACCAATTTTATTATTCTTCGTCATTGAACCGGCGACAATACCGCTCAGATAACGCGCCTGATAAATGCGGCCAAAATAAGTGGAAACATTAGTATCAGTCTTTAAACCTGAACAATGCAGGAAAGTAATATCCGGATAACGCTTGGCAACTTCCAGAATTGGATCCCCATAACCAAAACTGTTGGCCACAATCACCCTGCAGCCTTCCTGAGCCAACTGTTCAATACTTCTTTCCGCATCTCCACCCTCAGGAACATATTCCAAAGTCATGGATTTTACTTCCGGGATTTTCTCCTCCAGATATATTCTGCCCTGGTCATGCGCATAAGTCCAACCGGCATCCCCCGGTGCACCAATATAAATAAATCCTACCTTGAACTCCTCCGCCTTGTCTTTGGCGGCATCCTTGTCTCCCTGATCAGTCGTTTTACCACAACCTGCCACCAAAG
>Ga0209313_1000456_pt1 | contig 35510 bp, 27 predicted proteins | sample BioC13SIPDNA_3_FD_185748 | JGI IMG/M metagenome (GOLD analysis project Ga0209313, IMG submission 185748) | Anaerobic biogas reactor microbial communites from Washington, USA - Biogas_R2_B C13 SIP DNA (SPAdes) (version 2) | ecosystem: Engineered > Bioreactor > Anaerobic > Unclassified | place... | reverse complement strand
TTCTGACCCCCTAGTGGGGACCTGGAGTCTTGTTAGCATAATTAAGGCGGATGGGGTGACGCCGCTCAGCGTGGTGCCTACTAGTGGTTGGTACTGGACAGTCACAATGAACGCTAACCGATCATACTCCATGGCAACAAACGTGCTTCTACTTGACGAGCCGGTAGAGGGCATCCTGCATCTGGCGTTGGGACCAGAGCAATCTCTCTCAGGGGCGTGGACTGCTTACGGCGGTCGTATCTACGTCACGACCGCTGGCTCTGATGGAGGAAGCTCCTCCAACCGCTATGACATCGCGCCTGGAGGTAACCTTCTACGTATGTGGGCAGGGGAGACGGACATGAGCAACTGTTTTGCATTCGCTCGTGTTCGATGAAGTCGATCGCGTGTGGGCATAGCCCGCTCGCATGCGGCTGACTCGGTGACATGCTCGCGCCCGCTCTTTTCACGTCGGTATGAACTCTGAAGCCCATACCTCGCCGGGTGCTGACCACTTTCCAGCCCACTTTGGCAGCAGTTCGATCTCCAGCGCCAGAGGGGAGAACCAAACGGCGCTTTTTCCTATGGGACAAGGGCATAGACCCAACCGGAACCACCCATGAAGATCGTGCCGTCCGCTCCGATCGCTGGGCTGCTATTCCAAAACCCTTCCTGAAGGAACTCCCAGCGCTTAGCACCTGTCGCGCCATCCAGGGCGTATAGACGGTTGATGCTCCCGATGTAGACCATGCCATCTGATCCAATGACAGGATCACGGGCGGTCAGCCATGAGTCCGCCTCGAACACCCATCTCTGGCTGCCATTAGGGCTGATGGCGCACACTCGCACGGGTTCTAGTTGGATGTCGACATGCCCATCAGTCACGTACAGAGTGCCGTACGGGCCGATACCCACACTGCCGCAGTGTTCCCACTTGGTCATGGACTCCCACAGGATCTTACCCGTGGCACCATCTAGTGCTAGGACTCTAGACCCATTGGAACCTATGTAGACCGTTCCGTCTGTGCCGATGGCGGGGCTGCTTTCTATCGCCGCCCCAACTGCGGTGACCCACCTCTGTTTGCCATTCGGCCATATCGCGTAGAGGCTACCCTCTGCACTCCCCAGGTAGATCGTTCCATCGTCCCCGAGCGCCGGGCACCCAGCCACGGAGTCATCTGTGGCAAACTCCCAGAGCCTGCTCCCTGTCAGTCCGTCGATGGCATAGAGGCGACGGCTTTGGGTTCCCACATATACCGTTCCGTCGTCAGCTATCGTCGGCGCGCCTACGACGCTGCCACTGCACTCATATTCCCAGATCGCAGAGCCGGTCGCCCCATCAAGGGCGTAGAGGATGTCGCCACTTCCAACGTACAGCATCCCGCTTTCGGCAATAGCTGGTGCACCCAACACAGGTCCGAGCGTAGCGAACTCCCAGGCTATGGTTCCTGTCTCACCATCAAGCGCGTAGACCTTCCATTCACTGCTGCCCAAGTAGACTGTTCCATCACTTCCGATAACCGGATCTCCGGCTTTGCCAGCTATGGCAGTCTGCCACGCTATCCTGCTGCCCCGCCCTGCCTTGTGCCTACTGAGACCCGTGTTCTTCTTGTTCCCCCGGTATTTCGGCCAGGCTGTGTCAGCTAGCCCAACCGCTACGACGGTTACCTCAGCGGTGGCCTGTGCGTCACCAGACGTAGCCGACAGGCACACATCCCCTGGGTTGATGGCCTCGAAAGACACGGTGATGTTGCCATCGGCATCGGTCGTCCCAGACGTTGGTGCGATGGTGATGATGTTGGTAGGCGATGATGAGAAGGCGACCATCGCGTCTTGTGCGTTCACACCGTCGATCTGCACCGTCGCTGTAACAGTGCTGCTATGACCAACGACGAGCCTTTCAGCTTCCTGGGTGAGCGTGATGGTGGTCACAGACTCTGGCTCGTTGGCTGTGACGGTCACTGATGCGCTGATCGTTGAGCTGCCCACTGTAGCGGTGATGGTCGTGCTACCCTCCGCCACAGCACTGATCTGGGCAACAGCTCGACCAGACCCATCCGTGGTAACGGGCCCGGTCACGGTTGCTATGCTGGTATCTGCGGATGAGAACGTGACTGTCTGCCCCTCGGCTGGTGCGGTCCCAGAGGTAACCGTCGCAGTAGCGGTCGTCACAGCACCGACTGGAAGGGACGGGTTGGCAATGGCCAAAGTAGCGTCGAGCGATGGAGCTATGCCGCCACCACAGCCTAGAATGAGAATGATGGAGCAGATAGCGGCGGCCCCTACAGGCCACTTGGCCGGTACCAAGTGCCAAGCGTGAAGATGTCCCACTCCCCTACTCTCCTTCTGCGTTCGACACTGAACACTAGCCCGAAACGGAGTATCGCCTTCTGAAACTGATCTAGCGATCAACCTTCGAACAACAACCGGAGGCTGTATTCGCCAGAGCCTGTTCATCGCCGATCCTCACTGGTCCTTTTCCTGGATCCCACATAGAGCAAGCAATCCCTGTTGGCTGTGTGAGGAGCTGAATCCAGAGTACCGACTGCTCGCTGGTGAACTGGTCTGTTCCCAGACAACGAAAACACACGAAGCCATTCACTCCTTCGTCTGGAGCCATCGCTCGAGGATCCCCTGCCGCAACGGATCAAGTCTTGGCATCTGCCCATCCACGGGTTCCTGCTCCTCGAGCGCGTGTGCCACGCTGACCGGAAGCCCTTCCGACTCCCACTGACGGACCTGCTGTTGCCACGGTGTCAGCTTCTCGTCTCCCCCACCCTGCCCCTCGTCTGGGATGTCAACGCCTTCGGATGGCGGATTCGGCAGCGGCACTAGTTCTGGCACGGTGACCTCGTCATGACGTTCACGGGCCAACCATCGATCTAGGCTCAATATCGGCCCACGATGCTTGGGGTCTGACCACCATGCACACCACGCACGGACACTCAGAAGCCACTCCTCGCCCATCGAGCCATAGCGTTCCCTGAGACTCCACAGCCCGCCTAGAGAAGCTACTCCACCATCCCCTCGGTACCCGTACCCAGGGATCCGCTGGATCCGTTCAGCGGCTCTCTGTACGTCCTCAAACCAAGCCAGCCGCACGTCCAGCGCCCTACCCCGCTCTCGGGCCTGGTGCCGTTCAGCGGACTCCGGGCCTACCCTTGCCCATTCCTGTTCGCGCTCTCTCGCCAGGGCTAGCTCATGACGGAGGTGCCCAGCGTCTGGTAGCTCTTGTTCATCCTCACGCGAGATCGCAGTAGTTGTTGGGCTCTCTTGGATTGACGATGCGGACGGGGCTACGGGAGGACTACCTGGCGCACAACTTACCTTGTCCTCTTCTGCTGTGCTCTTCTCTCCTCTAATGCGATCGGTCATCCCGGCCGATCTGGTCGGCTGATTTGGCCCGTCAGCGAGGCCATCCGGGAATGTGATCACTGAGGAGCGGCCCGTGCGCTGGATGAGGACGTAGCCGCCTTGTTCGAGGTCGCGAAGCCACCGGCGGATGGTACGAACGGAGACGCCCATCTCCCTACTCAGAGTCGCCTGCCGTGGCCAGGCCTTGCCTGTCCGTCGGGCGTGAGCACGGAGTAGCCCCAGCAGCTGGCTTGGGCCTCGGCCGAGGCTCTGCACGTCGACAATACTTGTGGTGAACCACTGCAGTGCCAATATGGTTGCGGACATAGGCAAAAAACATCCCCTAGCCCGTAGGAGGACAAGGGGATCACCTGCTAGAATGCTTGTGTAACAGCGCAAGCATTCGCCCCGAGATCCCCCTCGGGTCGCGTATTTGAGAGGCCACCTACTCTTCCCGGAGGCGTGGCCTCTTGTTTTGTACGGGGACTAGGCCCCCGGTGGTAGCGGATCACTCCCCTTATCGCTGGCTGGCACCTTCGGGTGATTCACGGCGACTCCTGCCAACTGCACCTGTGCATAACCGTTGATATCCCCACTCGCAGATGTTGCTCCATCCACTCCATATGGGGCACCACATACCTCATATCTCAATCAGTAAGATGGGTGACACCAAAAGGACATACGTCCCATATGTCACATACTCCATGCATACACCATATGTGAGGAAGGGCTCGTTCGGATCTACCAGAAGACCTATGCCGCAGCCGGTTCAACAAGCACCGAAGGGGACGGCTAGCTCTCTCATGTATGTCACATATGCCACAGAAGGTGGTGAGGCCACTTGCCGATCATATCCGTGGTTAGCCGCAAGGGTGGTGTCGGTAAGTCGACGATAGCCGCGAATCTAGCAGCATGCCTTGCGGAGCAGGGGGAGACCGTACTCGCCATCGATGCTGATCCACAGGGTGCTCTGTCTTGGTACCTCGGTGCTGACACATCGGAATCCCCAACGTTGGCAGCTGTGATTGCGTCTCAGACCACCCTTCAGGCGGCGAGCCAGACGACCGCCTCGGGCGTAAGCGTCGTTCCGGCAGACTCCTACCTTGCCGCGTCCGAGATCTGGATGAGCTCCCAGGCGGGTAGGGAGGCGATACTCGGAGAGCACGTTGGACCGGTCGCGGATTCCTATGATTGGGTATTGATCGACTCAGCCCCAGGGATGACCGTTCTGGCACTCAACGCTATGTGCGCCGGTGACTGGCTCCTGATGCCTGTTCTCTGTGAGGGGCCAAGCATAGAGGCGACCGCTCAGACGCTGAGCACGGCTGAGGATGCGATCCGGCGCTTCAGGCTGGAGACCCGGATCCTGGGTGCTGTCGGGAACCGATATCAGCCACGGGTGCTGTCGCACGAGGAGGTGCTGGGCCGCATATCAGGTCTGGGTGTGAGAGTGCTATCGACGCGTGTTCGGCAGACGGTGAGGGTAGGGGAGTCATTCGAGTTTCGCGAGCCAATGGTCTCGTACGAACCACAGCATGCAGTCGCGGAGGACTTCAGGCGACTGGCGAGAGAGGTGACGGAGTATGTCCAAACGTGAAAGGCCTCCAATGCCAACAGAGGCCCGCCGATCCAGCCCAGAGGAAGCTTTCTACTCCGCCCACGAGGAAAGTATAGAGAATACAGCACAGATGTCACATACGTCACATACATCAGGTTCTCCGACAGAAGGGAGTGCCTCTGTGCAACGTACGAACGTGACGTACCGAATGGATACCGACATTCAGGCTCTGGTCGACCAGACACGGCTGGCTATTGGTGTTCAGGAGGGGCGGGTGCCATCGAAATCCGATGTCATCGAGCTTGCAGTGAGAAGACTCGCTCGGGAGTACGGGTTAGGGCGCGGAGGCGATCAGACTGGGTAGGGTGGGGGAGATTATGCAGATGGGTGAGATCACGTCGATCGATGCCGATGGGCTTCGTCGAGCATCATAGGGTCGTATGGGGCGACCCCGGGTTCCTAGTGCCTGCCGAAAGCGCGGTGTGCTGCGGAGGTATGTCCTCTATCGCCCGCCGAATCTTGTATCGTTCCCTTCGGGCTTGGGGTGCCTGGTTGAACCGAAGGCACTACTCCGCTCGGCGTGCGACCGACGCATCGCCTATCGACGAGCAAAGGGAGACGACCATGGGTGTGCTGGAAGCGTGCAAACCTCGAGACGAGGTGCTCAAGGGTGACCTGCAGGACGCCATCTTCGCCGCCGACTTTGGCGAGTTGATCGCCGGGACGGCCCATCCCGTCTATGGTGATCCCAAGACCTTCTTCCGCAACACACATCCAGCGGAGTCGCTTAAGAAGATCGTCAGGGCCGTCTTCGGCCGCCTTGCCGACCCGACGGAGTCCGGCATCACTCTCCGCCTGACCACGGGCTTCGGCGGCGGCAAGACCCACACCCTCATGACTCTCTGGCACATGGCCCAGAACGCCCATGAAGAGAACTATGCCGCCGAGCTGCTGGCCGCGTCGGCCCGGCCCAGCCAGGTCCGCGTCGTCGCCATCGACGCGTCCAAGGCTGGTAAGTCCGTCTTCGGCGAGCACGAGAACGGGAAGGTCGCGACCCACAGCCTGGCCGGCGAGGTCTTCTACCAACTCGGGGGCGCCGAAGCGCTCGCGAAGCTCGGCAAGGCGGACAGTCCCGACGACACTCCGCCGGACAGCCAGCTCGCCTCCGTCATCCCCGACGGCCCCGTGCTGTTTCTGCTCGATGAACTCGTGATCTACCAGCAGACTCTCGACCAGCGCCAACAGGGGAACCTGCTGAGCTTCATCACCAAGCTCCTCCAGCGAGTCGCCAACCGTCCCCAGACGGTGATGGTCGTCACGGACCCCGGCGCCCAGAAGGCCTACGCCGACGAGGCGAGGCTCCTACGCGAGGCCATCGACGGCGGGGGCGGGCGAACGAACGCCCTCGACGAGGTCTTCGACCGAATCACGTCGGAGTTCGACCCGATCGGCCGCGAGGGTCCCCAGGTCATCTCCCGGCGCCTCTTCGAGAGCGTGGATCACGGCCAAGCCAACGCCACGGCGACCGCCTACCGAAGCCTCTATCTCCGCGTCCACGAGGAACGCCCGGAGCTCATCCCTCCCGAAGCCATTCAACCCGAATACGAAGCCGATCTCGCCCGATGCTATCCTTTCCATCCGCGTCTCCTCCGTACGATCCGAGACCGGCTCATCGCGATCCAGGATTTCCAGCAGAACCGGGGGATGCTGCGCCTCTTCGCACGGATCCTCCGCGATGTATGGGAGAAGGGCCAGGATCTGACCCTCATTACGGCCGGCGACCTGGACTGGTCGAGCGAGCGCATCCAGGGCGATCTCCTGGATCGCATCCAACGCGAGAGCTTCCGCGCCGCCGTGTCCGCCGATGTAGAAGCCCATGCAGCCGAACTCGACGGCGGACCCCAGGGCCTCCATCGCAGAGTCGCCTCCGCCCTCCTCCTCGAGAGCCTACCCTTGACGCCCCACAGCGGCCTGAACGAGCCCGAGGTGACCCTCGCCACCCTCCGACTCGACGAAGCCGGACCCGAGCCCAGCGAAGCCATGGGCCGCCTCGGGCGCGATTGCTGGCACACCTACCCAATGTCCGATGGGCGGGGGCTTCAGTTCCGCTACGAGCCCAACGTAAACAAGCAGATCGAGGAGCGGATGGAGACCATCCCCCAGGAGGATGCGGAACAGGCCCTTCGGGCGGAGGTCCAGGGCTACTTCGCCGGTGGGCTCAAGCTCGTGGCTTGGCCGAACAGCCCTCGTCACGTCAGCGACTCCCCCACATTCCAGGTGGCCCTGTGTGACTCCGAGGCCCGGGCCAAGGCCGTCTGCGCCTACTCCGACGAGGACGAAGGCCCCCGGCGCTTCCGCAATGCCCTCGTGGCTGTGGCCCCGAACGCATCCGGGCTCGCCGACGCCCACGCCCGGTCCAGACGGTTCCTCGCGGCCGAGCAGATCAAGAAGGAGACCGCGGTCGGCGACGATCACAAACTCACCCGGGACCAACTGGCCAAGATCATGCCCGTCCTGCAGTACCTCTACAAACTCCAGGCCCGTCGAGCCTTCGATCGGGTCGTGACTTCCACTGGCGCCTACGGCATGGAGGAGAAGTTCCTCGTCACCGATGACCCGACACAGCCCAAGAAGATCGAGGCCCACGATGGCCAGCAACGGCTCCGCAGCTTCCTCGAAGAGAAGCGGCTCCTCTACCACAAAGACGAGACCCTCGACCCCGATCGCTTCGTCGATGTCATCGTCAGCGGCGCGACACCCCTCGCCCAGCAGCCCGATGTGACCACCGCCAAGGCGCTCCACGAACGCTTCCTGTCCGCTTCGGACATGAAGCTCGTCGTGGACGACGATGTCACCCGACGCGCCATCCTCCGAGCCCTGGCCGAGGGCAAGATCGTCCTGCGCCTCAGCGATGGCACGGCGTACGATAGCTGCGGATACGTGCGCGGTCCCGACGGCCAACGGAAGCGGACGGAATCGGCGATGCCGCCGAGCTTCTCCATCGACGAGACCGTCCTCGTGTGTCGGCCGGAGCAGTCTTCGGCGAGGCTCTGGCTCCACGTCGACCCCGAGACGGACAAGATCCCGGGGCCGGGTCCGGGGCCCATACCTCCGATCATCGAGCCACCCAAGCCCGCCAGGAAGCCCACAGCCACCGACCGCGCCGAGATCGTCGACCGCGCCGCCTCGGAGCCCGTCGTGTCCCTCGGCCTCCAGGCTCGCACCATCGCCGACGCGGAGAGCCTGATCTCCCTGGCCCAGCCCCTTGGCGCGGACCGGCTCAGCACGTCCGTCTCCCTCGAGGGCGAGTTGCGCGGCGGCGGCTCGATCGGGCTGACGGCGTCGGAAGTGCCCCTGGGCCATGCCACGAACCCCGTCGAACTGGCGAAGACCCTCCAGCGCGGGTTGGGGGAGGAGAGCAAGTTCGTCGCCGACCTGGACCTCAACTTCGGTGACCAAGGGCGCTCCGGGCTCCAGGGACCCCTCCAGACCCTCTGCGATGCCGCCGCCGAGGGGATCCAGATCGAGGCCAGGTTCGGCAAGGCCAAGGAGGGTGAGGCATGAGGATCCGCGAGGCCGGCTTCGCTCTTCGCGTCGTCCGGCGGCGACAAGGCGTCGCGGCCATCGTGTACCGCCGCACCCTCGACGAAAAACGCGAGGAGAGGCTGACGCGCATTGCTGCGATCGGGCCACTGGCCTTCACCGCCGGCACGCCCCTCCTGCGGGACGCGGTGCGAGCCGTGGCTGGCGCCAAGGCCACTCTCTCCGAAGGCCCCTTCCACCCGCTCGACCCCGACGCTGGCGCCCGGGTGGCCTGCTTCGCTCTCGTATGCCGGGGCCTGCGGAACCCAAGCCGGCTCCACCGTGCCGCCGACAACCTGCGCCGCATGGACTCCACCGAGGCTGCCTGGTGGCTGGGGAGGATGACGAACGGTGGCGGCTCTCGCGCCATCCGCGCGTTACGCATCCTGCTGGAGGCGGTGGCGTGAGGCATCGAGAGCCCCAAGCTGCCACGATTGACTTCGACCGGGGTCGGGGTATACTGAACTTACTTGTTGCCCGTCCGGCCAGCGGCGCTAACGCGACCGCCCTGGGCGGGTTTCTTTTTTTGGGGGCCGCCCGTGCCTCCTGAGCCCACTACCAAACGCACCGTGGCCTTTGTCGACGGCCAGAACCTCTTCCATCGCGCCAAAGCCGTCTTCGGCTACACCCATCCGAACTACGACGTCATGGCTCTGGCCAAGGCTGTATGCGACGCCAAGGGCTTCGAGCTGGTCCAGGTGCGCTTCTACACGGGTGTGCCCGATCAAAGCGACAACCCTCTCTGGCACGCCTTCTGGACGAACAAGCTGGCGGCCATGAGGCGCGCCGGCATCCACGTCTACTCCCGATCCCTGCGCTACCACACCGAGCGAGTGCCCCTGCCCGACGGGTCGACGGTCCCCCAGAGGATCGGGCGCGAGAAGGGGATCGATGTCCGCATCGCCCTCGACATCGTGCGGCTCGGGTACCGGGGCGACTACGATGTGGCCCTGCTGTTCAGCCAGGATCAGGACCTGTCGGAGGTCGCGGACGAGGTGCGGACCCTCGCGGCTCAACAAGGGCGCTGGCTGAAGATCGCCTCGGCGTATCCGTCATCCCCCTCCTCGACCTACAACATCGGCGTCGACCGCACCGACTGGATCCCCGTCGACAGGGCGACCTACGACGCCTGCATCGACCCGACCGACTACCGGCCAAAGCACTCCGGAGGCGACCCATGAGTAGACCGCGTGTGCTGATCGAGGAATGGCTCCCCGCCGCCGCCATCGGCGTTGAGTGCATGAGGGAGCGCGGCAGCGCCAGCGCCCTTGCGCCGACCACCTTCCTCCACGTCTGGTGGGCCCGGCGGCCCCTCACCGTCTCCCGTGCCGCCGTCCTCGCCTCCCTGTTGCCCGCCGACTTCCCGCGAGACACCTTCGAGCGACTGCTGGGGTTCGGGCATCCGAGCCACGAGCTCGTGCGAATGCGGCAGATCATGGACACCGGGATCCGACTGGGAGGGTTCGGCTGTCCCCGGGCATTCAAGGCACCGATCCACGAGGCAGACTTCGATGCAGCCCACAAAGCGGCCCGGGCGCTGTGGGGTACCGACATCGTCGTACTCGACCCGATGGCTGGCGGCGGTTCCATCCCTCTGGAGTCCACGCGCATGGGCTTTCGGACGCTGGCCAACGAGTACAACCCCGTCGCCTGTTCGGTTCTCGAGGCGACCGTTGACTATCCCTTCCGCTTCGATCCCGAGATCGCGGAGGAGGCGCGGCGCTGGGCAGGGGTGTGGCGCGAGCGCTTCATCGAGCGTGTGGGCCGGTTCTTTCCTCACACGGTACAGAGTGGGCAGGCTCGCCCGGCGGGTTACATCTTCGCCCGCACCGTGCCATGTCCCGATACGGGGCACATGACGCCCCTGGTGCCGGACTGGCATCTGCTCAACCCCAAAGGCGGGGGGCGGCGAGTCGTCGCCGTGCCCATCGTGGACAAAGAGGCCGGGACCTGGACCATCGAGGCCCGGCCCGTCGGCAACGGTTCCGGCATGGTCCGCGAGCGCGACCTCCCCAAGCGCACCTGGGATCGGGGCAAGGGCGTCTCCCTCTTCTCCGGCAACCCCATCCCCGCCGACTGGATCAAGGCCCAGGCCCAGTCGGGCAGGATGGGCAGCCAGCTCTACGCCGTTGTCGTCAAGACGCCCAGCGGCCTCGAGTTCGAGCCCCCCTGCCAGGAGGACCTCGACGCTCTCGCCGCCGCCGAGGCGGAACTCGCCCGCCTCCGCCCCCAGTGGGAGCGGGACAATGTGATACCGACGGAGGAGGTCCCCCGGGGCGCCAAGACGGGGTATGACGTCGACGGCAAAGGGACGGACATGCCCCTCAAGCGAGGGGAACGGTACTGGCGCGACATGTTTGGCCCGCGCCAACTGCTGTGTGCGGGGGTGTTGGTGGAGGAACTGCGGACTCTGCTGACCCAGCAGGCAGGCTCGGCCAGCGGCGATCCAGGGGACCCGTGGGGCCTGCTGCTGGCGCTCATCCTGGATAAGCTGCTGAACTACAACTGCGCCCAAGCGCGATGGGAGAACACGCGAGCAGTCGTCAAGGGGAAGATGGACCGCCACGATTTCGGGTTCAAACCGTCCTTCGCCGAGATGGCGCCCTGCAGCAGTGGCGTCGGGCTGGCCTGGGCGACGGCGAACGTTCTCGACGCCTGGCGGGACATCGCCGAACTCCCTCGCGCCGCGCAGACCACGCCCGTCCCGATCACCAAGGGGTCGGCGACGGACCTGGTGAGCTACGACGACGGGTCGGTGACCGCCATCGTCGTCGATCCCCCCTACGAGGACAACGTGCAGTACTCCGAGCTGGCGGATTTCTTCTACGTCTGGCTGAAGCGCACCCAGGGTCACCGCCGACCCGAGTGGTTCTCGACCTACCTCTGCGACAACAGCCAGGAGGCCGTGGCGAACCATGTCCGGTTCCTGAACCAACACGCCAAGGTCGGCGACGCGAAGGCAGCGGCCCGGGCGCACTACCGGGACTTGATGATGGAGACCTTTCGGGAGTGCCGCCGGGTGCTCCGGGACGACGGCGTCCTCACCGTCATGTTCACCCACAAGAAACAGGAGGCGTGGGAGGCCCTCTTCTCCGCCCTCATCGAGGCGGGCTTCACCATCACCGCCACCTGGCCCGTCAAGACGGACAGCCAGCACAGCCTCCACATCGCCAACAAGAACGCCGCCGAGAGCAGCGTCCTCCTCGTGGCCCGGAAGCGGGAATCGGGTGCCGGCCGGGCCTACTTCACCGAGTCGATGCGCGAGGAGATCCGGGCCCGGGCCCGGGCTTCGGCCGAGCGGCTCCAACAGGAGGGGCTCAACGCCGTGGACCAGCTCGTGGGGTCCTTCGGTCCCGCCATGGAGGTCTTCAGCCGGCACGACGAGGTGAGGTACGACACAGGCGGGACCGTGCCCATCGGCCTGGCCCTGGACGAGGCGGCCGAGGCCATCTCCGAGTGGCGCCTGGAGCAGCTCTCCACCCGGGGCCTGGAGGGCGTCGAGCCCGAGGGCCGGTTCGCCCTGCTCTACTGGGATGTGCTGGGCGCCGCCGAGGTACGGTTCAACGAGGCGAAGCTCCTCGGCCACGCCGTGGGGATGGATGTGCAGGACCTGGTCGCCGCGGGCCTCGTGACCAAGGAGAGCGACAAGGTGAAGATGCTGCCCGCCACGGAGCGGCGGCGGGCCCGCCCCCTGGAACCGGACCAGACCGAGGAGACCCTCTTCGGCCCCCAGCTGACGGGCAAGACGCGCCGCCGCAAGGCCGACGTCTTGAAGGTCCACCCGAACGATCCGAGCTTCCGCACGGCCCTGGATGGCTGCCACGCCCTGGCCCTGCGGTATCTGGAGGCGGGCGGGGGAGAGGGCGGGATCGGCTCGGCCCAGTCCCTGCGCCGGGGCCAGGCGTGGGAGGCGGACAGCGCCGTCGCCAAGCTGCTGCAGGCCCTGGTGGAGGCGGCGCCTCGGGCCCTTCGCAAGGAGCCCAAGAGCGAAAAGGAAGCCGCCGCCCGCTTCCCCGAGTTCCGGGCCTGGCGGGCGCTGATGAAGCCCCTATTCGGCATGGAGCCGCCGGACTGGAAGGAAGAGATCCCCATCCAGCTCGAGATGGACCTCGGATACGGGGCCGGGGAGGACGATGAGGAGGACCTGGAGGACGAGGACTCGGAGGAGGACGAGGAGTGAACGTCGACCTGCCGCCCGATGCCTGCTTCAGAGACCGCGAATGGAAGCGCTTCGTCCAGGGCCCTGACAGGACGCTGTTGGAGGAGCTGTACGAGCCCGGCCTAGCCCGGTCCGTGCGGTATGACCGCTGCTGCGCGTACTTCTCGAGCACCGTGCTCTCCGCCGCCGCTCGGGGGTTCGCGAGTCTGATCCGGCGGATCACGGATGGTGGGTCCGGGTGGGGCGAGGGCGGATTGGCCCCGATCCGCCTCGTCACCAACGAGCAACTCCAGAGGGACGACGTGCTGGCGATCCTCGAGCGCGGCGACCTTAGCGCCCTGGAGGAGCGCCTTCTCCAACGGCTGACGCCCCTCGAGGAGGCCCTGGGTCGTCAGCGCCTCGAGATGCTGGCCTGGATGGCGGATCGAGGGCTTCTGGAGATCCGGGTCGGTCTGATGCGCCAGGGCGAGGGCATCGTACACACCAAGTTCGGGATCATGACCGACGCCCGGGGGGATGGCCTGGTGTTCGCCGGCAGCGGCAACGAGACGGCCCGGGCCCTCGGCGCGAACTACGAGTCGGTCGAGGTTTCCACGTCCTGGGCGGATGAAGAGCGCTATCGGCATTACTGTGCGGAGTTCGAGAAGCTCTGGACCGACAGCCACCCGACGGTCCACACCCTGCCACTGCCCGAGGCGATCCGGGCCAAGCTGATCGAGTACGCGCCCGAGGAGCCGCCGGTGGCAGAGCCAGGCACCACTCTCGCGCGGCAGAAGGCAGCGATGCTGCTGCGGTTCGTCACGGAGTCGCCGTATCTGCCGAACGGCGCCGCCACCTGCGACGCGACGACCTTCGTGGATCTGTGGCCCCACCAGCGACGGGTGGTCGAGGAGACCGCGAGCGCCTGGCCCGATGGGCGCTTGCTGTGCGATGAGGTCGGGATGGGCAAGACCATCGAGGCGATCTGTGCACTGCGCCGGCTGATGGCGGGGCGGGGCGTGCGCCGGGTTCTCCTGTTGGCGCCTGCGGGCCTTACGAAGCAGTGGCAGGGGGAGCTTCGGGAGAAGGGCGGCCTGTACCTCCCTCGCCTCGAGGCGCAGAGGACCCTCGTCTGGCCGGGAGAGCGAGAAGAGAGGGTCGACGGCCTGGAGCGTGCCTTGCGCCAGGACTTTCTGATCATGAGTCGGGAGACGGCGCGGCTGGAGCACAACCAGCGTGTGCTGCTGGCGGCCGAGCCGTGGGATCTGGTACTCGTCGACGAGGCCCACGCTGCCCGGCGCAGGGAACAGGTCGAGGGGGAGTTCAACAGCGCCAACTTGCTGCTGGGCCTCCTGCGGAACCTGCAGTTCACGCGCCAGGCGAGGAGCCTGATGCTCCTCTCGGCCACGCCCATGCAGACCCAGCCGTGGGAGCCGTGGGACCTGCTGTCGGTCCTCGGCGAGGGGGGGCTGTGGCTGTCCGATTTCGGGCTTGTTCGAGACTACTACGAGGCCGTCGCCACCCTCGAGGACGGGAGCTTCACCGAAGTCCCCGTAATCCAGGCGGCGAGGCTGGTCGCCCAGGACGAGGAGTTCCCGCCGCTGGCCCTGGGCTCGCCGGACGCGCTGCCGAAGACCCTCCGCTTCACGACTGCATCGAGGCGGGCTAGGGTGGGGGAGGAACTGCGCTCCGGTGCCCCCCTCGGGCGCAGGATGCACCGGAACACCCGGGAGACCCTTAGGCGCTACTACGAGCAAGGCAGGATCGACGCGCCGCCGCCCAACCGCCAGATCGAGGACGTGAGCTTCGACTACAAGACCGAAGCGGAGCGGGAGGCCTACGAGGCGATCGAGCACTACATCAACAGCCGTTTTGCCGAGCTTGAGCAGGAGAAACCCGGCAAGGGGTTCGTGATGACGATCTACCGCCGCCGGGCCGCAAGCTCGCCCGTGGCGCTGCGCAAGAGCCTGGAGCGCCGGGCTACGGGTCTGATGGCCGTGATGAAGCAGACGGCAGCCGATCCGGATCTGGGAATCGATGAGATCCCCGCAGGGCTATCCCTGGACGACTTGCCCGATCTCGACGACCCCCGGAGGATCAACGCGTCCTTGCCCGAGGATCCCGAGACAGCCCAGAGGGAACTCGCCGAGATCAACGACTTGGTGAGGCGCTTAGACGAAATAGGGGATCAGGACACAAAGCGGGACCGCTTCCTCGAGGTGCTCCGGGAAGTCACCGGTGATGGGCGTCCGGTCCTGGTCTTCACGGAGTACACGGACACGATGGATGCCCTGCGATCCGCCCTTCTGCCGCTCTACGGCGGTTCCATGGGTTGCTACAGCGGCCGCGGAGGCGAGATCTACGAGGACAGCTCCTGGCGCGGCGTCAGCAAGGCGGCGATCACGGAGAGGCTGCGTAAGGGCAGGCTGCGGGTCCTGCTCTGCACGGACGCGGCAAGCGAGGGCCTCAACCTGCAGGCAGCGGGGGCGATAGTCAACTACGACCTCCCGTGGAATCCGAGCCGGGTGGAGCAACGAATCGGCCGTATTGACCGTATCGGCCAGGCCTATCCCGTGGTGTACGTAAGGAACCTGCTCCTCGAGGACAGCATCGACCAGAGGGTCTACCAGGTGCTGAGAGAACGGTGCGGCCTCTTCGAGCGCTTCGTAGGCACGATGCAGCCCGTCCTCGCTCGGGCACAGGAGCTCCTCATGGGCCGCGTCCAGTCCTCGGACCTGGACCTGGATGACCTCGAACAGAAGGCGCGAGAGGCTGAGGGCGACCCATTGACGACATCGATCTACACCGAGTCGCTTCTTGGGGACGAGAGTGAGGAGACGCCGCCGGTGACGTGGGCCGATGTGACGGATGCCCTCGGCCGGCTCAGCGAGGACTTCGGCCTACTCCTGAGGAGGAGCGATGGAGGTGACAGGGTCAGTTTCGGGAAGCCGGACGGCATCGCGAACACCTTCGGGTTGTCGAGAGATGCGCTCGAGGCCGACGAGGAACTCAGTCCCCTCTCCCTCCTCGCCCCCGGCGGTCTGGCCGCTGTCGCCGATGGCCTGGTAGGCCCCGGGGAGCAGCTGCCCCTGGTCATCACGAGCCACGAGTCAGGACCCTTCCGGGTCTCCCTCGCCCACTGGGTGGGTGACGGCGAGGCCGTGCCGGTCGAAACCTACGCCGACCTGCGCCCGCACGTAGACGCATGGAGCGGCGCAGCCCCGGACCCCGAGGTCTGGCGCCAAGCGGACGTAAAGGCCAAAAGTAGGGCGACCGACATGGTCCGCCGGATGGAAGAGGACGCGGCGGTACGCCAAGAGCGGGCCCTGGCCCGGCAACTCGAGGCGGCGAAGCTGCGGCTGCAACGTGAGACGGGACGGTACCTCCTGAGCCTGGGGGCTAACCTAGAGGATCTGAATGCCTCTTGGTACCGAACCATGCAGCGGCAGGACGTAGCCGCCCGGGAGCGGCTCAGACGATGTATGGAGTCCTTGGGCGAGTACCCCGATTGGGATGACGCCTGGATCGAGGAACTTCGGGCGTGGTCGGAGCTGCAAGGCGAGAGAGAGTGGAACGCCCGTCGCACCGGTCGCGAGGTCGAGGCAGCGCTGGCGGATCCTCGATGGAGAGTAGGGGAGAGCGCGCCTGTAGCTTGATCCCGTTCTCATCCTTAGCCAATATTCCCTTCCAGTGCAGTTGCTGAACCCTATAGATGCCCGCTAAGGCCCCTAGAAGGCTCTAGGAGCGCCTTCTAGGATTCATGGGTGTTCCGCACCCGGAGAACCGGTTCACGCGCTTCTAGGGCGTCCTGGCGCGATCGCGAGACGCAGTTCTGAACCGATGATCTGGGATGGGGTAGGGGAGATAAAGAAAGCAGCCCCCCGAGGTTTTCCGGAGGGCTGCTTCACGGTCGCTCCATGATGGGCTCCGTACCTGGCGATGGGCTACATCCCGGCGAATATGTCGGCTGGGTCGCTGGGTTCTGACTCTTGCTCCACGTATGCCATCTGGCTGTCGGCGAACGGGTCGTGGTTGGGCTCCTCGGCCGGCTTTTTCCTTGCGGACCGCGGCGGTGACTGTGCTTCGGTTGTGGGTGACTCCGTGTTCGGTGACGGTGCCTCGGCTGTGGGCGACTCCGTGCGTCGCTTCGGGACAAGCTCGAATCCTCCGCACGAGAGAACGGGATTGGGCGTCCCGTCCCGATGCGTCTCCAGGCGCAGGGACCCCGTGGCGACTATGCGATCGCCCTTGTCGAGGTTGAGTTTGTTGACGCGCTCGATAAGTGGGGGATCGCTGATATAGACGCTCAGCCACTCGGTGCCCTCGGACATTGGTCGCTCGCAGGCGCCGCGGAAATACATGGTGCGGTGCCCATTAGGGTTGGTGCGCACATCGGGCGTCGTGCCGATCGTGATGAGTTCAGTAATAATCATGATTGGTGTCCTTTCCCCCTCATAGGGCGTTCCCAGGGGGCTTCTAGAAATGGTGGGTCGGTCGGGGTAACCTCCAGCAACTGGCTGGAGGTTACCCGCGGGTCTGCATCATCTGATCTGCCCTCTCGGGTCGAAAACCTCAATGTGATGCTCTGGTCCTCACATTCAATCGAGGTGCGGGTTTAGTGCGTTTTGCCTGCTTTTGGTGCTACTCTATCCAGTCATACGCAACACCCCCCGCAGCGTGAAGAGTCTGGTACACTGCCTGCAGCCACTCATCCGGACTCGACACGGTTGTGTCCGTCATCATCGCGTCGAACTGCTCACCCAGATCTCCCCCTAGCGGATTCTGATCGACCCACTCTTGCAGGTCAGCCACGGAGTCCCATGCCCAGAGATGTCTCGAATCCTCGCCATAGAACAGCACCCTCCCCCCGGGCTCGGTGATCCACGAGAAGTAGCGGACGCCCTGGTGTAGCTCGCGGCCCTTGAAGGCGAGGGGCCGCGAGTGCCGGATCGGGCCTCTGGACGGGTTGCACATTTGGGATGTTGAGATCGGATAGATCGTGAACACGCCCGGCTCGACCTCGGTCACCGGGCCGTGCCCTCTACCCTTACTCTCGATGAAGTCCCTCAGGAGCGCGGTGACGAGCTGGCTGAGCGGCTGGTCCGCCAACTCTGCGGCCCTGTCCCAGACCTCGACGTCGGTATCGCGGATGTACAGGTTCTTCTGCATGCTCTGCCTCCTCACTACATACAGCCCATTCAGCGTATAGTCCTTGGCGATCTCGGCCGAAGGCGCTTTTTTTGGCTATCCCTCTGGACAGCTATGCGCTCTGTTGGGTAGTATAGTCCCACAGTGCGCAGGTGCTGTCAAGTGGCGCTGACGCACATGGCCGATACGGCATCCGAGGAGGATTGGATCTATGAGAACTGAGTTGAGGAAGCGGGAAGGCAGCCGCGAGACGTTCACAGGACGGTTCGTTCGATATGGGTGGAAGGATGGGTGGGTCGGCCGCGTGCGTACCCTACTGCTTGTGGACGTACGAGATGCGGAGGGCCTCCTGGTAGCCGATCACCTGTGGTTCAACTGCACCAAAGGTTTCGAGCAGGCGGGGCTTGTGGAGGGCTGCGTGGTCCAATTCGATGCCCGCGTCATGGCTTACAAGAAGGGCTACCGGGGCCATGTCTGGGAGCGGGCGCTTGAGGCACCACGGCCGAGCACTGATTACCACCTCACGCGCCCAACCCGCGTTGCTGTGCTGAGTGAGCAGGTCGCTTGAGGTAGGTCGCCGCGGACACAACCTCAGCCCCCTCGACTAGCGGTTCTGGATTGGCTTAGGTCAGGGCTCCGCAATCACGGAGACGATCGTCTCTGGCCCCGATGTCCCATCCTCGTAGGCTACTGCTACGTGCAGCTCGTACCTGAGGGTGACGGGTGTCCCACGGGCCACGCGTGGGATCGGCAGGCTGAACTCCACAAGCCCGTGTTCGTCCGCACGAGCGCGCTTGCCCGCCATCCGTCGGATCCATTCGCCTGTGCGGTACCCGTAGACTTCGAAGTAGACGACGACCATCGCGCCAGGTGGAGCCTGGGCGGAGAACTGGACACCGGGCCCCGCGTATTCCCCCTCGACGGGAGTGTTCACACGAACCGCACCATCATGTGATTCAGTGCCCCGCTGTCCATCCCTTGGAGCCACGGGTTCCATGAACTCTTCGGCGCTGGCTGTCCAGTCGAGGTTTCCATCGCTAAGTGCTTCTTGAACCGATAGGGGGGCGCCGTACTCGCTCGGCCATACGTCAGTCCCAAGAGTTACCAATGACCAGTTGCCTCTCGTGCGTCTCAGGATGACGTGCGCGTCATCAGTCTGAAGTGGCGAGGCAGCTAGAATGGTCAGTTCCGCCCACTCCTGGGCAACATAGCAGGTTTCGAGAAACCACGTGCCACCATGGTAGCCAAGGCCTTCATCTGATTCGACGACCGAGAGGATCTGAGTGAGCTCGCTTTCGGAGATCGGGCGGCACGTCACCGCAGGCTCACGCTTTGGTGGTGTCGCTATGCCGTCTATGGCCTTCGTTGCCGCAGGGTCGATGTGCCCACCCTCGTTCTGTTGGGCTTGCTGCAAGTTATTGTCGATCCTCTGAAGGGCTTCGGAACTACGCCACCTCACGGCGGCCCTTTCGTCACGCAGTGCGGCACTGAGGGACGAGACGGCACTGGGGTCGCCTAGCACACCCAGAGCCCATGCAGCAGATCGGCGCACGAACTCGTGGTCATCGCGCAGCGCTCGAATCAGAGGTCCCACAGCACTTTCCGCACCGCTCTCTGCTAGCGCCCACACTGCGGTCTGACGCGTCAGCCAGTTGCGGTCGTCGGTGAGCTCGATCAGTGACTCAACGGGCAGGTCCCTGACCGCTTCATAAGCGGCTCGGGTGTTGGCGGCCAGATCGTCAGTGGCGACCGATGCGCCCCCCCACCTGATCTGAGCCACTCGCTCACCAATCTTGGTGCCTAGCCGGTGCCGCATCAGGGGATCCAGGCGATCGGTGTTCCTGCGAGCCAGCGCGTACCACGGAAGTGCTGCGTCTGGTTGGTTGGACCATTCATAGGCAAGGCCCTGGGCATAGCAGAGTTCGGCGTCATTGCGCCCTCTTTCGTGGACTCGTTCGATGCTTAGGGCGCGCCGCAACTCACCTGGGTCTGCTCCGCCGTGCTTGGGGAACAGGGGGGTCCGGTCAACCAGTTGCCCTTCGTCAGTGAGGATTAGCACCTCTGTCCAGTTCACCAGCTCAGCGTTCGCAAGCCCACCCTCCCCGCCTATCTTTCGGGTGCACAGGAAGTCGACTTTGGCGTCACCGTCGACGTCCGCCAACTCCACCCACGCATACACACACATATCTATCGCAACGATCTGCTCCAGCTCCTCAGAGAGGCCTTCGCCTTCAGGGCACCGCAGCAGCCAGGCCATCGCCCACTTGCCATTCCATCCTGCGCGGACAAAGATCTGCGCCGGCCTTCCACCGGCCGCTGGGATGGCGATAAGGTGCACCTCGTCAGCTACGCTTGGGTGCAGCTTACTGGTGCCTAGTATCGAGCCTGAGTTATGCGCTAGAACAACCACCTCGAGGTCCGTGAGACAGCCCCCGAAGGTAATGGCGGCGTCACGGAACCCCAGAACAGCCACCACTTCGTCCCCAGGGTGCGGTGCAACATCGGCAGTACAGGCCACCAGGACTCTCGACCTGCCGTGGCCGGGGATCGATGGGGGTTCGATACTGCGCATTGGAGGCAGATCGGGGTAGATGCCATCGATATCCCTCGGAAGTACCAACTCGCCATAGGGGTATGTTGTAAGTCCTGCCACGGGCCCATCGGAGAACTGTGGCACCTCGACGTGTGCTGGCAAGGGCGCCTGTGCCCAGCCCACTGAGGGGCACCCGACTATCGCCAGAGCAATCCCGACCAGCACCCCTGCTGCTCGCCGGCATCCACGGTCTCTCGCCACGATAAGCACCCCGTTCGCTAAGGGATCGGTACTCCTCAGATGAGGATGGACGTGGGAAGGTCAGTCTGCATCCCCGAGGCGCAGTCCAATCGGAGATGGGCGGGCTCAGTCTATGCGAAGGACCTGAAACGCACGGTCGATTAGCACGCCTGGGGGCTCAGAGTCAGACAGCCATCTGTCTAGCTGCGGGCCGAAGGCAGGGAATAATGCGGCGAGGACCTCATTCGTGATCTGCCAGTCAATGCTCCAGTACCTGCCTTCCTTCGTAAGCACGATCGGACGCGTTGCCACCTCCCCGTTTCTGGTATCTGTTACGCGGACGACGACCACGGCTACATCGAACCTCGCACCCCGTCTGACCTCCTGGCCTACTACCTTCACGCGAACGCCGGGCCGAGTGCCACGCCGCTCATAATCCGCGATGTCAGTCGCAATCGCACGTTTGACCACCGCCGCAGGCCCACTTCGGTAGACAACGCACCTGATCCCACACATCGCGATGCCCAACAGTGCCACCAGCAACACAACTGCTAACGCAACCGGTAGTAGAGGCGGCGGGCGCCCAGTGAACCTCTGCGGTTGGCTCTCAGACTGGGCTACAGTTGATGTCGACCGCACATCCGACCTAGGGGCACCATTACCGGCGCCGCTGACAAGGCTGACACCGGAGGCAGCGCGTTCTGGTATATCTGCAGTGCCCTGTGAGGAAGGCTCAGGCTTGCTTTCGGAGGACCTGCCCGGAGGGGGCGGCGTCATCATTAGCTGCGCACCACACGAGCAGACGAGCGTGCCGCCTATCACTGAGTCTGGCACAGTGTGTTCTGTTCCGCATTCGGAGCATCTCAGGACCGCCACCGGTACCACCCTCTCGCCCAGAGTTAGTGGGACCCATCGTCTGGGCATTCAGTGACCGTTCCCACGTCTCCTCTGCGGACGGTAGCACGAGGTCCCCGTGGGCCTGTGTTCAGGTGACTCTGCGATTGCTGAAGGCGCTCGTAGGGGGCTTCCTTGGCCCATCCAGACCAACCCAATCGCGATCACCGAAGGAGGGCGAGAACAGCCGAGGAACCACAACATCAGTTCGGCGAAGCAAGCACCCGGCACCCGGCCCGCATCCAACAAACTGAACCCAACCACTGTCCCGATTATGGGGTGCAGTACCACGCGGGATCTGGAGCTAACGGGTCCCGATCAGCTCTGGGTGTCGGATATCTCGTATCTCCGCCTGGCCAGGGGAGGGTTCGTCTATCTCGCCACGGTCATGGATGCTTGGTCTCGGCGGATCGTGGGCTGGGAAGTGATGGACTCCATCGATACGCGACTGCCCCTGAGCGCTCTGCACAAAGCTCTCGATACTCGCCAGGTCCAGCCGGGTTGGGTCCACCACTCGGATCGGGGAAGCCAGTACGCCTCGAACGCCTATGGGGACGCTGTCACGGCTGCGGGCGGTCGCCGCAGCATGAGCCGCAAAGGCCACCCGGGCGACAACTCCAAAGCGGAGTCTTTCTTCGCAACCCTGAAGTGCGAGCACGTCTACCGGACCGAGTATGAGGACCTGGCAGATGCCAGAGAGCAGGTGGCTGCCTTCATGGAGCGTTACAACAGGATAAGGCGCCACTCGGCGCTGGGCTATGTCTCTCCCGAGCGGTTCGAGGCGGCGGGCGCCGGAGCTGGCCACACGGGCGGAGAAGACCGCCGCCGCAGCCGCTCGGAAGGCGCCTCCTTGGCCCATCGAGGCCAACCCCACCGCGATCACCGAAGGGAGGCCAGATCCCCCGACGAACCACACCATCAGCTCGGCCAAGCCTGCACTTCAACGTCCGGCCGGGACCCAACAAACTGAACCCAACCACTGTCCCGTTTCAGGGGCGCAGTACCCACATGGGATCAAGCGTATACACGCCATCTCCCACTAGCCCCGTTCTAGGAGGACATGCTCTGACGATGATCGGCTACGACCATCCGCGTCGAGCGTTTCTCCTGGTGAACAGTTGGGGAACAGCTTGGGGCGACGAAGGCTATGCGTGGGTGAGTTATGACTGGATCGCGGAAGAGGCAATGGGGTTGTGGGTGGGTTTCAAAGCGCCTGTATCCAACGGATCTCCTGTGGTTGAAGGGATGACGGTTACCCCACTGACGGTACCTCCCGGCGCGAGTGCGGCTATCACGGTAGCGGCAACGGATCCAGACGGTGACGCACTCTCCTATGTGTACTCCGCTACGGATGGCAATATTGAGGGTGTTGGGGCGACTGTGAGATGGATCGCGCCGGATGGCCCCCCTGGTCTGTCCTGTACTATCACGTGTGTCGTGCAGGACAGCCGCGGGGCCCGCGCTGCCCCTGTGACAGTGAAGGTGGAGATCAGCCAGGACGACACGCCCGAGGGGTTCATCCTAGACCCGAGAGACGACTCGATGAGGCTCATGCTCATACCCGCAGGCAAGGCTGTCTACGGATCTGAGGACGGCGCTCGCAACGAGTCCCCTCGTTTTGTGGCCTGGTTGCACGCCTACTACCTCGGGGAGACTGCGGTTACCAACACCCAATACGTGAGGTTTCTCAACGCCGTTCAGCCAACTGACTCAGACCTGAGCGCATGGATCACACTGGATGAGTACGTCGGCACGTTCTACGCCAGTAGGATCAGAAGGAGTCGCTCAAGCTATACGGTCGAGCCCGGTTGGGAGCAGCACCCGGTGACCTACGTTAGCTGGTACGGCGCAAAGGCCTATTGTGATTGGGCCGGGTTACGGTTACCAACGGAGCTTGAGTGGGAGAAAGGGGCACGGGGTGTAGATGGGCGAGAGTTCCCTTGGGGTGGCAACGGGTACCTGGACGGCTGGGATCAAGCACGGTGCCGGAGCCGCGAGAACGGCTTCAACGTGGGGGTCTCTACGTGCGAGGTATTCGACTATGACGGTACCAAGCCCGGACAGAGTGACGGACGGAGTCCGTGGGGACTATATGGCATGGCGGGGAACGTGTACGAATGGACAGCGGACTGGTACCAGGCGGATGCCTATCGCCGGTACGCTACTGGCGACCTCACTCCACCGGACAACGGCACTGAACGTGTGCTACGCGGCGGATCATGGAGCCATCCTGACTATCGGTGCCGGGCGGCCTTCAGGATAGATTCGCCGCTCGGCCCAGAGTTCGGGCTCAATGACAGGGGCTTTCGGGTTGCGAGCGATCACTAGGTGCCCCGAGCTGTTCCGTGATGCAGCTCTTGTGCCGAGCGTCCGGCCATATGTGCAGTACTAGTCCACCTACTATCACAGGTGATCTGGCTCATGCCTTCCCATTCATCTCGGCCACGTCGTCCATCACCTTCCTGGTGTCCTCGTCCAGGTCGTGGACGTAGGACGCGGTGGTCGATGGGTCGGAATGACGGGCTTGCCGCTGGGTGAGTGGCAGGTTCCCGCCGCTGGCCCTGAGGACCCGAGTGACGAAACTGTGCCGCAAGGCATGGAAGCCTCGTCGCTCGACCCCAGCCGCCCCGCATACTTTGGCGAACAGGGTGTGGACCCGCTGGCGGGTGATGGGCCTCGGGTTCACGGTGCTGCGGCCATCGCGGAACACGGGGCCTGCGGCATGGTCGCCGAGGTCCCGGAGCGCCTCGATACAGCGTGCCGTCACCACGACCGTCTGCGTCCGTCCGCCCTTGCCGTGGACTGTGATGCGCCGGTCGGTGGGTTTCACGTCTCGCCAGTCCAGCGATGCCACCTCGGAGATCCTCAGCCCCGCATCGTAGCCGAGCAGGATCATCGCTGGGGCACGGAGATCGACCGTTCCCGCGACCTCGAGCATCTGCCGGACCTCGCTAGCCGCATACATGCCGCGCCGCTCGTGGGGGGGAGTTGGGTCGACGATGCGGGCGCCGGCTAGGGGGTCGCCTTCACGGAGGTCCACGAGGCCCGTCCACTCGAGGGCTGCCAGCATGCGTCGGGCCGCTGCCAGCTTCGTATTGATGCTGGTGATGCGGCCTTCGTACTCCTCCTCGAGCCATGCTTGGTAGTCGCCCGCGGCGTCGTCGTCGAGCTGGTGGAGCATAACGCCGGACTCCCGGCTCCATTCCATAAGGGTCTTCAAGCCTGAGGCATAGGTCGTGAGGGTCCGCTCGGAGGTTCGGCCTTTCTTCTGGCCCCGGGTGATGATGAACGACCGGAGGAGCCCCTCGAGCTCTGTGAGGTCGTGGGTCTGGATGGCCTGGGCAGCTCGGCGGCGCCGATCTTGGCGCGCCATCCGAGCCCAGTCGCGGGAAACCTCGAGTGCGGATCTTGGGGTTGCCTTTGCGAGTTCGCCCATGGCGTGAATCCTTTCGATTCGTCTGTTTACATAAAATACAATATGTAAAACTAGAGGCCAAGAGGAAACTGACGTTTGCGGAAGGCTGGGGTGCCATCTGGGGCCGATCCGGCGTGACGTAGAGGCTCAGACACCCTGCGGGAGCCTGAGGCCCATGCCGCCGCTAGAGGCTCATCAACTCCGTCATCGTCTCCCAGAAGGTGGCATAGTCGAAGTCACCATGTTGGCGCCTGATCTGAATGACCCCTGGCGACGACGGGGTCCCAAAGAGCGACCGAGCGGCGATGCGAGGTGGTTCGGCACGCGGATGGTCACGGAAGCGATCTCGGACCGGAAGACATCGCGTGAACTCCTCCTCAGTGAGCATCGCAATCAGCACGAGCACATCGAACACATGCTTGGCGGCTATCTCCTTGCGGTCCGGGTCCGCCTCATTCAGCCAGTCGCCGGCTGCGGCTACCTTCAGGTTCAGCCAGGCGTAAGTGTTCGGGACCAGGACGGAGCCGTCGAAGGGCAATCCGTCGGTACAGCGACCTGTGAGCGGGATCTCGTCAGGCGAGTCCTCGACCGCGAAAGCCTCCGGCGTCTGGTGGCCATGGAGATCTGAGCCAGCCCCAGTCCCAACGCGAAGCCCCTTCACATTGACCTTGTCGGATTCGGCGCCCTCGGGGAGTCGCGAAAGCAGATCCACCTTCAGTACCTTGTCCGCACCAGGCGTCAGAGGCTTCCGGAACTGCAGTTTGGCAGTTAGGACCTCGTACCCTAGGGCATCGAGTCGGCGGCGAACCGCTTGGGCGCCTTCAGTTCTGATGAACAGCTCCATCCGGAGGATGAAGTCCAGATCCATGGTCGCCCGAGCCGAAGGCGGTGGGGTGAAGAGGGTCTGAGCCCCTCGATCCTGTAGGTGTTGTTGTTTGACCTGAAGACCATACCCGCCCGCGAGGATCAAGTCCCGAGCGACCGAGGGGTCGGCGAGCAGGTCGAGTAGATGCGGGTAGATGGGGTCTGTCAGGGCAGCTCGTCTCCACTCCAGCCGAGGGATGACTCGAGGGCTGCCGCCGCTTCTCGTTCACGGGGCCCTGCCTTCATCAGCTCGATCCACGTCTGCACCGGTGAAGCCCAGGCGAGGGTACCATCGACCCTCCGGTCGAAATGCACCACATCGGAGCGGTCCTCGATCAGCGCGATCGTCGGGAAGACCCGAGTCTCCTTCACCTCTAGTAGTTCCCGAGCGCCCGTCACATCGCCCACGTACAGGCCTACGGGTCCTGCGGCGCTCAGCACACCGTACCAGCCTGCTGAACTGAGCCCTGTCACCGTGTAGGGTCCGATATCCCTACCCTGCGATGCCGCCCCCAGCCTAGCTCCTACTTCCTCCATCCCTATCTCCGTGCGGCCCTGAAGCGTCGTCGCTCGCTTCGAGCGTGCATTGGACAGCAGCTTCTCGAGGGCGCCGCGTCGATCGGTGAGGCGAATGCCCTCCTCATTGCGGATCAGGAGCCGGTCCTCTTCGAGCGCCTTCGCGACCTTCGAGACTGTGCCCAGACTCAGTTTGCCCGAGGGGATGCGCTCGGCTGTGTAATCCCGCAGGGCGGTTAGGGTCTCAAAGACACCTTCCATCAGCAGGGAGCGCACGACAAGGGAGCTGGCGCCGCGGTAGATATTGCGGATGGGGGCTGAGTCGCGGAAGCGGTTGGGTTGGCCTGAACGGTAGATACGGAAGCCGGGAGCAAGGACGAGGCCATTCCCACATTGGTCGAGCCCGCTCACCTGCTCGCGATCCAGTCGCTCCAAGCTCTCCTCGCTCAGGTAGGGCACCACGATGAGAGGACGCAACTGCAGAAGGCGACCATAGCGAGACGCTTCAGCGATCGCCGTCTCGATAGTCTTGGGGGTGTTCCGGTTCTTGCGTGCGCACGCGAAGAGGCACTCCTGGCCGTCCCAACGGACAAGCAAGAGGGCATCGGGTTTTGGGTCTCCAGCTGCGGTTGGAGTTGGACTGGCGTCGCGGGCTTCCACCTGTAGCGGCGGGACGCGTATGTCCTCGATCCATCCGATGGGATCAGATCGCTGCTGGTTGCTGGCATCTTTCCTATTCATGGCATATTTCCTATTCAGGAAAGATGGTACCCTCTGGAGCCCTGGGGTGCAAGCGCAACGGCGAAATGGTCGCTTCCTCGGGAACTGACCATGCCCTACCCCACTCATTCCCGATGGCAGCGGAATCCGGCAGCGTCTGCCGGTTGAGCGTCCTCATCGCGGCCTATCTGGGCCGGCCTTGATGGTTCACCAGGCATCGGCGGACCGTCTGAGGGCATCCTAGGCGTTTGGGCCGGATGGCGCCGTCCTCGATGGGCGGCTGAGTCTGCCCTCCAGCCTCCCTCCTCTCCCCTTCATTCCCGCCTCATTCGCACCTCATTTGTGCCGAACGGGGGGCGGTATACGTATATGGCGGTAGCCCACTGGAAAGCGACCAAGACCCCCGGGTCGAGGGGAGAGATCCTGAATAGGCCTCCCTCCCCGACCGCGTTGATGTCGTCACTCACCCTCGGTGACATTGTCTGCGGGGTCGAGGGCATCTAGCACCCTCTTCGCCGTGTCCGCGATCCGCTCTAGACTGCGGAGGATGAGGGAGGCGTCAGCGCCATGGTTTCGGATGTAGGCCGCTCCGTTGCTCGCGACATCGTGGCCCAGGGCTCGCATGACCACTACGCTGACCGCCTCGGCCTCACCCTCGACAAGCGCTCTGTCCTGAAGGACTTGGTGTCGATCTGAACGACGTTGGTGGAGCAGTTCGTGAGCGAGCTCATGGACAAGTGTCTGGACCTGGATGCCAGGGGGACGCTCGGGGTGGATGGTTATCTTGCCACCCGCGCTGCTCCCGTTCGCTGTGCCGGTGGGAGCGAAGGTGACCTCGATGCCCTCGTCCTGGGCCAGCCTCACGAGGTGCGGTATCACAGTAGCCATGTCTTGGCCGAGATCTCGTTTGAAATTTGGAACCTCGTCGCCGTCGGTCTGGCTGATATCGAATACGTGGCCGACGCGGAATACCGTCTTGGGGGGCAGATAGTCCTCCTCGCCGGTCACCTTGTCGATCACGGTCTTTCCCTTGAGTGCCCAGGGAACGAGGATCGCGAGCCCTTTCTCCCCCTTCCGGACCTGACGAGCCGCCCTCTGCCAGCGTCGGTATGACCCGAGGTGGCTGAGCTGAGGCAGAGATGGATCCCCTTTCTGCCGAGCCGCCCATTGCCAGGACGCCAGGCAGATGTTCCCCCACGAGTAGCCGTGCAGGTTGCTCATCCAATCCAGGTAACGATCGAACGTCGCGTCGCCATCGCCGTTGGCGATCGCGTCCGCGAGCTCCAGTACGGTTGTGCGAAGCGAGTCAGGAGACGTCTTCCCCTCTGTCGTGCGGCAAGCAGTGGTCATCTTCTTCTTCCTTTCTAATAGGGAGGCAGGCGTGCAGGGACGAGCCCGCAGGTGGGCGGGCTAGGTGGGTGACTTGGGTTTGGGGATCGGGGTGAAGGGGTTGAGCTAGGGTCCGTGGTGGAAGGTCATAGGCTCAAGCTGGCCGGTGGCCATCTTGCGATCCAGGAGTCGCCAGGCCGAGTCGAGCTCACTGAGGCGCTCGCGGGCCTTTTTTGCGTCACAACCGCGTTCAGACCAGCGCCTCAGGACCTCCAGGCCCTCTGTGGGACCAAACCATGACCAGGCGAATATCAGCAATCCTCCACTGGTCAGCAGGCGATGACGATCGCCGGGGCATGGGGCACCCAGAAGCAGCTCGTCGGCGAGGCGGTGTGTCCTCGGGCCCCCCTCCCCCACCCCTCTCGTCGAGGTCTCCGTGGGTCTCGGGGGTTGAGGCAGTTCGGCGGGCAGATAACTCTGGAAATCGCCAGGGTCGTAGTAGACCGGTTGGGATCGGAGAACGGACACAGGTACGGGGTGGGTTTTGTGGTTGATGGTGCCCGGTGGTCTCACGAGGTGGCTGAGTGCCGAGGTCGAGTCCAGATGCCAACCACGAGGCGCCATACAGCTCGTTCGGAGAGACTCCTGGACGCCGGCCAGCAGGTTGTGGGCCATAGCTCGGTCCTGGTCGCTCGCCAAGAGCATGGGCTCGTGGAAGAGCCATATCAGGTACAAGCCGTGTCCGGACCCTATGATGATCGTGGGCGTAGGGGGAAATTCCCGTAGGGCGCTCAGGGCCACTGTCAGGCTGGGGGGCAGGTCGCGCCGAGCGTGGGCTGCCCCATTGGCGGTATCCACATCGGCCCAGAGCCCCGGGATGGCGCAGACCGTCGTATCTCCCCCACGTCCCGCATCCTGCCGTTCGGACTGCACACCCCAAGCGTGGTAGACACACCCTTGGGGCGCTTCCCGGAGCAGGGATCTGACGGCCTTCCTAAGGTCCTGGACGTGGACCCATCCGGACCGCTTGTCCCGTTTCCTCCACAATGAAATCCAGCCATCGTCGAGCTTGCCGTAGAGGGCCTGGAGATACGAGAGACAAGTCCTGTATCGACCCATGGCCGTGCCACTGGAACCAGGCCTTGGGAGGTCATGCATCGGATGCCGCCTCCTCCCAGAACGGGAGCTCCATCTGGCTCGCATCGATGGGTTCGCGTTCGATGATGTCGAGGCCAGAGGGCTCGGCCCGGATGAGGTACGGGCCGACGATGGCGTACTCGAGGCCGGCCTCATCGAGCCGGCGGAGGACATCGATTTCCAGACGAGGCAGGTCGTCGGCCAGGTGGCGACGGTGCACGATCGAGCGGATGAGTCTCTCAGGGACACCCTTCATCAGACGTCTCCTTTCGGGTCGCCCCGTACACACAAAAACCCCACCGACAATGTCGGCAGGGCCCGGGGTACGAGGGTTGGGTTGGGAGGGTTGGTTGACGAGCTAGAGGGCCAGTACGAACTCCTCAGCGAGGGCTAGCAGGTCGACGACAGCGAGGGGGCCATCGGGGGCACTCACCTCCTTCATCTCATGGGCGAGGGCGAAGACCACGGCATCGCGCCGGGACCATAGCCCTGTGACGACCTCGTCCCAGTCGGCGGCTTGAGCCCAGAGGGTCTGGGCGCGGTTGGTCCAGAAGTCGGGATCGATGGACGGAACGACGGCGGTGCAGTCGGACGGACGGGCCGTGCGGGTTGAGATGCTGTACATGGTCGAGCGACCTCCTCAAGATGGCGCGCTGAGCCCGGCAGAACCGGACGTGGATCCTGGTTGGGGCGAGCAAGAGCGAGGGGGGCGAAGGGGTGCCGGACAGGGGGGCGTGGAACACCCCCGGGGTCATATATAAACGCCCTCCCCCACCCTCTGCAGGGCTGTCTATCGATGCTCATGTAGGAGGGTCTGGGCGATATTAGGGGTGCTTTCAAAAACGGCGCATATGACTAAGTGAACCGTGTTTCAGGAGCACTCTGGGGCACTCTATGGGGCTGTGGAGATAGTTGTCCCGTGGAACATGAGGGGATGGATGCTGCACTCCAAGAGTAGGACGAGGAAACAGGAACGAACCGCATCTGGGTAGGTAGGGCAAGGAATCGATGGGTTCCTGAGGGGTTCTGTGGATCGATGCTCAGAAGGGGTTTCCGGTAAATGAGGCTCGGCAAGAAGTTGATGCCTCGGCTGGCTGAGGGGCCTGGTCGGCTCTATGCGGTCCCACCGTGGTTCCGAGCCGAGATCGCGGATGCCTTGCCCGGGCTCGAGGCCGGCACCGTCTTCCAGGCACGATCATGCTGGCGGTTCTTGTCACTACTCCTGTCTCGATGGAACTGGCAACCGGCCAGCTCTCCTCCTGATAGCGACGACGAGCTGGCTCAGGTCGCGGCATCTGACGACGAACCGCTTCCCCCTCGCCATGCGATCGCCATCTATGCCGAGGAGTGCGCCTGGTGCGAAGACCGCCTTGCCCAATACCACGCTCATCGCCGGTACTCCATGCGCAGATTCCTGTGTCGCTTCGAACAAGCGGTCGGGTTGGGCCTAGGTACCGAACTCCCGCACATCCCTGGAGGAAGGGTGCGGGGCCGTCCATACCTGTTCTCGCCGGTCTGGCCCGATGCCGTGCACAGGGCCGTGGAAGACCTCATCAGCAAGGGGCCGGGGCCTATTGAATCTCTGGTGGCCCTCGACACCGGCGAACCATGGTCAAGAACAACAGCAATCGGCCTTCGCGACATCCTTCGCCGGCATTGTGCCGATGAGGTGCAGCGTGATGACACGGTCTCCTCCGAGGCGAAGCGCATCGTCGGATACCTGAACCGACTACCGGCTAGGGGGTTCATCAACCTGATCGATGGGGGGTTCTTCGGCGCCTATTCCGCAGCGAGCGACCTCGTTGTGGCCGGGGAGCTGAGCTCTGATACCTGTCTTCGCCTCACGGCCATCCAGCAGTGTCCTGCCCCCCTCTACCTGCCGAGTGCCAAAATGCCGCGTCGGACCGATCGGGTCTTCGAAAATGAACCCGGGATCGGCATGCTTCCGAGCAGGCTCCGTCCCTCGCTGCTCCCCATTGTGGTTGAACTTGATCTCGTGGCATGCCAACTGGCCATCGTCGCGGCGTGGTGGCCCATTGAACCTATTCAGGAGCTATTGTCGCGAGGCGGAGATGTGTGGGCTTCGCTTTTGGAGAAAGTCGGTCTACCCAACCACGCCCGCGCCAGCTTGAAGAAATCGATCTACGCATCCTGCTTCGGGATGCAGCGGAAGCGGCTTATCGCGGAGGCGATGAACGAAGAGGGATTTGCCCTCACGCAGGATGAGGCGAAGGCTCTTTTCGACCACGATTTGCTGGTCAGTATCCGGGGTGCCTTCCGGCGTCGAGCACGCGAGATGAGAGTGGCAGCATGGAGCGCTGAGTCTCAGACAGCCTCAATGCCGTCTCCATTGGCCGGCTTGGCCACTCCCCTTGGGACAGGGATACCGATCTCGTTCAAGGGGAGACGCGTACGCGATGTCGGTAGGGCCGTCGCCCAGGAGGTGCAAGCTCTCGAGGTATGGCTGATCGAGAGCGTGTACGCGGTGGCGATGACGAAGGACAGCGCCTTCGTGGTCGTGCTACATCAACATGACGGAATATCCATCCTGCCGAAGGCTTTGTGGACACGGCTGCAGGAAGGACCCGTACAGGATCCCTTGATCGTGCCGTACGAGCAGTGGGTTGCGGCTGTGGACCAGGCGTACCAGGCGGTCGAGAGGCGTGTCACGCAGGTATCTGACTATGTCGGGCAACAGGTGTACACCCGCCCCAGAGTGGCGTACGCTCCGGCTGCGTTGCCCGGCCCTGTGGACCCCTACCAACTGGTTGATGAATTCATCACTCACCTGCTTGCTGCGACTGCTCCCGAAGGCAGGATCCCTCAAGCCAACGTCTTCAGCGAATGGACACGTTGGTGTCGTTCGGCCTATGGATGTCCACCTTTGGTTGGAAAGCACCGTCTAGCAGACCTTCTACGAGCTGCCGGTTGCATTGAGCAGAGGGTACGTATCCATGGCATACAGCAGCGTATATTGATTATTCCGATTTGACGGTTGACCTCAGAAGGGGAACTACAACTACCATAGTACCGCACTTTTGAGCCTATTTTGTCACAGGAATTCCCCCAAACGCTTGTGCCCCAAGGGTTCGCGAGCATCTCGACGATCGGCGACGGAAGGAAACCCCGCGGCGAAACTGTCACAGGCTTTTTGCGCCCAAGAAGTTCCTGTGCAGCGTGGTGGGAGCCCACCCGTCATCTGCCGCGATGCAGCCCGATTTGGAGTCCTTCGCCCCACGCGAGAGCAAGCGGCGTGAGAAATCAGACTCACTTGCGAGGGATCCCTATCCGCTATGAGGTATGGAGTCATTGGCGCGGCCGAGCATGTGGGTCAAGCTCCGCAGGTGCCGCATACATCCGGGGCGTGCGGTTGGCCTGCACAAGGGAGGCGGTACGTTATGCGATCGTGGCGATCCACTGCTGCTTTCTTGGCCGTGGTGGCGGGTCTTCTCGCGCTCAGCATGTCTCTCGCACCGGTGGTAGGGTGCGGAGGCGGCACTCCTGGGTCTGGTCCCTCGGGAACGAACACCCCCCCGATGATCTCGTCGCTGGTAGTGGACCCGCCGAGCGTCAAAGTGGGAGGCACGAGCATGGTCACGGCGGAGGCGTCCGACGCTGATGGGGACACGCTAACCTATTCCTGGAGTGCAACAGGTGGCTCGATCAGTGGGAGTGAGGCGACTGTGTCATGGAAGGCACCGTCATCCGCGGGGACTTACACCGTGATGTGTTCGGTGAGCGACGAGTACGGGGGAACCGGCTCGGAAGCCGCTAACCTCACTGTGACCCCGAACACCGGCGGGTTTGACATCACCATTCAGTAAGCTCTTGAAAGCTCTTGCTTAGGACCCTCGAGAGAAGGGGCGCCTATGTTGCGATGGATTGCTGTAGCAGCCCTTGTGGTGGTGACAAGCCTTCTTCCTGCCGGATGCTTGAGCGGGCCTGGGGACGCCTCGCCTGCCGAGTACGGGGGCCCTCCGAATACAGGTGGTTTCGCATTCAGCGTGATATGGCCCGAAGCCACAGCGAAGCTGATCCCGTCGGCATCGCAGAGTCTTGAGCTCGTGATCGCCGACAAGAGCACGGGCGAGGAGTTGGCGACGCGTATCCTCACCCGAACCAATCCGACGACCACTGTAGATGGCCTTCTCTCTGGAGTCATAGCCACTATTGGGGCCACGGCGTACCCAGACGAGGGCGGCGCCGGGACGCCACTGGCAACGGCGGTTGTTGAGGCCGTCGTGCCGGTCGAGACCCGGCAATCCATAGCGCTAACCCTTGCGAGTACCATTGCCTCCGTGACCTTGGTGCCCGATCCCATCGCCCTGCAGGTTGGCGACTCTGCCGACATCACCGCTACGGCAAGGGACGCGGGTGGGAACGTGGTTCCTCTCGGGCAGCCCTGGGAGTGGGCTAGCTCCGATGTCTCTGTTGCGACGGTAACCTCTACGGGGGTAGTGAGTGGTGTCGCGAGCGGTACAATCTCGATCACGGCGAAGGATCCTGAATCGGAGCAAACGGGTAGCGTCGAGGTCACTGTTACAGATGATGGTGGAGCGATCACAACGGTAGCCATGACCCTTGGAGTGGTGAGCCTCGTCGCGGGCGGGAACACCACGGCGACAGCGGCTGTGAAGGTGGACGGCGCCGATGCGGCCGGGGTCTCGGTGGCATTCACCTCATCCGACCCGGCGGTGGCGACGGTCTCAGCGGCTACTGATACCACGGACGCCGCGGGCCAGGCCGAGGTCACGGTCAACGCCGTGGGCGCGGGCCCCGTAGTGATCACAGCGACCGCCAACGCGGTGAGCGACACGGCCAACCTGACCGTGACCGCTACTCCCGTGTCCCGTGTCGCCTTCTGGAACGCGACGGACCTCCAGTTCCAGATTGTGGACAACGAAGCCGGGGCAACTCCCGTGAATCTGGACCTCGGTGGGGTCTACTTCCTGTTCGGCGCCCAGCGGCACGGTCACCTGGTTTTTGTCACCCAAGCGGGGTACGTAAACCCGCAGATCAGGGACCTGGCCACCGGTGCCAGCACGGACTTCGAGCCGACCAACTTCTCCATGTGGGCCGGCGGCATCGGATTCAAGCTGGCTGACATCAGTTCTGACGGACAGAGCGTCGTCTGGATCAGACTAACCGGCGGCAACCGCCAGATCGTCCGTGCCGACGTCGACGGCTCGAACGAGGTCGTCCTCGTGAGCTCCGCAGTACCGGCTCTCATGCCGGCACGAGTCGCGATATCGCCAGATGGCACTGAGGTCGGCTACATCACCTCCACAGGCACCGTGCGACGTATCTCCACGGCGGGTGGCGCCTCAGTGTTCCTGAACCTGAACGGCTCGACGGGTGCCGTCTCCATCGACTGGCGGGACGACGACAACCTGGTGGTCGGTTGCGCCAACGCTCTGGGGACGGGCAGCCAGGGTATCATCACCGTCCCTCGGGACGTCAGCCCGGCCTCGATCCTGTTCAACGATGGAGGGACGGGGTTGCGGTCAGTTCCGGCCAGTGTGGCCATCGATCCCGATGGGAACATCCTGTTCGATGAGGTGGACGCTGGACTTAGCCAACGGGAGATCTACCGGGTAGATCCGCCCGGGCTTGCCGCTCGCATCGGCATCGTCACGCGTTCCCAGAACGACGCTGGTGTCTGGAGCCTGGTCTACTAGACGCGACCTGAGTATCTACTCTGCGTGCAGAGCACCCTACTGCCCGGTCCGCATCAATGAGAGGTGCCGGTACGGTCCAAGAGAACAGAGCCGGGGCCCATGCATTCCTCGGTAAGGGGGTAGGGTGGATATGCGCACAGACCAGATGTCACGCCGCTTCTCTTCCTTTGGGCATCCGGTGCCGTTGGCCCTCGCTATCGTGCTCATGGCGATGTGTAGTGGATGCGCTGGGGGGATGGCCGCGTCTGGAGGGAGTTCTGACCCCCTAGTGGGGACCTGGAGTCTTGTTAGCATAATGAAGGCGGATGGGGTGACGCCGCTCAGCGTGGTGCCTACTAGTGGTTGGTACTGGACAGTCACAATGAACGCTAACCGATCATACTCCATGGCAACAAACGTGCTTCTACTTGACGAGCCGGTAGAGG
>Ga0209313_1000453_pt1 | contig 35781 bp, 26 predicted proteins | sample BioC13SIPDNA_3_FD_185748 | JGI IMG/M metagenome (GOLD analysis project Ga0209313, IMG submission 185748) | Anaerobic biogas reactor microbial communites from Washington, USA - Biogas_R2_B C13 SIP DNA (SPAdes) (version 2) | ecosystem: Engineered > Bioreactor > Anaerobic > Unclassified | place... | reverse complement strand
GTTGCCCGGTGATAGGCATCAACGACTCTGGTGGGGCCAGAATACATGAGGGAATGCGATCCTTAGTAGGTACTGGGGAGATGCTTTATTACAATTCTCTGGCGTCTGGCTACATCCCCCAATTCATTATATGTGCTGGCCCCTGTGCGGGTGGGTCTGTTTACTCCGCGGCGTTAAGTGATTTCGTCTACGTTATCGATGATATTACTTCCATGTCACTAACCGGTTTTAGAGTAGTAAGAAATGTCCTTAACCAACAGGTATCCAACCAGGAATTGGGTGGTGCTGAAGTTCACGCCTCCATCAGCGGAGTGGCTCATTTCAGGCATTCCACTGAAACCCAATCCATCGAGCATCTTCGGGGCTTGGTTTCCATGGTGCCTCAGCACAATCAGGACCGTACCCCCCTTAAGATAGTACCCAGTCCCGAGAAAGACCTCCGTGATATCGGCCACCTGCTGCCGCTTTTCAGTAATCGCACCTATGAGGTACGGCGGATAATCAACCGCATCTTCGATGACCATAGTTTCCTGGAAGTGCAGGAGTCATTTGCCGCCAATATGGTAGTGGGTTTCGCCCGGTTATCCGGTTGCCTGGTGGGAGTAGTAGCCAATCAACCAGCCTGTTTGTCAGGGGCGATCGAGTGTAATGCCAGTGACAAGGCGGCCCGTTTCATACGCTTTTGTGATGCGTTCAACATACCTCTGATAACCTTTACCGATACACCCGGCTTCATGCCCGGCATCGATGAAGAGCGTAAAGGTATTATACGCCACGGCGCCAAGCTTGTTTACGCCTATTCCGAGGCCACGGTGCCCAAGATTAATGTCATCCTGCGTAAGGCCTTCGGGGGTGCTTACATCGCTATGTCCAGCAAACACGTAGGGGCTGACTTTGTCTTCGCTTGGCCTTCGGCTGAGATTGCTGTGGTAGGGGCCGCGGGAGCAGTCGAGGTTTTATTCCATAAGCAGTTTAATAACCTCTGCGGGAAAGAACTTGAGGAGTTCAAACAAAGGAAAACTGAAGAGTATCTCTATAACTTCTCCAATCCAAAATTTGCGGCTCAAGCCGGTTATGTAGATGAGATAATCGCTCCGGCTCAGACCCGGGCAACTTTGATTAAGGCTTTAAAGATAATCCAGGATAAAGAAGCATTCATCTCGATTAGAAAAAAGCACAATTGCATGCCACTCTAACAAGACAAATACTCGGATATTTAGGAGAATACCTATGGCAGATCAATCCGCTGGGCGCATCTACTTATCCCCTCCCCACATGAGCGGGCGTGAATTAAATTATGTGAATGATGCCTTTGAGTCCAACTGGATTGCCCCCTTGGGGCCTCATGTCAACGCCTTCGAGGCCGAGATGTGTGCCCGTGTTTCTTGCCGAAGAGCTCTAGCCTTGAGTTCAGGTACCGCCGCACTTCATCTAGCCTTGCGGCATTTGGAGGTCGGAACCGGTGATACTGTGTTTTGTTCTTCTCTTACCTTTGTCGGCACTGCCAATCCCATCCTCTATCTCAATGCTGAGCCAGTGTTCGTCGATTCTGAGCCTGACAGCTGGAACATGTCGCCAGAGGCCTTACAAAAAGCTTTTGACTGGGCGTCAAAGGTTGGTCGCCTGCCCAAAGCGGTGATCATCGTTGATCTTTACGGGCAGAGTGCCCAAATGGATCCGCTTCTGGACATCTGTAATTATTATGGGGTACCGGTAGTGGAAGACGCCGCCGAGGCTCTGGGTGCTACATATAAGGGTAAGAATTGCGGCACCATGGGCAAGTTTGGGATATATTCGTTCAACGGCAATAAGATCATAACGACGTCCGGAGGGGGAATGCTTATGTCTGACGATGATGAGGCTATAGATAAAGCGTTGTTCTGGGCCACTCAGGCACGTGATCCAGAGCCGTGGTATCAACATTCCGAGATGGGATATAATTACCGCCTGAGTAATATTGTCGCCGCTATTGGCAGGGCCCAGTTGCAGGTATTGGATGAACGAGTGGCGGCCAAGCGAGCCATATTTGTCCGCTATCAGCAGGGGCTGGCCGGGTTGCCGGGCGTCGATTTCATGCCTGAAATAACCGACGGGGTTTCCAATCGCTGGTTGACAATCATGATGCTGAATCCGGAGTTAACCCCGGTTCGGCCGATGCAGATTATCGAGGCTCTGGAATCTGCAAATATAGAGTCGCGTCCGATATGGAAGCCCATGCATCTTCAGCCCTTGTTTGCCCAATGCCAGTATTTCACGCATGGGGAGGGAATCAGCGTTTCGGATTCCCTTTTCGCTGACGGATTGTGCCTACCCTCGGGTACCGCCATGACACAAGAAGAGCAGAGCAGGGTTATAGATACCTTGAGAGATTGTTTTCGAGGCAGATGATCGATTACTGTACCTGTATACTAACCCTGCCCGCCATCTAACCGTCTCGCAACAAAGTGTTTCGTATCTTTCTCAATAATGGAACCCGCCCCAGGGATGATCGTATTGCTTCTTTTTGCAGTTGTGCCTGTTTTTTGGCGGTCATTTGATAGTCTCCGAGATCAAGGCCAGTATAGATCACCGTTTCTTCCAATGGTTTACGCACTTTTTTGAAGGTGTTGTCATTTGGATATCCCAACGGGGTGAAGACGATCGGTTCCCAGGCATCGTCCAGTTTCAGTATCGCTCGGGCGGCATCGACATCGAAAGCGGCTACCCAACAGGTACCAAGCCCCAGGGCGGTGGCGGCAAGAATCATATGGTCCATTACTATGCCAGCATCGACGTCACTATAGTTCTTTTTATCATTGCGTACCCAGCACTTTCCTGGAACAGAGCACACGCAGAGTAAATATGGAGCCTGTACGAACCAAGCGTTTCGATAGATGTGCTGGAGGATTGCCTTATTCCCTTCAGTAGCCACAACCACCACCTTGTAGGCCTGCCGATTAGCGGCGGTAGGCGCTAGTCGGGCACATTCAAGTATTCGCTGTAGTTTTTCCGGTTCAACCGGATCAGGCTTGTAAGAGCGCACGCTATGCCTTTGCTGGACCACTTCAAAATAATCCATCTTTTCTCCTCCCCATATCAACGCAGCTACTTAGCTTTAAGAGTTAACAAGTTGATCTCCGGGGTATTAAACAATCTAAAAGGTATATTGCTGGCTCCCAAATAATGAAAAATCAAGGTACCTTTTATGATAACATAGTCGTAGTCTGGGATAATGGCGGAAAGACAGGAAAAATCTAGTTAATGTTTTTATTCAGAATTCAATAATAGGATAGAATATATTAGAATATTTTGGGGGGAGGGAACCTGGCCACCCCAAAAAATTAAACGTAACCTGTTGATGCCCAAACGTCAGTGGTTGGTGTGAATCCTTGGCGAACATAGCCTTCAGGGTGTTTTGATTATGGCCCCCGATAATGAAATCGAGAACTCCTAGCGCCGAGAAGCGTGAGGAGTCTTTGTTTATTAGGGTAGTTATTGAGAAAACATGTACAGCGCTCGCAAGACCCTGCAGATGGTTTGGTCATTTGCTCATTATTCGAAAAGACAGCAGACTACTAGCGGGTTTATGAGGTATTGATTGCAGGCAGGAATTATAAATGAAGCGTTCGACTATCAATAAGATATTGTTATGGTCGCTGGTGCTCCTATTGATGGTGGCCATATATGCTCTTTCGGCTCAAGACAGTGTTGAATCAAGTGCTCTGAGCGGAAAAACCATCCGTCTTATCGCTGATTTATTGGTTCCCGGGTTCGATCACCTCAGCACTGGGCAGCAAGCGCAATTGGTTCAGGAATGGCAGAACACTGTCCGCAAGATTGCCCATCTGACAATTTACATGATGCTGGGTGCGGCTTGTTTGATGGCATTGCTGCAGCATAAGCTAAGCAATCAGGTTCAAGTCGCCGGGGCCCTTGGGATTTCCGTTGTTTATGCCATCAGCGATGAAATCCACCAGTTTTTCGTCAGCGGACGTAGCTTGCAAGTGTCCGATGTTTTCATTGATGGATTGGGGGCGCTTATTGGGGTTTCTATAGTGCTTGTTATCGTTAGGTTGATGAGTAAGAAAGCTCAACCAAGAGTAGCGTCACGAGTCACTGGATAGGAATCGAGTACGGTTTGACCCTATGATATACTGGCATCAGGAGATAGTATATGATTTCGGGTTGAGATTCCTTTAATGATGAATATATCGAGAACCTCAGCCGAGAGGTACTAGTTAAGGAAGGGTAGCGGATGGCCATCAAAACCGGACGGGCTGACGGGACTGCTCAGATAACGCTGGCTACGGAGAAGTGCAATGATTGCGGCATTTGCGCCGAGGTCTGCAAGGGCGCACCGCTGATAATGATCGATGGCCGTTTGGAGATAGAGGAACCACGCTTCTTCGGTTGTATCGGCTGCGGCCACTGCATGTGTGTCTGTCCTCAGGAATGCATTCAAATAAACGGCCGCGATATGCAACCGGCTGATGTAATACCATTACCTGGTACGGATAAACGCGCTGATTATCAGCAGTTGTACGACTTGATGCTATCCCGCCGCAGCGTGCGCAATTTTCGAGACCGCTTGGTCGAACCAGAAATTATCGACAAGATCACCGCTGCTGTAGCCACCGCCCCAATGGGTCTGCCACCCAGTGATGTGGAGATTTTGGTTTTTGACACTCCGGCCAAGGTGCAGGAGTTTGCCGCCGACTTGATAGCGGTGATGAAAAAGTCACGCTGGTTATTCTCACCGCTGTTTAGTGTCCTGATGCGGCCCTTTTTGGGGCGAGAGTATATTGAATCAGTAAATTCCTTCATTCGACCTGCCCTGGATATTTTTATCGAGGAGATTGCCAAAGGTCACGATTACCTGCTCTACAATGCTCCCCTGGCCATGTATTTCCATTGTTCGCCCTACGCTGATCCGGCCGATCCCTTGGTGGCCGCTACCTATGCCATGCTGGCCGCAGAATCACTGGGGCTGGGCAGTTGTATGATCGGCACCCCGGCCTATTTCATCAAGTACAGCAAAGACCTCAAACAGAAATACAACCTGCCTCGGAAGAATCAGCCGGGTATAGTGGTCATCTTCGGCTATCCCCGCATCAGGTTCCGCAAGGCCCTGCGTCGTCGCTTGGCCAAGGTGACTTACCGCTAAATACTTAATGTAAGACCGGGAACATGACCAACTTGTCTCTATCTACAAGCGAAACCGGTGGTTAAAGGTTGTCAATATTGGTCAGGGTAGATTTTCCGGTCCCGTATTTGTTATTGAATGCGGCATATTGGTCTTGAATCTGGTCGTTGAGGGTCTGGGCTTCTATATATTTTTTATTGGCCGTGCTGTAGTCACCTTTGCTTTCCGATGTAGCGCCGGCTTTCATGATATCACAGTAATTGACCGACAGAGACAGCAAACGGCTCAACTCACCCGTGTACTCCTCGGTGCCTGCCGGCGTCACCAACCGGTTGACCTGGGCGCGCAGACTCTCCCGGGTGGCCTTGGCACCATCAATCATTTTGAAATAATCGGACCAGCCATACTCACCGCTGCGAATCTTATCCAGCATGGCCCCTAGACCGGTTTTAGCCTCGTTGTTCTTCTGAATGATGGAATCCATCTGTTGGAAATAGTAGTTCATGGCTTCCAGACGAGCTAATTTGGCCTTATAGATCTCGCGCTGTTCGTCACAATAGGCCGACAGTTTATCCGCCACTGCTGTTGCCCTATCGCTGTTGGGCAATTGCAATCCCGGAAGTTGCAAGGTATCGGATATGTCTTGGGCTTGATTCAGATTCTGCCGCAAACTTTTCAGAACACCATCAGTCTCTGGCGCCAGTGGATGGGCTAGAATGTCCGGTATCTGTTCCATCACCGCCATCTGAATCTCTGCCGCGCGGCCCAGGATTTGCTTTTGGGCCAGGTACTGGTCTGGGCATTTAACCGCCTCCCAAGCATCCACTGAGGTCTGCAGATCTTGAATCAGCCCAGGAAATTCCTGTTGTAGGTTGGCTATGGACTGGGCGTCGATGGGCTGGTCGAAATGGCCTGTCAGCTTTTGTTGGGATGCAGCCAGCTGCTCAGTTAAGAGGCTGCTGGCAGATAAAAATCGTTGGATCGTCTGTTGGGTGTAGTAGTAATAGATTCCTCCAGCCGCTGCCAGCAACAACACCACCACTCCTATGACTGCCAGGGATCTATTGACCGTAGCAGATTGTTGGTCAGATGATGCGGAAGGCCCGGGTATTTCCATGACTGGATTTAAGGGGCTGGCGGTCGTTTGGGCCAAATGATGGATTGTGCCAGCATCGATGGCAGCTATCTCCTGAGTCGTAAGGTCATCACCACAGGTCATGCAGAAATGAGCGTGGTCGGGATTGGATTGGTGGCATTTGGCGCATTTCCGACCGGCCGAATCAAGTCCGCAACCACAGGATGAACAGAATTGGGCCCCATCGTCCATCTCCTGGCCACAGACAGTGCATTTTTGCTGAGCCATGGATATTTACCTCCTTATTCGGATGGTGAAAAGGGTTCTATAAATGGCCGGTGGATTCCTCCCTTACGGACGCAATAATGTCGAAATAGCATTTGCGATTCTAATGGGCATTAAGTGCTATAATATGGTTGAGGTGATGGTGGCATGGGTGAAAACCCGTGGTCCGGCAAGAGCCACTGGATTTACGAATGCCTGTATTGTCAAATAAATATGCTCCTGCAAGGACAAAATAAAGGGCAGCCAGAAATTCCCCCGGGAGTTTCCGGTGCCTTTTTACGTTTGCGGCGCAAATCTGTTATAGGGGGGCCGCTATGACTACGGCAATAATCTTCCTGGGTGTCCTGATATTACTGAATGCTTTTTTCGCGGCTTCCGAGATCGCCATGATATCGTTGAACGATGCTCGCATAAAATCCCTGGCCGACAAAGGTGACACCAAAGCCGCCCGGATAGAGAAACTAATGGATGAGCCCAGCCGTTTTCTGGCCACCATTCAGATAGGTATTACCCTGGCCGGCTTTCTGGCCAGCGCGTTTGCTTCCGAGACCTTCGCTGACCCATTGGTGCGGGTTCTGCAGGAGGCTGGAGTGGGATGGCCGACCGGGGTGCTGAAGACGATATCCATGATTGTCATCACCATCCTGCTTTCGTATTTTACCTTGGTTCTGGGGGAACTGGTGCCCAAGCGGGTAGCCATGAAAAAAGCCCAGCCGATAGCTTATTTTTCAATAGGGCCTTTGCAGTTTTTGTCAACCGTCACCAAGCCGGTGGTATCTTTACTCTCTTTGTCGACTAATTCTGTGGTGCGCCTTTTTGGTATTGACCCTCATGAAGAAGATGAAGAAGTCACTGAAGAGGAGATAAGGTTGATGGTGGATATCGGTGAAGAGACCGGAGCCATCCACGAGTTGGAAAAACGGATGATCAACAATATCTTCGAGTTTGACAACAAAACCGTGGGTAATATCATGACCCATCGCACCGATATGGTGGCCCTGCCGGTCGATGCCAGCTTGCAGGAGGTGCTCCGGGTGGTCAATACCGAGAAGTTCTCCCGTATCCCCGTTTATGAGGGCAACCTTGACAATATCGTAGGTATGCTTTATGCGAAAGACCTGTTTCAATTCTTGTCGGACGGCAGCAACCGGGACGACTTCTCCTTGTTGAAGATTGTCAGGTCGCCATATTTCGTGGCTTCATCCAAACCCACCGACCAGCTGTTCCGGGAAATGCAACGTAAAAAGACCCATATCGCTATTATCATTGATGAATACGGTGGTACCGCCGGGTTGGTCACCATCGAAGACCTGCTGGAAGAGATTGTGGGCAATATATTCGATGAATATGATGAGGAAGAGAAGGAATACGAGATAATTGATGATAACACTTATCTGATCAGGGGCACCGCTGACTTGGACGATGTTCAGGAATTGCTGCAGGTTAAACTGCCCGTTGACGACTATGAGACGCTAAGCGGATTTGTTATTGGCCAACTGGGCAGGATACCAGGCCGCAAAGACAAACCCAGCATCGAATACGAAGGTCTAATAATGAAGGTCGAAGAGGTGGAAGAAAAAAGGGTCTCTTTGGTCAAGGTTACCAAGACCTGATACTCAACTCTGCCCGTAGCCTGAACGATGATGTTAGTTCCTGCCATTAGAATCTTCGCTGCGCTCTAAGCGCAGCGACATGCGTTCAGGATGACGGGACGCTGTCATTTATTGACCCTGCACAAACCGCCAGGCATCCAGGCACATCTCCGCCAGCCCTCGCTTGGCTTCCCAACCGAGTTCCAACTTGGCTTTGCCAGCATCAGCGTAGCACTCGGCTATGTCCCCGGGTCGCCGGGAGGCGATCTTCCACTTCACCTTCTGCCCGCTGGATAGTTCGAAGGCATTTATAACTTCCAGGACGCTATAGCCGGTTCCGGTCCCCAGATTATAGGCATCGATCCCTGTTGAGGTCATGATTTTGCTTATTGCCCGGATATGGCCCTGGCTAAGGTCAACCACGTGGATATAGTCCCGTACCCCGGTACCGTCCCGGGTAGGGTAGTCGTTGCCATAAATGCTCAATTCCTCTAGTTGACCGGCCGCCACCCGCAGCAGATAGGGCATCAGGTTGTTAGGAATACCACTGGGGTCATCGCCCAATAGGCCGCTAGAGTGCGCTCCGATCGGATTGAAGTAGCGCAGCAAGGCTACACTCCAGTCGGGATCAGCGTTACAGAGGTCCCTGAGGATGTTTTCAATAGTCAGCTTGGTAGCTCCATATGGATTGGTGGCGAAGAGGGGAAAATCCTCTCTAATAGGGACTTCAGATGGATCCCCATAAACGGTAGCTGACGAACTGAAGACCAACCGCTTTACTCCCGCATCGGCCATGGCCTGAAAGAGCACTAGGGAGCCGGCCACGTTGGTGTGATAATAAAGCAACGGCTTCTGCACCGATTCGCCTACCGCTTTCAACCCGGCAAAATGGATTACCGCTTCGATGGCATTTTCCGTAAAAATGCTATCCATGGCGGAGCGGTCAAGAATATCCGCTTCATAGAAGCGAAAACCCTTTCCCGTCATCTTGGCTATTGTATCTATCACCTCGGGTTTGGAATTGGACAAATTATCGCAGACGACTACCTCATATCCGGCATTCAATAGCTCCACGCAGGTGTGACTGCCGATGTAGCCCGCCCCGCCGGTAACAAATATGGCCATGTTAACCTCCTCACAGGTTTGGTTGTCCAGCTTGACTTTTAATTAGACTGCTTTGATGCCATATTCCCCATTACCGTTTTTAAGCCCCAGGATGCGCCTGAGTTCCCCAGGAGGCATAATCTCCATTTCATTGGCTCGCCCCAGTTCTTTGATCCTTAACAGAAGGTCCAGGTTGGAGGCCAAAATGGTGCGGGATCGATCATACCAAAGATTGTCCTCCAGGCCTACGCGAACCCCATAGCCCATGGAAATAGCCAATGAGTTAACCGGCAATTGGGCGTCGCCCACCCCGCCAAGGGAAAAAATGGATGGCTCGGGAAGGTCCCGGATCATGATTCCGATGTGAAGCAGATCAGCTTGGGCACAGGCGATGTTGCCCAAAATCAGGCTAAAATAGTACGGTGGCTCAAGAAACCCTTTGTTAATGAGATATTTAGCGTAATTTATCATACCGGTATCGAAAACCTCCAATTCCGGTTTAATCCCTCTAGATTGCATTTCTTGGGCTAGAGTCTTGATGGTATCCGGTTCATTAATGCTGGCTTGTTTGTTGAAATTGAGAGAACTAAGAGTCAGGCTGGCCATATCCGGTTTCAGCCGCCCCTCCAACTTCAGAACATCGGCTCGTTTATGGAAATCCACAAAATGCCGGCCACTGGTAGACACGCATATCACTAGTTCGGGGGCGAATTCTCTAATACCCTGGATAATCTCCGCATAGGTCTCTTTTTTGTAGCAGGGCTCCTCGGTTTTTTCATCCCTGACATGCAGATGCACCACCGTAATGCCACATTCCCAAGCGGCTTTAACGTCGGCTACAATCTCTCCTGGATTAATAGGGACATAGGGGTTTTGGCCTTTCTTAGGCAGTAAACCGGTAGGGGTGAAGTTGACCACAAATTTATCCTTCACGCACTAGACCTCAAGCTTTCTCTTGGCGTTAATTGATTGTGCGACTATCTTTATACGCGTTCTTCGAACAAGGCTCGGCATCATTGATTAATACGTCTGCGGCTTTATACTTCCGGCATTTTGACAATCTATTTCGCTACTGATTGGCAGGTTTCCTGCTGCATTTGACTATGCATTTATGAGTGGAATGTGCTGTCTGTAGACACTAATGGGGCGGCGAGGGTACAATTGTAATGTCGAATTAATGATACTTTACTGATGCATAGGAGAAAAGATGACGGAGTCTGTACGGCTAAACAAAATACTGCTGGGCCTGGCTGATGTCGCCGTCTACGTGCTGGCATTTTATCTTTCCTTCTATTTGCGCTATGGGTGGGAATTGCCCCAGCGTAATATAGAGCCGTTTACGTTTATGCTGCCGTGGTTCGTAGCCGTATTCCTGATGTTGATGATTGTCTATGACCTTTACTCCATCTACATCAAGTTTGATGATATCCTGGCCTCATTGATCTGCGTGGTCCTGATCGCAGTAGTAATTAATGCCAGTCTATCTTTTACGCTGAGGCAGTTTGCTGTCCCTCGTTCAATATTTCTTATCTCCAGCATCCTGCAATTGCTGCTGCTGAGCCTGTGGCGATACCAGGCGTGGCGAAAGGGGTATCTTATTAAAAATCCCCGCCCAACCTTGATTATCGGCTACCCAGGGGAAATAAGAACACTGATGAGTTCGGTCAATGTGTCACTTGGAAAAGGCTTAAAAATCACCCGCGAAATACGACTTAATTCTAAAGACAATTTCGAATCCAGTTGGCAAGCTTTTCTGAGCAGTACCAGTGCCGGCAGCATTGAAGTAATTCTGATATGTGGTTCAGTAGGACAAAAAGAACGTGAAAAGGTAATAAGCTACGCTTTGGAAGAGGGCAAACTGGTCATGCTTGTCCCCGGGGTTTATGAGATACTGCTGCAACAGGCCAAAATGGTCAGCGCTGGGGATGTGCCGGTAATTCAACTGCAGGGAATCATGGAAGAGGGAAGATTACAGATAGTGAAGCGCACCGTGGATATTTTTATCTCCCTACTGGCCTTACTGGTAACCGCCCCTTTGATGCTGGGGATTTCCCTGGCTGTTAAACTGGATTCTCCCGGGCCGGTTTTCTATACTCAGGAGCGGGCAGGTATAAAGGGCAAAATTTTTGATCTTTATAAATTCCGTACCATGATTCCAGATGCGGAGCGACATTCAGGACCGGTTATGACTGGGCAGCGGGACGACCGAATAACCAGGGTAGGCCGTTTTCTGCGCCGGACCCGTCTAGATGAACTCCCGCAATTTATGAATATATTGAAAGGTGATATGAGCCTGGTCGGTCCGCGTCCGGAACGGCCATACTTCATCGAGGAATATACGGAGACCTTGCCGGAGTTCGATTATCGTCATCAAATCCAGGCCGGGCTCACTGGACTGGCCCAGGTGGAAGGTAATTACACCACTGATCCAGTCAACAAACTCCGCTATGATCTCTATTATGCCCAGAAAAAGTCACTCTTCATGGATCTGGTAATACTGCTTCGCACCGCCCGGGTCATGCTGCAAAAAAAGAAGGCCTCGTAGATAACTTTGTTTAACCTGCCAAACTCCTCCCGTATTTCCTGCATTTTTCAGAAAAAATTAATCCCAAAATGTAAGATTGATGTCGTATTATTAGTATATAGTTTATACTTGGCCGACTTGGCGGGATTTGCCTGTTATCCAAGAAGGTAAAAAGGCTATATCTGTAGAATTGCATATATCTGATAATTATGGCTTCTTGTTGAAAATTGACTTAAAGGATGGTTTTATGAGCGAAAAATGGACAAGCAATCATTTACTTGCCCTCATTTTGTGTACGATCACGCTATACATATTATGTTTTTGTATTCCAGGTGTTGGCCAGGCGGCATCGACTCCCGGGACGGTTACCGGCAGCGTGGTAAATGTACGGCCCGACCCCAGTACCAATAACGACCGAATCGGGGTCATTTACCAGGGAACCAAAGTGGAAATACTGGCCCAGGTCGGAGAATGGTACAATATTCAGTTCGGACCGGTTTCCGGTTGGGTACATAAGGATTATATTTCCACCGGTGCTCCTGTGGCTGCAATAAGTCCTCCCCCCAGTCAGAACAACACCCCCATTGTAACCCTGGATGGCAAACAAATGTCGTTCGATGTTCCCCCGATTATAGAAGATGGGCGCATCCTGGTACCCATGGCCGCCATTTTCCGATCAATGGGTGCGACGGTGGAATGGAACCAAAGCACCAGGACGGTCACTGCCGTACGCGGCACCACCCATGTAGTACTGCCCATTGATTCCTATACTCCTACCGTTAACGGGACGGTCTGGAAGCTCGATGTCCCCGCCAGGATAGTGGGTAATCGTACCCTGGCGCCACTCCGTTTCGTGGGAGAGGCCTTAGGGGGAACGGTTTCCTGGGATGCGGCCAATTTTAAGGCCGTTTTGACCAGTCCGCCGCCCATCAACGGGGGTAAGGACAACAATAAATCAGTGGTGGCAGTAAACATTGGTACCAGCATTGTCAACCTGCGTGGCGGACCTGATACTACCTATGAGGTGGTTGCTCAGGCCAATCCGGGCGAGACCCTGACCGTGCTGGGTCAGCAGGGAGATTGGTATCTGGTCCGTCGAGGCCCGATAAATGCATGGGTCGCGGGCTGGGTAGTGGAGTTGATTCGTGAGGGGGAACAGATACCCCCATCAGCTGAGCAGCCGGATAGCACACCTCAGGAAGACAGCGAACCGATGGATAAGGATAATCCACCAGTGGTTACTCCCAGCCGCGGCGAAGATATTGATACGGAGAGGTTGACCCTCAATTCGGAACGGTCTGCCGAGGGTCTGAAGATTTTCATGGAATCGACAGCCCGTTTGGATTCTGACTTAACGGAGAGCAGCGGTCGGCTCACCTACGTATTTAAAGACTGTCAGCTGGTGGGTACATCTAGCCTGGAGAAGTGGTTGGGAGCACAGAAGATTATGGTCCAAGGAAGGAATGTGGGGTCTGACGTCCAGGTTGTTATTAATCTGCCCGACGGGGTCGCATATGAGACCGCCACCGAGAACAGCGGCAAGAGGGAAGTCCTGTTTATACCAAACTACATCAGTTCGGTCACCAGGACCACCTTCGGCAGCAGCGGCGAAAGCATTACTGTTAAGGGAATAGCCGCCTTAGGTTATACCTCGGAAGTTAGAGAGAAGAAGTTGGAAGTGGTAATAAAGAACGCTGTAAAAGGTCAGGCTCAATCAAGCTACCCATATAGCAGTCCCTTGATCGATAGTGTGACTTTCGCTTCCAAAAAGATAGATGGTCAGGAGGCCACCGTGATGACCATCACCACCACCAAAGCAGCCAAGTTTTCAGTAGGACTAAACGATGACGCCAGCGCCCTGAATGTATTGTTTATCGACAAGAGTGAGCTTCAGTCCCGGGAACCGCTGGTCGTCCTGGATGCTGGGCACGGGGGCTCAGATCCTGGGGCCAGTGGCAACGGCCTCAAGGAAAAGGATATTAATCTGGCGGTAACGAAGGAGGTCGGTAAGATTCTCTCCGATGAAGGGATCCGGGTCGCATATACCCGCAACGACGACAGTTTCGTGGCCTTGGGTGACCGGCCCAACATTGCCAACATGTACAATGCCTCGATCTTCGTCTCAATTCACTGTAACAGCAACATAAGTTCCAGTCCATCCGGTACCGAGACCTATTGCTACTATCCGCTCAGCGATCCAAATTTGTATATACAAAAGGATGAACGCTACAATCTGGCTTTACGGATTCAGCAGGAGATGATTGCTGCTCTGGGTTTGAACAATCGGGGCGTAAAACAAGCCAACTTTCAGGTGCTGCGGCAAACCGATATGCCTTCAGCCCTGGTAGAGATGGCTTTCATCAGCAATCCCAGTGATGCCGCCTTACTGGCTCAAGGGAGTGTTCAAAAACAGGCGGCTAAAGCCATAGCCAAAGGCATAAGCGACTATATGGAAGAATACATTGATTAGTAAAAATTGAGCAGGGAGTCTGTTCATATGTTGATCACAGTTAAAAAGCGGCGGCAGTTTCTTCTGTCGCTTGTCTTATGTTTCCTCATATTGGGCCAGTTGTTCACTCCAGCAGTCCAGGCCAATGACCGCTCAGCTGAGATCATTGGTTCTCGTCCCTTAACGGCCGAAAATATCATCACTGCCACAGGCTTGACCGGCAGCGGTCAGATAGTGGGGATAGCGGACAGCGGTTTGGACGATGGCAGTATGTCTGATATCCACCCTGACCTGGCCAACACCGGCGGGTCCCAGAAGATTCCCAAGATTATGCTGCAGTCGTATACCGATCGAATCCTTGCCGATGATCCGAGTGGTCATGGGACTTTTATGGCGGCCACCATCGCAGGGACGGGAGCTGCGTCACAGGGAAAATACCGTGGCATAGCCCCGGGGGCCAGCCTCTATTTCCAGGCCTTGTTGGACCGTAACGGCAATATAGATGTACCGGATGATGCCGCTGATCTTTTCCTGCCGGCTTACCAGGCTGGGGTAAGGGTGCACGTCAATGGTTGGGGCAACGGCAGCAATTACAATGCCAGCGCCGCTCAGGTCGACAAGTTCGTTTACCAGCATCCAACCTTCTTGCCGATTTTCAGTGCTGGCAACAGTGGACCGGACCGGGGAACTCTTACATCCCAGGCCAACAGCAAGAACGCCCTCGTAATCGGTTCCAGCCAGGTACCCCGGCCAGCTTTCGACCCTGAAGCCCGCTTTGCCGACCAAGTAGCAGCATCTTCCAGCCGCGGTCCAACCGCAGATGGTCGCATCAAGCCCGACCTTTTGGCACCCGGTTCAGCTTTGATCTCAGCTTGTTCAAGCTTAGCCGAAAGTAATTTTGCCGCCAATCCCCTCTATACCAGAATGGGAGGCAGTTCCATGGCCGCTGCAGTCACGGGTGGGGCGACAGCTTTGTTGCGGGAACAATTGAGTACCCAGAATCGTGTCAGCGACCCTTCGGCAGCGCTGATAAAAGCCTTGCTAATAAATGGAGCCCGGCGTCACAGTGGGAATCCTTTTGTGGAGGGGTTTGGTATTCTGGATCTGGCTTCTACCTCTCTGGCTCTGAAAGAAGATTTATTCAAAATGGTTGATTACAAAACCCGCATAAACCAAGGGGAGAGTAGGGAATATAAGCTGATCGTTACCGACCCCACTATGCCGATCAAGGTTACCCTGGCCTGGACTGACCCTGCCGGCAAGGCCGGGGATGGTGCCACGCTGGTCAATGACCTGAACCTTTCGGTTTGGGATACTCATGGACATGTCTATTATGGCAACGACAGTGATCATCGCCAGGTTACCGACACGGTCAATAATGTTGAACAGGTGAACATCACCAACCCAGAGAGAGGGGAATACACTATCGTAGTCCATGCGGCCGATATCAATTCCAACTCGGGGCAAGATTTCGCTCTGGTCTACGGGCAGGTTTTATGCACCGGGATAGTGCAAGCAGTGGACGGACAGCACCTGACCCTGGAAGGGGGTGCCCGCTTGGACCTGGGCAGCCGGGACGTGCGACAGGTACAGGATGGCAAGTTGGTTGGCCCTGGTAAGACAGTTGAAGTAGGCAGCGACATATACTACAACTCGTCACGAGCCTTTATCTTCGCCGACACTTGGGAGGCGACCGGAGTGCAGGCTCTGGATACCCCTGAGGGAGGCATGATCCTGGAAATGAATAACTCGGTACGGGAGGGCGGGTATTATATCGACCAACGCATCAAGGATCAGACCGGCAGCATAATGGTCAATGGAGTGCCGGCCCGCAGCATAGCCAACCTGCCCACGGGGATTGGTTTAAGGGCCTCTGTAAACCCCGCCCTGCAAACATTGTGGAGACTGGAGGCCCAAAACCAGGAAGTAACCGGTTACATTTCCGAAGTAGATACCACCGACCTGGAAATAAAGCTGCTCAATAACAATCAAACCTATACGCTTTCTCGTTATTCGGCCATTTCTTATCGTGACAAGATCATCGACGGTACACTTCAAGATGCACCCTACAGTACGATGGACCAGAGTGTATTGGACTACCTGCTCCCCGGAACCGCGGTTACCCTTCATGTTACACCCGGCACTGGGAAAGTGAATGCGCTTTTCCTACAACGTTCGTTAATCGTGGGTAGGATCATTTACGTCGATGAGAGTTCCAATCTGATCAGATTGGATAGCGGACGCAATTACAGTGTCTTTCCGGGGAGCTCGATCTACCGTGATAAGGAAAGCATAAAACTGGGAGATTTGCAGGCCGGTGACCTGATAAAAGCTCAGCTTATGGCTGATACCAATACTGTCATACAGATAGATGCCTCCAGCCAAGTGAGCTATGGCCGTGTGTCCTACCTGAGTGCCAAGAATAAGACACTGTACCTGATAGACTCACATGGCATTTCCCGCTCTTTTAACTTAACAGCTCGAACGAAAGTGTATGGGGTGGATTTTTCCATGGAGGCCTCGGGGTTGGTGCCGGGGGATTGGGTGCGTATAATTAGTGAACCAGGTGGTAAGGAAGCTTGGCGGATAGATGTGGCCGACATAGGCGAAGACCTCACCAAGATCCTGATGTCAGTCGATCAAGCTCAGAAAACGATTCATATGGCAGACGGCAGCACTTATGTGTATAATCCATCCACCCGAGTGAGCCGAGCTGGTTACATAATGGGTATTGAAGACCTGATAACAGGTGAACCGGTACAGATCACGACGCTTACCGCCCCGGCACCGTGGATGCAGGTATTGGGGGGAGTCGAAGCCAGGGTGCCCGGCACCGTCGGGCCACCGGATATGAATATCACCGCCCAGAACTTCGATGGCGTGTTGGTAGTCCGAGGTTTCACCATTGCCGAGCGGGTGTATATCTATCGCCAGGACGGCAGCCGGGAGAGGATAGACACAGTGAACGGCAACTTTGAGAGGATATTCAATCTCCTGGACAAAGAAAAAAGTATTACCGTAGTAGCCCTGGATACCGATACGGGCGCCATGCGGGATGTTGCTGTCGACATAATCCCATATCAATCTGGCAGCCAGGTTCCGGTGTTCACCGATATAAATGGGCACTGGGCGGAGACATTCATCACTAAACTGGCTGCCAATGGTATCGTGAAGGGATATGAGGATGGCACCTTCCGGCCCAACTATAATATTACCCGGGCCGAACTAATGGTATTGTTGGCCCAAAAGCAAGGTATAGGCACCGATGCCATTCAATCGACAGATTTTGCTGATGACCGGGACATTCCCTGGTGGGCTCGCTCAGCAGTTGTTGCCGCTGTAAAAGCAGGTTGGATCACTGGCTATCCGGATGGCACTTTCAAGCCCTACCTACCGGTGACTCGCCGGGAATTGTCGATAGTCAGCTCGCATTTGCAGGCGGAAGGATTGGTCAATCTCTTCCCCGGAGAAACTCTGCAGCCGGCGCGGCTGGTCTCCAGGGCTGAAGTCGCGGCGATACTGGCCCGCTTATAGTCTGTAAATAACTTGGGGCCTGGCCCCAAGTTATTTCTTCCTTCTTCTCAGCGGTTGTTTACCTTCATCCTGATACCTTCATCATGGTGGTAACCGATTATGCGGCTGGGATTGCCTACATATTTCGCCTGCGCTTCAGTATGCTTAACCACCACACTGCCAGCCCCGATAAGGGTTTCATCCTCTATCCTTACATGATCTATTATGGTAACTCCCAGCCCGATATAACAACTGTCCTTAATTACTCCATGCCCGCCGATATTACAGCCCGCGGTGATGATGTTATGGCTGCCCAGATTGAATTGATGCCCGAGATAGACATGTTGTCTGACTAGGTTGTTGCAGCCCATGATGCCGCCGAAGCCGAGATGGGTAATGCCCATTATGACGTTGTTGTCTCCCATGATGATATCTGGTGCCACATCTGCTCGGGCACTGATATAGTTGCGGAGTGTATATCCTGACTGTTTGGCCTTCAGATACATCCGCCCACGATCCCGCATGCGGCTATAACCATTGAACAAAGCCAGCATATCGTACTCTGCCGGGGGATAAAGGTCAGGCAGATCCTGGAAAGCCACCAGAGGCAGACCCAGCATCTCAGGTCCGGGCAGGTACTCCCGGTCCATGGCAAAGCAGGCTATCTCGAAATCTGAATTGCCGATAGCGTCGTAGAATAACATGGTGCTCAAAGTAATACTGCCATATACAATTACTTTTTTCATATTAACCAACCATCCTTCGAATCAAAGTCACACTCCCAATTCGCGCCAGACGGGCCGTAATCCTGCCTGCTCCACACCGCCGTATTGACTTCGGCACTCTCGCGCCATGATACCCGCAAATACTGAAAACAAGCTGCCAGGCTCACAATATATAGTATAATAGGGCCCAGATCAGAAAAGAATGCAGATGCAACAGGAATTTGTGGGAGCGTGTTGATATAGGGATGCACTCACCTAAACAGCCTCGGATCCCCGTTACCAAACCCGCACTTCCAGACCTGGACTCGTATATCAATTATCTAAGCGGGATCTGGGAGCGAGGGCAACTGACCAACAATGGGCCGTTAGTGAAAGAACTTGAGATCAGAATCAAAGACTACCTTGGGGTCAAGCATTGTCTAGCGGTCAGCAGCGGGACCGTAGCCTTACAGCTGGCCCTTAAAGCGCTGGAGTTGAACGGCGAAGTAATCACAACGCCGTTTTCATTTGTAGCTACAAGCTCGGCCATAGCATGGGAAGGTTGCCGACCGGTGTTTGCCGATATTGAAAACGATACCTTGTGCATCGACCCCGACCGAATCGAGGCCGTCCTCACCGAGAATACCCAAGCCATATTGGCTACGCATATATATGGTCACCCATGTGCCGTGGATGCCATCGAGCACTTGGCTGTTAAGCACCATTTGAAAGTCATTTATGATGCTGCTCACGCTTTTGGGGTTAATTATCGTGGTCAGTCATTGTTGAATTTTGGTGACATCTCTACCTTGAGTTTTCATGCCACCAAGCTTTTTTACACTGGTGAGGGCGGAGCAGTCGTCTGTGACGACGACTGTTTGGCCGAAAGGATCAGAAGGATGCGGGATTTTGGCATAAACGGACCGGAGGCATTTTTCCCCGAAATCGGTATCAATGCCAAAATGTCAGAATTACACGCCGCCCTTGGGCTTTGTGTTCTGCCAGGAGTAAGCGAAGCTATCGCCAGGCGTAAAGCTATATGCTTGCGATATGATGCTGCCCTTTCTGGACGCCTGGCCAGACCTGTCGTGCGTGAGGGAACTGAGTATAATTATGCCTATTACCCGGTTATCTTGGCCAGTCAGGCTGAGCTCCAACACGTTCAGGACGCACTCAACCAAGTCAATGTATATCCCCGGCGTTATTTTTACCCCCCCCTGAGTCGGTTGGATTACGTCAGCCAATACTCAGTACCGTTAGCAGACAATATCTCTGCCCGTATTCTGTGCCTGCCCCTGTATGAGGAATTGGATGAGATGCAGATAGACATGATCTGCAATGTGGTACTGGGGGCGCTGGACAACTATTTTAAGGAATGATCAATTCCAGCGAAGATGAGTAAGTATGGTGAAACCGGTATGAAGATTCTTGTAACAGCCATAGGCTCGATGGCCGCGGACATAGTGATCAAGGCCCTGCATAGGGGCGGTCACCTGGTGGTAGGCACTGATATCTACCCGCGGGAATGGATAGCTGATGCCTATAACGTGGATTGGTTCGTTCAGGCTCCCCCCGCCAGGGATGAGGATAAGTACCGGGATTTCATAATGAACATATGTGAGGATAAGGGAATAGAGGCTATAATCCCTTTGACCGATCCGGAAGTTGAGGTCATCAGTTCAGTTAAGCACGGATTACTATCCGAGGGTGTTTTAGCATGTGTCATGGAGCCGGAATCGGTCAGTTTGTGCCGCGATAAGTATCGTTTACCCCGGTTCCTTGCCAGCTTGGGATTGGACAATACCATTGCCACCGACCGGTTCGATCCGCACGCTTTGCCATCCTGGCCTTTCCCATGGCAAGCCAAGCCCCGGTTTGGACGCAGCAGTCAGGGATTGGTCTTGATCGGTAACGCCGAGCAAGCGGCTTATCTTAAGGATTTGAGCAATCTTTGCGAATATGTCGTTCAGCCCTATATAGGGGGCCGGATTTGCACCGTGGATGTTATCCGGGATGGCAAGGATAACGTAGTGTGTATTGCCCGGCGCGAGCTATTGCGCAATCCCTCCGGGGCTGGGCTGACCGTAGAGACAATCGAGAATAACGAATTGACCTCAACCTGCTGCTGGATTGCCCGGACCCTTGACGTTATCGGTGCGGTTAACCTGGAATTCATTGAGTCTCCCAGCGGCAGCTTTTCTTTTCTGGAACTAAACCCGCGCCTGTCTGGGGGAGTGGAGTTCAGTCATCTAGCCGGTTATGATGTGGTCTCCAATCATCTGCGCTGTTTTCAAGGACTGGGTATAGAAGCATATTCGGGTTTGAATAAAATGATCATTGCCCGAAAATACGAGGAGTATATCACCGAGACTTTATTATAGATATCATGCAGAACAGGTGATTTTTACGTCCGAACTTAGGCAGAAAACCTTAAATAGTCTATGGTGGAGTGCTGCTGACAACTTCGGTGTGCAATTGCTGCTTTTCCTGATCAATGTCATCATGGCCCGGCAAGTCCCGCCCGAAGGATACGGACTCATTGCCATGTTATCCATATTTATGGCTATCGCCCAATCTTTTGTGGATAGTGGCTTCAGTTCCGCCCTGATTCAGAAGCAGGATGCTGGCGAGGTTCACTACTCATCCATCTTCTATTTTAATATCGTTATGGGCTTGGTTATGGCTGGACTATTGTGTTGGGCGTCGCCCTATATTGCCAGTTTTTATGGACAAGCAATTCTTACCCCTCTAGCTTGTTTTATGTCCCTTAACCTGATCATCGGTTCACTGGGTTCTGTTCCCAACAGCCTCATGAAAAAGAACTTGGATTTTAGAAGCCAAACCATAGCCAGCCTGCTGTCGGCCGTGTTTTCTGGAATAATTGGGATTGCGTTGGCCCTCTATGGTTGGGGGGTATGGAGCATAGCAGCGCAGAATGTTGCTCTGACCCTTTTCCGCACGGTATTTCTGTGGATTCTCGGCACCTGGCGCCCCACCCGTTCTTTCAGTATGTCCGTTTTAGGCGAGATGTTCGGATTCGGCTCCCGTCTCCTGGCGGCGGGACTGATTGACGTTATCTTCACCAACTTGTACCAACTGGTTATCGGGAAGATATTTTCCGCTCGCGATCTGGGCTTCTATACTCAGGCTAGCCGGATCAAACAGTTGCCCGCCGGCGGTCTTAGTGCCATAGTCAGCCGGGTTTCATTTCCAGTTTTGGCCCTGATTCAGAATGATCCGGTGCAATGCCGACATGCCTTGCGCAAGGCGGTCGGTTTTTTGGGTATGGTGAATTTTCCTCTAACCATAGGGTTAGCAGTATGTGCCCAACCAGTGGTGATGGTTTTATTAACAAACAGATGGGCCTCGGTTATTCCATACCTACAGATACTGTGCGCGGTGGCCTTGTTTTATCCTTTACAGGTGATAAACCTAAATGTGGTCACGGCCTTGGGTCGTTCCGACCTGTTTTTCCGGCTGGAAATCTGGAAAAAGCTGCTGACAGTGGCCAATATCATCATCGCTTATCGTTGGGGTGTGCTGGGTATCGTTTATGGGCAGGTAATAGTAGCATTTTTATCCTATCTGATTAACAGCTCCTCTAGTGCGGAGCTGGTCGGCTATTCGACTTGGGACCAGGCCAGGGATCTGAGCCCTTATCTATTAGTGTCTATTATAATGGGCTTTTTGGTGATGTTGATTTCCTATATGGTGAACCTCGATTACCTTCTCCTGCTGACTGTGCAGATAGTCAGCGGTGCGGTGATTTACATCGGTTTGTGCCGGATACTGCGATTGGAAGTGTTTATGGAGACCCAGATGGTATTATTAGAGGCAGCAGGCGCATTGGGGGTAAACCTGAAGAAGAAGTGGATAAGATAAATGATTAGGCGGGAAAAAGACCATCACGATGGGAAGAAAGGAGGCTTCAAACCATTGAGCTGGCAGTGCGGATTTAACAAGGCTTTCTTGCGGGCATTAGCCGAAGATCTGCTGTATACGAAAGAGTCTATCCGTGCGAAATTCTGGGCATACCGGCATTCCTTTTTTTCCGACCGGATCAAACTCTATGGACTGACTCCTGATAATTACGACCGATATCTGCCGGACTTTCTTTATTATCAGCTGCAGCCCATCAACGGTATATTCAGTATATGGTTGGATGACAAATTGAGCCTCAAGTATCTCTTGCAGCCCTTTGATCAGTACTTGCCGGAATACTATTATTTATTGGACCGTGGACATGTGATTGGTTTAATGGATTGTCCCTTGGCGGGGGTCGACGACGAAAGTATAGCAAGACTGCTGGAGTTGAAAGGATGCCTGGCTGCGAAACTGATGACGGGGTCCCGGGGCAAGGGATTTCACAAGTTGACTTGCCATAATGACGATTACTATGTTGACGATATCCGCATGAATCGTACTGATATGATGACTTTCCTCATGGGACTGTCGGGCTATCTTATTACCGAATACCTGACTGCTCATCATGCCTTGGCCACGGTCACCGGCAACCGACCTTGTTCGCTTAGAATAGTCTTAGTCAACCTGGGCGGTAAACATACGATAGCCGGCGCCTACATGAAATTGGGTACGGATGCCTCAGGTTATGTCGATAACATCAGTGCAGGAGGGATTGCTGTATGGGTTGATATTGACAGCGGTTCTTTTTCACGCGGTTTTTGGTACGATGGGCAACGCTATGTCCCGGTGACCAAGCACCCGGACAGCGAACAGCTGGTAGAGGGCACAGTGCCATTCTGGCAAGACATAAGGGCGACGATCCTGGCGATTGGTGATTATGTGCCCCAAATGAGACTTATGGGATTTGACATTATCATCAGCGATGAGGGATTTAAGATAATTGAAATCAATTCGCGACCGGGCCTGAATACATTAAGTCTTCTTGACCCAATCCATACCAAAAGCCTTTTTTCGGAATTCTTCCGGCAGTTGCTGGATGAAGGGAAGAGGTAGGGTCCGAGTTTCGTTATTTGGCGGTGCTGCCGCGTGTCGATAGGGGAATTGATAATGAACACTATGGTAAGCATCAATTGCATTGCATATAACCAGGAGAGATATATAAGCGACGCTATTGAAGGTTTTCTGAGACAGCAGACCGATTTCGGATACGAGATCTTGATCCACGATGATGCTTCTACCGATCGGACTGCCGGTATCATCGAAGACTACACCCGGCGGTATCCGGACCTGATCAAACCGCTTTACCAGACTGAGAACCAATACTCCAAGGGAATCAAGGTTGGTACCGCATTTAACCTGCCCAGAGCCAAAGGAAAATATGTTGCTTTCTGTGAAGGGGATGATTATTGGACTGATCCGGAAAAGCTGCAAAAACAGGTTGATTACATGGAAAGCCACCCGGAATGCAGTATGTGTTGTCATGCAGTAAAGCTGGTGAACAGGGGAGGAAGGTCGGTGGGCCGCTTAATAAGGCCTTACCACCAAAGCTGTCTGGTACCTATAGAGGATCTCATCATGGGTGGAGGCACCTTCATCAGCATCAATTCCATCCTGTATCGCAGGGAATTGATGGCGTCCCCTCCGGACTTTTATCTGCAGGCCCCGGTCGGAGACATCCCCATGCTCTTATATCTGTCCACCTGTGGTACAGTCTATTATTTTGACGAGGTGATGTCGGCTTATCGGACAGGAGTATCCGGGTCTTGGACCGACCGAATCAACCGCTCCAAGGCCAAGGAGATCGATACGAGGATCAGGCTTATTGAGATGACCGACAGTTTCAACCGCTTCACCGATTATATGTACGCTGATATTATAACTCGCCGCCAATATGAGAACGAACTCCTGCTGCTAATTGCCCGTGGTGAGGTAACAGCATTGAAAGAGGAGAGGTTCAGACACATCGGAGATCAGATGGGGATTTACGCAGTGGTCCTGATTTATCTCAACAAATATTTTCCTCATCTATATAGGAAACTCAAACCATTGAAGAGGTATTTAAGTAAGAAATTATCAGCCCTGGACAGATCCTGATTCGGAACTATCTCGGGGGGGAGATGACAAGTTGTGCCCGCCATAAAAATTCTGTATGTGATTACCACCGGCCACTCGGGAGGAGCCCAGTCCCATCTGTATGAACTGTGTACTCGTCTGCCAGACCCTTTCTCACCGGAAGTGATAATGGGACATCGAGGGACATTGGGGGATAGACTGGTGCAGGCCGGAATACCGGTCCATATAGTCCCTTCCCTACAGCGAAACATCAGTCTGAAAAAGGATGTTGAAGCTTACCGGCGGCTTGGCGCCATGGTCCGTTCCCTACAGCCGCATCTGTTGTGTCTTCATTCCAGCAAGGCTGGCATTTTGGGCCGCCTGGCGGCCCGGCGTCTTGGTATCCCCGTCGTATTTACTGCGCACGGGTGGGCCTTTGCCGAGGGCGTTCCCCCGGTGCAGCGTTTTCTATACCGGCAAGTGGAAAGATGGGCGGGACGTTATTGCCAGCGGATCATCTGCGTATCCGATTATGATTACCGCCTTGCCCGCCGTTATCATGTAGCCCAGCCCGACCAGCTGGCCGTGGTTCACAACGGTATAGCCTTTGAGCCAATGCAGTCAGCAAGATCGCCAGAGGCGCCGCGGCCGATCAGAATAATCATGGTAGCCCGTTTTGCCCGTCAAAAGAATCAGATCCTGCTGCTGGAGGCAGTCAATCGCTGGCCCCCCGACCAACCGTTTGAAATTATTCTGGTTGGTGATGGCCCCCTGCTGCCATCTGTCAGAGATTATGCTGCCCGACTGCCCGTCGCCGACAGGGTCCATTTCCTGGGCAACCGGGAGGACGTCGGCCAACTTCTGCGCGACTCGGATATTTTCGTTCTCTCCTCCTGGTGGGAGGGTTTTCCCATAACGATACTGGAGGCGATGCGGGCGGGTTTACCGGTCGTGGCTTCCGATGTGGGTGGTTGTCGGGAAGCAGTGGTCGACGGTCAGACTGGATTCCTGTTTGAACCTGGAGATGTGGAGATGTTGGGTCAGCGTTTGAGTCAGTTGACAGCGGACCAGGGATTGCGCCGGCAGATGGGTTTGGCCGGGCAGGAACGGTTTATAACGAGATTCACTGCCGATAAGATGGTAGAAGACACAGTGAAGATATACAAAGATGTGCTGACTGGGGCAGAAAACTAAAGGAGCGCTAAAATCAGCGCTCCTTATAATGTCAGTATATTCAGATTTATCGGGCTTATTTTAGCAACCATAAGATTATAGTTTCCTGATCTGCTTGCTGATCCCAGGTTTTTAACTCGTTTTCCAGGGAAGTAATGCGCGCATCCAGAGCGGCAACATCATCTGGATCCAGTTTGTCATTACGCTGAGCCACGAGGTTTTGATACTGGGACAGTTTGCTCGCAAACTGTAAGTTGATATCGGTCCGGGATACTTCTTTATCCAGGATATGCCCCAGCTTTTCCACGCCTGCCATCAATTTACCTGCTTGTGATTTGGCGATGGTAACCTTTAATACCGTATGCCGGCCATTGTCATTTACCTGCTGTCCCAGATTCTGCACCTGAGCCTGATATTGACCGGCCAGACTGAGTATCTGTTGCTGGGCCCGGTCCGCATCGCCGGCTTTGATCTCCAGCAGTGTAGAGACCAGGAATCGTTCCTTATTTAGAAAGACTACAGGTGAGTATTCAGACGGATCTGGATTTTGAGCTATCTGTACCTGGCCATTATCTGGATTAGTTTGGCTGTCGATTCCGGGGTCCACATTCGGGTTGGTGGTTGGATCACCACCAGGGTTTTTCCCAGGATCAATATTGACGTTATTTCCAGGGTCTATGCCAGGATCATTTACCAAATTGTCTCCTCCAGGAAGATTATCAGGCTGCAAGATGGAGGGAGGGTTGTCGGCAATCTGTACCAGAGGTCCGATGCCATTCATAAGCGTTGTGCTCATCATCAGCACTGCTGCCGCTGCTATGCCGGCAACTGTTTGCTTCCAGTTGCGGCCCCACCAGCTGGTTTTCCTGGTAAGCGGTAAAACCTTTTCCTCTTCCTCCTGGATACGCTTCATAACTGCAGTGGAGAATCCCGTAGGGGCAGGTACCACTTCATGACTTACGCTTTTCATGACCGAGGATATCAGAACAAAGTCTTCATACTCTTGCTGACAATCGGCGCAAGCAGAAAGATGGGCTCTCACCATGTCCGTCTCGGCGCGGGTGAGTTCACCGTCCACATAGGGTGATATAAGTTGTTCGATCTTTCTGCAGTCCATCTCTGTCACGCTTTCATTCCAGATTTGTCGAGTTCTTTTTTCAAGGCCTTGCGTCCCCGGTTTATCCGGGACTTAACCGTCCCCAGAGAACATTCCAATAGCGAGGCTATCTCCTCATAGTTATAACCTTCGATCTCTCTTAACACCAGTGCCAGGCGGTATTCATCCGGTATCTTCTGTAAAGCCTCCTGTAACTGGGCCTTCAACTCCTGGCGTTCCACATTTTCCTGTGGACTTTCCTCGGTAGCTGCCAACTCGCGGAGCATATCGCTGTCACGGCCCGGTAATGGTTCATCTATTGAAAAAGTCACTACCTTCCGGGTACGGCGGCAATGATTAATCCACTGGTTTACTGCTATTCTATGCAGCCAAGTGCCGAAATCTGACTCCTTGCGGAAGGATCGCAGCCCCTTAAAGGCCTGAACGAATACGTCTTGGGCAAGATCCTGGGCATCCTCAGGATTCATGGTCAGATGCAGGCAATGAGAATATACCCGGTCCTGATAACCAAGCACCAATTGCTCGAATGCCTCCAAGTTATTTTGTTGGGCCTTAGTAATCAGGTCCATCGTATCGGTCAAGAAAGACACTCCCTGACTAACCCAGCCCAACTTGCCAGGTTAGCTATTAGACACCTCATGACAAAAAAAAGTTCCCGAGTGAAAAAAATATTTTTTGCACGGGTGCGTCAACTAATTTTACCATGCACTATTATAAACAACAATTTCCAACAAAAGGCCGAGGCTGACGATAACCCCTAAGCAGGAAAATGCTCGCAGGTGTGGAAAGACAAATCAACCGACAAAAATATTACTTAAATACTAAGGATGGGATAAATTTTGATTTTCAGGTTAAACGACCGGCAGCGTAATTGTCTTTTTGTAATCATACTGGGGTTGGTATTGGCGGTGATAGTTTATGCTTTAACCGCCGGTCACCGGCAGGACCAAGCATTCCGAGCCAATTACCATCTCTATCAACAAGCCATCGCCCTAATGAGCGAAGGGCAATACGACCAGGCTCTGCAAAATTTCAAGTCTTTGGATGCGAACAGCCAGGCAACCTATCAGGTGCTCTATATGTCTGCCTTCTGCGAATCTCAAACCGGTGATTATGCAGCCGCTGCATCGCACATGCAGATGGCTCAGGAAGCCCGTCCGGCCTTGGTCCAGGATCCAAAGTTCCTGCAAAGATACGGGGTGATTCTATTTAACCTGGGCCGCCTTGAAGATGCTTTTCTGTATTTGGAGGAGAGTTTGAAATATCCAAGTGACCCGGCTACTGTGGAGGAAACGGGAAAATACCTGGACGAGATCAACAATGATCTAAGGGGAGGAGCTTAAGCCGATGGCTAAAAAGAAGCGCAAATCACCAAACAGCCCCGACCAGATCAACAAGCCGACCCCCGCCGCGGCTTTTTCCGAAGTCACTAGGAATGAACGCTCGGCCCAGCCGCGGCCGGCGCATCCGGTTGATTCTATCAGTCAGGTCATATTCATTTTTCTTCTCCTTATGGTACCATTGGCGGTCAGGGCCAAAGTCCTCGAATTTACCGCGCCCCGCATTATCAATCCGGTTGTGGATACTGGACTACAAGTTGGCCTGTTCGCCTACTACAAATGGCTTTTGGTCATTGTCTGCGCTTTAATTGGCCTGGGTTTACTCCTCTATAAAATAGGGGCGGAAAAATACCGATTGAGACCGTCCTATTTAAATGCTCCGCTGCTGGTACTGGTACTGCTGATCTTGGGTTCTGTAATGATGGCCGAGTATAAGAGCGTGGCTCTTTTCGGGATATATAATCAGCGGGATGGCTCCCTGTTACTTCTTGCCTACCTGGGACTATGCCTGGCAGCTGCCAATACAATTTACAAACCTTGGTTTAGAAGCGGGGTAGATATAGCCTTGATGGTTATTGTAGCCATTAATACCATCATCATGTTGCTTGACTTTACCGGTTTGAACCTGATGCAAGCTGGCTTTATCAGAGCAATCCTGGCCCCGGTGGAGTTAAGAAGTAATTTGGCCGGCAGTATTGGGAACACCATGGGAAATGTCAATTACATCAGTGGTTTGGCCGCGGCTTTATTCGCTTATTTTATCGCTGGCACCATACTATATGAAAATAATAAAAAGCAGTTGATAGCTGCTGTAGCAGCCCTGGCCGCCTTTGTCATGGTGTTGCTCTCTTTTTCCAGCAGCGGTTTTATTAGCCTGGTTATGCTTTCTCCCCTCTTTTTGTTGGTACTATGGCGCAGTAAGGACCGGCAACGCAGTCTGATTGCAGGAGGCGGTTTGCTCACCGCTTGCCTGTTGATATTTGTGGTTCTTAACAGTATGAATCCAAATATATATGGGGAGACGGTAGGTCTCTTCCTCCCCCAGGCTACCAACATCCAGGAGATGGAAAGGCCAGCAACGCCAGCACTGTCGCCCCCTGCCCCCCAGTTTCAGTTGCCCCAGCCGGGTTGGTCGCCAGGCACGGGCCGCACCTATATCTGGCGTGAAACCCTTCAATTGACTGCTGAGCGTCCTTGGCTGGGATATGGTTATGGAACATTGACCTGGTACTTTCCCCAGGACGAGATTAACAAGGTGGCCAATCTGCAGAATTATAACCGTTTGATTACCAAGCCCCACAGTATGTATGTAGGGGTGGCATTTGGCCTGGGTATCCCCGCCCTCCTGATCCTGTTGATCTTGTTAGGTCTGCATTTTTATTATACTGGTCGGAATCTGTGGATCCGTAGTTTGGACGCGAATCACACCTTCGCTATGTCTTTACTCCTGTTCTTCAGTGCTTTTGCCATCCAGGCTCTCTTTAACGACCCGGTCGTGGATGCCGGAGCCGTCTTCTGGATCCTCCTCGGGGTGTCCGTTTCCTTGAATATGGATGCGGACCAGCCTTCGCCAGACTGTAATATATAAGGAAGGAAAAACTTTTTTTCCCGTCATGGGAACTTTTTTGGAGCTTTTGCTGTCTAATCAAGAAGTCAGCCTGACAGTCATGTTCCCAATCCAGCTATTGCCAGGCCACAACACAGCCGCAACAGAACATTACATAGGCGGTTAAAAAAGGAGGGAAGAGGAGAGAACACACAGATAGTGTCTATCCGCCGGATAGATGATCACCTGTTTGTTGGGGGAAATCCCTGATCACCTTAGGACTCATAAAAATTTTTAGAAGGAGGAAATGATTCTTGATTAAAATTAGAAACAAAAGAATCGCGCTGTTACTGGTTCTGACCATGCTGGCCACCATGTTTGTCGGCGTAGGCACTGCCAGTGCAGCCACCAACTTCATCGATGTAGACTCCACCTGGAGTTGGATTGCTGATGATGAAGCAACCCCAGATGTAGCAACAATTACCGTGTCTGCTAATGACGAATTTAGTGAGCTTCCGGATCACGGTAATATATTTATCGAGGTAACCCTGCCCGACGGAGTCGAGTTCGATGATGATCCCGATATAGACGCGGGAACTATTGATAGCTCCAGCGCTGATACGGTAGTCTTTGATACTGGTTCGCCAGATCTTACTTCCGTTACTATTTCCGGCATAGACCTGGATGTTGATGACGGCATCACCGGCAGCATCAGCGCCACCGTACGCGTTTATGCGATGGTAGAAGACAGTGACACCCAATTTGCTTTTGATGAAGAAGAAAAAACCCTGCTGGCCAAGATCACCAGCAGCGATGTTACTGTGACCGCCAAGTCCGCCAAGAGCATGTATATTGGTGGAATGCAGAAGGGCGCCGACATAACCGTCAAGGAAGTTGGCCCTGGCGCATTTGAGGATTATGTAGATGGTGAGGAAATCAAACTGGTCATCCTCACCGGCGGAGTGACCTGGGAAGCAGAAGGTGATCAGATAGTAAATGCTACCTATGCTGACGCTGACTTCGATCGTGAAGATGGCAAAGTAGCATACCTGATTGTTAATTCTGATGACCCTGCTCAAATCAGCCGGATAATTTTGACTCCCTACTTTAAAGTAGCTCCCAATGCAACTGGCGAAGTAAAAGTGAAGGTTTCCGGTGAGAACATCGAAACTGAAACCTTTGTGGTAGGCAATGTCAAAGATAAATCCTTCGCGGTTGAAGTCAAAAATGCTGAAGACGACTGGGTATATCGCGGACAGATTGCCACCTTCGACGATGTGAAAGTAAACATCGACACCAAGAACACCGACCTCGATGAAAACGACTGGTTCAGCATCACTCTGCCCGACGGCGTGAAGTTTGCCAAGGTCGAGGAGCCTTTAGAGGTCAACGAAAGCGACATTATTTTTGAAGGTCTGATCAAGAGCAACACCACTGCCTGGTTCTCGGTTGCCAACGATGTGGACTTTACTGGTGATTTTGACATCACTGACTTCGTGGTCATTGCCGATGCTAATGCTGTTGTCGGCGACCTGAAGATCACTTTCGACGGCGCTATTGAAGGTGAATACGTAATCGGTTCCGTTAAGGACGCCTTCACTATAGCCACTACCCCCGTTGCCCTGCAAGCCGGTGTGACCGGTGTTGCCGGCAATGATATCGTCATCACCGAGACCGAGGATGGCGCCATGGTGCCTTATGGATTCGCATATGAGGATACCGATGGAGAGGATTATGGCTATGACTGGTTCAGCATCGTTCTCCCGGCTGGAATTACTTGGGATGGAGTACCCACCGTCAAAGTGACCGATGGTGACATCGAGATAGGCGATGTAGAGGTTTCTTCGTACGAAGATTTCAGAGTCCTGTGGATTGAAATCGAAGAGGAGAGCAACATTGCCAGCGAAATCACCATTTCCGACATCAAGTACAATGTTCTCAGCCAGCCGGCCCTAGGCGATATCGTAGCCATGATTGGCGGCGGATACGATGACGACAGTTACAACATTGCCAGCTCCAAGCCGTTGGAGAAATTGGTTGTAGGTACTGTTGCCACCAACCCGACTGCAGTCTATGTGATCGGCGCTCCCACCTTCACCGTAAACGGTGCGGTACAGAGCGTGGTAACTCCTTCTTATATCAAGGATGCTCGCACTTACTTGGCCATCCGCGACATCGCCACCGGATTGGGAATTGATCCCATGAACGTGCTGTGGGATGCGGCCAGCTCCAAAGTGACCCTGATCAAGGGCACCAAGATCGTTCAAGTCCAGATTGGCAGCACACTTATGAACGTTAACGGTGTAACTGTAGCCATGGACGTTGCTCCCGAAATCAGCAACGGCCGCACCATGCTGCCGGCAGCCTTCATTGCCCAGGCATTTGGCGCTACCGCCAGCTGGGATGCTGCTACTCAGACTGTAACCATTAAGTAGTCTCGAGTAACGCTGACAAAAGGTGTTTATTCCGAGGGGCCCGGTGCAAACCGGGCCCTTTCCATTCTTTGAACGGTAATTGTATATCTGGTTTTCAGCCAAAATTAACTCCCTGAGCATTGACCCGCGGGTCGGCCCGGGATATACTGTTAATGGATGCAATTATTATTAAACGGAGGAAATGGGTATGCGTCGATTCCTAGCACTGATTATCACCCTATCGCTTATAGCACTATTCCCATCGGTCATTGCCCTGGCTGATACCGGTTCGTCTCCCCAGACACTGACGGTAGAGGAAGCAGTGCAATTGGCCCTGGAAAACCGTGAGGATGTACGTACTGCGCAGTTGAATTGGGATGCTGCCTGGATAAATAGCGATTTGGCTTGGGAGAATGCTTATATGGGCTACCCCGACAGCATAAATCAGATATATCAGACTGATTATGCTGTAGAAGCGGCGCGTACCAATTACGAGACCAAGCGCGAAGCGGTCGAATACTCCGTGTACCAGAAGTACTACGCGGTGGTCAACGCATTGGACGACCTGGATGCCCAAAAGCTCTCCCAACAGCATGCTGAAGAAAAGCTAGCTGTAACGGAACTACGTGTGCAGTTGGGATTGGATACCAGATTAGCCTTGTATCAAGCTCAGCAGCAGGCAGTCTCAGCCCGCACCAATGCTGCCGTAGCGGAGCAATCCCTGGATAATGCTTATGTTTCTCTGCTGGATTATATAGGCCTCGCTAAAGACCAGCGCCCTGAACTGGTGCGGGAATTGACCTACCAGCCTCTGCAGATCGGCGATCCCGAAACCAAAATAAATGACATTGTCCGTAAGAGTCCTAGTGTCTGGTTGGCCGACCGGTCTCTATTGCTGCAGGAGTTGACCAGGGACAATTCAGCTAGCTTATCTGGTGACCTGGAGAATATCAAGCAGGAACAGGCGGAGATCGCAGTAATCACCAGCAAGGATGCCATGCGGCAGGCAACCCGCAGTCTCTACTATAATGTGCTCAAGATGCAGGAGTCTTATGAAACCGCCGTGCAGGGCGCCAAGACTGCGGACGAAGCCCTCCGGGTAGCTAAGTTGTTGTATGAAGTCGGGATGGGGACCAAGACGGACGTGACCGCGGCGGAAATTGTTGCCCAAAGTGCTCATCAGGCGGTTAACAGCCTGTCCTACCAGCATGCAATACTGGTGATGGCATTCGAGCGGCCCTGGATTGCTGGGTCATCCATGTAAAAATGGATAGGTTAAGAGGTTTTTAGGGACGGTTCCGATAGGCGCCGTCCTATTTATTTAACTGACTAAATAAAAGACAGCACCTTACACCACAGTAGCCGGGCACGTCTCATGAAGGGTCATCTGGATACGTTGGTTCAACCCATCGGCTCAGGAGAATTAGTAAAATATTACATTAGCCAAGCACTGACCAAAAAAGGCACTATAATCGAGGATAGTCCAGCAATAACCCGTTGTTCACCAATAATTAAGCGACGCCGCCTGCAAGAAAAGCCATTATATTCTATAATATATAATATGTATTACAGGAAGGGGGTATTTGGCTGCACAGACAATTTTCTATAGCCCTTTTCTTAGTTGTCGGAGGAAGTAAAGTTGAATAGTTGATTGGAATGGAGGAATGTGAGTGAGAAAAAGGAATAAGACACTATCGCTGGTTATGGCGCTCATATTTGCGCTGGCCTTCCTGGTGCCTACCTTTGGTATGCCAGGCAGTGCCGTCGCATATCCCGATGTCGAGATAGGTGATTCTTCGGGCGACCTGGACGTGGTGACCGACAATGCCGATGATGTTGAGGATGATGAGGCAACATTGTGGGCCTATGTCGAAGTTGATGAAGACGACTATGATGACGGTATTTATGATATCGTCGAATACGGTTTCTTCTTTGGCTATGATAAAGATGACGTAAATGATGTCGCAGACTTTCTTGATGATGAAGATGACAGTTGGCTTTGTGACTATGAGGAAGGCGAAGACATCGAATATAACGACGATGACGAGCGTTATGAGTTTTATCTGCAACTGACCAGACTTGACGAGGACGAAACGGTTTATTACAGAGCTTATATTGAATATACCGATGACAACGATGATACCTATTACTCGCTGGGCAGGGTGAAAAGTTTTGACGTAGATGAAGGCTCTGGTTCGGACGAACCGGAGGTAGTGACCAATAACGCTACCGATATAAAAACCAACTCGGCCGTATTGAACGGAAAGCTGACCTCATTTGGCGATGATGATGAGATCACCGATTACGGATTCTATTACGGCACCTCTTCATCCCCGTCCACTAAGAAAAAGGTCGGCGATGATGATGACAACTTGGATGAAGGCGATGCGTTTGACTTTAAACTCACTGGGCTTCAACCAGATACCAAGTATTACTTCAAGGCTTATGCCAGAAATAGTGAGGGCATTGGTTATGGCAGTGTCAAGAGCTTTACCACCAAGCAAGGTGATCCCATAACTACCACTACTTCCAGCGTGTTTACCATTGGCATGAACTATTATCTGCTGAATGGCTCATACCAGGTCATGGACGCGGCGCCCTACATAAAGGACAGCCGCACCTATCTCCCCATTCGCTATGTAGGTTATGCCATGGGCCTGACTGATGCCCAGATCCAGTGGTATGAAGCGACCCGGACAGTGATATTGACCAAGGGGAATACCACAGTGGTCCTGGTTATTGGCAGTCCCACCATGTTTGTAAACGGCCAGGCCCGGCTGATGGATGTAGCACCGGAGATCACCAACAGCCGCACCTGCCTGCCCATCGCTTGGGTAGCTTCGGCTTTCGGTCATACTGCGGTTTGGAACGGCGCAACCCAGCAGGTAACTATTGCCGGAGTAACCGCCCCGGGCAGTGGCAGCAGTAGTCAAGACGCCAAGCTGAAACTCAACCGTAACTCCTTGACCCTGGAACCGGGGGATGATGCCACCATTACCGGTACCCTGGATTCAGTCGATATCGAAGATGTGGAATGGGATATTGCCGGTGATAGAGTCGTTTCAGTTGATGTGGATATCGATGATGACAGCTTCAAGGCTACCATTGAAATCGACGAGGATGCCGACGATGGGGATGAGGCTACCATAACCTTCACCGTCACTGATGCCGATGGAAATGAATATGAAGCAGACCTTGATGTATCCGTGGAGGACGATTCCAGGGGCGAGCTCCGACTCAGCAAAGGATCCGTAACCTTGGCACCAGAGGGGGAAACGACTATTAAGGGCACCCTGGATGCCAACCGAAACGATATCGAAGATGTCACGTATCGGGTGTCGGGTGATCGGGTGGTATCTGTGGACATTGACATTGATGGCCGAACCTTTGAGGCTACCATTGTTGTTGATGAGGATGCTGAGAACCGAGACGAAGCTACCATAAAGTTTACCGTCATAGATGAAGATGATGACAGGTATACAGCTGAACTGGTGGTTAAAGTCAGAGACTAGATTAACGTGGTGTTGATATACGAGTCGACACAAAAATACTTGATTGTAAAGATGCTTGATGGACCCCGGTTCGGGGTCCATCTTCATTGTGCGGCATAGACGCCTACCAATCCCTCCAATCTTTGAATTACTCCGGCTATCTGTTATAATTCCATTTGAGCCAACCGATAGACAGAGTCTGGAAAGGTCGTCTTTGATGAAAGGAATTATTCTAGCCGGGGGCAGCGGAACCCGTCTCTACCCCCTGACCCAGGTCATCTCCAAGCAATTGCTTCCTATATATGATAAGCCTATGATCTATTACCCCTTATCGGTCCTGATGCTGGCTGACATTA